>WNFD01000690.1_pt1 | contig 61099 bp, 51 predicted proteins | sample 5400491 | NCBI WGS metagenome assembly WNFD01 (sample SAMN13153343, study PRJNA577476) | soil metagenome | isolation source: 120 cm saprolite under Douglas fir tree site 2 hole 2 replicate 2 | place: USA:California | collected 2015-04-18 | reverse complement strand
AGCCACGATCGCGGAGAAATGGACGAAAACGTCCTCTCCACTTTGGCGCTGGATGAATCCAAAGCCCTTGCTGGCATTGAACCACTTCACTGTTCCTTGTTCTTTACTCACTGCATCTACTCTTTTCTGTTGACCGCATGGCGATCATACTTTGAGCGCGGCCGGGTTGGGACCGAACTCTTAATAAGCTATCTGGTGCCTCGACTCCGAACCCCTCAAAAGAGTTTCGGGCCGTCTTTGGGCGCAAAAAAAGCCGCAAGTGTGACCTTGCGACCGCTTTACGATTCCAAAGGCGATACAAGAGCATCAAACGCAAATACAGCCTAGCACAGCGTACAGCAAAACACCTAGAACTATTTTTGGGGGGAAGGACTAAAGATTTAACACAGCGGGCGGAGAGGGGGAGCACCCTTCGCGGCCCGCCTGCGGGCAGGCAGGCTCAGGGTAAACAGAGGGCGCAGAGGGGAGACGCCTGGCATGATGGAGGCGACCGGGGGGCATTTGGCGGCGGGGTTGACGTTGTGAAGGCGGTAGTCCTTCGAGACTCAGGATAAACAAGCTACCGCACTCCAAAAGGGGGGTCAGCCAGGCGTGCTGGTGGTTGGTGGTTGCGGAGTTGGCGTAAACTCAGGCAATCGGCAATTTGTGGGAAAGAGCGACGGCATGCGGTTGCTGCTTGTTGAAGACGATGCGCGCATAGCGCGATTTGTGGCCAAGGGGCTGCGCGAGCAGGCGTACGCGGTGGACGTGACGGCGAACGGCGACGATGCGCTGTATGAAGCGGCGATCAACTCCTACGATCTCGTCATTCTGGACTTGATGATTCCCGGGCGGAACGGATTTGAAGTATGCCGCGAGCTGCGGCGCGCGGGACAGCGCATGCCCATCCTGATGCTGACGGCGCGCGACGCTGTGGAGGACCGCATCAGCGGGCTGGATCATGGCGCGGACGATTACCTGACCAAGCCATTTGAATTTCGCGAGTTGCTTGCGCGGCTGCGGGCGCTGCTGCGGCGCTCCGGAGAACTACGGCCGGCGCGGATCTCCGTCGCGGACCTGGTGCTGGATACCGGCGCGCAGAGCGTTTCGCGGGCGGGTCGGGATATTCCGGTTACGACGAAAGAGTATGCGCTATTGGAGTTTCTGGCGCGCAACGCGGGGCGCGTGGTGGGCCGAGCGGAAATTGCCGAACACGTGTGGGATGAAAGCTTTGACCCGTTTTCGAACTTGATCGAAGTGTACGTGAACCGGCTGCGACGAAAGATTGATGCGGAAGGGAGCAAGCCACTCCTGCACACACGGCGAGGGGCGGGATATTTCTTTGGCGTAGCGGGAGAAGCGGCAGGCGAAACGCAGGAAGCGGACGGCGCGACACACCATCGCGGCAAGGGCAATGCCGCGACGAGGAAGAGCCATGCTTGATTCCGTGCGGGTGCGGCTCACGTTTTGGTACGCGGGATTGCTCGCGCTTTTCCTGGTGCTGCTGTCGCTGATTACGTATTTTATTTTTTGGCGCAGTACGCTGCAGCGCACGGACAGCAACCTTGCCGAGCTTTCCGAGGCGTTCTTGACGACGGTGCAGGCGGAGATGCTGGACAACCACGGACTGGACGCAGCGAAGGCGGCGGCGCAAGTAGCGATTGTCGAGCATCGATTTCGCGACCATGTGTTTGTGGTGATCGATCCGAAAGGCGGCGTGCTGACGTCTTCGCAGGAGCTGCCCAACGAGGAAGTGCCTGTGGGACTACTCTCCTCCGCGCCATTCCAAAAATTACTGGCGGATTCCGCCAACGCGGGGCGTTTGTTTGAGAACATGAAAGGGGGGAGGAGCGGGTACCGCGCATTTGTCCGAAAATTTCCCCTGAAGGGGCAGACTTACACACTGGTGATTCTGCAGTCGCTTCATCCGCAAAATGAAATGCTGGAAGAGGTGCGGCAGACGTTCGCGTGGGTGATTCCCATCGCGATATTCCTAGCGAGTATCGGCGGATATTTCTTGGCTAGGAAGAGCCTCGCGCCGGTGGTGGCGATGAGCAGCCAAGCCGGACGCATCGGAGCCGAGAATTTGCACGAGCGCCTGCCGATCCAGAACGCCAAGGATGAACTCGGACGCCTGGCCGCTTCGTTCAACGAATTGCTGGAGCGTGTGGACCAGTCGTTCGAGCGGCAGCGGCGCTTCATGTCCGACGCGTCGCACGAGTTGCGCACGCCGGCGGCGATTCTGCGCGGGGAATCGGAAGTGGCGCTTTCGCGGATGGAACGTCCGGCCGAAGAATACCGCGAGTCGCTGTCCGTGCTGCACGCGGAGGCGCAGCGGCTGACACAGATCGTGGAGGACCTCTTCACGCTGACGCGCGCCGACGCCGGGCAGTACCCGCTGTCGCCGAAGGAATTCTACCTGGACGAATTGGTGGCGGACTGCACGCACGCGGCGCGCTCGCTGGCATCGGCCAAGCAAATCACGCTGACTTGCGACGTTCCGGAGGAACTGCCGATTCGCGGGGATGAAGCGCTGCTGCGGCGCATGATTCTGAATCTGCTGGACAATGCCATCAAGTACACGCCCGCGGGAGGCCGGGTCACCGTTACGTGCGAGCGCTCCGGCGATGAATATGCGCTGAAGGTAACGGATTCCGGCCCCGGCATCCCAGCGGCTCTACACCAGCGCGTGTTCGAGCGCTTCTTCCGGGCGGACAAGGCGAGGACGCGGTCCGAAAAAGATGGTGGTGGCGCGGGCCTGGGGCTGTCCATCGCGCGGTGGATCGCGGAAGCGCATCATGGACGGTTGGTACTGGCGCGTTCCGATTCGAGTGGCAGCACGTTTACGGCGCTGCTGCCCGCGCAAGTTTCCGTAGCGTCCGCGGCTGCACCGGCCACCCGTTAATCGCCGGTTTATCTTAGGCACGCTAGCTTGAATTCTTTGCGTATCTGTGTGCGATTCCCGCAGATATGGCGCACCACGCTGCATTTCGATTGCAGTCCTTACGCTGACCGGAGGAATCTAACTTTGCGCGTGTTGCTGACGCAGATGAGCGAGGCTGCTACTTTCGGGGGCTACGACTTATGAAGAGGAGATACGCATTGCAGTGGGGCGCAGCGAGCTTCGTATATTTCGCTTGCGTGCCGCCTTCGGTTGCGCAGGAGACGAGCCCCGCACCGGCTTCCGCGCAGCAATCCGCCAAACCCGCAAACGCGGCCGCTGCTGCGCCCCTGCGCCTAACCCTACAAGATGCACTGGATCGCGCGCGCAAAAACAGCGTGCAATTTCAAGCCGCGGTGACGAATGCCGGACTCGCCCGGCAAGATAGCCGGCAGGCTTTTGATGCGCTACTCCCCGGCGTTACCTACAACAATTCGGCAATTTACACGCAGGGCGCCGGGCCGGTGGCGGCGGCAGCTACGGGCGTGCCGGTGGTGTTCATCGCGAACAATGCGGTGCATGAATACCTCAGCCAGGGAGACGTGCATGAGGCAATTGACGTCGCGGCGGTGGCAAATTTTCGCAAGGTGTCCGCGGCAGCGGCGGTCGCCAAGTGGCAGGCGGAGATTGCTTCGCGAGGCCTGGTAGTGACGGTGACGCAAGGATATTACGGAGTGGCGGCGGCGCAGCAAAAGGTGGAAACGGCGAAAAGGAGCGCGTATGAGGGAGACCGGTTTTTCAAGATTACCCAGGACCTGGAACAGGGCGGAGAGGTTGCCCATGCGGACGTAATCAAGGCGGAGCTGCAGATGCGTGAGCGGCAGCGCGCGCTCCAGGAGGCGCAACTGGGCTTTCTGAATGCGCGGCTGAACTTCGGCGTTTTGATCTTCTCGAACTTCGAGGACAACTTCGAGGTGGCGGATGATCTGGACGCGGCGGTGGCGCTGCCGACGCTTGCGGAGGTGCAGGAGAGAGCGGCTCGCGACAATCCGGACTTGCGCGCGGCGCTGGCATTTGTGCAGGAGTCAAACCACGGCGTGTTTGGAGCGCGCGCCGCCTACCTTCCTTCGCTGACGTTGGATTATTTCTACGGAATAGATGCCACGAGATTTGCAACGCACTCGGTTTTCAAAGGACAAAAGTTCTCAAATCTCGGTTCCTCCGTAGTGGCTACGCTGAACATCCCGATATGGAACTGGGGAGCGACGCAAAGCCGCGTGAAGCAAGCGGAATTGAGGCGCGACCAAGCGAAGCGGGAACTGTCCCTGGCGCAGAGAAGGCTGCTGGCGGAGATTCGTTTGTTGTATGCGGAAGCGGAAACCGCGCTGAATGAGCAGGAGGGCCTGAACCGCTCGGCGCAACTGGCGGAAGAGAGCCTGAAGCTGGTGACGCTGCGCTATCGGAACGGGGAATCAACGGTGCTTGAAGTGGTTGACGCGCAAAACACGTTTGCGCTGGCGAATGGGGCGTATCAAGATGGTGCGGTGCGGTACCGCGTGGCGTTGGCGAATTTGCAGACTCTGACGGGAGTGCTGACGACTCCATGAAAAAAGTGTCGAGATACAAGAGGGAAACAATTAAATGGGAAATACCGCTGGCCGCGCTGGCGGCAGGGTTGCTCATCGCCGCGGGCTGCAGCCAACAAGCAAAGGAAAAAGAACCGGTAGTCAGCGTGCAGACGATGGCGGCGCAGCGCGCCGCGATCTCGCAGAGCGTGTCCACGGAAGCGGTGGTGTTTCCGCTGGAGCAGGCGACGGTGGCGCCCAAGATTACTTCCACGGTGAAGAAATTTTTCGTGCAGCGCGGCTCGCGGGTAAAGAAAGGGCAATTGCTGGCGGAATTGGAAAACGCGGACCTTTCCGCTACCGCCGAAGCCAGCAAGGGCGATTACGATTTGGCCGAAGCGAACTACGCGATGACGGTGGGCGCGGGGTTGCCGCAGCAGATTCAAAAAGCGGAGCTGGACGCCGCGTCCGCCAGGGCCGCATTCGAGGCGCAGCAGAAAATTTACGAAAGTCGCAAAGATCTGCTGCGGCAGGGCGCGATTCCGCGGCGCGACTTGGAAGCCGCGGAAGTTGCGCTGGCACAGGCGCGCAGCCAAAACGAGCAGGCGCAAAAACAGCTTGGTGATCTGCAACGCTTGGGCAAAGAGCAGGAGTTGAAATCGGCGCGTGGCTCGAAGGAATCCGCGGAAGGCAAATATCACAACGCCGCGGCACTACTGAGCTATTCGCTGATCAAGAGTCCCATCGATGGGGTAGTTACAGACCGGCCGCTGTATGAAGGCGATTTGGCCACGGCCAATCAGCCGATTCTAACGGTGATGAACCTGAGCCGGCTGATTGGCAAGGCGCACATACCGCAAGCGGAGGCCGCGCAGCTCAAAGTGGGGAACCCGGCGGAAATTACGATTGCGGGAGTCGATGAGCCGGTGAAGGGGCGCGTGAGCCTGGTGAGCCCGGCGCTCGACCCTGGCAGCACGACGGTCGAGGTGTGGATCGAAGCGCGAAAGCCGGATCCGGCGCTGCGTCCGGGAATGACAGTGGCGGTTTCCATGACGGCAAAGACTACAACGGATGCGATTGTCGTGCCAGCCGGAGCAGTTTTCCGGAGCGAAGAGGCGGGAGATTATGTGTTGGTGGCGGAGAGCGACGGCAAAGCGCACCAGAAGAAAGTGCAGGTTGGAATTCGCAACAAGGATTACGCGCAGATCGTCAGCGGGATCAACGCCGGTGATCCGGTGATCACCACGGGCGGGTATGGGTTGCCCGACGGCACGCAGGTCAAGATCGAAGCCCCTGAAAAAAAGGAGAGCGCGGGCGGCGCGGACGACGAAAAGGACAAAAAGGAAACCGCCGACCCGAAAGGCGCGAAGAAGGATAAGAAAACAGACGAGACGGTGGCGAAATCCGGCAAGGGGAAGGAGTAGCTGCGATGGATCCGCAGCCAGCGGCCAAGGGAGGCGCGCGCCCCGATGCGCCGGAGTTGCCCTGGTTTCGTAAACTGTCGAGCCCGATTCTGTTCCTGATCATCAGCCTGACTTTGGTTGGCGGCTATTTCGCCTTCACCATTCCGGTGTCGGTTTTCCCGAATACGGATTTTCCACGCATCGTGATCGGCGTGGACAATGGCGTGATGCCCATTGACCAGATGCTGGTGACGATCACGCGGCCGTTGGAGGAAGCGGTCAACAGCGTCCCCGGGCTGCAGAGCGTCCGCTCAATTACCAGCCGGGGCTCTGCCGAGGTCGATTTGTTCTTAGCCTGGGGCTCCGACATGATTTTGACGCTGCAGCGCGTGGACGCTGTCGTTGCACGAATACAGTCCTCGCTTCCGCCGACCGCGAAGCTGGAAACGCATCGCTTGACCTTCGCCGTGTTTCCGATCATTGGCTACAGCCTGACTTCGGATACGGTGCCACAGAACAGACTGTGGGAAATTGCCACTTATGACTTAAAGCCGCGCATCAACCGATTGGACGGAGTCGCGACGGTAATCATCCAAGGGGGCCGCGTTCCGGAGTTCCAGGTTGCGCCGGAACCTGCGCGGCTGCTGGCCGCGGGCGTCACCGTGCAGGACATTCTTGATGCCATCCGCCGAACGAACCTTATCGATTCTCCAGGGCTGATCGAGCACGAGCATCAGCTGGTGCTTAGCCTGATCAGCGGCCAGGTACGCACTCCCGAACAGCTTGGGCAAATTGTGATTAAGAATTCCCCGGCGGGAGTGCCGATACGCTTGGGAGACGTCGGGACGGTTACATCTTCGGTCGCGCCGGTTTATACGATGGTGACGGCCAATGGCAAGCCCGCTGTGCTGCTCAATGTGAATCGCCAACCGGAGAGCAATACGCTGCAGGTGGCCGACGAGGTCCACGCGTTAATGCACGAGCTTGCGCCGGGACTTCCTCCTGGCGTACACGTCGAGCCGTTCTACGACCAATCGACAATCGTTCACGATTCGATCGCCAGTGTTCGCGATGCCGTGCTCATCGGAATCGTGCTGTCTTCGGTCATCCTGGTGCTTTTCCTGCGTGATTGGGGAACTTCGCTGGTCGCTGGATTGGTAATACCGGTGACGCTGATGATCACCTTCATCGTGCTTAGGTTCACCGGCCAGACTTTCAACCTAATGACGTTAGGCGGACTTGCCGCCGCTGTCGGGCTGGTCATCGACGACGCAATCGTCGTGCTGGAAAACATTGTGCTGCACCGGGACGCGGGGCAGAGCCGTTTCGAAGCGATTCGAAGCGCACTCAGCGAGCTCACCGTGCCCCTGATTGGCTCAACCATAACGCCCATCGTCGTGTTCCTCCCGCTGATTTCCACTACGGGCGTGACGGGCACGTTTTTCCGCGCGCTGGCAGTCACCATGACGGTGGCTCTGGCCACGTCGCTGCTTCTGGCGCTGACATGGACTCCAACGCTGAGCCAGTATCTGGTGCGCCGGAAGGACACGGCTGGCGTCGCAACTACTGAGAAGGGGCCGGATATGGCAGCGCTCCTGGCCGCCGAGGAAGCACACCTTTCCGGTTTTTTCGGGCGCATCGTGAATTTTTATTCGCGCGCGATGCAAGCGGTTTTGCGGCGCCCCTGGGTGCTGGTTGCGAGCTCGGTGGGCATCGTGGTGTTGTCCTATGTATGCTACAGCTTTCTTGGCACGGAATTCCTGCCAGAAATGGATGAAGGCGGATTCATTCTGGATTACTTCACCCCTCCGGGGAGTTCGCTGGCGGAATCCAATCGCATCCTGCAGCGCATCGAGCAAATCCTGCGCGCCACACCTGAAGTTGAGAATACTTCGCGCCGCACCGGCATGCAGTTGGGTCTCGCGGCAGTTACTGAAGCGAATAACGGCGATTTCAGCGTGAAGCTGAAAAAGGATCGCAAACGCGGAATTGATGACGTGATTTCGGACATTCGGTCGCAGATTGAAGAACAGGAACCCGCCACCAAAGTCGAGTTTATACAATTGTTGCAGGACATGATCGGTGATTTAACCAGCCAGCCTGAGCCAGTTGTGATCAAACTGTTTGCGCAGGACGGCAAGCTTCTGAACGGTACGGCACCCAAAGTTGGCGAGGCCATCAGCAAAGTAAAAGGCGTAGTAGATGTGTTGAACGGCGTCGAAAACACCGTTAGCGGGCCGGCCGTTACATATCAGGTGAATCCCACAATTGCCGCGCGCGCGGGTTTCACTCCCGAGGAGGTGGCGGTGGACGCGGCGGCGGTTCTGGAAGGTGAGCCTGCGGCCACTCCTGTGATTCTGAACGATCGAGCATACACGATCCGGGTTCGTTTCCCGGAGCAGAGCCGCTCTTCGCTCGACAACATGAGTAATACGCTGCTGACCAGTGCGAGCGGACGCACGGCGACGCTCGGCTCGTTAGCGACGGTTATTACCGATCCCGGGGAGACGGAGATTCGTCGAGAGAATCTACAGCGCTTGGTTCAAGTTACCGCGCGACTGGAGGGAGTAGACCTGGGCAATGGCGTTGCCGCGGTGCAGAAGGCAGTGAATGACCTGCACTTGCCTTCGTCAATCCGCGTTGAATATGGCGGCTTGTATGAGGAGAATCGGAAATCGTCGCGGGATCTGTTGATGGTTCTGTTGTTGGCTCTGTTGCTTCTGTTTGCGGTGTTGTTGTTTGAATTCAGGACATTTTCCGCGCCCACAGCGATTTTGGGGTCCGCGCTGCTCTCTACCTTCGGCGGATTCCTGGCGCTGCTCGTCACGGGGACGACGTTCAACGTAGCTTCCCGAATGGGCATGATCATGGTGATCGGCATCGTGGCGAAAAACGGCATCTTGCTTCTGGACGCAGAACATCGCTTTCGTAACCTGGGGCAATCCGCGGAGGAGGCGATGATCCAGGCCGGGCGGCGGCGTTTGCGCCCGATCGCCATGACCGCGATGGCAACAATCGCCGGCATGCTGCCGCTGGCATTTGGGATCGGCGCAGGCTCGGAAATGTTGAAGCCGCTGGCGATTACGGTGATCGGCGGACTGCTTAGCTCGATGGTGTTGTCGCTGATTTTTACGCCGGCGATTCACTACTACCTGTCCAGGGGGCACGCGACGCAGGCTCAGCAACCTGCGACCGCGTAGCGAAGGTTATTTTGCGTAAGGGCGGGACGAGGTTTGTCCTTTGCCTTCTGTCACCATGATGGTTTGGCCCGCTGCGACGCTGGAGAGATGATCGACTTGGCCGCTGGGCCAACGAATCTCGATGGTGTCAGCTTTGTCGCGCTGCCCCAGGCCGAAGGTCAGGACAAGTTCGCTGGACGAAAGATAGCTGGAGCCGCTGCGCAGCATTTGCGTCTGCGCGTCGCCGCCGGAAGAGAGCCGCACAACCGCGCCGATCCCATCCTTGTTGGATTTTGTGCCCACGAGCTTCAGCCGCACGCTGCGATTTGCAGCGCTGCCGCCCTGGGCTTCATTGCGAAATAAATACGCCGGACCGCCATTTGTGGAAAGCAGCAAATCGAGGCGGCCGTCGTTGTCTGCGTCCGCGTAAGCTGCACCGCGTCCGACGCGCGGAGCGACGAAGGCCGCTCCCATGGAATTGGTCACTTCCTCGAATTTGCCTTTGCCGAGGTTGCGAAAGAGATGCGGCGGCATCGCGTACTTGACGTTGGCTTGCACGCGCTGAATTTCCGGATCGATGTGGCCGTTGGCGACGAAGATGTCCGGCCAGCCGTCGAGATCATAATCGAAGAAGAAGCAGCCGAAGCCCAGGGTCAGCAACGTGGCGCGGCCGATGGCGGATTGCGGCGCTTCGTCCACGAACAAGCCTTTGCCTTCGTTGTGATAGAGGGAGAGCATCTGGTTCGAAAAGTTCGTGATCATCACGCTGGGATAGCCGGAGTGATCGTAGTCCGCGGCATCGACGCCCATTCCTGCGCGCGCCACCCCGTCTTCACTGAACGCGATGCCGGCAATCACGCCTTTTTCGGAAAACGTGCCGTTGCCGTTGTTGCGGTAGAGCTTGTTGGGCTGCGTGTCGTTTGAAAAAAGAAGATCGGGCCAGCCGTCGTTGTCATAGTCGAGGACCGCGATGCCCATGGTCTTCGAGGTGGGCTCGCCGAGCCCCGCTTTCTGCGTGACGTCCTCGAACGTGCCATCGCCGCGATTGTGCCAAAGCCGCGCCGCGGTTCCTTTGTAGGATTCCGGAGTACAGTACGATTTGCTTTTGCCGTCCAGCGTGCAGTAGAGATCCGTTTCCTGGGTCCATTGCACGTAGTTGCCGACGACGAGATCAAGGCGCCCATCTTTATCGAAGTCGATCCAAGCCGCACTGGTGCTTAGCTCGCGCGGGCCGCTGAGCCCGGCCTTCTGCGTCACATCGGTGAACGTCCCGTTGCCGTTGTTGTGAAAGAGACGGCTTTGTCCGAGAGCAGTGACGAAGAGATCGTCAAAGCCATCGTTGTCGTAATCGCCGACGGCTACGCCCATACCGTACATCTCGACGTCCAGGCCGGCTTTGTGCGTTACGTCGGTGAAGGTTCCGTCATGATTATTGTGGTAGAGCTTGGGAGTGGTGTGCTTTTGCACATGACCCGGCCAGTTCGTGCCGTTGACCAAAAAAATATCCGGCCAGCCGTCATTGTCGTAATCAATGAAAGCGACACCCGGACCAAGTGTTTCCGGCAGGAATTTCTTTCCGAACGCTCCATTGTTATGAGTGAAGCGAATCCCGGATTGCTGAGTGACATCGCGAAACGTCACCCCAGAGGCGTCCGGACCGCCGGCGTTATTGCCTGCGACTGCGGCTGCAGTTGCGAGCACAAAAACAGCCAATGACGCGGTGACTCCCCTCATTGTTCAATCGCGCCCGACGCCCAAAGCATCCGCGACGCGATTGATGTAATTGAACCAGGACGCGATCAGCGTAATCTGCAGGATGCCGCGGTCGTCGAAACCCACAGCCCTGAGCCTGCGGTGATCGTTCGGAGAAACCTTGGTGGCATCCTTGGTCAGCTTTACAACGTAATCGAGCATGGTGCGATCCTGCTCGCTGATTGCAGCCGACCGGTAATCCTTCTGCAGGGCCTCCACTAACTCGTTGTCCAAAGTCACGCGACGCAGAAACTCTGCGTGGGATTCAATTCAATAGACGCACCGGTTCGTGACGGAAACCATGGTCGTAATCATTTCGTGCTGGCGGCGCAGCAAGGGCAGCTCCGGAGACATCAACGCGCCGAAAGTGCTGAAGGCATGAAAGAGAGCATCCGGAATCAGGGAGTGCGACGCCACGATGCTCGAGCTCTGCCCGTCGTTTTCGGGATGCACCGGCGTTGCGTACTCAATGGGATAGACCGCGCGCTGCGCCAGCATCGCTTTCTTGACGCGCTCATCGTCCTCCATCGTTACAGTCTTGATCCAGGTCATGAATCAGATCCTCCTGAACTCAGGTTGGTGGGAATCAAGGTGAACCACGCGGTTGGTTTGCGGCAGTCGCAGGCGGTGTGGCAGCGCGCTTGCCAGTCTTCGCGGGCGGATTCAGCGCAACGGAGACATGCTCGTGAATGGGCTGCCGCTCGTTATTGTCTTCCGGATGCGCTTGCCGGTAAGGTCCGGTGATGGCCTGCGCCGATTCGTCGGCCTTGAATCGCAGATAGCGTTCTTTATGTTCGTTCGCGCGCGCTTCGTCTCCGAGCCCGCTGAAACAAAGCATCAGGTTGTAATGAGCCTGCAAATCCTCGGGGTCGATGGCCAAGGTCTGATTGAATTCCGCGACGGCCGCGGCGTACTTCTTCTGCAAAAATAAAATACGGCCCACTTCGTTGCGGACGACGCGGTCGCGCGGATATTGCGCCAGTACGTCCCGCAACCGCGAAATCGCCTCGTCGTATTTGCCTTCTTCTTTCAAAATCCGCGCGTAGAAGAAGTTCGCGCGCGCCAGCCCGGGTTTCAGCGCCAAAGCCTTCTCCAGCACTATGCGCGCTCCACCGGTGTCGCCTTCCTGCACCAAGGCGCGTCCGATGTTCACCCACCCATCTGGATTTTGCGGATCGATGTCCGCGGCTTCTTGAAACGCCACGGCAGCACCCTTCAGGTCGCCTTGCAAGAAAAGCCCGATGCCATAGTCGTTCCAGCGCGACCAATCCTCTTTCGCCAGGGTCACTTTGCGTTGCGGCGCCGTAGCACTTCGGGCAACGACATCCAGCGTCTTCGTGTCTTCAGCCACGGTGATAATCGGCAGGTTAGGAACCGCCTTCAGCTCGCCCGAAATCAGTTTTGGATCGACGCTCTTGAACAGCCATTTGCGGTCGTCGTAATCCGGGGTCACCGCGCCGGGCGCTTGATTCGGATCCTGCGCGCCGGCAAACGCAAACTGCGTATTCCACCACAAGAATTTGCGGTAGTTCAGCTTGGCGTGCAGCGTGATCTTGTCGCCGGCATTTTCCGGAATGTGCAGCCGGTAGTGCGCGGTGTCTGCCGCACCAGGTGGAATCAAATGCACGTAGACCGTGGCGCGATTGGCCCAGGCATTTCGCTTGTTGATCAGATTCCCGTGCGCATCGATGAGCAGCGAGCGGTAAAAGTGCGCTCCTTTTTCCACCGGGCCCTTGCCGTCATCCTCGACCTTGCCGCTCCAAAAGAGCGTTTGTCCATTTTCATCGACGGCCTGCAGCTCCAGCCAAACATCGAAGGCATCGATGGTTCCGCCGGGGAAGAAATGGCCGACCTTGCGCGTTCGAACCACCACGTCCACGCGCACGTCGTCGCCGCGCCGCACCGTGGCGTTCACGCGGCCAAGAGGCGCCGTAATGGCTCGAGCTTCGCCGGCGGGTCCGCTTGGCAGGGACGTGTCCGATTCTTCGCCCACCGCAAAGGAGGTTGACAGCTCCGGCCGGCCCATTTTCGCGGCGGCTGGCGCAGAAACCTCATTCCCGGCGGGCGAAATCGCAAAGATATCCATGCTAAGCTGCTTGTCTTGCAAGAATTTCTGACTTAACTCCAACTGCGTCTGATCCTGATTCGCCGTGGGCACCGCCGTGTTCGCGCCCGGGAAACGGTGCGAATGCACGAAACCATCGATATTCCCCAGATCCCCGGAGCGCACTTGCGGCATGTGGCAGTCCGCGCACATCATCGGATTCGCCGGGTAATAGAAGGAGCGCGCACCCTGGCCGGAAACTCCGCTGGCCTGCCAATTGTCATATTCGTTGAAGCCGCGCACCCAGCGATAGTGGTTCACCGGAACGTCCAGGTGCACTTTGTGGCAGGACGCGCAGAACTCCGCGGTCTGTGTGCGCATGAAGGGCTTCAAGAAGGTACGCCGGTGCGGCTCCGGATTCACGCGCACGAGAAAATCGTGCAAGGTGCGCACCACGGGATTGTCGCTCGCCGCCAGCTCGTGGAGCTTCGGGTACTCCAAAACGAAATCGCCCTGGCCCATGGTGCTCTTCACCTGCACGATGCTGTGGCACATCAGGCAGCTCAGGCCTGCTTTCGCTTCGGGGCGGTCGACAATTTCCTTGATGGGCTTGTCGAAAAGACCGCTGAAGAGCAGCGAAGGATCATGACAGCCCGCGCACCATTTCGAAGCTTGCACTCCCGCAACGCCCTGCATGTATTCGATGCTCTTGCGATACCACTGATTGTTGAACGAAGAAAAGTGGTGCGCCGAGCTGTACCACTGCTTGTAAATGTCCGCGTGGCAGCGCTGGCACGCATCCGACTGCATGAAGTATTTTGCGGGAATGTAGCTGTTGTGTTTGGTCTGTGCGGAGCTTGGAAAGAATTTTCCTTGCGGGCCGTCGCCTTCTCCGTCCATGGAAGCCGCGGGCATCTGCGGATTCACAATGCGATTGGCGTTCCTCCAGGCGGTTTCGCGGGACCACCACGCTCCAGCTGCAATCGCAGTCGTGGCGAGTACCAGACCGGCAAATCGGAAAATGCGGTGCGTTGCCGTGGTTCCGAGCCAGCCATGCGAAGCCATCCATGCTGTTGCAACGAACAAGGAGCCGACGACACAAAGTGCGATGTGCGCGAAGAGCCACGGCTTGAGCCGGCTCAGCGTGCCGATAAAAATCAACACGACGCCGAGCACTGCGCCCACAACCAAAAACGCCCAGCCAATGCGCGCGAGGGGAGCATCCACTCGCTGCAATCGGAAAAGAAAGGGAAGCAGCAAGGCAGTGAGCAGAATGCCAATAGCGAGGTGAAAGAGAACAAGGAGTTCGTAGGAAATCGTGGTGGAGGGAAATCCGTACAGATAAATCGCGCTTGCCGCAAGGGCCAACAAGCTTCGCAAGCGCCAACGTTCCATCCTGCGTGTCTCCACTCTCGAACGCCTCGACGCTACTGCAAAAAGTGCGGCCGGATGGGTGCACATCCGGCCGCGAGTGCTTGGGGTGCCTCCGGGCGGGCGCTGGAAATAAAAGCCTATCTGGAAGCGATGTAGGCGTTTTATATCGCCTGCGCGAAAACCCCGCAATAACGCGAAAGCACTAGAAACCTGCAGAAGGCGTAAGGCCTTTGCTTTCAGTGCATTGATAGGCTCGGTTCGTGGCCAAATTCTTGAACTCTTCTTTCCCTCCGCTCGGCCATTCAATCTGTGCGCGTTCGATTTTGTCGCGCTTTGCTAATCCGAAAGTGAGCGGCAATTCCGATTGTGAGAGATAGCTCGAGCCGGTTTTCACCATTCTGCTCTGACTCTGCCCATCATAAAAAATGCGTACGACTGCGCCGATTGCGTCGCGGTTGGATTTCGTACCCGTGAGGCGAAAGCGAATGCTGCGATTTCCGGCGAGCTGATCGTTGCGGTAAAGATAGGCGGGACCGTTGTTCGTAGTAAGCAGAATGTCCAGGTCGCCGTCGCGATCGAAGTCGCCGTAGGCCAGACCGCGGCCGACCTTGGGCTGAGCGAAGCCTCCGTTCACGTTCGCCGCAACATCTTGAAATTTTCGGCCCTGATTCAAGAAAAGCTGTGGCGGCTGCGCGTAACCAACATTGCCGTGAATATTGCGGACGGTTTCCTCAATGTGGCCGTTGGCGACTGCGAGATCGAGCGAGCCATCGAGGTCCACATCGAGAAATGCGCAGCCGAAGCCCAAAGTATTTTTCGAGGGCAACCCTACGCCGGCGGCGATAGAGATATCGTCGTACGTTCCCGGGCGCACGGCCCGATACAGACCGATCATCTCGTTATCGAAATTGGTGATGGCGATTCCCGGATTGCCAGAATTCTCGAAGTCCGCAACGTCCACGCCCATGCCAGCACGCGCTTTGCCTTCGGTGCTGAAGGCGAGTCCCGCTTCCACGGCCACGTCTTTGAATTTGCCATTGCGCAGATTCTTGTAGAGCTTGTTGGGCTGCGTGTCGTTGGCCACCAGCAAGTCCGGCCAGCCATCCTGGTCATAGTCGAGCATCGCCGCGCCCAGCGATTTCGAGCTGCTGTCGAAGATTCCGCTGGTGGCGGTGACGTCCTCGAATGTTCCGTCTCCGCGATTGTGAAACAGCCAGCAGGTGTCGCCGCGATAGGCTTCCGGCGTGCAAAAAGATTTGTGCTTTCCGTCCAGGCTGCAAAAAACATCGTGTTCCGGCGACCACCGCACATAGTTGCAGACGAACAGGTCGAGCAGGCCGTCGCGGTCGTAATCGAACCACAACGCCGAGGTGCTGAACGCTTGTCGCGCGCTCAAACCGCTCGCGCGGGTCACATCCAGGAAAGTTCCGTTGCCGGTGTTGCGAAAGAGCCTGTTTTGCCCGACGCAGGTGATGAAAATATCCGGGAAGCCGTCGTTGTTGTAGTCACCGACCGCCACGCCCAGTCCGTACATCTCGACGTCGAGGCCAGCGGCTTTGGTTACGTCCGTGAATGTGCCGTTGCGATTGTTTTTGTAGAGCCGCAATGTGGAGCGCTGGCGTTTGTGGCCGGGCCAGTCCATGCCGTTGATCAACAGAATGTCCAGCCAGCCATCGGCGTCGTAATCAAGAAACGCACAGCCGGAGCCGAGCGTCTCCGGAAGCAATTTGCCGCCGTACGCGCCGCTATTGTGCTGGAACTGAATGCCTGCGTGTTGCGTGACGTCCGCGAAGCTGAACGTCGGTGCCACAGAAGCGGCATGCATTGGCCGAGGAACAGCTAGACCAAGGAGCCCGGCACTCGCGGCGCCCGACAAAAATTGACGGCGCTTCAAGTCAGGGTCACCAATCCGTTGCGAATCGCGTAAACGACCAATTCTGCCGTCTTGTGAATTCCAAGCGTGTCCATGATGTTGGCGCGGTGCACACCCACGGTGTTTGCGCTTAGGCCCAACTCGGCGGCAATTTCCTTGTTGGATTTGCCGGCCACGATGTGCCGCAAAATTTCCAGCTCACGCGCGGTTAGCCCGCTGTCGCGCTCGCCCTTGAGGGCTGCGGGCTTGGCGAGTTGCGGATCGAGCACCAGATGGCCTTCGGCGACGCGCTTTACGGCACTGACCAAATCCAGTTCCAGCGCATTTTTGAGGATGTAGCCGCGCGCGCCCGCCTCCAGGGCCTGGCGCACCAATGTATCCTCGGAATGCATGCTGAGCATCAGCACGGTCGCATCCGGTATCTTCGCGCGAATGCGCCGGGTGGCATCGATACCGCTGATGCCCGGCAACGCGCAATCCATCACCACCACTTTTGGTTTCAACTCCAGCGCCAGCCGCACTGCTTCCTCGCCCTCGCTGGCCTCTCCGACGACGGAAATCCCGGGATCATCCTCCAGGATGCGGCGGAATCCTTTGCGCACCAGCGCGTGATCGTCCACCAGCAGCACCGTGAGCTTATCCGCCATGCGATTCCACTTTCTCCGCCGGCACCACGAGCCGCACGATCGTGCCGCCGCCTTCGCGCCTCAACACCTGCAAGGTGCCTCCCACAAGCTCCGCACGTTCGCGCATTCCAACCAGCCCGATACCCTGGTGGCCGGCGTCCGGAAAAAATCCCTTGCCGTGATCTTCGACTTCCAGGCTAATGGAATCGTCTTGAAGTTTTAGCCGCACCCAGGCCTCTTGGGCTCCTGCATGGCGCTTCACGTTATTGAGCGCCTCCTGCAACACGCGATACACCTGCACGCCGGCAGTACCATTCACCGGATACGCAGCGCCAGATTTTTCGTAGTGCAGCTTCAGCCCCGTTTGCCGCTCGACCATGGGGATATACCAATCGAGCGTGCTCTCCAGTCCCTGCTCATCGAGCAGCACCGGATGGAGCGCTTGCGACAAGCTACGAATATTGTTCAGCATGGATTGCGCGATTTCACGCACCTCTTGTAAATCCTGGCGCAGCGGCGCGCCCTGCGGCACCTGCTTTTCCACGCGGCTCAGCAGCGAGCCAATGGCGGTCAGCACTTGGCCGAATTCGTCGTGCAGCTCGCGTGAGATGTGGCGGAGGGTGGACTCCTGCGTGGCAATCAGTTTCTGCGCCAAATCGCTGCGCTGTGCGAAGAGCGCCGCGAGCCGCGCGAAAATCTGCCGGTTCGAACGAATCAAATACAAACTGGTAAGCGCAATGGCGATCAGTGCGGCGGTCAGGAAAATATACAATTGCCGCTGCACGCCGTTGTAGATGTTCTCAATCTGCGCTGCAGCCTGCTGCTCCGCCTCGTTATTTTCGATTAATAAACGAGACACCGCGGTGCTCAAGGCCGCTTGCCGCGCCTGCAGCGACAGCCGGATCTGGTCGCGCGCTTCCGCTTCTTTTGAGTGGCGCGCCAGCAAGAACATCCTGTCCACCGCGTCCCAGAATTGCGAAAGCTGCTGGCTCAAATACGCGCGCTGCTCGGGAGTGCGATGGACCTCGGCGTACTGTTCCTCGAGGCGCAGCGCCGAGTCCAAATCAGCGCGCACGCGGTCGAATTGTGCAGACCACGCGACAAGCGGGTAAGGCTCGCTGGCATCCAGCATGTCCCGCATCGCTAGGGCCACCGTGTTCAGGTCATTTTGCAGCCGAAGGAGTTGCAGCGAATCCTTGCGACCGCGATCCACCATGTCGCTCTGCAGCTTGCGCAAACCACCGAGCTGCACGCGGATGTACGCGGAGTAAGCAACAACCACGGCCAGAGTAATCACCAAACCTAAGAGAAGTCCCGTGGTGGGCGAGCGCTCCGATCGCGAAGGCGTTGGCACGGACAGAGAATACCTCACTGCGCGGTTTGCCGGCGCAGGCTCACGACAATGCAGATCATGAGGAGGGCGCTGAGGAGCGGCACGAGGAATCCCACGCGCAAGCTTCCGGAATATTGTGAAAAAATACCAACCAGCCACGGCCCCGCGGCTCCTCCGAGCGAAGCGAGCGCAAACAAGAATCCGCCGATTCGCTTTGCACGCGCTCCATACCATTTCGAAAGCCAGGCGATGTAGATGGGATAAATAGAAGCGCATCCCAAGCCGGCGAGGAAAACTCCGGCAATGGCTACCTTCAACGTGGTGGAGAAAATGAGCGCCGTGGTTCCGATCGCGGTCAGACTCAGCGCCGCAAGTACCAACGGTCCTTCCGAAAGGGACAACAAGACGAGCGGAGCCAATCCGCGGCCGGCGGTAAGCCCAGTATAGAAGAACATCGGCGCGAGCGTGGTCATATTTGTGATTCCGTGTGCGATGCGACGCGAGTATTCCGCGGACCACACGCCAATGCTCGTTTCCATGCCAACGTACATGAAAAACAAGGCCGCAAGAGCGATGGTCACTCCGCGTGCGACACGCAGCGGCGGCGCTGCCGTAGTGTCGAGAGCCTTTTCGTGTTTTTCGGCGCCGAACCGCGCAAACAGTAGTGCGAGCGCCAGCAGTCCTCCGAAAACTGCATAGCCGATGAGCAGGCCGGGCAATCGATTGTTTCTCAATGCCATGGCGATCAGCGGCGAACAGGCCATTGCGCCCGCTCCCCAGGTAAAATTGAGCAGGTTCAGCAAGGAAGCACTGCGAGTACCACCGGCTTCCGCTACGTACAAATTCGTTCCCGGCGTGATCAGCCCGTAGCCCAAGCCGAGCGCCGCGGCAGCCGCCAGCGCGTTCACGTGCGTGCTGGCGTTGAGGGTGGCTAAGCCGAATCCCATCAATGCATAACCCGCGACGAGCGAAGGCCGGTAACCCCGCCATGCCATCCATGCGCCCGATACTGCGGTCCCTGCCAATGCCGCGAGAAATTGGATCGATGGGAAAAGGCCAGCTTGCCCATCATCCAGCCCCCACCGGCGAATGAAAACCGGCAGCATCGGTCCAACGATCGTGGTGGCAATCCCACTCAAGACGAAGCCGACGAAAAGTGCTGCCAACAAGGCAGTGCGGCCGCTGCTAGCACGCTCTGGTATTGCCACGGTGGTGGTTGCCGACATTGTTGTCAAACATTCTGAAGGAGCAAGCCGCCAGAGGCAAATTTCACTCGAAGCCACGGTAGCTGCGTCGCGCGGGAAATCGTGTAGGCTCTACGTCGGCACTTAACAGCTGCCACCTCGGAATGATCGACGTCGGACTCATCGGATTTGGCCTGGCAGGGCGTTCCTTTCACGCGCCGGTGATTAATGCCGTCGCGGGCTTGAGGCTTGCCGCGATTATGCAACGCAGCGGCGACGAAGCAGCAAGACTTTATCCCGACGCGCGGATTGTGCGCAGCATTGAAGAGCTGCTGGCAACGCCTGACATTCGACTCGTGGTGGTCGCCACGCCAAACGACACGCACCATCCCATCGCCCGGCAGTGCCTCGCCGCAGGTCGCGATGTGATAGTCGACAAACCTTTAGCCCCCACGCTGGAGGAAGCCCTCGACCTCGTGAAGTTCGCGCAAGAACGCGGCCGCCTGCTGACCGTTTACCAGAACCGCCGGTACGATGGCGATTTTCAGGCCGTGCAGCAACTTGTTGCCAGCGGCCGTCTCGGACGGATCGTGCGATTCGAATCGAACTACGATCGTTTTCGTCCGCAGCTAAAGCCAAACGCCTGGCGCGAGCGCTCCGGCCCCGGCACCGGCATTCTCTTCGACCTCGCGCCGCACCTGATCGACCATGCGTTGGTGCTCTTCGGCCTTCCCGAAGGAGTGACCGCCGACATTCGCGTCGAACGCGAAAATGCGATTGCCGACGATTCCTTCGATCTCACGCTGCACTATGCCGGCAGCGTGCGCGCGCTGCTTCGCGCCACAATGCTCGCCCCCGTCACGCGCCCGCGCTTCATTCTCCACGGGACCAGCGGCGCCTACGTGAAGCACGCGTTTGATGTGCAAGAGCCAAAATTGCGCGCCGGCCGCCTTCCGTGGAACGAAACGCCCAGCAAAGAGGAGCAAGAAGAAAACTCCGGCGTCCTAACGCTCATGAAGGCCGACGGCACTAGCACAAAGGAACTTGTCCCACCTGCGCCGAGCGACTATCGCAGCTACTACGCGAACGTCCGTGACGTCTTGCTCGGCACAGCCCCTCCTGCGGTCACGCCGCAACACGCGCTCAATGTCATGCGCATCCTAGAGCTCGCCCGCGACAGCAACGCGCGCCGCTGCACGATCCCGCGGCGCAGCTAGCTAATTCCAGCACGGAGGTAGGATTATTGAACGGATTGAATCTTCTGGGGCCGCATGGCTGTGATTTAATGCCTGTAGCGTGTGCACGAAATGTTCGTAAAAGGAAGAGGAGCCCGGTAATTTCCAGGCTCCTCTTGTACAGCACCTCGGAGCTCACAGACTGGAGCCACCTAATCCCGGTCTGCCTCCGGAGGAAAGCGCTTGGGTGAATGCGGACCGTTGCTCTCGTCGCGGTGGCCAACGCCGACGCCGCCCTCACCCAACACGAACAGGTGCCCGTTATTCTGGCCGTAGAGCCTGCCCTGGTGGTCGATGGAGAACGGAGTGTAGGCGGCACCAACCGCGAGGTTGGTGAAGAACTTCGCCTTGGGCGTAGTGAAGGTGTCGGTGTGACCCTGATCGAGCACATAGATGTTGCCATCCTCGCTCTCGACGTAGACGTTGTGGGCGCCGTCAACGGCGGGCGCGTTGATGCACCACTCGAAGCCGTTCGGGTGCGAGCCGTCATTGACACAGGTGACTGTCCCGTCAGGATTGCGGTGGCAGTTCCGGGTCTCAGTACTCTGGAACTTCCACTCGGGCACCAAATTGGAGTTGACCTGGGTGATGTAGAACGGGCCAGCCGGGATCCCGGTGGAGTCGCAGACGGTCAGACTCACTGGGGCCAGCGACGACGGGTTGCAGTAGAAGCCGGCTTCCTCGTCATAGTGGTTGTCCTTCATTACGATCGAGTAGGTACCGTCGTGCTGGAACACCGCCTGGGTGTCGTCCCAACCGAAGTCGTAGTCGGCCAGGATGCCACCGTCAGAGCCGCGCAGTTTATACGCATGGCCGCGCGCTATGTTGTAGCGGGTATAGGCCCCGAAGTAGACGTTCCCATCGGGCAGCACGACCGGCGACGACGTCCCCGCGTCCAGAATCCGGCCTGATCCCCGCCGATTCGTGGACGGATCGACGCCGAAGTTGGCGGCGTTCCGGCACTTGCCCTTCTCTGGTGTCGATGATGATGCGATTGGAACCAAGACGCCGCAGCCGTCGTTGAGCGTATGCTGAAGCGAAGTCGCCCATTTGAGCGTCAAATCGGGATTCACCGCTACCACGAAAGAGGCACGGTCGCCGGTGGAGCCAAATGAGGCGAGACTCCCGTGGCCCCTACTGGCGGTGTAGATTGTCCCGTCGGAACCGATTGCGGGAGCGATGTTGAGACCTGGACGCTGGGCGCCGCAGATACCAGTACGGGGTGCTGAGGTTGGACTGGGAGGCCAGGGAAGGGTGAAGACACTGAACGAACGCTCGCATGGAGCGGTGGCCGCCGGCGCAATCCCAGCGAGCAGCGTCGGATAGCTGACCATGCTCACCGTGTCGTCGGGCGCGATCTTCACTAGCCAGCTGTTGACCAGGCCGGGGTACACACCAATGGTCTGATCGGTGAACTTGATAGCGTTGTAGTAGACGTTGCCGCTGCTATCGGCGCTCAGTGGTCCCGCCACGAAGGTGGTGGGGTCAAGCGTGCCCCCAAAAGGCTGGATGCGCGAGACGACGGTACCATCCCCGCGGTCAAGCTTGAAGACACTGCCGCCGAACCCCGGGTCGTACACGAAGCCATTCGCCAGCACCGCGTGGTAGACCGGTTCCCATTGGGCAAGCTCTATCCGCACGGCCTTCCAGTCGCTCTGGAAGTTCCACTTTTCTACTAGTTGCCCGGCTTCCCAGTGCAGCCTTTTCTGATTCCAGATCTGCGTGTTCCAGGCTGACTGGCCGCAGTCGGTCTCTCCAGGGGGAGGGTTCCCGGTTACTGGGTCGCATTCGATGAAGCGGCCCGTCTTGAACTCCATGAATACATCATTCCCTTCGAGCAGGGGAACCTGATAATGGACGAGGAGGGTACCGCCAGCGTCCCGCTCCTCGGCTGCTGTGAATGGATCGTAGATCGTGTCGGCCAGTACCGAGGTAGCAGCCTGACCTGGCGTCGGCACGAAGCCTTGGTGCTGCTGATTCTGCCCCCACTGGGGCCAGCCGTCTAGTACACCTGCAAAGATTGTAGGGACACCGCGAAACGTCGTCCCCAAAGCAATTGCGACTACGCATACAGACACTCCTAGCCACAGACTTGCGCGCTTCATATTTTTTCCCTCCATGAAAGCTTTTTGATTTGGGCTCCGTCGCGAGTTGCGCGAAGGGGACGTTTGATTGGTTCCACCGTTTCTAGCTTGGCTCTCTACCACTCATACTGTCTGTTGTCAATCGAAAAAATCGAAAAAAGCGTCGGCGACCATCAGCGCTTGCGATTGGGTGGGCAACCGCTTGCTGCGCAGATTGGAATAGCCAACGCAGAAATCAGCCCGAATGGAACATGATGCGCGGACGCCCTAGAAGTGTTGGTACGACCCGCTCTAGCAATATAGTCCTTAGCAACTTAAGTCATTTGATTAGAAAACATGTCGGTACTCAAATATCGGAAATCCCGGTCAATAAAGCTACGCCTAACATGACGGCTAAGTCAATACCACTAGGTTTCACTAGAGAATCGCGCCGACATTCGCAAGAGGCTGGCTGCTGCTTCCGCGTATAATCAGAGGAAAGGAGCGCCACGTTGATCGAGCTTGCACCTTCCATTCTTTCCGCCAATTTCGCGCAACTCGGCGCTGATGCGCTCGCCTCCCTCGATGGCGGAGGTACGGTCCTGCACCTCGATGTAATGGACGGGCATTTCGTCCCGAATCTCACGATTGGACCACCGGTCGTTGCGTCGCTTCGCAAAACGATTCCAAAGGTGCCCTTCGATTGTCACTTGATGATCGAAAATCCCGACGATTACATCGCGGCCTTCGCCGAAGCCGGCGCCAATTGGATTTCCGTGCACCAGGAAGCTTGCGTGCACCTGAATCGCACGCTGCACCTGATCGCGTCGCATGGATGTGAGCCCGCGGTGGTGATCAATCCCGCGACGCCCGTGCACATGCTCGACGAAGTTTTGGACATCGTTCATCACGTGTTGGTCATGTCTGTGAATCCTGGTTTTGGCGCGCAGAAGTTTATTCCCGGTTCGCTGCGCAAAATCGAATCGTTGGCGCAGATTCGCGAGCGGCGCGGACTTTCATTCCGAATCGAAGTGGACGGGGGCGTCGATCTCACCACGGTCGGCGACGTGGTTCGCGCGGGCGCGGAGTTGCTGGTTGCGGGCAATGCGGTGTTTGCCCACGGCGACATTCGCGATAATGCCCGCAAGCTGCTGCAAGCCGCGCGCGGTGCCACAGCGATGCGCGCCTAAGTTAGAGTCTGCCAAGCTGACCTCACCTCCTCGGCGCGCCGTTTTCTGCACACCAGCCCCATGCGTCCGGTGAGTGGTGGCGCGTAATGGCCTGACCCTGAACGGTTTACAAACAGCTTGTCGTATTACGGATTGGCCAGAGCGTGGACGAAGGCGTCGAGGTTTTGTTTATCGATCCAGATTACGCCGGTATTTACGAAGGTGGGGACGGGCGCAAAGGGATCCTTAGCCCAGCCCACGTTAAGCGACTTGGGCTGGTGGCGGTGCAGGTCATCGAGCATTTTCAAACCGACGAAGCCCATGGTGAAGGGTCTCTGCGAGATGGTGCCCTGGATGACGCCTTTGCGAATCCATTCGAGAGTTTCGGGGTCGGAGTCCATGGCGATGAGCGTTTTACCCGTCACGTGAGCTGCGTTCAGTGCCTTCGCAACGCCCTTGCCGCCCAACGCATCCAGACAGACAAAGGCGTCCACTTTGGTATTTGCTGCGATTAGCTTCTGGGCTTGATCGAAGGCGATCTGCGGATCTCCCTTGATGTCGACGACGGGCAGCACGGCGACGTGAGGGTACGCGGTCAAGATCTCCATATAGCCGCGATAGCGCTCATTGAGATTGGTTTGTTCGGGCATGGTAAAGATAGCGACGCGGCCATTGCCCTGCAGCGAGCGGCTGACAATTTCACCGCCCAATCTTCCGGCCTCATAGTTGTCCGTACCGATGAAGGATAAGCGCTTGCTGGCGGAGGAGTCGGCATCGACCGTGATGACCGGAATCCCGGCAGCAATGGCGGCGTCGATGTCCGCCTTCATGAGGTCCGGATCGGCCGGCGAAACCAGAATACCCGCGGGTTTCAATTGGGCAACACGGCGAAATTCTTGCTGCTCGGCTTTAGGATCATAGTTGTTTGGACCGGCGACGCTGCCCTGCACGTGCATTTCGGAAGCGGCTTTTGCAAACCCGGTCGCAGCCGTTTGCCAGTAAGGGATTTGCGTGTTCACGGTTACGAGAAAATATTGCTCGCTTGATCCGCGTCCTGCGGAATTGAGAGGCTTGGTGCATCCACTGCAAAAGAGCGGCAGGACGAGAAGAAGGGTACCCAGGAGCCTTGCGGTCATCGACATAAGACCCCCAAAGAGGGAGACGGTCCGCGGCGCGTGAGGGAAATCTGCGCAAATCATAGACGCGCGAGTTACAGAAAGCAACAACCTGCGCGTGCACGGCACGGCTGACGCGTGCCTTCAGTGACGTCGTCAGCGGGCGACAAGGGTCGTTGATGAACTGTCTGGGGAGGCGTTTTCGTACAGGTGAAGAATTTGCGCGGCGCGCTTTAGCAGATCGGAGGGAAGATCGCCAGGCTGGTAGTCGACCCAGCCAGTGGAATAAGGGAGTGCGACTTTCTCGCCTGCAGAGGTGATTTCCAGCGGACCTATGCGATCCAAAAAGAGTTTCACCTCGCCCAGAGTGCATTCGGTCAGAACGAGCAGAAAATCGCCACTTGCGAGACGAACGGCGAAATCGGAACCGCGAATGGACTTTTTCAGGCGGCGCGCAAACTCCTTCAGCAACGAGTCGATGGCAGCTTTGCCATAGCGCTGCGTCAACTGTGCGAATTCCTCGATGTGAATAGTCGCGACGCTCAGCGAAATCTTTTCGCGGCGCGCCCGGCCTATCTCTTTGCCGATCTGGTGCTCGATGGATAAGCGTGTGTACAGGCCAGTCAAGGGATCGAAACCGGAGGCGTCTGAGATTTCGCCTCCGTTACGCTCCGGAAAGGGATTCTGCGCCGTCAGTTGTTTCCTGCGCCGCCGGAAAGACCATTGCCGGTACACAAGCCAAGCATTAAAAACGATCACTAGAGCCGCCGTACCCCACTGCGCCTGATCGGGCCGAATCTCATAGAAGTGATTGGCGTGACGAAAGAGAAAGGGCAGGAAGGACAGAACCAAGGCCGACGAGGCAAGCAGCGTCACGGTACACGCAGAGAACCACAGCCACCATTCGCTGCGCGCGAGTTGCCGCAATTCGGTCTCGTTCTGCAGTGCGCGGAAAGCGCCGGAGCCTTCCAGGGGAGAAGGTTCTGGCGTGTGCGCGCGAAGGCCGAGCATGGACTTCATCTGTCTTTATGGGTCCAAAATAACTGTATGCGCGCAGTGCGCGCCGGGCAATCGTGAAAAGGTACAGGCCCGCTAAACTACAAAACTGGACGTATGGACAGGGGTGACGCATTGGGGGAGTACCGGCCCGCATAGGTGTCGAAATTCTGTGTGGTGGAGTGGCCTACTGAGGGAAGTTGAGCTGCCTTGCGCAGCCCATAGCCAAGGGAAGTCCAGCCCTTTCACTTGCGCTGGCTCGCGATCTGCCTGCTAGAGATTGCGGAGCGAAGGGGAGACATGAAAAAGAAATGGATCATTGCCGGTTTGATCGCAGCACTGGTGCTTCTTGGAGCCGCGAAGGCCGCGGCGCAGTCGTACAATCCCATCCATTGGATCAGGAAAGGCCCGACGGCCAGCGAGCAGCTTGCCGCAAACGGCGAGCAGAGCAAAAAGCTGGCGTCGCAACTGCAAGCGCTTTTACCCCCGCGCACGAAGTTGGAGGATGCCTGCACGGCTTTCCGGCAGTTAAGCGAATGTGTCGCCGCGCTGCACGTCAGCCACAATCTCAAAATTAAGTTCAACTGTTTGAAGTGGGATGTCACTGGGCTCAAGCCGGCGAGCGGCAATGTGTCCTCCTGCAGCGTTCCCGAAAGTGGAAAGGCTTTGAGCCTGGCGAAAGCAATTCAGACGCTGAAGCCCGAGGCGGATGCGAAGGCGGAAGCCAAGAACGCAGAGAAGCGAGCCCAGGAAGACATCAAGGACGCCTGGTCGTAACGCAGTGAACACCACGGCCTAGAAATTGCGCGCGCTTATCCGGACTTCTACCGCTGGCTAACGAGTGCTGCTGCCAGCGCGTCTGCCTCTGGCGTGACCAAGCAACTGCGCGCGAAAAGCTCAGGCTTTTTTCTTTTCGAGCTTCAAGTTGAGGACGATGTCTTTTTTGTTGTCAAAGCTCGAAATCGTTCGCGTGGCCGATTTGGCGCCGTCCTTTTCAGCATGGATTTCATAATCCACATTGGGATCCAGGCCGCTGAAGCGGTAATTGCCTTCCTCGTTGGCGATGTAGCTGCGGACCGCATTCGTGCGCGTATTTCTGAGAAAGACCACGGCCGATGGCACCGGATCCTCGGAGGACTTGTCCGCTACGACTCCACGGACGGCGCGGAGCTGTGCTTCATGCTTCGCGTCCTGGGCTACAGCCGTCCACACGCACGCGCATAGAGCCATAGTTAGAAGCAGCAAGCGAAATCGGGGTGTCATTTTTTTCCTTTCCTAGCCCGCTCCATGCGGAAAACCACGTTGTTCTCACCGGAGCCGTTCCGCGCGTCGATGGTCCTAGTCTGGTCGGCAAAGCCCTTGGCGTGCACCACCATCTCATATTGGGTGCCTTGCGGCACGCGAATCGCAAATTCTCCGCGCGAATTGGTGCCGTCCTCCCAGCGGAATTTCTTTTCGCCCGCGCGCCGAATGCGGAGTTGCACGCCTGGGAACGAAAGAGCTTTGTCGGTGAACACGGTTCCGCGGATCAAAAAGTCATTGGCGTGGCTGTATTTCTGCATGCCTCTGTTTGCGGTCGAGGAGGATTGCGGCTGGGTATCCGGCGCGGCTTTTTGTTGAACTGGCGCCTGGGAAGCGGCGAACGGAACCAGCAGCGCCGCGGCCCACAAGGCAACGACACAGCGAACAGGCATGATTCCGCTCCTTAAAGGTTTAGATGGGGCAGGCAGAAAGGAAGATGCCCCGGTTCCTGGAGGTAGAGTTACTCTTCGTCGTCTTCCTCATCGTCCTCTTCTTCGTCCTTTATCAAAAGTCGGCGCCGCCAGGACTGCGAGCACCACCGTCGAGCGTATTATATACCGGCGTGAAGTCAACCCCATCCGGGCGGGTAAGGCCGGATTTGCAATCCTGCCAGAACGGATTTACAGCGCATAAATGGCCTCCTCGCGGGAATATCCGGATCGACCGATGGTCGGTGTAGGCGGCGTGATTATCGACCAGGGGCGCGCGCTGTTGATCCGGCGGGGGAGCGAGCCGCTGCTTGGGGAATGGTCGATTCCAGGAGGAACGCTGGAATTGGGGGAGACGCTGGAGGAAGGCGTAGCACGCGAACTGCTGGAAGAGACAGGTCTGACGGTACGCGTGATCGAGCTAATCGAAGTGTTCGACCGAATTTACGTCGAGAGTACCGCGGGGGCGAAAGAGGGAAAGAAGAGACCACGCTTTCACTATGTGATCGTTGATTACCTTTGCGAACGGCTTGCGGGCGAAGCCGTGGCGGGAAGCGATGTGACCGACGTTGCCTTCGCGAGCGAGGAGGAATTGGTGAAATACAAGCTGACCGAGACGGCTACGCGAATTTTGAAAAAGGCCTTCGCCATGGAACGACTAAGACGACGCTAAGAGCCGCGCGGAGTCCGTTAAGAAGTCATTGCGCCTTGTTAATCTCAATGCTGCCGTTGGCGTCGGTCAGCTGGAGCTGGCAACCCCCGGAACCAATAGTGCCGTTCAGCGAATCGGATCCTACGCTGCCCGTCGCGCTGATCGGCAGATCAGTGGAGATGCGGCCGAAGGATGTGCGGGCCGTGACGTTGTAGCTGAGGCCCTCTGGAATGCGCACCCGGATGGAAGAGAACGAAGTCTTGAGCTTGATGTCGCGGCAGCCGCTGGCCGGACGCGCGGCGGTGGCGGAGATCCCGCCGTTCTGATTGTTCACTGTGATTTTGCCGCCCACGGATTCGAGTGTGACGCCCGCGAAGGACGTGGTCACTTCGGCGTCGCCTTTCACGTTGCGCGCGGTAACCGAGCCGTTGGTGTTTTCCACGATGAGATTGCCGCTGATGCGATCGGCAGAAACGCTTCCGAAGCTGGTCTTGGCGAAAGTGTCGCCACCAATGTCGGTGAGCGTAATGTCGCCATTGCCGGTGATCGCGCGGATGCCCTTGGAAATGTCCGACGCTTCAATAGCACCGAAGGAGGATTTCAGCTCCACGGTGCCGTGGGCGGAGCGCAGCGTGATTTTCCCATTGGACGTTTCCGCGTTCAGGGGGCCGGCGATATTGCTCAGCTCGATGTTGCCGAAGGAATCGCGAATTGCTACGCCGCTTCCGGAGAGCGAACTCCCGTAGACACGGCCGTTGCTGGTCGTGCAGTTCACGCGCCCCTTGACCTCGGAGAAGGTGACGTTCCCGAAGCTGTCGGTGATGTCGGCGGCGCCGCCGATACTCGAGACATCGACGTTGGCGTTATTGTCGTGAACCATTAGGTCGCCGCGGATGTTACGGGCTTCGACGCTGCCGAACGAAGTGGTGATGTTGGCGGAGCCGGCGTCCGTCACGTTGACCGCTCCGTTGCCACCGGTGATGCTGGCGGCACCCCCAATCTCGCGGACCGTGATGCTGCCGAAACGATTGCGCAGCTCAAGCGCGCCCTTCACCTGCGAAACTTGCACCGAACCATTGTTGTCGGTGACGGAGGCCTCGCCCGCTCCGCTGAGCTCGATGCTTCCGAAAGAATTGCTGAGCCGCGCGGCACCGGTGTCGCGGACGTTGAGCGAGCCGTGGCTGTTGTCGAACTCGGATTTGCCGCGCACACCTGCGGCGTTCACGCTGCCGAAGCTATTCTTGACGAAGAGCGGAGCGTCGGAAGGCATAGCGATCTCATAATCGACGGAATAGGAAGCATTCTTGCGGCCAAACCAGTTGCGATTCTCCTCCGGGTAGTTCGTGCGCACTTCGACGCCCTGCGCCGTTTGCCGAACCTCGATCTGCACTTTGTCGGCGAAAGTTTGCGCCTGCTCGCGGGAGTCGGCTTGCGCGCGGATGGTAGCTGAGATTTTCAGCTCGCGGCTGGATTCGCCATGGATGCGAATTTCGCCGAATTTGTGTTCGATGCGGAACGATTGCCCGGCGCCCAGGGAGAGCGTCTTCTGGAAGTCGCGCGTGACCTGCTCTTGGCCAGGACTGGCAGCGAGCGCCGGCGAAGCGGTGGCCCCAAGCAAGATGGCAGCGCAGAGCAGCGCGTGGCATTTGCCCGACCAATGGGGCCGCGCACTCAGCTGCCTATTGAGAAAGGGGCCGGTCATCGCTTTTCCTCCAAAATTTCCTTCAAAGTGCGCTGCTTCTCCTGGTACATGGCCAGCAATTCGTAACGCACGTGTGCGTTCGATGGATTTTGCCCAGTCTGCACGCGCAGATCATTGATGGCGCTATCGAGCACGAGCAGCTTTTCGCGGTAGTTGGCCATCAACGGGGTCGCGGGATTATCGAGCTGGGGCTTTGCGTCGGCGGCGAGCTTATCGATCGCCTGCACGTAAGCGGATTCCGCGTGCTCCACTTCGGTGAGCGCCTTGCTCTTCAGCAAGCTGCCCTGCTGAATCGGCGGTTTGTTGGGCCGCAGGATCCAACCTGCGGAAATCAACAGCACGGCCACGAAGGCTGTCGCTGCCGCGGTTTGCCAGGAAAGCGAAAGGTTCGTGAAAACCGAGCGCCAACTCCAGCGCTCGCGCCCCGCTTGGATTGCATCCGCTTGTTCGGTGAGCGCCTGATGGATCCGCGGCCAAAGCGCCGAGTTCTCAGTGTGGTCACGCAGTTCAGCCGCCGCCAGGCTGAGGGATTTCCAGGAGTGAAGCTCTTCCGCGCAGGATGTGCAGTTTGCCGCATGGCCCTCGAGCGCGGCCCATTCGGCCGCCGTGCCGTCTTCGAAAATTCGATCGCGATCCTTACACGTTACATTCATCGGAGTCACCGTGCTCCCGCCGCATAACCGCCGCGAGGAGGCTCCAACATCTGGCGGAGATTTTTCTTTGCCTGGAAAAGCGTATTTTTTGACGCGGCTTCGCTGATTTCCAACATCGAAGAAATTTCGGCATGACGGAAGCCTTCGACTTCGTAAAGCAAGAAAACATCGCGCTGATGGCAGGTCAATTTGGCGAGAGCGCGCTCAAGCGCCATCCTCAGCGAGGGATGAGCAACAGCCGCGTGAGGCTCCGGGCGCGGAGCCGCATCATCGCGTTGTTGCTCGTCGTCCGCTGCGACTTCTTTCTTCCGCAGCCGGCTGCGCCGCGCGTCGTAGCAGGTGTTCACCAGGATGCGGAAGGTCCAGGTTACGAAACTGGATTGCCCCCGAAAACTCGCGATCCCACGCTGAACCTTCAGGAAAGTCTCCTGCACAGCGTCTTCCGCATCCATCGCGCTGCCAAGAATGTTGCGGGCGAGGTTCTTCATGCGCGCGCCATGGAGTGAATACAGCCGCTCGTATGCGCGCAGGTTCCCCGACCGGCAGGCCGCCGCCAGCGCTGTGTCCTCCGCCCGCCCTGCCTCCGCCGCGTCAGGAGCGGCGATTTCTCCACGGAAAGGTTCCACCCGCCTCTCCCGTTGCGCTACGGCAGGGATTCTAGTCTCCCAGGCCAGCGCAAGTCCCATAATTCCCATGCCATGCTCCTGAGGTAGAGACGCTGCAGAGGGGCAAAACGTCAGGGTTTGTAAGTTGCTGAAAAGCCAGTGCCTTCTGGGGACGCAATCAGGTATTCCGCTCTGAAGACTCTAGCCAGCTATCGCATCCGGCAGAGCGCCGCGCGTGCGTTCGCGGTGACCAAATTCCTGCACCGCGGATTCCAGATCAGCCACTGTGAAATCCGGCCAGCACTTTGCTAGAAAAACAAATTCCGCGAAGGCGCACTCCCACAAAAGAAAATCGGAAAGACGCTGCTCGCCACCGGTGCGGATCAGGAGGTCGACATCCGTCGAGCCGCCACGCAGCACTTCCGACAACACATCGCCGAAGGAATCGGGCGAAAGCTTCGTCACTTTGTAGAACCGGCAAGCGGCGTGAAAGATCGCTTCACGCGCGGAATAATCGATCGCCAGCCTCAGGTGCAAACGCGTGCCGTTTGCGGTGGCTGCTTCAGAATCGGCGACGGCCTCACGCAGCGTCGCGGGCATGCGATCGCGGCGTCCGATGATGCTCAAGCGCACGCCTTCCGCGATGCAGCTGGAGGTTTCCGTCAGAAGATACTCGTGCAACAAGCGCAGGATTCCCGCGACTTCCGCGGGAGGGCGCTTCCAGTTCGCGGAAGAGAGCGCAAAAAGGGTAAGCGTATGGATGCCTAGGCCGGGCGCCGCGGCGATGATGCGCCTCGCGGTTTGCGCGCCGGCTCGGTGCCCGGCGGAACGCGGCAGGCCGCGCGAGGTGGCCCAACGGCCGTTGCCGTCGGCGATGATGGCCACATGGAGGCAACGTCTTGGAGGCAGCTGCTGGGGAAGCGCCGTGGGCTGCAGAACGATGGGTGCCATGTGCATGTTCTTTTCTCCGCCGCTGCTTAATGATTCTAACGGTACAAACTACTCTGTATGACAAAGTAAGGGGACAAAAAAATTTGCAGCCTTAGCCTTCGCGCGTCGCGCGGATCAGCGCTTCCATGTGATTCAAATAGCGCTCCAGCGCCTTTCGCCCCGCGGCTGTCAGCCGGTACTCCGTCTTGGGCAACCGCCCGTGAAAGGATTTCGTGCACACGATATAATCGGCTTCTTCCAGCCGGCGCGCGTGCACGCTCAAGTTGCCGTCCGTGGTCTTCAGCATGGCTTTCAATTCGTTGAAGGTCAGCGAGCGATTGACCGCCAAGGCGCTGACAATGCCCAAGCGCACGCGCTCGTGAATCAGACGGTCCAGATCCACCGGCACGGGTTCGCGCGGCTGCGCATGCGCGGCAGGCAGCGCGGCTTCGCGCTCGCGGGACCGCTGGTACCGTTCGTCCCGTGCTGTCGATGATTTGGCCATACGAAATCCTCGTCTGCCGCTACCCTCCGTGATGCCGCGCAATCCACAATCCGAAGCCAATTTGCAACACGCCAAAACCCGCCGCCATGAACGCGTCTCCCCAATTAGACGGCGCGAAAAGCGCGATTGCTCCAAGACCCATGAGAGCCAACCCCATCACCGGAACAACGCGCACCGAGAACGCTCCTCCCGTGACGATGGCCGTGCCGTAAAGAAGCAGCCACACTCCGGGAATCGCGGCTTGCACGCCGGCTTGAAACAGCACGAGGGTCAGCAGGCCGCCGACCATGATCGGCGGAGTGAAGCTGAGAAGAAATTTGCGGCCCGGCCCGGAAAGAAGTGTGGCGCTGGCGCGATGGGCCTTGGTCGCCGCCGAGGAGGCGGCAATGGCCACGGCAACGAAAACCTCGACCAGCCAAACCGTGAGCCAGGCGCGCGGCGACGTTTGATGCGATGCTATCCAAGCCGCGACGATGGCGGTCAATCCCATGGCTACGCCGCCCCAGCCGGGGACGGCGGTAAATTCGGCGGCGCGCTCCATGGTCTCGCGAATGTATCGGAGATGGTCGGCGGCGCGAGCATCGATGGGGATAGGCTCGCGTTGGTGGGAACGGAGAGGGCTCACGAAGGCCATCTATGAAAACTAGCAAATTCGCCCCGAGTGTGTCAAGTACTTTGTATTATAAAGTTAAAAGCTTGCTTTCGCTCAAGCCGCGCTGGCCATCGAGGACTCCGAACGCGGGTACCGGCCCGTCAGTGCGTTCCAGCGAATGATGAAAACGTCCAGAAACATTTGGATGCTGTCGCGCCACATGCTCACTTTCGTGGCCGGCGAATGCGCCCAGCGTACCGGAATTTCCGCCGCGCTCAGGCTGTGATGCCGGGCCAGGTACAGAAGCTCCGGATCAAAGCCGAAGCGTTCGATGCGCTGCTGCTGGAAGATCACGCGGCAGCGGTCGCGGCGAAAAGCCTTGAAGCCGCACTGCGTATCGACAAACGGCAAACGGAGAATGGCGCGCACAATAAAATTGAAAATGATGCCGGCATACTCTCGGAACACGGACTGATGCACGGAAATCAGGCTGCGGTTCAGCGCGCGCGAGCCGATAGCCACGTCGTGATCGGCGAGGGCCGCAATAAGCTTGTCCGCTTCGTCGATCGGCGCGGACAAGTCCGCATCGGTAAACAGCACGATGCGTCCGCGCGCCTCCAGCATCCCATGCCGGACGCTGTAGCCTTTTCCGCGATTTTTATTGTTGGCGATCACTAGCAGGCGCTGAATTTCGCCGCTGAAGGAGTTGGCCACATCCGCGGTTCGGTCGGTCGAGCCATCGTCGATAACGATGACCTCTGTCTCTCGCTTGCTGGCGCGGATATATGCCGATATCTCCGCGAGCGTCACCGGCAAGCGCAGCTCCTCATTGAAAGATGGAATCACGATGGAGAGCTCAGGCGGAACGGAGCTCATCGCTGCGGGGTTTCCTTCCAGCCGTGCGCACCGAGCAGCGGAACGAAGCGGCAAGGCTCAAGCATGATGGTGCGAAAGCTATCATGGCGGCGCTCGATCAGCTGCAAATCCTGATTCTCTACATCCCCGACCGGCACAACTATTCTTCCGCCTTCGGCGAGTTGCGCGAGAAGCGGTGCGGGTACGGAGGGTGCAGCCGCAGCCACGAGAATGACGTCGTACGAAGCAAACTCCGGCAAACCGAGCGTTCCGTCGCCGCAGTGCACGTGGGCATTGTTATAGCCGAGGCGCGCGAGACGCTCGGCAGCTTCCGTAGCCAGCCCGGCGCGGAACTCCACGGTGAAGACGTCGCGCGCCAAGCAAGCCAGCACGGCGGCCTGATAGCCAAATCCCGTTCCGATTTCCAGCACTCGTTCGCTCCCTTGAAGGCGAAGCGCCGCGGTCATGGCGGCTACGATGTAAGGCTGCGAAATCGTTTGGCCTTCCCCGATGGGGAGCGGGGCGTCCTCGTAAGCGCGGTCGCGAAATTCCGCGGGAACGAATTCATGGCGCGGGACGCGCTCGAGGCACTCTAAAACGCGGCTGTCCGTGACGTTACGCCGGCGGATTTGCGTTTCCACCATGTCCTGGCGCGCTTGCGCAAAACCGCTGGGCGTGCTGTTCCCGAAAATGCCGCCCGCATCCATGCAATCATGCCGGCGCAGAAACGGCCGCATGCCTTTCCCACGCGTGCGTGCGGAGAATCTCGTCTACTTGCTCGAGTGCGAAATCGCATTCCTCAAGCCGATTGTAGAAATGCGGCGAGAAGCGCACCCCGGCTTTCGGCCGGAAATCCACCAGGATTTCCCGCGCCAGCAGTTCGCGGCAGACTTCATAAGCATGAGGGCAGTCGATGGAAACGGTCCCCGCGCGCTCCGCAGGATTTTCCGGAGTGTTGACGCGCCAGCCGTGAGCCTTGGCGCCCTCGAACAAGCGTGCGGTCATGCGCACCGATTTAGCGCGTATCGCCTCGATGCCCACCGCATTGAGGATGTCCAGCCCGGGCTGGCACGCATACAGCGCAGGAACGTGCGGTGTGCCGTTCAGATAGCGGAACGAATCTTCGCGCGCATCGATTGCCCCGGTCTCGAAGTCAAACGGGCGGCGATGCGCGATCCATCCCGTGAGCGCGGGACGCAGCTTGGCGCGCAAATCCTCGCGCACATAGAGATAGCCGACCCCCGGTCCGCCACATAGCCATTTCAGCACGCCGCCAACGGCGAAATCGGCGCGCAACGCGCGAACATCAATCGGAATCGTCCCGGCCGCTTGGAAGACATCGAGGATTACGTGAACGCCAACGCGATGCGCGCGCTCGATAATCGCCTGCGCGTCCACGATGTAGGAGCTGCGGAACAGCACTTGCGATATCGGCACGAGCAACGTGGTTTCATCGATGGCCGCAAGAAACTTGTCGAGGTCGATGCGTACCGGGTCGGAACTAGCCACTAACTCCACACGCGCGCCCAGGCGCCGCTGCTCGTGATAGAAATATTGAATGGACGGAAATTCGAGGTCCGTCATCACGATCTTGTTGCGCGCTCCGCGGAAATCAAAACAGGAAGCGATGACCGCCTGAATCAACGTGACATTTTGGTGCAAGGAAATTTCGCCGGCTTTCGCGCCAATCAGTGGCGCGATTTTGTCGCCGACCGCGACGGCCATCTCCCACCAGCCCTCTTCCCACGCGCGCACGCCGCGTTCCGCCCAGGAATCCGCGTAGGCCCGCATCGAGTCGTAAACAGCGCGCGGCATCGCGCCCAGCGAATTGCTGATGAGATAGGTGGAGCGATCAAGAATCGGGAACTCGCCGCGCCATTTCAGCAAGTCATCCATGAATACCGGCTCCAGCCTCTGCGTTGCGGGAATGGGTCTTCCTCCACCCAAGGTAACATAGTGTGATAAAAAGCAGCCAGGGCAGCCCCGCCGTCAGCGTAATGCGAAGTCCCGGCACCCACCATGTGGAAACCAGCACCGCCCCGAGAGCCGCGGCGCCAAACAGCGAGTTCCACGGACCGCGCGGTCCGAAACGCCTCACCGGCTGTCCAGATCGCGCGATGCGCCTCCGAAACATCAGGTGTGTGACGAAGATCATCAGCCATACGAAAATCCCTCCGAAAAACGCCGAACCCAGCATGTACACGTACGCAGTCCCGCTGTACCGCCGCTCCAGAAACAGGGCCGCCACCATGCCGATGCTGGAAGCCAGCAGCGCCGTCACCGGAGTGCCGCGTTTGCCCAGTCGTCCCAGCGCCGCTGGAGCGTACCCACCGCGCGCCAGCGAGAACAGCATCCGCGACGTGAGATAGAGATTGCAGTTCACGCTCGACAGCGCCGCCGTCAGCACTACAAAGTTCATCACCTCGGCGGCTGCGGGAATCCCCGCTGATTCGAACACTCGAACAAAAGGGCTTTCGCCGAGCCCCACCTGCGTCCAAGGCACCACGCCAACGACCACGGCAAGTCCGCCAATGTAGAAGATGCCCAGCCGCGCAAACGTCCAGCGCATCGCCCGCGGCAACGCTGTCGCCGGATCTTTCGCCTCCCCTGAAGTGACCGCGACAATTTCCATCCCCAGATAACTGAACACCGCCATCGCTATGCCAAGTCCAACGCCAGCCCAGCCGTTGGGAAGAAATCCGCCATGCGCCACGTAGTTCGTTCCACCGATTCGCGGAAACCCGATGCCGAGCAGCAACGCAGCTCCCAAAATCAAAAACAGAACAATGGTCACAACCTTCAGCATCGCGAACCAGTATTCGAACGTCCCAAAATTCGAAACGCTGCTGGCGTTCACCCAGATCAGCGCCGCCGAAAATCCCGCAATCCAAATCCACGAGGGAACCCCCGGGAACCAGTGCTTGCAATAAATCGACGCCGCCACCATTTCGCTGCCGATGGCGATCACTTGCCCGAGCCAATACGAATAGCGCATGGCGAAGCCGGCCCACGGATGCACGTACATTTCGGCGTAAACGCCAAACGAACCGGCCACCGGGTGCGCAATGGCCATTTCTCCCAGCGCCCACATGAGCGCCAACGCGATCCCCGCGGCGGCCGTGTAGCTCAGAATCACGCCCGGTCCCGCAAGCTTCACCGACAGCGCGCTGCCGAGAAAGAGTCCCGTGCCGATAGCGCCGCCGACCGCGATCATCGAAAGTTGCCGCGGCGTCAGGTTGCGGTGCAGGCCCGCTTCGCGTTCCAGAATCGCAGAAGCGTCAGCAACCTTCGCCTCCGCGGGAGCTTCGGTGTGTGCCATGGCGCGGCATCGTAGCAGACCGCTCGCCAGGCCGCCAACGCGACGCGCGGGCCAGCCAAACTTTCCCGCGCTCGACCCTGCACCAAAGTACAGCAAGGGACAGACAGTATGGGGCACGTGACTCCTGTACTTCAGTCCTCTACTGCACGCGCACGCTTCTCTTTACAATGCAGACGTGGCAAAACCACATAGATTTTCGCCGCGGAGGCAGTCATGAAGGCGGTCCTGGCATTGGTCATCATTTACGTGGCGATGTTCTTCCTCGCTATTCAAGGCGCATCACAAAATTCCGCGCAAGCCTTGCCGCAGGGCAGCGCAGGCCAAGCCGGGCATTCCATTGATCCCGCTAAAGAAGCGGACATTCGCTCGCTCATGGAACTCGTCGGCGCGCGCGACGCCATGCAGGATTTCGCCGCTCACGGCGCCGACCAGATGCGCGAAAACCTCCTCGCCTCCGTCCCCTCCAGCGACCGCGGCCAGAAATTTGTGAATGCCTTCATCGAAGGCTATAAAGCCAAATTCAATCCGGATGACACCACCGCCCAGCTCGTTGCCATTTACGATCAGCATTTCACGCAAGACGAAATCAAGGGCCTCCTGCAATTTTACGGTTCGCCCCTCGGCCAAAAATTCGCCGCGGAGATGCCCAAGATCAACGCGGAAATGCAAGCCGCCAACCGCGCCTTCAGTACCCGTATCGCCAAGGACGTGCTGCAAGACCTCCGCAAGCAGTATCCCGGCGTGGCTGCCCACGCGCGCTTGGCCAAGCCTCGCCCAGGCCAGGTAGAACAAGCACAACAGCAGGCGCAGACACAATTGACACAACCCTAACGCGCTTTATCGCGTCTCATACCCGCGGACATCAGCTAACTCAGAATGGCAGTGTGATTGTTGCCATTAACTCAATCTTCTTGTTCCGCGAGCTTTACCGGAGGCTGTCAATGCGGCCATTGCTCGTTGGGTGTGCGCTTCTTTCAGGAGCGCTGATGGTCCTGGCGCACTCGCCGTCGCTCCAGGTGAATGCTCAGGAGAAGCCGGCGGCAGCCAAGCCCTCCCAGTCAACCGCCAAGAGCACTCCGCAAGCTTCTAGCGCGATCGATCCCCAAAAGGAAACCCGTATTCGGGAGTTGATGGAGGTCACCGGCGCGAAGAACCTCGGACAGCAGCTTATCGAGGCCGGAATGGAGCAGTTCCGCAGCAGCGTTCAGGACTCCCAGCCCAATAATCCGCGCGCCAAACAATTTGTCGATGCCTTCGTCGCCCGCTTCCAGAGACACTTTGACTCCGACTCCCTCACCGAGCGAGTTATTCCCGTCTACGACAAATATCTAACCGCCGATGATCTGCAAGGCTTGTTGGACTATTACCACTCGGCGCTTGGACAGCGCATGTTGAAGGCCCTGCCGGAAGTAACGCGCGAATCGCAGGCGGCGTGCCTCGCCCTGGGCCAGAAAGCCGCGCAAGAAACCATGGAAGAGTTGAAGACGGACTTCCCGGAATTTACAGGTGCCAACGAAGAAGACAAACACCCCGGCGGCGAGCCCAATCAGAACTGAAACCGGCCGGCTTTCATGGAAAACGCTTCTTGATTTTTAAGTCGATACCGAACGTCCCGTTGTAATCGCGCAGCGCCACGATTGACACATTGCGGTTCACGTTGTATTCCACCTGGATCACCTGCTGTTGCGTGGAACCGACATTCGACACATACGTCACCGTCAGATTGCGCGTTACCTGTTGCTGCACCGTCACGCGCGCCGCCGCATTTTGTGAAGCTCCCGTCGAGCCCACCGAGGTTAGGCCCGGATCGACTCGAAAATTCGTAATCCCAAACAGCTTTTCCAGCCGCCCGCCGACCTGGCTCGACACCGCTTCCGACAGCAGCGCCGAAGCTCCTGATGTTCCGCTCTGCGCTCCCGAGGCGCTGCGCAGCGTGGACTCCTGGCTGGTCTGACCCAGCGCCAGCAGCGTCACGATATCGTTCGCTGGCAGCGGCGGGTCCGAACGGTACGCCAGCGTCAGCTTGCTCGCCGGCCCGTTGAAGTTCAACGTGATCTCATACTGCTGAATTGTAGTGCTCGCTTCCACGTTCACCACCGGGTCGAGCCGGAAGGGATTGGCAAAATTAATGTCGCCCCTCGCCACGCGATAACGGCTGCCGTGGAACAGCAAGTCTCCCGAAAGAACGTGAATGTGCCCCAGCAAAATCGGATGCTCCCATGTCCCGCGTACGCGGATATTGGCCTCCGCGTCCAATTCCGCTCCAGGCCACTGCATCCGCGCATCCGGCGCGGAAATCGCTTCGATGTCAAACTGCAAGTTCCGCAAAAACGGCGAGCTAGTGGATGGGCCGCTGATTCCCTCCTTGGTCGAAACCAGCATGCCGGCAACCTCCAGTCCTTGCGTCAGAGTGACGCGCTGCACCGTCACGCGCCCGGAGAGTAAGCCCGCTTCCGTCGTGCCGGTCAGGCGCAACGAGCCCGCGGTCAACCAGCTCATCCCTTCCGGGTAGCGGATGCGCGTGCTCTCACTCCGCACCGTGATGTCATAACGCAACGGCCGCTCGCTATACGTCACGCTGCCGGAAAGGTGCAGCGTGCCGCCGCCGGCTTCCGCGGTCATGTCGCTGAAAGAGAGCCGCGTATCGTCAAAGACGAAGTCGCCCTTGAAGTTGCTTAGCCCCGTGGGAAAATCGGCGACTCGCGCGTTGGCCTTGTCGATGTGAATCCGCCCGGTGATGCGCGGCCGCTCCAGCGTCCCTTCAAATGTCGCATTGATCTGCGCCGGGCCGCCGATCGTCAGCGCCGGCGAAATTCCCGCAAGCAGCCGCAAATCCAGCGCCCCGTTAAGGCGCAGCTTGACGTTGGCCCGTTCGGCGAAGCCCACATTCCCGTCGATACGAATATCCGTGTCTGGCCCGCGAAACTCCACGGGCTCGATCTGCAAATTGTCTCGAGAAGAACGAAAGTGCACCGGCCCCACATTCTCTAGCTGCACGTTCGCATAGTTGAACATCAGTCGTGAGAATCGTGCGTCCAAAACCACGCTCTCTGGCCGTTTCAGCGAACCGCTCAATCCGATTTCGCCGTCCGCTGTGCCGTGTCCCTTGAGTGCCTGCAAGTGCAGCGCGCCTAACATGAGTGCGTCCAGCGCCATGTTCTTGACGGCAATCTTGCCCTCGATGTTGTATGGATCAGCGAGCGTAAGCGTGTACCCGCCGGAGATTTCTCCCGTGCTCATGGCCGATCCCAGTTCCAGTCGCGCCGTGTGCCCATCGGAGGTCAGCGCGCCGTCGAAGCTGCCAATCACCGACTGCCCCACCCGTAAGTCCACTACCCGAAACGTCCCCTCGCCCTTTGGCGCCAGCGGTGGACCACTCGCCTTCAGCCGGAAAGAAACCTGGCCGTCCAGCGGAAATCGCGGCGACTGCAATTTCTGAAAATTTGCCAGCGGAAGAGACGCGCCAACCAGATCGATCGACGGGCTGCGGTCCGCGAAGCTGTACGCCGCCGTGCCCGTAACGATTCCCGCTCCGTGCCCCGGTTCCTTTTCGGGCGGAAATAACCGCAGCTCCGCGTTCCCTATGCGAACTTCATCGGGCATCAGGGTAAGCTGGCCGCGCAGCCGGTTAAACGTGACGCCGTACGCTTCTCCCTTTGCCAGATCAAATAGGCCGGTGACGCTCGGTGCTTGTCGTGTCCCGTGCCCATGGAATTGCCCCGACAAGTCTCCGCGCACCGGATACGATAAACTCAACAATTGCTGCAGCGCATCCACCGGCGTCGCTTCCAGGTTGACGTCAGCGGACCACGTGCTGTCCGGCAAAAAGCTCCATTGGTGCAGCTCCAGCGCCAGGTCCATCACCGCGTCCATGGGTCCGCTCCGCACGTGCGCCCGCGAAAACGTCAATTCTTCCGGCGAGTACGAAAGCTCGCCCTCCACGGAGTCAAAGGCCAATCCGTCATAGCGCACGCCCTCGCCCCGCACATGCCCTGCAAATGTTGGGCCGCCAGAAGGTCCGCTGATCTTCCCTTCCCACCGCGCGCTTCCCGTGATGACTTTGATCGCATCCGGCGAATTCGGCGGTGTGTCCCGAATTGCGTTGATGAAATCGCGATAGCTCTCCAGCGCGCCAGTTTCAAACCGGACGTCGATCCCCGTATTCCGCGGCGCGAGTGTTCCACTGATCGTTCCGCGGCTGGCCGGCGTCTCGAACTCGCCGCTGTTGACCGTCAGCGTCTCCGGGTCGTACCGATAACGAATCTCCCAATCACCATCTACCGGGATGTGTCCGGCAGCAACGGTGTCCGGCGATACCCACTGCATCGTCCCGGTGATCTCAAAATGTTGGAATGGTCCGCTCCAGGTCTCCGTGGTGTCCGCGGATATCAACGTGTCCCAGTGCAATTCGTCCACCGGAAAGCCCGGGTGTTCGATGGCTGGCAGCACTCCGGCCAGGTGCGCGTCCTGGACGTGCGTGTCCGCGCGGAATTTCAGGCCATCAAAGCGCATCGTGACCCGGCCTCTCACTGTGCCGCCAAACGCCAACGCCAGAAAATCCGGCACTACCAGTCCGCCGTTGTCCATCTGAACGCTGCCTCGGCTGGACAAACCCGAAGCCTGGAAGATGGGATATGTCAGCGTGATGTCATGGCCCGAATAGCTGCCGCTTCCGTGCAATTGCCCATCCGCGAATGTTCCTTCGCCATGAACGTCCACGAGCCCGGTCGGAGTTTCCGGCGAGCGCAAATTCTCACGCAGATCCAGCAGGTTGACCCATCCGCGGTATCGAAAGCTCCATTTCGGCTGCAAGTAATCTTGCATCTCGACTTGGGCATCGACGTGCGATCTCCCGGCGCTCAAGATTCCCTGTTCCAGCGTAAAGCCGTCCCTCCGCAACGTGAATTTGGCCGACACGCTCACCGGCCAGGGAAGGAACTGTTTCGCGGTGAACTGGATCGATTGCCAATCGATTGTGCCTAAGTACATGGGTTCGTTTGCTGACCCGCTAGCGTCCAGCGCCAGGCGCAGGTTGTCGCCTTCCACCGCCAGCGGCGTTCTCACGTCGTTGTATAGGATCCAGCCATTCTGCAGTTGCAACCGCCGGATGCGAAGATCAAACAGTGTTTCTCGCGCTGGCTTCCTGCTGGACGCGTTCTGCGGCACGGGAACGTTGCTCGAACCGTCTTTCTCGACGCGAATGTGAACCTCCGGCTTCTGCACCAGCAAATCGTTCAACGAAACCTTGCGGCCCCAGAAAGAGTCTATGCGCAACCCCGCCTGTACTTCATCGGCGGCAAAGAGAGGCTCTGTTCCTGCAGGTTCCCGGCCGTGAATCACCAAGCCTTTCAGCGTGATTTCGAGCGAAAGCCAGCGAATGGAAATGGATTTCAGCGCCACCTGCCCGCCCGTCGCTTTTTCCAAATTGTGCACAACGTAGCGGTGAATCAGCGGATTGCCCGCTCCACTGCCGAAGAAAATCGCCACTCCTGCAAGTACGAGGAGGATCAGGAAGACTTTCGCCGCCAGCACCCACGCAACATGCCGCAGCCATCTCCATTTTCGCTGGCGTGTCTCGCTGGTCATTTTCCGCTTTCTTTCAGGAACTTCTCCACGTGCAAACGCGCCCGGCTTTCTTTTAGCCAGACTTCCGCCTGCTCGTTGATCCCTCGCTGCACCAGCGCGTCTTGTATGTATTCGCGCGAGGCATCCAGCGGCGGCGGAGCCTGGTTGCGCGCCTTTGCCTGCGGGACCACTGCCTGCTGGTAAAAGTCCTCCACTTGTTTCGCGTCCACCTGCACCGCCGGACGAAACCGGGAATCCAGATAATTGCTCAGATACAGTTGCTCCGCGACCACGCGTTGGATCTCTTTATCGCTCAACCCCGATTGCCTTTTTCGCGCCTGGTATTCCTCCGGCGTAGCGAACGATGCTTCTAGATGCTCTACGCCCCGGGCTATCTCCACATCCGCGGGGTGCGGGAACCGCGCGGTATTCGCCTCGTTTCTTACGATCCACTGATCGACGAGCCGGTCCAGAATTGCGGCGTCGCTTTCTGCTTTTCCATCCACAAGCATCTGGTACCTGCTGAGCGTGCATACTTCGCTCAGCAGGATAATGTCGCTCTCCACGCGAGCCGCGATCTGATCCAGCAGCTCCTGACTTCGCGCACACGTCGCCGCGAGCGTCAGCAGCGCTCCGGCCAGCACGTAGCTGCAATGGTGGCGCATTAGAACGTTGATCCCAGATTAAAGAAAATCTGAAAGCCTGGCAGCCTCGTCGCCTGGAAACCAAACAACGCTCTTTGACAGTCAACCGCAGCGGCCCCACTGAGGCAGATCGGCGTAACAAATTGCGGCCGGTTTATCTGGTAGCCGAGGTCGATGCGAATTGGTCCCACCGGCGTGGCATACCGGATTCCCAGTCCAACCGTATGCGCGAAATAATTCAGCTCGTTCGTGCAATTGAATTGGCATTGTTTCGGATTGGCGGGATTGAAAATCGGCTTCGGCGGGTACGGGCGCAAAGTGACCCGGCTCAGCCGACTGTACACGTTTCCGCCGTCATAAAACAGCGCGCCGCTCAGCGCCGTGCCGATGAAAGGCAGCCGCATCGGGAAGCGAAACTCCTGGTTGAGAACAAGCAGCGCCTGCCCGCCGACCGGGAATCCGGTAACTGAGTCGCGTGGGCCGGCCTGGTTCAATGCAAATCCGCGCAGCGATGTGCCGCCGCCCGCAAAGAATCTCTCCGGCAGGGGAATCACGGTTGGCAATGGCGCCGTCGTCTGCGCAGGAAAAGTCAGTGAAACCGTGTCGCCATATGGTCGCAATATCCCGATGCGAATCGAGCGCGCGACACTGAATCTGCGCTTGATTGGATAGTAGGTCGAATTTTGATAATAAAAGCGCAGGAAGCTCGCGCTTGAGCCGATCCTCGTATCCGCGACGCTGAAGTCCGCGCTGTTGAAGTTCCCCTTCGTCGCATCCGCCGGATTGTCCCGGGCGTCCCGCACCCAACCTCCTCCAAACTGCGACACCAGCGTCGGCGCGTTGAACAGCGGAATCTCCACCGCCGGAATAGTCGCGTTTAAGTTGGAAACCAGTACTTTGCGGAAGGCATAGTGGTACAGCAGCGAGGTTCGCGGCGTCACCCGATCGTTCATCTCCACCGCGCCCTCGTACCGCGTCTGTGTGAACGTATTGATGTCCTGCGTTCTCTCCGTGTACGCCGTGACCTGCAAATTCAGGTGCGGGTCGCTGAACGTGTTTGGGTGGTTGTATCCCAGCAGCGCCCGGTCCTCGATCGTGCTGCCCCGCAGCTTCAGCGAAAGCGAATCGCCTCGCCCCGTCACATTCAGTTTGCTGATCTCCAGAATCCCCCGCACCGCCGCCTGCACCTCGCTTCCTGCCGGATTCGTCGTGCTCGCCAGCCGCTGCACTTCGAACCCTCCGCCGTACGCCAGCGTGAAGCGCTTCGCTTCTTCCACCAACACCACGATGTCTTTGTTCGTGTCCGTCCCATTCGGATTTTGCGGCTGGATCGTCACGCGGTTGAAAACTCCCAGGTTGTACAGCCGCCTCTGCGATTCCACCACCTCTCCTTCCCGCAGCGGCGCCTCGGACTTCACCTTGATCTCCCGTCGAATCACATTCGCCCGCGTGTGCTCATAGCCCGTCAGCAAAATCCTTCGCACCCGCGTCTGCGGCCCTTCCTCGATGCGATACACCACCCGCATCAAATCACCCTGAAACGCCTCGCTGTCCTTGGTTTTATCCGACTTATCAGTCTTGCCGGTCTTCTGCACGTTGTTCACCGCCGCCTGCGTGCCACTGCCAGTTACCTTCTCCGCCGTCGCCGTGAACCTCGCCTCCGGAAACCCATCGTTGAAGTACATGGCCAGAATGTTGTCCCGGTCGGTGGCCACGTTGAATTCCGAATAGGGCTGGCCCGGCGTCGACGCCACCACCCCCAGCAACTCGTCTTCCTTGAACGCCTGAATTCCCTCGATGTTCAGCGATGCCACGCGCGTCTGCTTTCCCTCCTGCACCGCAAAACGAATCAACAAGTCGCCTTCCTTCCCCTTGTAGTTGTCCAGCGCCTGCGCATCCACCGTCGCTTCCAGGAATCCGTTTGCCAAATACAAATTTCGCATCGAGTCCCGGTCGGACTCCAGCGGCCTTCGGCTGAATCTGGCCCGCTGCGCAAATGCCTTCCGGTAAATCGTCAGGCGGCTGCGCAGCAACTCCGTATCGAAATAATGGTTCCCGGTGATCTCGATCCCCAGCAGGTTGTGCCGGTCGCCGCGCTCCACGCGATACGTGATCACCTCTTCCGTTCCCTGGTGCCCGTTTTTGAGTGTCACCTCGTTCGTGCTCGTCGCGTACTCCACTTCCGCGTCGAAATATCCGTCGCGCTCCAGCCGCTCGCGAATGTTGCGCTTGCCTTCTTCCAGCAAGTCCGCGTCGACCGCTCCCTCCTGGTACACCGGCACCAGCTTTTTCAGCTCTCCGCTGGATAATTTCGCCCCTGTCACCGCAATCCGCACCAGCGGCCCTTCCGTGACTTCCAGCTCCAGCGGGATCGTGTTGCTCTGGGCGTCGTACGTTCCTCGCCGCACCACGGCCCGCGCGTTTAGGTGTCCCTTTTTCACCAGGTAGTTGCGCACCCGCGAAGTGCCGCGCTGCACGTGCGCCGCGGTAAGCCCCCGCCCCGCCTTGAGTTTCGACCGCGAAAGAATCTCCGCGTCTCGGTACTCCGTCCCGTTCTTGAGTTCAATCTCCTTGATGCGCGCCCGCGAACCCGGCTGTATGTTGATGATCACGTCCATCTCGTGGTTGGGGAGATGCGGCACCGTTTGCGCCAAGACCTGTGCCGCATAGAATCCCTCTTCCCGCAGCAGCTCCCGCAACCGCTCCAATCCCTCGTTCACCGCATCCGCTTGGTAAGGCTCCCCCAGCGAAAGCTGCACCGCCGCAATCGCCGAAGCCTCCGATGGCGGAGACACCAAGCCATGAATGACCACTTGATTGAAAAAAAGTTGCTCCCGCGCTACGAAGTCGACGCGCACCCCGCCCTCCACCGGAGTGGAGATCGCTCGCAAGTCCGCGTAATCGCCCGTGCGATACAGCGCCCGGATGCTTTCTGCCACCTGCTCCCGGTTCAGCCGCTTTCCAATCGCGACGGCCAGCCCCGCTGGCGCTTCCGAAAGGACGCGTCCGTCTTCCGTCACAATCCGCACTGCTACGACATTTTCGTCCGTGCTGGCGGCATTTTGCGCCGTCGCAGCGCTCACCTGTCCCCCTGGCGTTTCCTGCTGCGCCTGCGCAAGCCCCTGCGCAGCTCCCATAAGGAGCGCGGCCGCGACAATCTTGCGCAACCCTTGCTCACAATGCGCTTTCATGCTTCCACTGGCTCAGACGAAGCGTAGCATAGCGGCGTTGCCTGTCCCGCCAACTTTGGCGCTATCATGAGTGGCGGAACGCTAACTGTTGCGCAGGCTCAGCCTGCGCCTTTTCGTCGGCTTGCACCGCTCCACAAAGGCCACCACAAAGTGAACCCTTCTCTTCACGAAAAATACTCGCGCCAGATTCTCTTTGCCGCCATCGGCGAGGAAGGCCAGCAGCGCTTGCTCGCCTCCAGCGCCGTCATTGTCGGATGTGGCGCAATCGGTGCGGCCGCCGCAAATCTCCTGGTTCGCGCTGGCGTCGGGAAACTGCGCATCATCGACCGCGATTTTGTCGAGCCCTCGAACCTTCAGCGCCAAACCCTCTTTGACGAAGCCGATGCCCTCGCCGCGCTCCCCAAAGCCATCGCCGCCCAGCGCAAGCTCCGCTCCATCAACTCCAGTGGTTCCGTCGAAGGCCTCGTCGCCGACCTCAGTCCGCGTAACGCTGCTGACCTGCTCGCCCGCTTCGACCTCATTCTCGATGGCACCGACAACTTCGAGACGCGTTTCCTGATCAACGATTTTGCCGTCCAAAATGGCCAGCCCTGGATTTACGCCGCCGCCGTGGCCAGCTACGGACTCACCATGACCATCCGCCCCGGAACGACGCCTTGCCTCGCCTGCCTGATGGAAACACAGCAGCACGGCCTCGAGGAAACTTGCGACACCATCGGCGTCCTCGGCCCCATCGTCAACCTAATCGCTTCGCTCCAAGCCGCCGAAGCCATGAAGCTTCTCGCCGGACGCGCCGATGCCCTGCATGGCCGCCTCATCTCCTGTGACGTCTGGACCGGCCGCTTCCAATCCGTCCGCATCGCGCGCAACCCGGACTGCCGCGCCTGCGCCCGCCGCGAATTCACCTACCTGCAAGGCGAAGCCCAGCCCCACATCACCATGTGTGGCCGCGATTCCGTCCAGATTCACGAGCGCAGCCGCGCTCTCGATCTCACCATGCTCAAAAATCGCCTCTCTCCCACCGTCTCTGACGTCCGCCACAACGAATTCCTGCTTCGCTTCCGCATCCCGCCCTACGAAATGACCGTCTTCTCCGACGGCCGCGCCATCCTCAAAGGCACAAAAGATCCCGCCGTCGCCCGTTCCCTCTACGCCCGCTACATCGGCACCTAATCGACACAAAAGCGCTGTCATCCTGAGCGCCGGCGCCTTTTGCCGGTCCGAAGGATCTCAACGTAACGTCCTTGCAAGTTTTGTTGCCTGGCGCAGACCGCGGCGAGGCTACCGAGGAACCGTATGCCGCCCGTAAGACGACCGCATCGAAGCCCGGTCCAAATTTTCCCGCAGGTTCATCAAAGTAAGAAACGTGCTCAATATCCGTGCCTTCAAGTCATCGGTGAGATGCAGCCCGCTGGTCGCCACGCGCGCCAGCTTTTCCCCATTCTCCGTGATGAAGCGCATGATCTCGCGCTGCCGCTCGTGCCCCGTGTTGCCCAGCGCCGTCTCCCGGCGCATCTCCGCGCACCCGCTCTCCAGCGACAGCGTGAAGTGCAGCACGCACAGTTGCGCCTCGGCAAGCGCCGGTGGCGAGTCGTTCTTGCATCCTGCGGTTTGGCAGCGTGTTCCCATGAGGCGCGAAGGCTATTTTGATAAGTAACATTACTGGCCCAAAGAATCCACTGCGCACCTGGGCGATGGTGCGAATCCTGCATTAGCTGTACTTTCGTTCCATCCCATGCCCGTTCGGGCAGTCCCTCCCCACAAAATTCCAAATTGCCATTGACATCCGCGAATCCTGCACGTATAAATATACAGGTGAGTGCATATTTTCATCGTGCCATGAATACCAGCAAAACATTTCGCCACGGCCAGATCCTGCGCCTCATCTCCGATGCTTCCATCTCCAATCAGGAAGACCTGCGCCGCCGCCTGGCCGCGCAAAAATTGCGCGTTACCCAAGCCACCCTTTCCCGGGACCTCCAGGAGCTTCGCCTGGTTAAAACTCAGGAAGGCTATCGCACCGCCGCCGCACTGCCCGAAGAATCCAACGGCCTGCCTTCCCTGGCTCGCGCGCTCGGCGAGTTCCTCTTGGATATTCGCCCCGCGGTCAATCTGCTCGTTTTGAAAACGCCTCCCGGCGGCGCCCAGCCCCTCGCCGCCGCCGTCGACGCCGCCAAATTCCCGGAAACCGCCGGCACCATCGCAGGTGATGACACCGTTTTGATCATCACCCCCGACAAGAAATCACGCGAGTCCCTCCAGAGAAGAATCGAATCGCTGGTGAGCCGCCGCCCTTGAAATGAAATGAGAAAGCCCGAACAAATCGCCGTCGTAGGTGTCACCGGCTACACCGGTTTCGAGCTGGCACGCATTGTCTTGCGCCATCCCGCCGTCAAATCGCCCGTTTTCTACGTTCGCGAGACGCAAGGCAAAAAGTGCCTCGCCGAACTCTTCCCGCAGCTCCGCGGCGTCGGTGAAGCGCCCCTGCGCTCGCTTTCTGTTGCGGAGATCATCGCCAGCAACGCGGGCACAGCCTTCCTCGCCACGCCGCACGAAGTTTCCGCGGAAATCGCGCCAGCGCTCCTCGAAGCCGGCCTGCGCGTCGTCGATCTCAGCGGCGCCTTCCGTTTTCGTTCCGCCGACACCTTTGCGTCTTGGTACAAGCTCCCCACTCCGCACGCAAACTGGCTCAGCGAAGCCGTCTACGGTCTCCCCGAGCTGTACGCCAGCGAGATCGCCTCCTCGCCCCTTGTCGCCAATCCCGGCTGCTACGCCACCAGCGTCATTCTTGCTCTACGCCCCCTTGCCGAAGCCGGCCTGATCGCCGAGGGCAGCAGTGTCGTTTGCGACTGCAAGTCCGGCGCCAGCGGCGCAGGCAAAGATCCCCGTCGCGACCTCCATTTCGTCGAAGTCGACGAAAATTTCAAGGCCTACAACCTGTTTTCCCATCGCCACACACCGGAAATCCTCGAACACACCGGCTTGTCCGAGGATCGTCTCGTCTTTTCCACCCATCTTCTCCCGTTGGCTCGCGGAATTCTTGCCACCATTTATGTGACCCTCGGTGATGCGCGTTCCGGCGCGGAAATCGAAACCGTCTTCCGCAAGTTCTACGCTGGCCGCCCCATGGTGCGCATCTGGCCCGCTGGTTCGTTGCCCGAGCTGCAGCACGTCGCGCATACCAATTTCTGCGATATCGGTTTTTCTCTGCACAAATCCGGCAAGCGCCTCATCGTCGTCTCCTGCCTCGACAATCTCGGCAAGGGCGCGGCAGGTCAGGCTGTTCAAAATTTCAATCTCATGTCAGGCATCGAGGAGCATACCGCACTCCAATGAAGACCGTAATCAAACTGGCTGGAGCTTTACTCGAAGACGACGCCATCGTGCGCGCCCTCGCCCGGCAAATCGCCACGCTCGCGCAACAGGGCCAAGAGATCCTGGTCGTCCACGGCGGCGGCCGTCTTTTTACCGCCACGCTCAAGCGCATGGGCATCGAAAGCAATTTCGTCGCCGGTCTTCGTGTAACCAATCGTGAAACGCGCGATGTCGCCGTGATGGTCTTCGCTGGCCTTCTGAACAAGCGCCTTGCCTCCGCCATCTCCGCCGAAGGCTCGCCGGCCATCGGCATTTCCGCCGCCGATGCCGCCTGCTTCCGTGCCGAGCCTATGGTTCACAACGAAGTCGAAGGGAGCCTCGGTTTCGTCGGCTATCTCACCGGCCTCAATCAATCCTTCCTCGAGTCTCTCTGGCGCGAAGGCCTCATTCCCGTCGCTCCCTGCCTCGGTCTTGGGCGCGACAATGAGCTGTACAACATCAATGCCGATCACATGGCCGCCGCGTGCGCCGAATACCTCGCTGCGGACCGCCTGATCTATCTCACCGACGTTGCCGGCGTCCTCGATGGCGACAAGGTTCTCTCCGCCATCACTTCGGAAGAGATTGAGCGCCTTGTGCAGTCCCGCGTCGTTTCCGGCGGCATGGTGCTGAAGCTCGAAGCAGCCAAGCGCGCTTTGGAAGGCGGCGTCCGCGAAGTGCACATCGTCGGTGGCGCTTCGTCGGATTCCCTGCTGCGTGTCTCGCAAGCAGCGGATGCGCGGTCCAACGATCCCGCAAACGCAATTCCCGGAACGCGCGTCCTGCGCGAACCGCTGCAGGCCTCGCAAGCAGCGCTCTCGGCGGCATAATGCGCGCGCTAAACCAAAAGAAAGTAATCGCCCGAGCGGTGCAAAAGCCAAAACACCCGCGCATTCCCGCGCCCAAACTCGATACGCGCCTGACCGACGCCGAACAGTTTCTCCTGCCCACCTACAAACGCCAGCCTTTCGTCCTCACGCATGGCCGCGGCGCTTATGTGTATGACTCCGGTGGCAGGAAATATCTCGATTTTCTCGGCGGCATCGCCGTCAACGCCCTGGGCCACGCCCACCTGCGCATTGTCAAAGTAATTCGCCGCGAAGCCGCGCGCGCCATCCATCTCTCCAACCTCTATCACAATGCTTATCAAGGTCCGCTCGCCCGCAAGCTCGCCGATCTCTCCGGCATGGACCGCGTCTTCTTCTCCAACAGCGGCACCGAAGCAGCCGACGGCGCCTTAAAACTCGCCCGCCTCTGTGCCCGCACAGCCTCCGACGCGCCCGACAAGCCCGCGGCGAAGCATCGCATCCTGGCCATGCAGAACTCCTTTCACGGCCGCACTTTTGGCGCCGTCAGCGTAACCTCCACAGAAAAATACCGTTTGCCGTTTGCACCCCTCGTGCCCGGCGTTGAATTTGTCGATTTCAACGACCTCGCCGATCTCGAATCCAAATTCGACGACACCGTGTGCGCCATAATCCTCGAAACCATCCAGGGCGAAGGCGGTATCCACGCCGTTACAGAAGCCTTCTGGAATCGCGCCCGCTCCCTCGCCTCGCAGTACGGCGCTTTGCTTATTGCCGACGAGATTCAATGCGGCCTCGGCCGCACCGGGCGCTACTTCGCTTACCAGAAATTTTCCTCTAAGCCCGACATCGTTCTCGTTGCCAAGCCGCTCGCCGCTGGTCTGCCTCTCGGCGCAATCCTGACCTCCGAAGCCGTAGCCTCGCACGTATCTCCTGGATTACATGGCACCACGTTCGGCGGCGGTCCGCTGATTTGCGCTACCGCCCTCGAATTTCTAAGCATCATCGAAGGCGAAAAGCTCCTCGCCAACATTCGTGCCCGTGGCGCCGAGCTCCGCGAAGGCCTCGCCAAGCTCGCCGCCAAATTCGACTTCATCCGCGACATTCGCGGCGAAGGCCTGATCCTCGGCGTTGAACTCTCCATCGATGGCAATCCCTTCGTCGCCGAAGCTCTGCGTCAGGGCCTGCTCATCAACTGCACTCACGACTTTACCTTGCGCCTGCTGCCACCCTTCATAATCACCCGCGCGCAGGTCCGCGATTTTCTCCGTCTGTTCGAGCTTGTTCTCGCAAAAACGCCCAAATCCGTTTCGGCTGCTCCAGCGCAAGCCGCCGCAAGTCCGCGGCGCCTCGCGCAATCCGCATCGAGGTAAAACATGACTACTACCACTCTCGTGGCCCCTATTTCCTTGTCGAACGATCTCCTCACCGGAGGTGAATGGAGTCCCACGCACACCCGTGAACTTCTCCATCTCTCCGCGGACATGAAGGCCCGCCCCGGACGTTATGCCTCGACGCTACACGGCAAATTCATCGCGCTCATTTTTGAGAAGCCTTCCCTCCGCACGCGTGTCACCTTCGAGGTCGGCATTCAAAGCATGGGTGGCTCCGTGATTTTCCTCGACCACACGCAGGCTTCCGCCTCTCTCGGCGCGCGCGAGTCCATCGCCGATGTTGCGCGCAATCTCGATCGCTGGGTGCAAGGCATCGTCGCGCGCGTCTATCACCAGCGCGTTCTCGAGGAAATGGCCGCGAATGCCGACATTCCCGTGATCAACGCGCTCTCCGATAAATTTCACCCCTGCCAGGCGCTCGCCGATTTCTTCACTCTCGAGGAAAAATTCGGCGCGCTGCGCGGCTTCAAGCTCGCTTACGTCGGCGACGGCAACAATGTCTGCAATTCGCTGATCTATCTCGCCGCGCGTCTCGGCGTTCATCTGCGCATCGCCACTCCGCCGGACTACGCTCCCGCTGCCGAAGTTGTGGCCGACGGCAAGCGCGTCGCTCGCGAAACGAAAGCCAAAATCGACTTGATGACCGACCCGCGCGAAGCTGTCGCAGGCGCTCAAGGCGTGTACACCGATTCCTGGACCAGCATGGGTTTTGAAGAAGAAGGCGAAGTGCGCAACGCGGTGTTCCAGCCCTACCAAGTGAATGCGCAATTGATGTCCCTTGCTGCACCGGACGCCGTCTTTATGCACTGCCTTCCGGCCCACCGCGGCCTGGAAGTCACCCCGGAAATCCTGGACGGTCCGCACTCCCTCGTCCTCGACCAATCCGAAAATCGCATGTACGTGCAGAAGGCCATCCTGCACACGTTGTTCTGACCTAGCGATGCATGCACCAACTGCGCGTAACGCCAGCATCCTGCTGGCGGCCTTTCTTGGAGTGCGGCGGACTTGCCGCCGCTTTCACCAACGAAACATTAAGACCGACTACGAAAGAGGGAAAGTGAACAATCAGCTCAGTAAGCCAAAAAAAGTCGTCCTCGCCTACTCCGGCGGCCTCGACACTTCCATCATCATTCCCTGGCTGAAAGAAAATTATCAATGCGAAGTCATCGCCATGATCGGCGACGTCGGCCAGCAGGAAGACCTCGAAGCTGCGCGAAAAAAAGCGCTCGCTACCGGCGCCTCCACCGCCTACGTCGAAGATCTGCGCGAAGAATTCGTTCGCGACTACATCTGGCCCACGCTGCGCGCTGGCGCCGTCTACGAGCACACTTATCTGCTCGGCACTTCCATGGCCCGGCCCATCCTCGGCAAGCGGCAAGCCGAAATCGCGCTGAAACTCGGCGCTGACGGCCTTTCCCACGGTTGCACCGGCAAGGGCAACGACCAAGTGCGTTTCGAACTCGCCTACAAAGCCATTGCGCCAAACTTGCAAATCATCGCACCCTGGCGCGAGTGGGACATTGATTCCCGCGAAGACGCTATCGCCTACGCGCAAAAACACAATATCCCCGTGGAGCAAAGCAAAGAAAATATCTACAGCCGCGACCGCAACATCTGGCACCTCAGCCACGAAGGCGGCGAGCTAGAAGATCCCGCCAACTCTCCCAACGAAGCCATGTGGCAATGGGTCGCCTCGCCGCAAAAAGCGCCGGATAAAGCCGCGGAAGTCGAAATCGGCTTTGAAGCCGGATTCCCTGTCTCCGTGAACGGCGCCAAGGCCAGCCCAGTGGAATTGCTGAACACCCTGAACGAAGTGGCCGCGAAACACGGGATCGGCCGCGCCGACATCGTCGAAAATCGCCTCGTCGGCATGAAGTCGCGCGGCGCGTACGAAACTCCCGGCGGCACCCTGCTGGTCACCGCGCACCGCGAACTGGAAGCGCTCACCGTGGATCGTGAAACCGCGCATTTTCAGCAAACGCTTTCGCTGCGCTATGCCGAACTGGTTTACTACGGTTTGTGGTTTTCGCCGCTGCGCGCCGCGCTCGACGGATTTTTCAGCGCCTCGCAGCAGCGCGTCACCGGCGCCGTCGGCCTAAAATTGTGGAAGGGCACGCTCACCGTCACTAAACGCGTCTCACCCTTTTCGCTTTATCGCACCGACCTCGCCAGCTTCACCATGGGCCGCTACAACCCCAAAGACGCCGAAGGCTTTATCAACCTTTTCGCTTTGCCCGTCACCGTCCGCCCCAAAGCCAAAGCCGAAGGCAACTCGTGAACTCATTAAGTCATCGACATCGTCACCGAGCTGAACCCGAAAGCTGATGACTCCACAACCCCAACGCAAAGACGATCGCCTCTGGGGCGGCCGTTTCGACCGCCAACCGGATAAACAGTTCGACGCGTTTCAGCGCTCGTTCTCATTTGATCGCCGTCTTCTTGTGTACGAAATCGCCGTGGACTCTGTTTGGGCCATTGCCCTCGAAGCGATCGGCATTTTGACCGATGCCGAACTGAAGCAAACGCTGGCTGCGCTGGTCAAAATTTCCACGCGCGCCCAGGCGGACACCGTGTGGCTTGAAACCTTTGGCGCGGATGCCGAAGATGTCCACCACTTTATAGAGAAAGCTCTCGTCGAAGAACTCGGGCCGCTCGGCTGGAAATTGCACACAGGCCGCAGTCGCAACGAACTGGTGACAACCGATTTTCGTTTGTTTGTAATGGACGCGGTTTCCGAAGTGCAGCGCAGCCTTGAATCGCTGCTCAACGTTTTTTTGCAGCAGGCCAAGGCCAACATCTACGTGCCCATGGCGGGCATGACGCACATGCAGCACGCCCAGCCGATTCTGCTTTCGCATTTTTTGCTGGCGCACGCGGAAGCTTTTTCTCGAGACATCACGCGTCTGCAACATGCCAGGGAGAGCGCGGATGCGTGTCCGATGGGTTCCGGTGCGCTCGCCGGAAATTCGTTTGCGATTGATCGCAACGCCGTCGCGCGCGACCTCGGCTTTTCGCGCATCACCGCGAACAGCCTTGATGCCGTGAGTGATCGCGATTTCGCGCTCGATTATCTTTTTGCACTCGCCGGAATCGCCACGCATCTCTCGCGCCTCGCGGAGGATTTTGTCATTTTCGCTTCGCAGGAATTTGCCTACGTCATTCTCCCCGACGAATATTCCACCGGCAGCAGCTTGATGCCGCAGAAAAAAAATCCCGATGCGTGGGAACTGATTCGCGGCAAGACCGGCCGCATCACCGGTGCGCTGTTCGCGCTGCTCACCACGCTGAAAGGCTTGCCCAGCAGCTACCACCGCGACTTGCAGGAAGACAAGGAAGCGCTTTTCTCCGCGCACGACCAGGTTGCAGACATGCTCGCTGTGGCAACCGGCGCGATCGCCACCACAAAATTCAACATCGATCGCCTGCGCGCGGCGGCTTCCAATCCCGTGCTGCTGGCCACCGAAGCCGCGGATTACCTGGTGCACAAAGGAATTCCTTTCCGCCAAGCTCACGACGTCGTCGGCAAAGTGTTGCGCGAAGCAGAAAAGCAAAATGTCCCGTGGACTTCGCTGCCCCTTCAAACGCTCAAGAAAATTTCTCCCGCGTTTGAAGCCGATTTTATTGGCGGCTTGACCGTGGACGCAGCACTTGCCGCCAAAAAAGTTCCCGGCGGGACCGCACCGGAATCCGTGCGCGCCGCCATTTCCGATTTGCAGGACCGCATCGCCAAACTAAAGAGCAAGCCAGGAGCCAAGCCATGAGCACGCAAGCTGTTCGACTTCAACAAACGCTCTCGGAGAGACGCGCGCTTTTGCAGGGCGCAGCATCCATGAAGGGCGCGGAGGATCGGAGGTCCCTTCCGTGAGCATCGCGCTCACGCCATGACTCCGCCGAGAATGCAGCACGCTCTGTCTGAAGCCTCTCTTCCCCGCGGCTTTCGCTTCGCCGCGACCGCCTGCGGGCTGAAAAAAACGGGCGCGCTTGACTTCGCGATTCTCTCCAGCGACGTTACCGCTTCCGCGGCGGGGGTCTTCACGCAAAATCTTGTGGTCGCCGCTCCCGTGCTGATTTCCAAAGAGCACTTGCGCGCGTCGAAAGGGCGAATGCGCGCGGTAGTGGTAAACGCCGGCAACGCGAATTGCGCCACCGGCGCCGCGGGGCATGCGGCAGCGGTGCGCACCGTCGCGGAAACGGCGAAGCGCCTGGGTTGCAAACCAGAAGAAGTTTTCGTTTGCTCGACGGGCGTCATCGGAGTTCCGCTGGCGCTGGACAAAATTTTGCGCGCCGTGCCGCTCCTGGCGCGGCATCGGCGTTCTTCCGCGCGGTCGTTTGCGGAAGTGTCGCTGGCCATCTGCACCACGGACACGCGCCCGAAAACGGCGGCGGCTTCTTTCAAAATGGCCGGCAAGCGAATCCACATGGTGGGCTGCGCGAAAGGCGCTGGCATGATCCACCCGAATATGGCGACGATGCTGGCGTTTGTGACCACGGACGCAGCCATTGCGCCATCGCTGCTACAGAAGACGCTCAAGGAAGTGACCGCGCGAACGTTTAATGCCATCAGCATCGACGGCGATACATCGACGAACGATGCGCTGTTGGTTCTTGCCAACGGCGAGGCGGGCGCTCCCGCGATCAAGAGCGGAAGCAAAGCGCATCGCGATTTCACGGCGGCGCTCCAGGAAGTGTGCCATTCGCTGGCGCTGCAGATTGTCGCCGACGGCGAAGGCGCGCAGCGCGTGATCGAAATCGAAGTGCGCGGCGCGAAGAGTGATGCTGCCGCGCGGCGCATCGCGGAAACGGTTGCCACTTCGCCGCTGGTGAAAACTGCGTTCGCCGGCGCCGATCCGAATTGGGGCCGCGTCTTCGCTGCGGCCGGTCGCGCCGGCGTTCCGTTCGATCCCGCGCGCGTGGACATCACCATGGCGGGCATTCCGGTGCTGCGCCGGGGCCAGCCGCTCGATTTCAACGAGCGCGCGGCCAGCAATCGCCTACTAGCGGACCATGTCCCCATTGTGATGCATCTGCACGCCGGCCCGGCCCGCGCGCGCTACTGGACCTGCGACTTCACTGCGGAATATGTCCGCATCAATGCTTCGTATCGCACCTAGCCGATGCGGGCTTCCTTTCGCACCTGACGGAGACCGGCTGTCAGCCGTCAGCTGACAGCTTTCAGTCGGAATTGGAACTCCGGGCACCCGGGCCGGCTTTGTGGCTTGGCTCCTATGCCTCACGCTACCCCCCCACCCCGGGTGTTTTGGAAAAAGAGGCCGCAAGCGATTGAAAACAAAGGAAGGAGGTGCAGAAAAGAGCGCAAAGAGACGACAAAGAGGCGGCAAACTGCTGAGAACATGGGATTTGCCACAGAGGCACAGCGGACACGGAGCTGAGATCGAGGGCGCACCCCCACCCCCCCGGGGTTTTGTATGGATGTGAAAATGAAGAGGTTACGGGAAAAGGGATTCGTAAGATTGTGAAAACAAAGGGCGAGTATTTGAGAGTGCAAGCGTCGCAAAGTGAACACGATTAGCCTGGGTGCGCTCGGTAGGATCGGTAGGAATCGAGCTAGATCATCGGAACGTTGGAAGGTGTTGGGGAGGATGCGCTTCGCGTGAGGATTGCGAGGAAGGAGCTGGCACGCCAATTTCATGAGTTACGATAGCACGAAAACGGCTTGTTATCAAGAGAAATATATAGAGGGTGAGTTACTCGTTCGCACGGATTGGGAACTCATTGGTAGAGCGAGGCTTACGAAGAAGAGTGTCACCGCGAGCGGCGACGAGCGGTCAATGGCCGCGTTGCATTTAGGCTAAGCTTGGAGCGCCCTACCTCCGGGCCATTATCGTAAAAGGGCCGGATAGCATGAGAGTTGCAATCGTCTCGGACATTCACGGAAATCGGCGGGCTTTCGAGGCAGTTCTCGCCGACCTGCGGCAGGTGGCGCCTGACCTCGTTCTCCATGGCGGAGATTTGTCTTACGGTGGAGCGCATCCGGCGGACACCATCGATCACATCCGCGCGCTCGGGTGGCCCGGGGTCCGCGGGAACACGGATGAGATGCTGTGGGCCCCGCAAGGTCTAACCGAATTTGCCGCCAAGCAGCCGAAGCTCGGGCCACTTCTTGGCATAATCCAAGAGTTGATTCCCCCGACGCTGGCAAGCATCGGCGAGGAACGGTTGCGATGGCTGGAAGGAATCCCGAATCAGTATTCGGGGGACGGTTTTAGCTTGGTTCACGCCAGCCCGGGCGACCTGTGGCGGGCACCCATGCCTAACGCCAGCGATTACGAATTACACAGCACGTATGCGTCTCTTGGCGCCACAATCGTAGTGTACGGACACATTCATCGTCCGTACATACGCCGGGTGCACGGTATGACCGTAGCGAATACAGGCAGCGTCAGCCAATCGTATGACGGAGATCGACGCGCGTCGTACCTAGTGATCGAAGGAGAGAGCATCACGATCCGGCGGGTTGAATACGACGTGGAGAGCGAAGCCGCAGACTTGTTGCGTTCAGGGCTGCCCCACGCGGAGTGGATGTCGCGGATTCTCCTCGCAGGACAATACGTTACCCCAAGCTAGATGGGTTCTGCACTAGCCGACCAACGCCGACAGACCGGCGCATATGTGGCCGTTGAAACTCATTATTTGTAGCCGGCGCCCAAGAAGAAAGCATTACAATCTCGTCATGACGGACTCTAACCATTTTTTGCTTTTCCTGGGCGCGGCGGTGGTGCTAGCGATCACTCCGGGGCCGGGAATTTTCTACGTGCTGGCGCGAACTCTGGCGGGCGGACGCCGGGAAGGCATAAACTCGGCGCTAGGAACGTTCTTCGGCGGACTGTTTCACGTATTCGCGGCGGCACTGGGCGTGTCGGCGATCCTGGCGGCATCGGCCGTGGCGTTTCGCACGGTGAAGTATGCGGGGGCGGCGTATCTGGTGTGGCTCGGGATCCGCATGATCCGTACGAGGAACGCCAAGATGCCCGCACAGACGGCGCCTCCTGCTCAGGGCTCGTTCCGGCAGGGCATTCTTACGGAAGCGCTGAATCCCAAGACGGCGTTGTTCTTCTTGTCGTTCATCCCACAATTCATAGCGGCGGGACGCGGCCACGTGTTTTTGCAATTCATCGCGCTCGGCGCGACTTCGGTGTTCCTGAACACCATTGCTGATTTGGTGGTCGTATTCATGGCCGCTCCGCTGGAGCGCAAACTGAAAAACAGTGTGCGCTTTCGCCGGCGTCAACGCGTGGCTTCGGGCGTGGGGATGATCGGGCTGGGCGCCTACGCCGCGTTCGCGGACTCTAAGTAGAAACAATCCGCTCTTCACTTCTTGCGGCGACGCGCGAGGTGACGCTGCTGCTTCTCGAGGACGTCGGTGATATAAAACCCGCTTGCCTTCAGCCGTTTGAGAGTTTGGGAGAAATCGCTCACGAGTCCTTGAGTGTCGGCTCGCTCAAGAACGCCTAACGTCCCAGAGATGGGTTCCGACTCGAGGCAATAGTTCGTCCAGCCTGTTCATCGATTAAGAGGATATCCGCTCGAATCATCTCCGCCAACAAAATGGATTCGCGTTCACCTTTATGCAAAGCGACCGGGAGTGTCGTTGCGGAAGTCTACCGAATTGAGCGCACCTCGAACCAAGCTGGCGGCGCAAGGATGCGGTGACGCACTTTTTCGGGAGTTCTGGCTTCAGTTAGTTCCTCGAACACGGCGGTGGGCACAAAGACCGTTTCAAATAGTCGTCCGAGAAGGTGATCTTGCTCAATGGCGATCAAATAACGGAGCGGGGTGGTATTGGATACGGCAATCATGCCGCGAATCTGTTAGCGCGTGCGGCGGCGAGATGCCGCTTCAAAGGTGGCCGCCTCGCGGTCCAGATCGGCTTCTCCGAGGGGAGAGAGCGGAACGTCGTGGTGGCCCAAGAAATCTTCCGTTTCAACCCGCGAGAGGCCGAGCATCTCGGAAACCTGAAAGAGGGTAAGGGCCTGATCGCGGTATCCCTGAAGTGCCACGGCCTCGATCGCACGACGAGATACATCGCTGCCGTCGGCGGAGAGCCGCTTGGCGACTTCGTCCGGGATGCGAAGAGTGACTTCCATTCTCAAAGCTTAACATAGGGCGGCTAAGAGTGGGTCGAGGTTGCGAGAAGCACAGGGAAGAATGGCTGAGGTAAACTGGCCGCTACAAGAGCGAGGAGCCCGCCTCCGTTCGCAACTCAGGGCAAGCAGAAGGCGGGTGCTACAACGGTACTGGGAAAGGGCCGCAGGGCTGCGCGGACTCCGCCCTGCGCTACAGGACGACTTTGGGCCTGGGCTTCGACTTTAAATCGCGCGGGCCTGAGGCGCAGCGTTCCCTCGGGTCCGCTGAGGAACACAGCTTGAAGCCCGTGCCACTGTTATTCCCAGTTCCAGTTGGCGAATTGTTTGCGGAGGGCGATTTTCTTGAACTTGCCGACGGAGGTGCGGGGGGTTTCGGGGAGGAAGACGAAGGCGGGCACTACAGCGGCATTGGGAAAGGGCCGCAGGGCTGCGCGGACTCCGCCCTGCGCTACAGGGCTTGGGCCAAACTTACTTCGGTGTTTGTGGGTTCGGCAGTTTGTAGCCGTCGGTGAGGGTCTTCAGGAAGGCGACGAGGGCGTCTTCTTCCAGGTCTGACAGTTTGAGGTTGCCGAGTTGCCTTTTATTGAGGTTGGTTGGGTCCTCTGGCTCGGGCCAGCAGGTGACCTTTTCGCCGGGGTCGCCTGGCTTGCACTTGGGCAAGACGTCCCGCGTGTTATAGAAATGCACGACCTCTTTCAGGCTTTTGAAGTAGCCATTGTGCATGTA
>WNFD01000167.1_pt1 | contig 61413 bp, 61 predicted proteins | sample 5400491 | NCBI WGS metagenome assembly WNFD01 (sample SAMN13153343, study PRJNA577476) | soil metagenome | isolation source: 120 cm saprolite under Douglas fir tree site 2 hole 2 replicate 2 | place: USA:California | collected 2015-04-18 | reverse complement strand
GGATAGGTGGCCGAGCGGCTGAAGGCACACGCCTGGAGAGCGTGTAAACGGGTAACCGTTTCGTGGGTTCGAATCCCACCCTATCCGTGGACAGGTGCGTGAGCGGTTGAAACGGCCGGTCTCGAAAACCGGTGTGCCCGCAAGGGTACCGTGGGTTCGAATCCCACCCTGTCCGTTGCGTCGATCGCGTACATGCCCCGCTCATGGGAGGCTTCCGTTCCATGCCGTCGCCCTTCACCTGGAGGCCCTGATGCGCTGGACGAAGCGTTGGTTCGCCGCCGGCCCGCTGCTGCTCGCGCTCGCGTGCAAATCGGCGGCGAAGAAAGCGGCCGAGGTCCGGGAGTGCAGTCGGATCACGATGAACGCGGGGGGCGCGGCACAGTGCCTGGTGTTGCAGTTCAAATGGAAGCAGGCCGCGGCGCTCACGGCAGCCACGCAGTATCAGCGCCACCAGGACTCGGTCGCGCAGTTCACGGCCGACTCGACGTGGCGCAGCGCGGCGGCGCGGCACAAGAAAGAGATCGCCCTGTGCGCTAGCGATCCCTCCGGTGAGGCGGCGCGCTGCCTCACGACGTTCGGGTGGGCCGACGCTCGCGCGACGGCCACCGCGGACTCGCTCTGGCGCCAGGACGCGTCGAAGCACCACCGGGAGCTCGTCGAGTGCATGCGGCGGGCCAAGATACAGGCGGGCGCGTGCCTCCAACTGTACTACAAGTGGAGCCCCGAGCGCGCGCTTGCGGTGGACGATTCCTTGCGGCGGGCGAAGCTGCGGCGGTAGTGGGGCACCCCGTCCTCATCGCCGCCGAACTCCAGCCCCTGCTCGAGCCCGAGCACCTCGCCGGGCTCGACGTGACCTGGGTGCCCGCCGAGCAACCCACGCCGCGGGGCGAATACGTCGCGGTCGTCCCGCTCTTGTCGCGCTGGATCGGCGGGACGGAGCTCAAACATCTCCCCAAGTTGAAAGTCATCGCGACCTGCGGCGTCGGGCACGACAACGTGGACGTCGTCGCGGCGGAGATGCGCGGGGTGAAGGTCACGCACACGCCGGACGTGCTCACCGATGCGACGGCCGATCTCACGTGGGCCCTGATCCTCGCCTGCGCCCGCCGCGTCGTGGAGGGCGCCGAGCTCATGAGAGGCGGCACATGGACGGGCTGGCGTCCCGAGCTGTTGCTCGGCCTCGAGTTGCGCGGGCGCACGCTCGGCCTCCTGGGCGCGGGACGCGTGGGCCAGGCCGTGGGGCGCCGCGCGGTCGCCTTCGGGATGCGCATTCTCTACACGGCCCGCAATCCGCGCCCCGGCTTCGAGCGCGAGACCGGCGCCGCCCGCGTAGAACTCGGACGGCTCCTGGCCGAGAGCGATGTGCTGTCGCTCCACCTGCCGACGACGCCCGAGACCAAGGGCATTATCAATGCCGAAACCCTGCGGCAGCTCAAGCCCGGCGCGATCCTCATCAACAGCGCGCGCGGCGACCTGATCCGCGAAGAGGCACTCGCGCTCGCCCTCGAGGAAGGGCGGCTCGGCGCGGCCGGGCTCGACGTGTACGCGGAGGCGCCCGCGGTTCACCCGCGGCTCCGCGCGGCACCGCACACCGTCCTCCTGCCGCACATCGGCAGCGCCACCCACGCGGCGCGCCGCCAGATGGCGGCCCTGGCCCTGGCCAACGTGCGCGCCGTGCTTAATGGCGATCCGCCGTTGACCCCCGTGTTCCGGTAGTTAAGTTCCAGCCTCGAGATGAGCCGGCCGGAACGCACGATCATCCTGGACGCCCGCGCTTTGTCGCGGGCGCTTCAGCGTATGGCAGTCGAGGTGCTCGAGCTGGCCCGCGGGACCGACGATCTCGTGCTCATCGGCATCCAGCGGCGTGGCGTCGAGCTCGCCGAGCGGATCGCCAAGCTCATCGAGCGGGACGAGGGCGTGGTCGTACCCCGAGGCGCCCTCGACATCACCCTGTACCGCGACGATCTGGAAACGATCGGCCCGAAGCCCGTGATCGGCGAGACCCGCCTGCCCGGGGATCTCGGCGGCAAGCACGTCGTCATCGTGGACGACGTGCTCTATACCGGCCGCACCGTACGCGCCGCGCTCGACGAGCTCGCGGACTTCGGGCGCCCCCAGCGCATTTCGCTGTGCGTGCTGGTGGACCGGGGCGGTCGCGAACTGCCGATCCAGCCCGATATCGTGGGGAAGCAGGTGAAAGTGAACAGCGGCGAGCGCGTCGAGGTGCTGGTCGTAGAGCTCGACGGCCGCGACGAGGTGGACCTCGTGGCAGCCGGAGCCCCCACGTGAGCGCGGCCCTCGGCAAGGACCTCGTCGGACTCGAGCAACTCACGCCCGATCAGATCCGGCTCATCCTGGACACGGCCGAGCCGTTCAAAGAGGTCTCGGAGCGGCCGATCAAGAAGGTGCCCGCGCTGCGCGGCAAGACGATCGTCAACCTGTTCTTCGAGGCTTCCACCCGCACCCGCATCTCCTTCGAATTCGCCGAAAAGCGCCTCTCCGCTGATACCGTCAACGTCGCCGCGAGCGGCAGCTCCGTGCAGAAGGGAGAAACCCTCGTCGACACCGCCAAGAACCTCGAGGCGATGCGCATCGACATGGTGGTGATCCGCCACCCCTCCTCGGGCGCGGCGCAGTTCCTGGGCGATCGCATCCGCTCGAATGTCGTCAACGCGGGCGACGGCAAGCACGAGCACCCCACCCAAGCGCTCCTCGACCTGCTCACGATCCGGGACCGACACGGCACGATCGCCGGCCTCAAGGTCTGTCTCGTTGGGGACGTCCTGCATTCGCGCGTCGCCCGCTCCAACATCTGGGGCCTCTTGAAGCTCGGCGCTGAAGTGGGGGTGTGCGGCCCCGACACGCTGGTCCCGCGAGCCATCGAGGAGTTGGGCGTGCGCCGCTTCCGCCGCATCGAGGAGGCGATGGAGTGGGCGCAGGTGCTCAACGTGCTGCGGCTGCAGCTCGAGCGCATGGAGATGGGGTTCATCCCCAGCGTGCGGGAGTACTACCGCGTCTTCGGCGTCACGCTCGAGCGCCTCGAGAAGGCGCCGCGCCCGCTCACGATCATGCACCCGGGACCGATGAATCGCGGCGTGGAAATCGATTCCCGCGTCGCCGACGGACCCCACAGCGTGATCCTCGCTCAAGTGACGAACGGTGTCGCGGTGCGGATGGCGGTGCTGTACCTCCTCGCCGGCGGCCGCCCCGAGCTCGCGGACGCGGCGAAACGGGTCGGAGGGACCGAATGACGCGACCCTTGGTCCTGCGCGGGGGCCGCGTCCTCGACCCGAGCCGGGGGCTCGACGAGCGGGCGGACGTGCTGATCCGGGACGGACAGATCACCGCGGTCGGCAGCGGACTCGGGACGCCAGATGGGGCCGAGGTGCTGGACGTGCGCGATCAGATCGTCGCGCCCGGCCTCGTGGACCTGCATGTCCACCTGCGCGAGCCCGGCAACGAGGACGTCGAGACGGTCGCGACGGGCGCGCGTGCCGCGGCGGCGGGCGGCTTCACCGCGATCTGCGCCATGCCGAACACGGATCCCGTCACCGACAACCAGGCCGCGGTCGGATTCATCGTGCGCCAGGCGGGACGCGCCGGGCTCACGCGCGTGTACCCGATCGGCGCGATCTCCGTGGGTGAGAAGGGCGAGCGGCTGTCGGAGTTCGGCGAGATGGTGGGAGCGGGCGCGGTGGCCGTCTCAGACGACGGGAAACCCGTCGTCTCGAGCCACCTCATGCGGACGGCGCTCGAGTACGCCCGCACCTTCGAGATCCCGGTCGCCGACCATTGTGAGGAGCCGACCCTCGCCGCGGGTGGCGTGATGCACGAGGGACTCGTCTCCGCGCGGCTGGGCCTGAAGGGCATCCCGGCCGCGGCGGAGGAGATCATGGTGGGGCGCGACATCCTCCTCGCCGAGCTGACCGGTGGGCACGTGCATCTGTGCCACGTGTCCACGCGCGGGTCGGTCGAGCTGATCCGGCGCGCGCGCGAGCGCGGGATCCGAGTCACGGCGGAAGTGACGCCGCACCACTTGACCCTGACCGATCAAGCCTGCGAGGCCTACGATACGCACGCCAAGATGAACCCGCCGCTGCGCGAGGCGGCGGACGTCGCGGCGCTGCGCCAAGCGCTCCGCGATGGCGTGATTGACTGCATCGCGTCCGACCACGCCCCGCACGCCTATGACGCGAAGGAGGCCGCCTTCGACGACGCCCCCTTCGGGATCGTCGGGCTCGAGACGGCGTTCGGCGTGGCCCATACGGAGCTCGTGCTCGGCGGCACGCTCTCCCTCCCGCAGCTGATCGCGCGCATGAGCAGCGCGCCGGCCGCGGCGTTCGCCCTCCCGGAAGCGACGTTGCGGCCGGGAGCGCCGGCGGACGTGGTCGTGCTGGACATCACCACGCCGTGGACCGTCGATCCCGCGGCCTTCCTGTCGAAGAGCCGGAACACGCCGTTTGCCGGCCGCACGCTCACCGGGCGCGCCGTGCTGACCCTCGTGGGCGGGACGATCGTTCACCAAGCAGCGCCTCCCCCCCGGCCGTGACGGCGACCGCGGTGGCCCGGCGCATGGCGCTATGCTGCCGCCAGCTCGCCGCGCACGGGCTGATCGCCGGCCGGGACGGTAACCTCTCGGTGCGCCTCGGCCCCGACCGCGTGCTCGTCACGCCCAGCGGCGTGATCAAGGCGCTAGTCGAGCCGACCGATATGGTCGAGGTCGACCTCTCGGGCCGTAAGCGGCGCGGGCGCCAAGACCCCACAAGCGAAATCGACTTACATCTCCGGATTCTCGGATTGCGGCGGGACGTGAACGCCGTCGTGCACGCGCATCCCCCTGTGGCAACAGGGTTTGCGGTCGCTGGTCAGGGATTCCAGAATTTTGTGCTGCCGGAGCTTATTTTGCAGTGTGGGCACGTGCCCCTGGTACCCTACGGCACCCCGGGGACTCCGGAATTGGGCGACCAGGTGGAACGGTTCATCGCCGGGCACGATGCCTTGCTGCTCGCGAACCACGGTGCGGTCACCGTGGGTCCGACATTGGACGTGGCCTGGATCCGGATGGAGAGCCTGGAGCACGCGGCCCGTATCATCTGCACGGCCCGGGGGCTGGGCCAGGTGAACGAGCTGACACCGGACGCGCTGGCGCGCTTGGCGGCCCAGCGTGAACGGGAACGACGGGAGCCACATGCCTAGAGGGACGTCCAAGAACACCGCCATCATTCAGCGCCTGCTCGAGGAGCGACGCCAGTATGAGGCCTGGATCGCCCGCCTGAACGACTCGGCGGACGCGACCCCGGGGCAGGTGCGCGCGCGGGTCCGCTCCGACTACGAAGCCCGGCTCGCCGCGGTGACCGAGGAGCTCAAGGCCCACGCCGATAGCGCCCGCCAGGCGATCGAAGAGAAGCGGCACCTGCGCGGGGAGCTCCAGAAGAAGGAAACGACAGCCGCCGAGAAGCTCACCGAAGCCGAACTGCGCCACGCGGTCGGGGAATACGACGAGGGGCAGTGGGGCCAGGTGCACAAAGACATCCTGGCGGAAGTCGTATCCGTGCGTGAGGATCTGCAAGCGGTCGAGGCGGACCTGAGGAAACTGCAGGAGCTCGACGCGCTCGTGCACAGCAAGCCCATCGTCCCGAGCGTCTCGACGCCAGCCGCGCCCGCTCCGGCCCCCCAGCGCGCGCACCCCCGATCCGACAAGGTCGCGCACGAGGACGAACTGGCGTTTCTCAAGTCGGTCACCGAGGATCACGCACCGTCACCGCAGCGCGCGAGCGGTGCCCAGTTCCAACCCGTGGTTCCCTCCGACATGCCGCGCGCCGCGCCTCCGGGCACGCCGCGCGCCGCGAGTCCGGCTCCGGCACCGATCCTGCCCGAGTCGAGCGAAGACGAGGATGAGGCCGCCGCCCGGACCCTGCGGTGCAAGGACTGCGGCACGATGAACCTGCCAACCGAGTGGTACTGCGGACAGTGCGGGGCGGAGCTGGCGGCGGTCTAGCCGAACAACAGCAGGTGCCTCGCGTCGCGGCGGCTGATCAGGTCGATCGCGCGCCACGCCGCGAACGATCGTGCGGGTCTGGCTTACGCTGTGGCGAGCTTGCGAACGACTGCCGCCAACCGGGACTTGTGGCGGGCCGCGGTATTGGCGTGGATCAGGTTCTTGCGCGCGGCGCGGTCCAGCAGTCGAGCGGCGGCCCGGTAGGCCTCCCCGGCTTGCTCGCGCGTGGTGGCGCCGCGGACACGCTTGAGCGCGGTGCGGAGCGCGGAGCTCTGCGCGCGATTGCGTACGTGGCGGGCGCGTCCCTGACGCATGGCTTTCTTCGCGGACTTGATTCTCGGCACGCTGGGGCCTCCGTTTGAGGCGCGGAAGATAGAGGGTAAGTGCAGGTCGGTCAAGGCGCTACAGCGTTGACCCGGGCCCAGCCCGCTCATTATCTTAGGCCGTCACCGACCCCCGAGCCCCGGCTATCTCGCTCGATTTCCTGGCGTCGTTCTTCATGTGGGCCCCGGTGCTCTTGTTTTCCATAGTGGCCCACGAATACGCTCACGCGGAGGCGGCGTATCGGCAAGGTGACGATACAGCCTACATGCTGGGGCGGCTCACGCTGAACCCCCTCAAGCACATCGACCCGTTCATGACCGTCGTGTTTCCGGTCATCCTCTTTGTCGCCTCGAACGGCACGTTCACGTTTGGTGCCGCCAAGCCGGTGCCCGTCACGCCTCGCAAGTACCGCAACTTCCGCAGGGGCGACATCATCGTCTCGCTCGCCGGGATCGTCACTAATCTCGCCCTGTTTGTCGTGGCCGCCGCGCTGTTCGCGGGCGTCGGGCTGGTGGGCGGCGCGCTCCCCTCGCTGCTCGGGTCGTGGGAGGTGGTGCAGCGCATGCTGTTCTATGGCATGTGGATGAACCTGCTGCTCGCGTTCTTCAACTTGGTCCCGATCCCGCCGCTGGATGGCAGTCACGTGTTCAAGTACCTGCTGCCGCTCGAGGCGGCGACGAAGTATCGGCAGCTCTACGGCTTGGGCTACGCGCCCATCATCGCGTTTCTGGTGTTTGTGCGGCTCGTGCCGGCGGCCCGCGGGATCTACCTGTGGCCCGTCCAGCAGCTGATGCACGGCGCCCTCACGCTCGTCGGACGCTTCGGCGTCTCCCCTGGCGTGTTCTCGCAATGACGCCGCCGCCCGTCGTGGCCCCGGACCAGAACGGCTTCGTCATCGAGCTGGAGCAGTTCTCCGGCCCGCTCGACTTGCTGCTGCACCTGATTCACGAGGATGAGGTCGACATCACCGACCTCCCGATCGCGAAGATCGCCGACCAGTTCCTCGCCGTGATCAACGAGCTCGGCCTGAACCAAGCGGCCGACTATCTCGAGATGGCGGCGCGGTTGCTGCGCATCAAGGCGCAGCTGCTCTTGCCGCGGCGGCTCGGGGACGACGAGTGGGAAGACCCGCGCGCCGAACTGGTGCGCCGCGTGCTCGAGTACCAGCAGATCCGCGAGCTGGTCGAGTGGCTGGGGGAAGCGGCGGCACGACGCGCCGAGCAGTTCGGCCGCGGCTTCCGCCCCGAACCCCCGGCGGCGGCGCCCGCGCCCCTCGTGATTGAGCTCAATGACCTGCTCGCGGCCGCCGAGCGGGTGATCGCGCTGATCCCCGAACCGGAGCTGCACCGGGTCGTGCCACGCCCGCTCGACGTGGAGGGCGCGACGGCCAAGATCGAGGCGCTGCTCGCGGAGCGCGAGGCCTTCGGGTGGCTCGACGTGGTCGGCCCGCGGCCCTCGATCGTGGACAGCTTGTCCGCCTTCATCGCTCTCCTCGAGCTGGCGCGGCGTAGCGCGCTGCGGCTCGACCAGCGCGCCCCCTTCGCCCCTATCGAGATCCGCCGTGAGCCCCCTCGCGCAGCTGCTTGAAGCGGCGCTGTTCGCCTCGTCCCGGCCGCTCACGCTCGAGGAGCTCCGGACGCTCGATCCGACGGTCGGCGAGGGAGCGGTGCGCACCGCGCTCGCCGACATCCGCGACACCTTCGCCACCGGGGATCACGGCGTGGAACTCGTCGAGATCGCCCAGGGATGGCAGTTCCTCACCCGCCGCGAGTACGCCGAGGCGATCGAGCGCGCCCAGTTCGCGCTGCGGCCGCGCCGGCTGAGCCCCGCCGCACTGGAGACGCTGGCCATCATCGCCTACCGGCAGCCGGTCGGGCGCCTCGAGGTGGACGAGATCCGCGGTGTCGACTCGGGCGCCGTGATCGACAAGCTGAGCGAGCGGGGGCTGGTGGAGGTCGTGACGCGGGGCGAGGGGCTGGGCCGGCCGCTGCTCTACGGAACCACGCCGCAGTTCTTGGAGATCCTCGGACTCAAGGACCTGGACGAGCTGCCGCGGCTGGAAGAGCTGTCGGTGGCGCTCCGGCCGCCCGCGCCCGCCGCACCCGAATGACCCTGATGCGCCTGCAACGCGCGCTGGCGCGATGAAAGCGGCGTGGATCAGGTGGTGACGGTTCGGGCGCCCGTCGTCGCGCGGAGACGGCGGCGCGCGACGTAGGTCCGCCCGCACGACACGACGCCCCCCGCAATCGGGTCGCGATCCTAAGGCGCTTGCAGCGCGCTAGCCTCAACGCTCTGAAGCGCGTCCGGATTGGCCGTGATTTGCATGTGGACGGGATACCCGAGGGCTGGATCGAATGCAATGACCCGCAGCGACCCCGCCGTGGCGTCCGCCAGCGCTAGATCGAACAGCTTGTTGATCGTCGGAAAGTAGGGCGGCGGGCCGAGGGCTCGGCCCGTGGCCACCAGGACGGCCGAGCGCACCGTATCTTGGTGCACCCCAAGGCGGATCGTCTGATCGGCCCACGCGTTGAAGGCGTGGAACTCGTACGTGTAGGCATAGTCGGTCAGGCCGTGCGCCGCCCAGACGGCGCGTTGCCCGAGGATCTGGCCGGGCGTGGGGTTAGCGATGACGAAGGGGCTGGGACTGGTTAGTGCGTGGCAGGCGACCAATGGACCGGCGAGCAGGGCGACGCACCAACGGACAAACGTGAGGGGCTTCACGGGCGGCCTCCGGTGACGGACGACGACGCATGGATACGCAACATGTTGAGTCTAGGCAAGTGTCGCGCGAGTGCGACGGGGAGGGTTATGAAGCCGATTTCGATGAAGCCTAGCGGTCGCGCGTCGCCCCGCGTGACCGCTCGCCGAATCGGCGCCGAAGGCGGCCCGGGCAAGCTGATGCGGCTGCAACGGGCGCTGGCGCGTGCAGGCGTGACGTCGCGCCGCAAGGCCGAAGACCTGATCCGGGCCGGCCGCGTGCGCGTAGACGGGGCGGTGGCGACGCTCGGCATGAGCGTGGATGTGGCACGCGAGCGTCTCACGGTGGATGGGCGCGCCGTCCGGGCCGGGCCCCTCACCTGGCTCGCCCTCAACAAGCCGGTCGGCTACGTCGTGAGCCGAGGGGATCCCGCGGGGCGGCGCACGGTCTATGACCTCCTCCCCAAAGTCCCAGGGCTCACGTACGTTGGGCGTCTGGACGTTATGACGTCGGGGCTGCTGCTGCTCACCACGGACGGGGCGGCGGCCCACCGGCTGATGCATCCGCGCTTCGCGGTGCCGCGCACCTATTGGCTGCGCGCCCATGGCCGGAGTGTGGACGACGTGCGCGCGGCGCTCACGCGGCCCCCGGCGATTGACGGCCGACCGGTGCGGGTGCTCGACTTCCGGGTGCGCAGCGTGGAGCGCGGCGTGGAGGTGGAGCTCACGCTCGCCGAAGGACGCCAGCGCATCGTGCGCCGCCTGGCCGAGGCGCTGGGGCTCAAAGTCGAGTGGCTACACCGGGTCGCCTACGGGCCGGTGCGGCTCGGGCGCCTCGCCGAGGGGAAGTACCGGCGACTCGCCTCGAACGAACTCGAAGCCATTGAGCGACTGCATGGACCTGCGTGATCGGATGTTCCGGCTCGAAGACCGGGGAGAGCGAATCAGGCGCTAGCATGGCGACCGACACCGTTGGAGTCGACCGCGCGCTCGGGGCGATCGGAACGACGTTCCGCCTGACCCGGCTGTATCCGCCTAGCCACCCCGCGGTGCAGGAGGCGCTGCGCCAGATTGGCGAAGCCCTGCCGCCCCTCGCGGCGCTGGGCACCGTGGAATGGAAGATCGGCGCCACCGGCCTGCACTGGCAGGGCCAGCATCTCTTGCCGCGCAACACGCAGATCGCCGAGCTGGCGGGCCTGCTGTATGCGCGCGGCGTGCGCTCCCTGACGATGAACCCGGGAATGACGGCGGAGCACGTGCTGGCCTTGTTCCAGGTGGCGACCGGCACGGCCCCGCCAGATGCTCAAGGTCTCGGACGGATCACGCTCGCCCTCGGCCGCCGCACGGCGGCCCGGCTCGAGCGCTTGTCCGCCGCGACCGCCGGCCCCGCGGCGGCGGCCGAGAAGCCCGGCCCGGCCGCTCCGGCCGCCGATGTGCTCGCCGGGAAAGGCCCGAGCACGCCGTTCCGGCCGGACGCGCTCCCGCCGGACGTGGAAGCGAAACGCGCCGTGGCGGCGCTGCGCACGGCGACGACCCTCGACGAGCAACGCGGCGCCGTCGTACAGCTGGTGGCGCTCGCTCCCCAAGTGCTCGGGCTCCACGACGTGGCCCTCGCTGCCGAAGCGATCGCGGCGCTCGATCGCCTGCTGCCGACGGTCGAGGACCGGGGCCTGCTCGAGCAAATCGACACAGCGGCACTGGCCCTCTCAGACCGTGGATTGGTCGAGCGCATGGTGCAGCGACTGGGTGAGCCGCGCGTGCCGGCCGAAGAGCGGGAGGCACTGGTGGCGGCGGTGGGGGCGCTCGCCTCGCTCTCGATGGGACTCGTCGTTGACGCGTTCCTCGCGGCGCCGGTGGAGCAGCGGGCGCCGTTTCGCGCCGCCGTGCGCCGGGCCGCCGACCGAGCGCTCGAGCCGTTGCAGGGGCGCCTCGCCGATGGGGACGCCCAGATCGCGGCCACGGCCGCCGAATTCATCGGGCTCAGCGGCAGCCCCCAGGCGGTCGTGCTCCTCATCCCGCTGCTCCGCCACCCGTCGGAGATCGTACGCGAGGCCGCCCTGCTGGGGCTCGCCGAGTCAGGGGGCCGCGAGATCGCCCGCCCCGCCATGCCGGCCTTGAAGGACGAGAGCGTCGCGGTGCGCGCGGCGGCAGTCCGGGCGGTGGCGGCCGGCGGCGACCCCGCCGCTTCCACCGTGCTCATCCGACGCGTGGAGCAGGAACCCGACGAAGGGGTACAGGCGGAGTTGCTGCGGGCGATCGGCCGGCTCGGCGCGAGGGAGGCGCTGGAGGTGCTGGCTCGCTTCGCCGAGCCGGGGGGTATGAGGCACCGCCACAGCCCCAGCGTGCGCGCGGCGGCCGTGGACGGGCTGCGCCACATCGCGCGCCCCGAGGCGCGCGGCCTATTGGAACTCTACAGCAAGGACAAGGAGCCCACGGTGCGGAAAGCGGCGGAGGCGGCACTGAAATGACCACTCGCGCAGCCAAGACCGGGGACGCGGTCCTCAGTGCCTCGATTACCCGGGAGGTCGCGAAGCGCGTCGTCGCGCAGGAGCTGATGGTCGAGCGCCTCCTCGTGGGGTTGCTCACCGGCGGCCACGTCCTGCTCGAGGGCGTGCCCGGGCTCGCGAAGACGCTCGCGGTGCGCACCGTCGCCGAGTGCCTGAGGATCTCGTTCTCGCGGATCCAGTTCACGCCAGACCTGTTGCCCGCGGACGTGATCGGCACGATGGTGTTCGACCAGCGCTCGCAGGAGTTCTATGCGAAGAAAGGCCCCCTGTTCGCGAACCTGGTGCTCGCTGACGAGATCAATCGCGCTCCCGCCAAGGTGCAGTCGGCGCTGCTCGAGGCGATGCAGGAAAAGCAGGTGACGCTCGGCGGCGAAACGTTCTTCCTCGGGGAGCCGTTCCTCGTGCTCGCGACGCAGAACCCGATCGAGCAGGAGGGCACCTACCCCCTGCCCGAAGCGCAGCTCGACCGCTTCATGCTGAAGGTGCGGGTGGGCTACCCGACCCGCGACGCCGAGAAGGAGATCGTGGCGCGTATGGCCTCGGGTCGGCCGATCGAGGTGCAACAGATCGCGGCGGCGGACGAGATCCTGGCGGCGCGCAGCGCCATCGCCGAGCTGTTCATGGATCAGAAGGTGGTCGACTACATCGTCGACATCGTGCGCGGCACGCGGGAGCCGCAGGCGATCGGGCTGCCCGAACTCAAGCCGCTGATCGCGTTCGGCGCCTCCCCGCGCGCCTCGATCTATCTCGCGCAGGCGGCCCGGGCGCACGCCTACCTCCGCGGTCGCTCCTACGTGGTGCCGGAGGACGTGAAGGCGCTCGCGTTCGACGTGCTGCGCCACCGCGTGTTGCTCACGTTCGAAGCGGAAGCTGAGGACATGGACTCGGATCGCGTCATCGGAAAGATCCTGGAGGCCGTGGGAGTGCCGTGAAGTACGACGGCAAAGACCGGCGCAGCGGCGAACTCTCGCCGCTGCGCGCCCGCCGGCGCGCCGTCGCCCCGGAGGTGCTGCGGCAGGTCAAGGGCATCGAGCTGCGCACGCGCTCCATCGTCAACTCCCTGTTCACGGGCGAGTACCGCTCGGTGTTCCGCGGGCAGGGCATCGAGTTCGCCGAGGTGCGCGCCTATCAACAGGGGGACGACTTCCGCGCGATCGACTGGAACGTGTCGGCCCGCATGGGGCACCCGTTCGTCAAGACCTACCACGAAGAGCGGGAAATCACCCTGCTGCTCGTCGTGGACCAGTCGGGCTCGTGTCAATTCGGGCGCCCCTACACCAAAGCGGGCCTGGCGGTCGAGGTGGCCGCGGTGCTGGCGCTGGCCGCGGCCCGCCACAACGACCGCGTGGGCGCGCTGGTGTTCGCCGACAAGGTCGAATACGTGGTGCGTCCCCGGAAAGGCCGGCCGCACGCCCTGCGCGTGATCCGCGACTTGGTCGCCTTTACACCGCGCGGGCGCGGCACGAACCTGGCGGAGGCGCTGCGCTACGCCGCCAAACTGCTGCGCCACCGCGCCATCGTCGCGGTGCTCTCCGATTTCCGGGCCGACGGGTGGGAGGACGCGCTGGCGCAACTCGCGGCCGCCAACGACGTCGTGGCCATCACCATCGACGACCCGCGCGAGCTCGACCTCCCCGATACGGGCTGGGTGGACATGGAAGACGCCGAGACCGGCGGCCGGGTGCTCGTCGACACGAGCTACGGCCCGACCCGCACACGGGTGCGGGTCGCGGCGGAGCGGCAGCTGCAAGAGCGCGGCCGGAAGTTGGTCGCGGCGGGGGTCGACCGCGTCGCCCTGCAGACCAGCATCCCCTACGCCGTCCCGCTGCGCCGCGCCTTCGCGGAGCGCGCCAAGCGCCTCGCTCGATGAGCGCCGGGCGCGCGACTCCCCGACCGTCCCTGGCACGAGGCGTCGCGCCGCTCGCCGTCCTGGCCGCGCTCGGTGCCGTGACACCGGGGCGCGCGGCGCTGGGGCAGCGTGCCCGGCTCCGGGCCGAGGGAGGGGGAGGGGGAGGGGGAGGGGGGGCCTGGGTGGCCACGCCGGCGCAGCCGCGCGTCGGTGACACGGTGTGGCTCGAGCGGGGCATCGTGGTGCCCCGCGGCTGGCAGGTGCGCGCCGGCAAGCTCGACGCGACTGCGGAGGTCGACCCGCTGGACGACGGGGCGGCGCTTCAGGGGTCGACCGGATGGGTGGTGCGCTACGCCGTCGTGGCGTGGAAACCCGGTCTCCACACCCTGCCCCTGCCGCCCATCTGGCGCCTGGGCCCGAACGGGCAGGCGGACTCGAGCGCCGGGGGTGCGGCGAGCTTCCGGGTGACGAACGTCATCCCGGACACGCTCAAGGACCCGGCACCGCGGGGGCCGCTCGGGCCGCTGCGCTTCGCGGCGCGCAACCCGGCCCCCGCGCTCGCCGCCGTCCTCGTCTCGGTCGCGCTCCTCGCCGGCGGAATCGCGTTGCGACGCCGCGGGCCCCACACCGTGGCGCCCCCACCTCCGGTGCCAGTGGACCGCGAAGTGCCCGACGCGCGCTGGCTCGCCGCCGGGGAGCCGAAGGCCGTCGCCACGCGGGCGACCTGGCGGCTGCGCGCCGCCCTCGCTCGCGCGGTGCCGGAGGCCCATGTGGCGCTCGCGACCCGCGAGTGCCTGGCGGCACTCGACCAGGCGCGTCCCGGCGCGCCGGTGCGGGAGCTCGCCGACCTGCTCGAGCAACTGGAGCGGGTGGCGTTCGCTTCGAGTCACGGCACCGACGTCGCCGCGCTCGCCACGATGGCGCGGCGGCTCGCCGCGGAGCTCACCCCGTGAGCTTTGCGCGACCGTTCATACTGCTGGCGCTGGCGGTGCTGCCGCTGTGGTGGTGGCTCCGCGCCAGGCGCCTCGCCCGGCTCTCCGGCACCCGCATGAGCGACGTGCGGCCTGCGACGGGAGCGGCCGAGCGCCTCTGGATCGCACGCCTCCCGGTCACGCTGCGCAGCGTGTGTCTCGCCGCCTGGATCATCGCCGCCGCGGGCCCGCGAGTGGGATCCGCGCGCCTGGCGACGCGCGGCGAAGGGATCTCGATCGTGCTGTGCGTGGACGTGTCGAGCAGTATGCTGTCGGAAGACTTCGCGCCGGCGAATCGGATCGACGTGGCCAAGCAGACGGCGATCGACTTCGTGCGGGCCCGCACGTCAGACCGGATCGGGGTCGTAGCCTTCGCCGCGCAGGCGCTCACCCAGGTGCCGCTCACGACCGATTACGCGGTGCTGGAGGAGGCGATCCGGGCGATCAAGATCGGCATGATCGAGGACGGCACCGCCATCGGGACGGCGATCGGCACGGCCGCGAACCGCCTGCGCCGTGCTCCGGGGAAGACTCGCGTGATCGTGCTCCTGACCGATGGCGTCAACAACCGCGGCATCGTGGACCCGCGCACCGCCGCTCGGGCGGCGGCCGCCTTCGGGATCAAGATCTACACGATCGGGGTGGGCACGCGAGGCGAGGCGCCGGTGCCGACCGGAGAAGGCCTGAACGGGCTGCGCTACGAGATGATGGCCGTGGAGATCGACGAGGCGCTCCTCACCGAGATCGCGTCGATGACCGGCGGGCGCTACTTCCGAGCCACAGACACACAATCGCTGCGCCACGTGTTCGAGGAGATCAACCGGCTGGAAAAGAGTACGGTGGAACAGGTGGTGTACCGCCGCTTCGACGAGGCGTATCGGGTGCCGCTCGCCTTGGGCCTCGTCGCGCTGGCGCTCGAAATCGTGCTGGCAGGGACGTTCTCGGTGCGAGTGCCCTGATGACGTTCGACGCGCCCGTCGTCCTGGCGCTCGCGCCGCTCGTCGCTGGTGCCGTGTGGTTCGCGGCGGCGTGGGCGCGGCGCGTGCGCCTCCGCCGCGCGGCGCTATGGTCGGAAGAAACGGTGCGCCGCGCGATCGCCTCCGGGCGCGTCGGGCCCACCACCCTCTCGGTCGCGGCGTTTCTCGGCGTCGTGGCACTCGCCGGCCCGCGCTGGGGAGAGGAACAGATCGTGGCGGAGACGCGCGGGCTCTCGGCCGTGATCGCCATCGACATCTCGCGCTCCATGCTCGCCGAGGATGCGACCCCCAGCCGGCTCGGCCGGGCGCTGCGCGAGGCGCGGCGCCTGGTGCAGGACCTGGATGGCGATCGCGTCGGCCTGGTCGCATTCGCCGGCTCGAGCTACATCATGTCGCCCCTCTCGAGTGACGGCTCCGCGCTGATCCTCTACCTCGACGCGCTCGATCCCGACATCGCGTCCCAGGGGGGCACGGCGCTCGCAGCCCCCCTACGCCAGGGGAGCGAGCTGCTGGGGGCGGGCTCGGATCTCGCCGACCGAGCGCTCATCGTGTTCACCGACGGCGAGGCGCACGACACGCTCCCCGCGGTCCTCGACCAGGCTCAGAAGCTCCGCGCCGCCGGGGTTCGGCTGATCCTGATCGCCGAGGGCGGACGCACGCCGACCCGCATCCCCCTGCGGGACGACCGCGGCGCCCTGCTGGGCTATCAGAAAGACGAGGACGGTCGCGTGATCGGGACGGCTCGGCGTGACGACATCCTCGGGGCGGTGGCGGATGCCGCTCAGGGGACGCTCGTCGCCGCGGACCTCCCCGATCAGGCGGGGGCGGTGCGCGACATCGTGGCCTCCTACCGGCGCGCCCGCGCGAGCGAAACGCGCACGCACCTGGGCCGGCCGCACGCGTGGATCCCCCTGCTCCTCGCCGTCACGCTGCTGGTCGTGCAGGCCGCGGCCCGGCGCACCGCGGCGCTCATCGGCCTCGCCGCGTGCGTCCTCGGCGCGCCGGCCGCCGCGGCGCAACAACCCGAGCACCCCCGCACGCCGGCCGAGAAAGCCTGGGACGGCCACGACCTCGCGCGGGCGCGCACCGCTTACCTGGCGGAGCTCGCCGCGCGACGCAAGAACGACACCGCGTGGTATAACGCGGGTACCGCGGCGCTCGCGGACTCGGACGCCGAGGCCGCGCAGGCCAACCTGGGTCACGCGGCCGCGTCACTCGAGCCCGACGTACGGTTTCGCGCCCTGTTCAATCTCGGCTTGCTGGCCCTGCGCCGCGCGCACGCGGATAGCGCCGGACGCGATGCGCGTCTCGCGGACGCCGAGCGGGCCTACCGCGAAGCGCTGCTGCTCAAGCCACAGGACTTCGGCGCGAAATGGAACCTGGAGCTCGCCGTCCGGCACCGCGGGGGCCGTCCCCGCAACTCCCCGCAAGCGGGGGGCGGCGGACCCGGCGCGCCTCCTCCCCCGGCGCGCAGCAGCGGCGGATCGCAGGGCGGCCTCAGCCCGGCCCAGGCCGACCAGTTGTTACGCTCGCTCGGCCAGGAGGAGCTGAAGACCCGCCGCGACCGCGCCGGCCAGACGCGCCGCGCCGCTGAGCCGCGAGTGAAGGATTGGTGATGCTCGCCTGGTGGACGCTCCTCGCCCTGCAGGGCGGAGCCGCGCCGGACGTGACCGCGCACCTCGATCGGACACACGTCACGGCGGGTGACCAGCTGTTGGTCACGATCCGGGCCCGCACGCGGTCCGCCGAACCCGTGCGGCTCACGCTGCCCGCCTTGACCGGCTTCATCCTCGTGGGGTCCCGCGAGATCACCGAAGTCACGCTCGAGAGTCTGGGGGGCCGGGTTCGCACCACGACGCGGGAACTGGAGCTGCGCGCGCAGCGCCCGGGCACACTCGTGATTGGACCGGTACGCGTGCATCAGGGCAGTCGCGAGGTCGCGACGCCGGCGCTCACTGTGACGGTAGATAGCGCCGCGCCCGGCCTCGTCACCGCCGTGTCGGCGGTCGCGCGGCGACTGATCGCGGCCGCGCCTCCGCCCGCGCGTACCGACCAGGTCCAGCTGACGGTGGTCATCGCGGGCGACTCGGTGCGCGTGGGCCAGCAGCTGGACGTGATCGCGGCGGCGTGGTTTCCGCGCGAGCTGCGCCAGCGGCTGCGACGCCCACCGATCCTCACGCTGCAGACACCGGACGGGGTGTGGGCCTATCCCGGCGCCGCGCCGAGCGACGTGGCCGCCTCGCGGCTCGTGCGGGGACGCTGGCTCGACTTGTTCGTGGCCCATGAGGCCGTATTCCCGCTCACGCCCGGCCGGATCGTCATTCCGCCGGCCACGCTCGACTACGCGGTGCCGGCGAGCTTCTCGTTCTTCAGCCGCGAGGATCGCTACGCCCTGCGAAGTGATCCGCAGCCGGTGACCGTGCTGCCCCTGCCGGGCACCCGGGGAGCGGCCGACGCGGCGGCGGTGGCGCAGGGGCTCGCGCTCGAGTTGGGCGTCGAGCCGGCGAACGGCCGTGTGGGGGAGCCGATGGCCGTGACGGCGGCCGTGTCGGGGATCGGGAACGTGGCGCTCTGGCCCGAGCTGGCGATTCGCTGGCCCGCGGGGTTCCGCGTCTATCCCGGCGAGACCGGCACCCGCGTCACGGCGCGCGACGGCCGCATCGGCGGGACCAAGACCTTCCACTATCTCGTGATGCCGGACTCCGCAGGGTCGTTCGAGCTCGCGGCGATCCGCTATCCCTACCACGATCTCGTAACGGGGGACATGGTCGCGGTGACGCTCGCGCCCCGCCCACTGGCGGTGGCGCCGGGCACCGAACCCCGTGCCGCGCGCGCCCTGCCACCGCTCGCCCGCGGGAGCAGCCCGATCTGGACCGACGCGCTCGCACGCGACCTGGTGCCGTGGGGCTGGCTCGTCCTCCTCGTGGGCCCGCCGCTCGTCGCCTGGCTGTGGCGCCGGCGGCAGGGCTCGGAACCGGTCCGCGCGGCTGAGCCCGCGCCGGTGCGGCTCACGCGGATCGGCCGCTTGGAGCACGAGTTCCAGGCGGTGCTCGCGAACTACGTACCCGACCCCGTCGCGCGCGACGACGACGGGCTCGGCCGGGCCCTCCGCGCCGCAGGGGTCGAGACCGCCGTCGCCGAGCATGTGACCCGGCTGCGCGACCGACTGCGCGCCGCCCGCTACGGACCTCGGGGACTGGGTGACTCCACGGCGCTGGCGTCGGAACTGGAACAGGTGCTGCGCGCCCTCGGCGCGGACCCCACGAGGGTGGGACGCAGGATCGTGGCTGCTGGGGTGCTCGTGGCACTCGCGGCCTTGCCCCTCGGCACGCGCCCCGCTCTGGCGCAGGCGCTGAGCGCCGAGGCGTTGTATGACGCCGGGGCGCTGCGCGCGGCCGCCGACTCGTTCGCGGCGCGCGCCACGGCTCAGCCGCGCGTCGCGGCTCACTGGTACAACCTCGGCGCCACGCTGTACCGCGCGGGGGCGGACGGCAAGGCGACGGCCGCGTGGGCGATCGCCGCGCGGCTCGCCCCGCGTGACCCGCTGGTGCAGCGCGCGCGCGAGCTGCTCCCCACCCCGGATGCCCCGAGCGAACCGCTGCTCGCCGTGGGGCCGGCGACGCCGGGCGAAGGGGCGCTCGCGGCCGCCCTGGGCTGGGTCGCCCTGTGGATCGCGGTCGCCGCCCGGCGCCGCCGCACGATCCTCCTCACGCTCACCCTCTTCACCACCGGGGCGGCCGGACTCGCCGCGCGCGAAGCGCTGCGCCAGGCGCGGCCGGTCGTGATCATCCTGAACCCCGCCACCGCGGTGCGCGTCGCCCCGTACGGGAGCGCCAGCGCCGCCGCCACGGTTGCCGGCGGCGCCGCGCTGACGGTGGAGCGAGTGTACGGCCCCTGGCTCGAGTTGCGCCGCGATGACGGCGTGCGGGGCTGGGTGCTCGCGACCGAAGTGAAGCGGTTGTGACGGGCAGGATCGCCGTCCTCTCGCCCCGGGTGGCGGACCAAATCGCCGCGGGCGAGGTGGTCGAGCGGCCTGCCTCGGTGGTGAAGGAGCTCGTGGAAAACGCACTCGACGCTGGCGCACACGCGATCCGGGTCGAGATCGAAGACGGCGGCAAGAGCCTGATCCGCGTGAGCGACGACGGAGAGGGGATGAGCCGCGCCGACGCTGAGCTCGCTGTGTCGCGCCACGCGACGAGCAAGATCCGCGAGGCGGCAGACCTGATCGGCGTCGCGACGTTCGGCTTCCGCGGCGAAGCGCTGCCCGCCATCGCGTCGGTGTCGCGGTTCGAGCTGGTTACGTCGCCCGACGGGCAAACCGCCACCCGGCTGCACCTGGTCGGCGGCAAACGCGAGAGCGTCGAGCAGACGGTGCGCCAGCGCGGCACGACCGTGACCGTACGGAGCCTGTTTTTCAACCTGCCAGCGCGCCGCAAGTTCCAGCGCACCCCGGCGACGGAGACCCGCGCCGTCGTGGAGGCCGTCACCCCGCTCGCCCTGACCCGCCCCGACGTCGCGTTCACGCTCACGAGCGATGAGCGGACGCTCATGGACGTGCGCCCCGCGGCGCGTCCCATCGATCGCCTGCACGCCCTGTGGGGCCGCACCCTGGCCGACACACTGGTGCCGATCGCCCACCGCGAGGGCCCGCTCGAGGTGCGGGGCTTCGCGCAGCGCCCCGCGGACGCGAAACCCGCGGGGCGCAAGGGCTACGTGTTCGTGCGCGGCCGTGCGATCCGGGATCTCTTCCTGCTGCGCGCGGCAGAGGCGGGCTATCGATCCACCGTCGCCCCGGGAGATCGCCCGTCGCTGATCCTCGCGCTCGACCTGCCCGGGGACGCGGTGGACGTGAATGTCCACCCCGCGAAGCTGGAGGTGCGGTTTCGGGACAGGTTCTTCGTCGCGAAAGTGGTGGAGGACGCCGTGCGGCACGCGCTCGGCCCCCTCGTGGCGGCGGCCCCGCTCGTCGGGGCCGGGGCCGGGGTCGCAGGCGGCGGAGGCTCGTGGGCGGACGTTCCGGCAGCGAGCGCCGCCGGTTCGTCAACGGAGCTCTTTCCCACCGCTGCCACACCGCCCGCGCCCCGATCGCCGACGCCGCTGCTGCAGGTGTTCGACAGCTATATCGTGTTTCAATCCGAGTCCGGCGTCGCGATCGTGGACCAGCACTCGGCGCACGAACGGGTCTTGTTCGAGGGCGTGATGCGCCAGCTCGCGGGCAACGGCGCACCGGCACAGCGGTTGCTGCTGCCCTTGACGCTCGAATTCACCGCGCCTGAGCTCGAGGCCATCGACGTCCACCGCGAGCTGCTCGCGCGCGTGGGCTTCGAGCTGGAACCGTTCTCAGGCCGGAGCGTGGTGGTGCACACCGCGCCGAACCCCCACCCGCGCTTCGACGCGGCACGCTGTCTCCAGGAGCTCGTGGCCGATCTCGCAGGCGGCCGGTTCGGCGGGCTCCCGAATCGGCTGGAGCGCTTCGCGGCGACGTTCGCGTGTCGCGCCGCCATCAAGGCGGGGCAGCACTTGGAGCTCGCGGAGATGGGCGAGCTCATGACCCAGCTGCTCAGTGCTACCCTCCCGGCCCACGACGTGCACGGCCGGCCCACGATCGTGCAGCTGGCGCGCGGGGAGCTGGAACGCAGGTTCGGGCGTGCCTAGGGCCGGCCGGCCATGAGAGAGAGTCGCCCCTGGGTCCCGGTGCTGGTCGGGCCGACCGGCATCGGCAAGACCGCGGTCGTCACGGCCTGGGCCGAGCACGAAGCCATCACGGTCGTGTCCGCGGACGCGCGCCAGGTGTACCGCGGGCTCGACGTCGGGACGGCGAAGCCACCACCCGACGTGCGCGCCCGCGTGCCGCACGTGGGCCTCGACTTGATCGAGCCGGGCGAGCGCTACGGCGCCGGACAGTTCGCGCGCGATGCGGCGGCATGGCTCGAGGACATCCGCGCGACGGGCCGGCAGCCCGTGGTGTCGGGCGGCAGTGGGTTGTATGTCCGCGCGCTCGCGGCCGGCCTGTTCCGCGAGCCGCCGCTCGACGCCGGGCGGCGCGAGCGACTGCGGACCTGGACCGCGGCGCTCCCGGTGACCAGGCTCGCGCATTGGGCAGCGCGGTTGGATCGGCGGTTCGCGGGCGGCGGTCGGCAACGGGCCGCGCGCGCCATCGAGGTCGCGTTGCTCACGGGACGCGGCCTCAGTTGGTGGCAGGAACACGCGCGCGAGACCGGCGCGCTCCGCCCGTGGTACATTCATCTGACGCTGCCGCGCGACGCGCTGGAGCGCCGCATCGGCGGCCGGGTGGACCGGATGCTCGCGGCGGGGTTGGTGGATGAGGTGCGGCGCACGCTGGCGCGCGGGGTGGCACCGCACGCGCCCGGGCTGGATGGGGTGGGGTACCGCGAGGTGGTGGCGATGCTCGAAGGACGGCTGCCGGAGCGGGGACTGCGGGACGCGATCGTGGGCGCCACGCGCCGCTACGCGAAACGCCAGGAAACCTGGTTTCGGCATCAACTGCGGGAGACGCGCGGCACCCTGGCGGACGGGTCGGTCTGGGTGCTCGACGCGACCGCGAGCGTCGACGCGCTCGCGGCCCGGATCGCGGAGCGCTGGGGCGCCGCGGCCCCCGCGCTTGCGGCCCGCGCCCCGGTCGCGCCGCCGGGCCGATGAGAATCGGCATCACCTGCTACCCGACCTACGGCGGCTCGGGTGCGGTCGCGACGGAGCTCGGACTCGAGCTCGCGCGCCGCGGCCACGAGATCCACTTTATTTCGTACGCCAGCCCATTCCGGCTGCGCGGCTACGCCGAGCGGGTCACCTTCCACGAGGTCACCCAGACCGAGTATCCGCTGTTCGAGCACTCGTCCCCCTATGCGCTGGCGCTGGCGGTGAAGCAGCACGAGGTCGCGATGCGCGAGAACCTCGACCTGATGCACGTGCACTACGCCATCCCGCACGCGGCGACGGCCTGGCTCGCGAAGCAGATGCTCAAGGGGCAGCGGGATTTGAAGCTCGTCACCACGCTGCATGGGACCGACATCACGTTGGTGGGGCAGGACCCGTCGTACTATACGCTCACCAAGTTCTCCATCGAGCAGTCGGACCGCGTGACGGCTGTCTCGGCGTTCCTGCGCGAGCAGACCTACCAGGCGTTCGGCTGCGCGGGGTGTGACGTGGTCGTGATCCCGAACTTCATCACGCCCGCCGAATATCACCCACCCTCGGCAGGGACCTGCCGTAGCTCGCTCGCCCCCGCCGACCACAAAGTGCTGGTCCACGTATCGAACTTCCGGCCCGTGAAGCGGGTGCGCGACGTGGTGCGCGTATTCGCCGGGATCCGCCGCGCGCTGCCCGCGACCCTCGTGTTGGTGGGCGACGGGCCGGACCGCGACGCCGCTGAGCAGGAAGCCGACGGGCTGCAGCTCACGCGCGATGTTCGTTTCCTCGGCAAGGTGGACAACGTCGCTGACATCCTGCGCGGCAGTGACCTGTTCCTCCTGCCCTCCGAGACCGAGTCGTTCGGGCTCGCGGCGCTCGAAGCGATGGCCTGCGCCGTTCCCGTGCTCGCGAACGCGGTGGGGGGGCTCCCCGAAGTGGTGGTCGACGGCGAGACCGGCTTCCTCACCCCCCCGGGCGACCTCGACGCGATGATCGCCAACGGCGTGCGGGTCCTGGGCGACGCCGCCCTGCACGCCCGGCTCCAGGACGCCGCGGCGCGGCGCGCGCTCGAGTTCACGGCTGATCGCGTCGTGCCGCGCTACGAGCGGCTGTACAAGGAGGTCCTCGGTGCGTGACGTGCTGCGGCTCGTGCGCGCCCCGAACCTGCTGCTCGCCGCGCTGGGCGTGCTCGCCGGTGGCTGGATCGCCCTGGGTGCCGTGTCGACACCACACGTGCTGGCGTGGGCCGCGCTCGCCGCGGTGGGGTTCGGGGCGGCTGGCAACGCGCTCAACGACCTCTGGGACCGCGCCGCTGACCGGGTGAACCACCCCGCCGGCGAGCGACCGCTCGCCGCCGGCCGCTTGGCCGAGGGGACGGCACACGGGTGCGTCGTGGGCGGGACGCTCGTCGGCCTGGCCGCGGCGGGGCTCGTGAGCGGCAGCGCCGTCCTCGTCGGTGCCCTCGCCCTCGTGGTGATGGTCGCGTACTCGCCCGTGCTCAAGCGCCGCGGCCTGCCAGGCAACGTGGCGGTGGCGCTCGTGGCCGGGCTGCCGCTGGCGTTCGGCGCGCTCGCCGTGGGCCGCCCGGCTGCCGGTCTCGTGCCGTGGACCCTCGCCGCCTGGGTGCACCTGGTGCGCGAGATCGTGAAGGACTTAGACGACCAGGCGGGGGACCAGGCGCTCGCGCGACGCACCCTGCCGCTCGTGCTCGGGCCGCGGCGCACGGCGCAAGCGGCGGCGGCGCTCGCGCTGGGGTTCGTACCGGTGTCGCTGGTGCTGCCCGCGCGGGCGCACTACGGCACGGCGTATTTTCTGATCGCCCTGGTCGCGCAGCTCGCAGTACTCGCCGTGGCGAGTCGCTTGCTCACGGGGCATACGCCCGGCAACAGTCTCTTGCTCAAAGGAGCGATGCTCGTGGGAACCGTGGCCCTCGTGGCGGGGCGGGTCGGATGACCCTGTGGCAAGGGATTCTCCTGGGGCTGGTGCAGGGGCTCGCAGAGTTCTTGCCGGTCTCCTCCTCCGGGCACCTGCGCGTGCTCGAGGTCCTGACCGGCGTCAAGGCGCCCGGCGTGTTCGTCGAGGTCACCCTGCACGTGGCGACGCTCGGTTCGGTGCTGGTGGTGTACGGGGCACGGCTGTGGGCGATCGTGAAGGGCGTGGTGGCGCGGCGCCCGACCGAGCTGCGCATGGCGGGACTGCTCGTCCTGGCCACGCTCCCCGCAGGCGTCATCGGCGTGCTGCTCCATCGCTGGGTCGAGGCGGGTGCACCACTCCTGGTCGTCGGCGCGGGGTTCCTGCTCACCGGTGTCTTCAACTGGTCCACGCGGCGGCTGGCGGGCACGCGCGCCGAGCCGAGCGTGGGAACCGCGGTGGGGATCGGATTCGCGCAGGCGCTGGCGGCCGTGTTTCGCGGCGTCTCCCGCTCCGGCGCGACGGTGTGCGCCGCGCTGTGGGGCGGGCTCGCGCCGGTCGCGGCGGCGGAGTTCAGCTTCCTGCTCGCGATCCCGGTCATCGCGGGCGCGGCGCTCGTCGAAGGCCGCCACATGATCGTAGACGTCGCCGCGGTGGGTACCGTGCCACTCGCGGTGAGCTTCGTCGTCGCGTTCGCGGGCGGGATCTGGTCGATCCGGTTTCTCGTGTCCCTGCTCCAGCGCGGCCGCTTCTACGCGTTCGCGCCGTACAACTGGATCGTCGGCGTCCTGACGATCGCGTACGCCCTGTGGCACGCCTGACGCTCGACGGCGTGCCCGCATCGGAGCTCGCCCGGCGCTGGGGCGTGCCGCAGTGCGGCTTGTTCCGCGCGCTCGGCTCCACGCTCGACGCCGTGCACGAGGTAGCCGCCCAAGGCAGCCCAGCCGGCACGGTGGTGCTTGCCGAGGCGCAGACGGCGGGGCGGGGGCGAGACGGACGCACCTGGCAATCCCCCGCAGGCGGCGTGTGGCTCGGCGTCCTGTTGCGCCCGGTGCGCGCCGAGCTCGGCGTCATGTCCGTGCGCGTGGGCCTCGCCGTCGCGGACGCCGTTGACGCCCTGCTCGGCCGCCCCGAAACGCGCCTCAAGTGGCCCAACGACGTCCTGCTCGGCGAACGGAAACTGGCGGGGATCCTGTGCGAAGGCCGCTGGCAAGGCACGACGGTGCAGTGGCTCGCGGTGGGGGTGGGGGTGAATGTCTGCAACCCGATCCCGGGCCCGGTAGCGCGCCGCGCGGTGGCGCTCGCCGAATGGCTCCCCGCCGTGCGGCGCATCGATCTGCTGGATCGCTTGGTGCCGGCGCTCGCGACGCTCGCGGTCGCGGCACCCGACTTGAGCGAGCGCGACTGCGCGGCGTTCGCACGGCGCGACTGGCTGCTCGGACGCCAGTTGCGCTCGCCCGCCGCTGGGCGCGCGCGCGGGCTCCGCCCCGATGGCGCCCTGCTCGTCGATCTGGGCGCGGGGACGATCGCCGTGCGCGAAGGGCACGTCGAGCTCGCGTAGCGGCCCCCTGCCTCACGTTCTATCTTAGCGGCGCCATGCTGCTCGCCATCAACATCAACAACACGGAAACCAAAGTTGGGCTGTTCCGCGGCGACAGCCTTGAGTCCCACTGGCGCCTCACCACCACCACGCAGCGCACGTCGGACGAGTGGGCCTCCACCCTCACCTCGTATCTGGCCCAGGAGGGCCGCTCCACGCAGGAGGTGCGCGCCGCCGCCGTCGCGTCGGTCGTGCCCCCGGTAACGCAGGGGCTGTGCGAGGCCGTGGAACGGGCGACCACGATCGCGCCGATCGTCGTGGACGGCCGCTCGAAACTGCCGATCACGCTCGACGTGGAAGAGCCGCTGCAGGTGGGCGCCGACCGCATCTTGAACACCCTCGCCGCGGCGCACCTCATGAAACGGGACACGATCGTCGTCGACTTCGGCACCGCCACGACGTTCGATTGCATCACCGCCTCGGGCCACTTCCTGGGCGGGGTGATCATGCCGGGCCTGCGCACCGGCGCGGACGCGCTGATCCGCGGCACGGCCAAGCTCCCGGCCACCGATCTCGCCCCCCCCACCCGCACCATCGGGCGGCGCACCGAGGAGGCGATCCGCGCCGGGGTCTTGCTCGGCGCCGCCGATGCCGTGGACGGGATCGTGCGGCGCATCAAAGCGGAATGGCCCAACAGCCAGGCGCCGCACGTGATCGCGACCGGGGGCCTCGCAAGCCTGGTCGCACCGCTCGCCCGCGAGATTGAGTCCGTTCATCCCGACCTGACCCTCACGGGACTCCGCATCGCCGCCAGCGCGCTGGGCTTGAAGTGGTAGCCGATGCGCGCACCGCGAACCCGTGGCGCCGCTGGGGCTACCGGGTGCTCGGGGGCGAGCGCTTCTCCTACGTCTTGCACCTCCGGCCCGCGGAATGGCCCATCATGGCGGGCCATACGCTCGTGGGCTACGGGCTGGCCGTGGGACTGGGCGGCGTGGCGCGCGGGGCGCAGCTCGGGACGGCCCTGGGCGCGCTCGCGGTGTGGGTGATCTGCCTGAACGGGGGCACGCTCGCCTTGAACTCCGTGTTCGACAAGGACGAGGGGGACATCGGCTACTTGGTCGCACCGCCCCCGCCGCCGCGCCACCTGCTGGCGTTCAGCGTAGCCCTGCTCGTCCTGGGGCAGCTCGTCGCCCTGCGCCTGCCCCCCGCGTTCGCGATCGCGTATGCGATCTGCTTCGTGCTCTCGGTGCTCTACTCCGTCCCGCCGTTCCGCTTCAAGGCCGTGGCGGGCGTGGACTGGCTCATCAACATGTGGGGCTTCGGCACGCTCACGCCGTTTGCGGGCTGGGCTGCGACCGGGCGCCCGCTCGACGGCACCGCGGCCCTGGTGCTGCTCGCCTTCTGCCCGCTCTTCGCCGGGCTCTATCCGTTGACCCAGCTGTATCAGTTTGAGGAGGACCGGCGCCGCGGCGACCGTACGCTCGCGCTCATCCTGGGGATGCGCGCGAGCCTGGGGGTGGCGATCGCGAGCACCCTGGCAGCGTTCGCCCTGTTCGGCTGGGCGGCGGCCCGCCGCGGCGTCGGCGCGTGGGCGCTGGCGCTCGTCGTGCCGCTCGTCGCATGGCTCCTGGTGCTCGTGCCGTGGTACGCGGGTCGCACGCGCTTCACCCCCGCCGATCATCAGCGTGGGATGTACCGGGCGCTCGCCGCGTGGGCGGCGACCGATGTGGCGGCGCTGCTGGTGTTTGCCCGCTAAGACCGCGCGCTTAGATTGCGAGACGCTAGAGCTCCCCCCCCACCCCCCCCGAGCGCGAGGAGACAGCACCGATGTCGGCCACGGCGGCGCCCGCTGCGTCGGACCGTTCGGACTTTCGTACCGTCACGCTGGGCGGCGCCCTGGTCGGCGCCACCACGGGCGTCGCGGTCGTCCTCGTCGTCGCTGCGTCACGACTACTCGCCGGCAGCCCGAGCATCGCGGGCGGAGTCGAGGCGCTCGTGGTGCTGGTGGCCGCGACGCTCGTCGCGTTCGTCCCCGCCGCGCGGACCGCGGCCCGTAGCACCGAGGGGATCGCGGGCGCTGCGGCGCTCGGCCTCGTGGGCACGGTCGTCTTCAGCGCGATCGACATCGTGCTGCTGCGGCCCTTCAAGGCCTATCCCTGGACCTGGGACGCGATCGGCGGCGGCAGCACGTGGTGGTATCTGCCGGTGTGGTGGATGCTGGGAACCTTCCTCGCCTGGATGGGCGGGATCGTCACGGCGCGCGCCGCCCGGGGTGACGGGACGCTGGTGCGCGTGGCCGCCCCGAGCGTCGCCGGCACGGTGATTCTGACCGCGCTGGCGCGCCTCGCCGGGTTGGCCGTGCCGCTGCCCGTCGCGACCGGAGGCGCCTTCACACTCGTGCTCGCCGCGCTCGCCCTCCTAGCCCTCGCCCGCAAGGGCTAGCGCGCCGGGGACCTGCCGACGTGCCCCGCTGGCTCGCGCATCTGCTGGTGGCCCTCGGCTGGCTGCTCACGCCGATCCTGGCGTGGAGCGCGTCCTACGCCGGGCTGTGGGGCGGAGCGGTGCTCGGTGCCCGCTTGACGAATCCCTTCCTAACGCTCGTCCTCGCGGGGGTAATCGCGGCGCTGTGCGGGTTCGGATCCCTCGCTCTGTGGGTGCGCTTCATGCGCCGCGTGCCACACCTCTTGTCGCATCACATGGCGCCACGCGCATCGGAGGAGCACCGGGCCATTGCGGCCGCCGACTAAACCCTGGCGGATCGCGCTCGGCCTCGTCCCGGCGACGCTCCTGGGGCAGGGCCGTGGCTTCGAGGTCCACCTCGGCCGCTGGTACAACGGCAATCGGGCCACCGTCTACGAATTCCGGACGAGCGCGCGCGCGGCCGGGCCGCTCACGCACGGGTTCGGCGTGTTGGTGCTCGTGAACGATTCGCTCGGCCGGCGGCGCGCGTTCTACGGGCTCGGCTACGAGCTGCAGGCGGGGCGCGGCCAGGCCACGCTCGGACCCTACGCGCTGGCCGGGCTCGCGCTAGGGCTCTCGACCGACCCGTCCACCCAGGCGCTCGCCGCTCAGTGGAGCCTCGGTGGCGGGCTCGAATGGCGGCCGCTCGAGGGGATCGCCCTCGGGACCGAGCTGCGCTATCGGCTCGAGGATCGCGGGCCGCGCGGCTTCTGGCAGGCGCAGAGCGACCGTCGCCTGGGCCTGAGCGCGGCGCTCGGCATGTCCGTCGGCCTCGGCCGGCGGGCCGGCGGGCGCGACGGTGGGCCGGATGGCGCGGGCCACCCCGTCCCGCTGCCCCCGCCCGCGCTCCCCCCCACCGTCACGGGCAACGCCGCCGACGTCGTGCAGACGGCGCTCGAGTCGCTCGGCACGCCCTACGTCTGGGGCGGCACCGCGGACAACGGCTTCGATTGCTCGGGACTGATTCAATACGCTTACGGCGAGCACGGCATCCGGCTGCCACGCATGAGCCGCGAGCAAGCGCACGTCGGCGCTGAGATCATGCCCGCGCCGGAGGCGCTGCGGCCCGGGGATATCCTCCTCTTCGCGGCACGGTCCGGGGCCGGGGTGACGCACGTGGGGATGTACGTGGGCGAGCTCAGGTTCATTCACAGTTCGAGTCAGGGCGTGAAGCTCTCGCGCTTGGACCCGAGAGACCCCGAAGGCGCCTACTGGCTGGAGCGCTGGGTCGGGGCGCGGCGCGTGATGCCGTGAGCTGGCGGCCCGAGCGGCGGGGCGTGAGCGCCAGCGGGGTCGCTCAGCCCCACCCCGCCGGCGCGCTCGGCCTCGTCCTCTGGGCCACCGGACTCATCGGCGCCTGCGCGCCCCCGGGCCCCGCGCTGCGCTACGACGCCCCGAGCGCGCTCGGGGGGTACGAGATCCTCGTCACCCGGACTGACTCGCTCGGCCAGGGGATCGCGGCGGGGCTGCGGGACAAGGGCTTTACGGTGCGCGACCGGGTGCGGGGTGGGGGCCGTCCTACGGCCTACGTGCTGAGCTTCCAGTTCGAGGAGCGGGAAGCGCCGCGGCTCGTCTGGCTCCACGTCCGCCTGGCCGACACCCGCAGCGGGGCGATTGTGGCGGCCGTCTCCGCCCCGCTCGATTCGCTCGGCTCGGGTGCCGCCGCCCAGGCGCGCGCCGTGGTCGAGGCACTCGCCCGCGCGCCGGCGCTCCGCCCCGGCGACACGCCCCCTTGACACTCCCGCGCCGCGGGGCGAGATTCCTCCCTGTTGCTTAGCACTCGATGGTCGAGAGTGCTAACAATCTTGTCCCACAGGCACTTAAGCAACTAGGTACCAGGTGGAGGTCGAGCACATGCCAAGCGCAACCGCAACGAAAACCAAGCTCAAGATCTTCCCGCTCGCCGACCGCGTGGCCATCCGGCCGCTCGAAGAGACGTCCACGATGAAAGGCGGTCTCTACATCCCCGACACCGCGAAAGAAAAGCCGATCCAGGGCCAAGTGGTGGCCGTGGGTCCGGGACGGCGGGAGAAGGGTGAAGTGGTCCCGATGGAGCTCAAGCTCGGGGACCGCGTGGTCTATGGTAAGTACAGCGGCACTCAAGTCGAACTCGAGGGTGAAGAAATCATCCTTATCAAAGAAGCCGACGTCATCGCGAAGCTCGGCTAACACGTCGGGGAGGAACTGAGGACACATGCCAGCCAAACAATTGGAGTTCAACGCCGAAGCCCGCGCCCGCCTCAAGCGGGGCGTGGATCAATTGGCCGAGGCGGTGAAGGTCACGCTCGGCCCCAAGGGTCGCAACGTCGTCATCGACAAGAAGTTCGGGAACCCGACGGTCACCAAGGACGGCGTCACCGTCGCCAAGGAGATCGAACTCGAGGACGCGATCGAGAACATGGGCGCCCAGATGGTGAAGGAAGTGGCGACCAAGACCTCGGACCTCGCCGGGGACGGGACGACCACCGCGACCGTGCTCGCCCAAGCGATTTTCCGCGAGGGACTGAAGTCGGTCACGGCCGGCTCGAACCCGATGTCGCTGAAGCGGGGCATCGACCGGGCGGTCGAGACCGTCGTGGAAGAGTTGAAAAAGATCTCCGTGCCGACCTCGGGGAACAAGAAGGACATCGCCCAAGTCGCCGCGATCTCGGCGAACAATGACCCGGAGATCGGCAAGCTGATCGCCGACGCGATGGAGAAGGTGGGCAAGGACGGCGTCATCACGGTCGAGGAGGCGAAGGGCCTCGAGACCACGCTCGAGACGGTCGAGGGGATGCAGTTCGATCGCGGGTACCTCTCGCCTTACTTCATCACCGATCCCGAGAAGATGGAGGCGATCCTCGAAGACGCCTACATCCTGATCTACGACAAGAAAATCTCGGCCATGAAGGACCTGCTCCCCGTGCTCGAGAAGGTGGCACAGGCGGGGCGCCCGTTGCTCATCATCGCCGAGGACATTGAAGGCGAGGCGCTGGCGACGCTGGTCGTCAACAAGCTCCGTGGCACGCTGAAGGTGTGCGCCGTCAAGGCGCCCGGCTTCGGGGATCGCCGCAAGGAGATGCTGATCGACATCGCGAAGCTGGCCGGCGCGCCGCAGGTGATCTCGGAAGAGATGGGGCTCAAGCTCGAGAACGCCACGATCAACGACCTCGGTCAGGCCAAGCGGATCGTCATCGACAAGGACAACACCACGATCGTGGGTGGCAAGGGCAAGCACGACGTGATCCAGGGTCGGATCCGGGAGATCAAGGCCCAGATCGACAAGTCGACGTCGGACTACGACAAGGAGAAGCTGCAGGAGCGGCTCGCGAAGCTCGCGGGCGGCGTCGCGGTCATCAACGTCGGGGCGGCCACCGAGACCGAGATGAAGGAGAAGAAGGCGCGCGTGGAAGATGCACTGCACGCGACGCGCGCCGCGGTCGAGGAGGGCATCGTGCCGGGCGGGGGCGTGGCACTGCTGTGGTGCCAGAAGACGCTCGACCGGATCAAGGGGACCGATGACGACGAGAAGATCGGCGTCGACATCGTGCGCCGCTCCCTCGAGGAGCCGATGCGGATGATCGCCCAGAACGCCGGCGCCGAGGCGTCGATCGTAGTGGGCAAGGTGAAGGAGTCGAAGGATAAGAACTTCGGCTACAACGCCCAGAGCGACTCGTACGAGGACTTGGTGGCGGCCGGTGTCATCGACCCCACCAAGGTGACGCGCACGGCGCTGCAGAACGCGGCTTCGATCGCCGGGCTGCTGCTCACCACCGAGTGCGTCGTGGTGGAGAAGAAGGAGAAGGAGAAGGCTCCCCCGATGCCCGGTGGTGGCGGCATGGGTGGGATGTACTAAGCCGCACCCCACCGCCTGCCCAGGCGGCGGGTCAGGTCAGTCGGCGAGACGCCTCGGGAGCAATCCCGGGGCGTTTTGCTTAGGTTGATCGCGTGGTGGCCCTCGCGAGCGACCGCGCATGACGCCTCGGCCCGGGCCGCTGTCCCCGGAGCGCGCGACCCTGTCGCGCGACCTCGGGGATTTCCTGATCGAGCTCTCCATCGCCCTCCACAAGCACGCCATGTACCCCGCGGACCACCCCTCCCTCGGGCCGGCGGCGAGTGCGGTGACCCGGCGGGCGGCGCTGCTGCTCGACGACCGCGCCACGCTATCGCTCGGCGTGGCGCGCCGCCAGCTGGTGATCGAGGGGGTCGCGACCGATGCCAAGCACCCGGTGCTCGGCGAGCTCGCGGGGCGGCTCCACCGCCACCACATCGGCGCGGTCACCTTCCGGCGCGGCGTCGCAGCCCACGAGGTGTCCGACGCCCTGCGCACGCTGGCGGTCGACCCGGAACGCGGCGGTCAGCCGCTCGGCCTCGGGGATCCGGCCCGCCGCGGCGCGTGGTCTCACGTCCAACTGCACGCGCTCACCTACGAGCGCCTCGAGCTGAACGAGGGGGCGGACGAACAGGCTGGGCGCGGCGCGCGCGCCTCCCAGCTGTGGGTCGGCCTCGCGCGCGCGGCGCTCGCCACAACGCCCGACGATGCCCAGCCCCTGCCCACCGAGCCGGCCGTGATCGCGCAGGCGATCGATGCGCGCGGCAGCACCGATGCGGGGGCCTACGATCAAGTCATCGTGGGGTACCTGCTGCAGATCGCGGCCGAGCTCAAAACGGCGGGGAGCGCTGAGGCTGCGGCCCTGCGACGCCGCACCGCGCGCCTCATCCGCGCGCTCCGACCGGATACACTGCGGCGCTTGGTCCAAATGGGCGGCGATTTCACGCAGCGCCGGCAGTTCGTCGTCGACGCCACCGACGGCATGGCCGTCGATTCGGTGCTCGATATCCTGACGGCGGCGGCGGAAACGTCGCAAGAGTCGATCTCGCATGCGATGGTGCGCCTGCTCTCGAAGCTCGCCGCCCACGCCGAGACGGGCGTCGCGGCCGTGCGGCCGCAGGCGGACGCGGCGCTGCGCGACCAGGTCCGCGCCCTGCTCGAGGGCTGGACGCTGCCCAACCCGACCCCCGGAGCCTACGGCGCCGCCCTGCAGGGGATGGCGCGCGCCGCGCCGCCCGCCGCGCCCGCCCCGCCCAGCGCGCGCGTCCCGGCGCCGCGCGCCGACGGCGAGGCGCTCGAGCCGGACCGCGTGGTGGCGATGGCCCTGGAGGTCGGCGTCGCGGGCCCGCGCCTCACCGCGACCGTCGACGCGGTCGCGCGCGGGGGCCGGTTGACGCGGTTGCTCGACGCGCTCGATGAGGCCCCCGAGAGCGGGGCGGCCGAAGTGGTACGCCGCCATGTGGCGACCGCGGACATGGTGGCGCGGTTCGTGGCGGACGAGCCGGTGGACTTCCCGACGCTCGAGCGGCTGGTCGCGCGGGTCGGCCCCGCGGCAGCGACACCCCTGCTCGAACGGCTGGCCCTCACTGAAGCGCGCGGCACGCGACGCGGGCTGCTCGCGCTGCTCGCCAAGATGGGTACCGCGATCGCACCGCTCGTGATCGCGCGGCTCGAGGACCCCCGCTGGTACGTGACCCGCAATCTGCTCGCGTTGCTCGAGGACTTGGGGCCGCTGCCCGAGGGTTACTCGGCCGCCGCCTACCTGCGCCACCCCGATCCCCGGGTGCGCTGGCAGGCGGTGAAGCTGCAGTTCAAACAGCCGGCCGACCGCACCGCCGCGCTCACCGCGGGCCTCTCCGATCCGGATCCGCGCACGCTGCGCCTGGCGCTCGGCGTCGCGGTCGCCACCCAGATGTGCCCGGAGGAAGCGGTCCCCGTGCTTGCGAGCCGCGCGAGCGATCGGACGGTCACGGCGGACGTGCGCGTGCTCGCGGTGCGCGTCCTCGGCTACTCGACGGCCGCGAGCGCGCTCCAGGCGTTGCTCCGACTCACGTCGGCCGGACGCACGCTGTTCGGCCGGGAGAAGCTGCCCCCCAAGTCGCCCGAGCTGCTCGTGGCCCTGGCGGCGCTCGCGACCATGTGGCGCCGCGACCCGCGCGCCCGCACGCAGCTCGCCCGCGCGGCCGCGGCCTCGGATCGCGAGATCCGCGCCGCCGCCGCTCCCGACGACGACCCAACGTGACCGGGCCCGGGTTTCTCACGGCGTTCGCGCACGCGCTCGCCGCCATGGCCCTGTACACCGAAGGCCACCCCGCCCGCGAGCGCGCGATCGACGATGCCTACCGCGATCTCCTGGACCTGCAGGCGGTCGACCCGCGGCCGCTGTTCACGTTCCTGGACGACGAGGTCGTACAGGGCCGGCTGCCGCTACGCGAGCTCAAGGCGTGGGATTGGGGGCCACGCCTCGCGCAGGCGGGGATTCAGCGCCTCGAGTTCTCCGACGCCGTGAGTCGCGAGGAGTTCGGGGAGTTCCTCGATGAAGTGCTCGCCCGCCTCACGCTGTCCGCGATCGACACGACGGAGGCCCGCCAGATGCGCCGCTCGAGCATCCGGTTCGGGGCCGTCGGCGTCCGGGGCAGCGCCGAAGACGCCGCGGCGTCGATCCCGACGGCGACCCTTGGCTACTCGCTCAGCGAGGAGGCGGACACGCTCCGCTGGGTCCAGGAGGAGGTCAGAGCAGGGGGCCGGCTCCCGCTGACGGAGGCGGAGGCCGTCGTGCGCTCGCTCTCGATCGCCATGCACGGCGGCCGCCAGATCGTGATTCCGCTGCTGCAGCTCAAGGAGTTCGACCAGTACACGACCACCCATTCGATGAACGTCGCGGTGCTGACGATGGCCCTCGCCGAAGCGCTCGGGCTCGCGGCGCGCGACGTGCGGGGGTTCGGCATCGCGGGGCTGCTGCACGATATCGGGAAGGTGAAGATCCCGCTCGAGGTGCTCACCAAGGCCGGGCGCTTCAGCGAGGACGAGCGGCTGTTGATGAACGAGCATCCCGCCGACGGCGCCCGCATCATCCTCCGATCCGAGGAGGACTTGGACGTGGCCGCGGTGGTCGCCTATGAGCATCACGTCATGCTCAATGGCGACGGCTACCCCCGGTTCCGATTCCGCCGCGATTGCCACTACGCCAGCAAGCTCGTGCACGTGTGCGACGTGTACGATGCGCTCCGCACCAACCGGCCGTACCGGGAGGCGTGGCCGCACGGCAAGACGCTCGCCTACCTGACGGACCGGGCCGGGATCGAGTTCGATGCGGATCTGGTCGGCGGGTTCGCGCGCATGATGGCGCAATGGGAGCCGCGGCTGACCGTCGTGACCGACGAGCACACACCGGTGATCTCGGCCGTGGAGCCCGCGGCCGGGATCTGATCTGCCCGCCGCGTTTGCCGCCCGCGTCCCCCCGGCCCCCCGGCCCCCCGGCCCCCCGGCCCCCGCCCTCAGCCGGCCCCCCGTACCCCCAGGCCGAATGTGGGGTAGTATCTTTGTGACGACTCCTCGGAACGTCGGGCTCCCCTGCATGACGCGGCCGCTCTCCGCCACCCTCACCCTGCTGTTCCTCCTCGGGCTTAGCCCGGGCCTCGTCGCGCAAACGGCGATCCACGGCACGCGCCTCGAAGGGAAGTGGCAGGCCAAGACCGAGGACGCGATCCGACACATCATGGTGCGCACCGACAGCTCTGCCCAGTTCGGCGATCAGATCGCTCGCTGGCGGGTGGTGGGCGACAGCCTCTGGCTCACGCTCGGGGACGGCGTGTGGCAGGTGTACGGGCTGCGGATCACGGCGGAGAAGCTCACGTTGTCGGGAGGGGATCTGGAGAAGCCGGTGACGCTGCACCGGGTCGGCCCGCCGACCGCCCGCGCCGATACGGTGGCGATTCCGCCGCCGCCCCCACCAACCGAGCGCGCCTGGGACTAAGGGCGCTCAGGGCGCGTCGCGGATGTTGCCGATGCGCCAGCCGTTCGCCGTCTTCACGCATTGAATCGTCTGGTGCACCCGGGTCTCGCGTTGAGCCCCGCCGCCGGCCGGCACGTAGGTGTACTGGGTGCGCACCGCGGCATACGCCGTGTCGCCGCGGGTGCCCAGGCGCTCAATCGTGTAGCGTGCGGTGAGCCGCGTATAGCGCCGAAAGAAGGCTTCCCAGCCCGTGACATCCTTTCCCGCCATGGTGGGCATCAGCACCCGTAGATTGCCGACCCGCTCGCTCGAAACCGCGCGCTCGAGGTCCTGCAGCAGCACGCCGATCGCCGCGCGCGTCGCCGCGGGCTGCGGGGAGGGCGGAGCGACGCCGGCTGCGACGCCGACCTGCTCGGCGTCGAGCGCCGCGAGGCGGGCGACGACGTACTCCATCGCCCGGTAGAGCGATTCGGCGCGCCCGAGCGAGGCGGCCGCGCGGCCTGCCTCGGGCCGGGTCGACCCAAGCGCGCTCACCACGGGCGTCGCCCGTGCAAGCGCCTGCTCGGCATCGCGCCGCAGCGTGGCGGCTTCGTCTTGCGCCTTGGCGTACAGCGGGATCACGCCCACGTAGCCGGTCGCGGCGTGCGCGAGGTCCCCGGTGCGCAACGCCCGCTCGGCGTTCTGCAGCACCGTCTCGGCGAGGGTCAGGGACGGGACGTTGTTCTTGATCGCGCCGCTGCGCCGGGCCCGCTCCCGCGCCGCCAGCGCCGAGTCGCGCCGGGACGCGAGCGCCGGGTTCAAGGGCGTCGGCAAGGGGTAGGTCACGAGCTGGTCGAGTGTCGCGCTCTCGGCCTCGGCGGGCGCGGCTGCGGGTGAAGGCGAGCGGGACACGTAGAAGAGCACGAGCGCCGTCCCCATCAGCGCCGTGAGCGCCGCTGCCCGCCACTTGAGGGGCGCGTGGGTCACGAGCCGCAGCACCGCCGCCGGGATCGGCGTCCAGTTCAGGCTCAGCCGCTCTGTCGTCTCGTGCGCGCCCGACAGCGCAACCCGGATGCTGAACAGGGCGGACCGCATCTGGCGCGCCGTCTCATAGCGGTCCTCGGGCACCTTGGCCATGGCCTTCGCGACCACGCGCTCGAGCGCGGCCGGGATCGAAGGCGCCAAGGTGCGCAGCGGCTTGGGGTCGGTCGTGAGCACCTGGTAGAGCACGCCGTGGACCGTCTCTCCCGCGAACGGTTTCTGGTAGGCCAGCAGTTCGTACAACAGGCAACCGACGGCGAATATGTCGGTCGCCGGCGTGATCGCGCCGTTCGTGATCTGCTCCGGCGCCATGTAGGTGGGAGTCCCGACGATCGCCCCCGACCCGGTGACGTCGGCCGACTGCAAGCGGGCGATGCCGAAGTCCATGATCTTGACCGCGCCGTCGGATGCGAGGCGGATGTTGGACGGCTTGATGTCGCGATGAATGACGCCGCGCTCGTGCGCGTACGACAGTCCCTGCAGCACCTCAATCACGATGTCGAGCTTGCGCTCGAGCGCGAGCGGCTCGGCGAGCGCGATCACCGCACTCAAGTCGCGTCCGTCGACCAGCTCCATGGCGATGAACAGCTGCCCGTCCGCATCCCCGAGGTCGTAGATCGTGACGAGGTTCGGATGCTGCAGCGCGCCGGCGGCGCGGGCCTCGCGCAGGAAGCGCTCGCGCGCGTCGGGCGAGCGGCCAGCGCGCGAGAGCAGCTTGAGGGCGACAAAGCGGCGGATGACCGAGTCGTAGGCGCGCCACACGACGCCCATCGCTCCTTCGCCGATGAGTTCGCGTAGCTCGAATTTGCCGACCTGCCGGTGTTGCTCGGTTTCCGCCATGCCGTTTGTTGGGGAGGAGCGTGCAATTTGCGCAGTCCGAAGGACGCAGGCAATCCGTGTCTAGTACCGTCTATTACCCCGCAGCCCAATCGTAGATGCGTCCCAGCAGCGCACGCGTGGCTTCGTCCACCACGACGTCGCGCCGCGGGAGCACCCGCTCGACGATCTTGAGAAACCCGTCCCGGCTCAGGCGGGCACTGCCCGTCGCCCCCCACGCGAACGGCGGCACGTACTTGGGCGGCCGCACGGCGTCGAACACGTTGGCCCCCGTGCCGATCACGGTCCCGGTCGCGAGCAACGTGCCGATCGCCGTCTTGGCGTGGTCGCCAATGAGACTGCCGAGGAACTGGAGACCGGTGTCGAGCGGCGTGCCCGCCACGTCGAGGCGCACCCGGCCGTAGGTGTTCTTCAGGTTCGACGTGATGGTGCCGGCGCCGAGGTTGGCCCAGCGCCCGATCACCGAGTGACCCACGAACCCGTCGTGGGCCTTGTTGGCATACCCGAGGAACACGCAATTGGAAACTTCGCCCCGCACGTTGGTGCGCTGGCCAATCGCGCTTCCGCGCACCGGCCCGCCCAACACGTGAGCGTTTGCCCCCACCCACAACGGCCCCTCGAGCCGCGTACCGGCCCGTACCTCGGCCCCGCTCTCGAGCACCACCGGACCGCCACGCAGGTCGAACACCACCCCCGGCTCGACCGCCGCGTCGCGCAACGCGAGCGCGGCGGGATCGCCGAGCACGATGCTCCCGGCGGGGATGGGATCCGTGTCCCCGAGCAGGGCGCGCACGTCGACCGGCAAGAGGCGCTCGAGCGCCGGGATCAGACTGTGCACGCCGTGCAGCACGACGCCCATCACCTCGATCGGGGCCGCGTGCGGTTGCGGGCCGTCCCACGTCACGCCCGGCCCGACCCCCCAGCCCACCGTGATCCCGCCCGCGGTGAGGCGACAGCTCGTGCCCGGGAGCGCGGGCGCGAGCCCCTGCGGTGCGAACGTCGACGACCCGATCACCGCCGGGCCCGTCACCGCGCGCCGCGGCAGCACCGCGGGCACCCCCGGCTCGACAAAGCCGGCCAGGTGCGGCAGGGCGAAGATCCCCGCCGCTTCCGAGCCGACGAACGCCTCCCAGCGCTCGCGGATCAGGTGGGCACCGGCCCGCAGCTCGCACACCGGCCGCGCGCCCGCGAACGGCGCCCACTGCGCGGTCGGCTCGGGGTCGAGCAAGTAGAGCGCGTGCGTCACAGCCGCTGCACGAGCTGCTTCAGCCGCTCGGCGCGGCCCGTCGGCATCACGAGTGTGTGGCCATTGGCGCGCACCACGATCATGTCCTCGAGCCCGATCGCGGCCACGTGCTCGCTCTCCGACCAAATGACCGAGCGCCGCACATCGTCGGCGACCGTGACGTTGCCGACCACGATGTTGCCCCGCGCGTCCGGCTGACGGATGCGCAACAGCGCGTCCCAGGATCCGATGTCGTCCCAGCGGAACGTGCCCGCCACCACCGCGAGGCGCTTGGAGCGCTCGAGTACCGCGACGTCCACGGCCGCCGGCCGCACGGCCCCGAAGAAGCCCGCCACGTCGCCCGCCGCCAGCGCCGACCACCCCGGCTTGAGCTCGCGCGCGTACGCGCCCGCCTCCCCGAGGAAGCGCGCCACCCCCCACGCAAACAGGCCCGTGTTCCAGAGCGCGCCCCGCTGGCGCAACAGCGCGGCGCGCGCCACCGATGGCTTTTCGACGAAGCGCCGCACGCCGCGCGCGCCGCCCAGCGGCTTGCCGGGGACGATGTAGCCGTACCCCGTCTCGTTACGAGTCGGCTTCACGCCCACGGTCACGAGCACGTCGTACTCGGTCGCCACGGCCAGCGCTTGGCGCGCGGCGGCGCGGAACGCCCGGTCGTCCTGGACCGCCCAGTCGGCGTGCAGCGACAGGAGTTGAGCGCCGGGATCGCGCTGCGAGATCCAGTGGGCGGCCCACACGAGGGCGGGCGCGGTGGAGGCTGCCCGCGGCTCGGCAAACACCTGACCCCGCGGGATCTGCGGGAGGGCGCGCGCCACCGGGTCTACCAGAAGCGGTCCCGTGAGGATGAGCGTGCGCTCGGGAGGCACGAGCCCTTCGAGCCGCTCCACGGCCTGCACCAGCAGCGGGCGGTCGCCCGCGAGCGGCAGCAGCTGCTTGGGGCGCTCGGGAGTCGAGAGTGGCCAGAACCGGGTCCCCGACCCCCCGGCGAGGATCGCGGCCCAGACGCTCACGATGAGTCGCGCGGGGTGGCCGGCCCGTCGCCCAGCATGCCGGCGATGCGCGCCGTCAGTTTCGTGGGGCTGAAGGGCTTGGTGAGCAGCGCCGCACCGAGCCCTTCCGCCTCGCCCAGCACACGCTCGTCGCCCTCAGCGGTCAACACCATGACGGGCAGCGCGCGCGTCGCGGCGGCGGCGCGCAACTCGCGCAAGAGATCGAGCCCCGAGCCGTCGGGGAGGTGGAGATCGAGCAGCAGCGCGTCGAGCGGGGCGGCGCGGTCCGCGAGCGCGCTGCGGGCGTCGGCCAGGGTCCGCGCCAGGCTCACCCGATAGCCGCGTCGCTCCAGGTGGGGGCGCAACAGGAGCCCGATGTGGGGCTCGTCGTCCACGACAAGCAGGTGCCGCTGGACCGGAGCCAAGGCGGGCGCCTCGGGCTACAGGAGGCCGGCGATCGCCGCGCGGTGGCGGCGCAAGTCGAAGAGCAGCGCGCCCACGTTGGTGGACGGCCGCACCAGGAGCACCAGCAGCGCATCGGCGTTGAGGACGGAGACGACGGCGAGGCCGGCGCCGAACTCGAGCACGCCGGTGCCGAACGCCCCGCGCCCGCCGGCCTCGCCCAACTGCGCCAGGCCGTTGATCACGGCTGGGAGGAGGGCGGCGACGTTGTCGGCGTCGACCCCGTTCACGGTACGGGAGTCGATCGGCAGTCCGTCCCGCCCGACCACGATCGCCGCGTCCACACCGGCGCGGCTCCGCAGCGCCTCGACCACTTCACGGATCGTCGCCATACGGCGGCCAAGCTAGGAATGAGGACTAGCGAAGTCAAGCAGCCACCGTGGGTTGACCCACTTGGACGTGGCTCGGTATCTTCTCCCCACCGCATGACTCCGCGCCGCTCACTCGCCATCGCTGCCGCGCTCGCCGCCGTCGTCGGTCTCGCGTGGCTCGCGGGCGCGTGCTCCAGCACCACGGGCCTCCCTCCCGCCACGCTCACGAACGTCGTGGACACCGTGTCGCTCTACGCGCTGCGGGGCACGCCGATCAGTCTGCCGTCCGCCTACTCGGTCCAGACCCGGACGAGCGTACGCATCGACCAGACGGTGGCGCTCGACTTCGCGTTCGACTACGACTCGGTCGGGGAGCCGGCCTTCTTCCCCACCGGCGCCCTCCGCCTCGGCACCGGGTCGGGCGTGCAGCTGGCCAGCACGGCGTTCGACGCGATCGCATCGGCGCCGACCACCGGCTACGTCACGGACCGGCCGACCGCGATCACGCCAGGCAGCGTCCTGCTCGTCGCCTCGCGTCCGATCACCTGCGTCTTCGGCACGACGGTCTCGCTCTACGCCAAGTTGCGCGTGCTCGCGGTGGACGCGACGGCCAAGCGAGTGGACTTCGCCATTCTCGTCAACCAGAATTGCGGCTACCACGATCTTCAGCCGGGACTGCCGAGCCACTAGCACCGTGATTGACCTCAAGCTGCTGCGCACCTCCCCCCAGCAGGTGCGCGCCGCGCTCGCCCGGCGGGGCGACCCGAGCGTCACCCGACTGCTCGACGAGGTGGAAGCGCTCGACATGCGCCGGCGCGCACTCGCGGGCCAGCTCGACCAGGTGAACGCGGAGCGGAACGAAGCCGCTAAGGCCGATGCCCGCCGGATGAAAGAAGAGGGCGAGCTCGCGACGGCGGTGCGCGACGCGCGCCGCAAGCTGGGCGAGCGCGGCGCCGCCCTGGAGGCGGAGCTCAAAGGCGTCGAGGAGGCGCTGGGGCAGAAGCTCCTCTACGTCCCGAACCTGCCGCTGCCCGACGTGCCCGACGGCGACGAATCGCACAATCAGGTCGTGCGCACCTGGGGCGAGCCGGCGCCACGCGGCGGCAAACCGCACTGGGAAATCGGGGAGACGCTGGGGCTGCTGGATCTGGCGCGCGGCGCGAAGCTGTCGGGCTCGGGCTTCCCCGTGTTCATCGGCGTCGGGGCCAAGCTGGCGCGCGCGCTCATCAGTTTCATGCTCGATCTCCACACGCAGGAGCACGGGTATGTCGAAGTCGAGCCGCCCGTCGTGGTGCGTCGCGACAGCATGATTGGCACCGGGCAGCTCCCGAAATTCGAGGAGGACGCCTACAAGACCACGCCGGACGATCTGTTCCTCGTCCCCACCGCCGAAGTGCCCGTGACGAATCTGCACCGCGACGAGATCCTCGACGGTGCAACCCTGCCCATCCGCTACACCGCCTATACGCCCTGCTTTCGCCGCGAGGCGGGCGCCGCGGGCAAGGACACGCGCGGCCTGCTCCGCGTCCACCAGTTCGACAAGGTCGAGCTCGTGCGCTTCTGCCGCCCGGCCGACTCGCCCGCCGAGCACGAGACGCTGACCGGCCATGCCGAACAGGTGCTGCAACGGCTCGAGCTCCCCTACCGCGTGGTCCTCATGGCGATGGAAGAACTCGGGTTTGCCGCCGCGAAGAAGTATGACCTCGAGGTCTGGGCGCCGGGCGTGGGGCAGTGGCTCGAGGTGTCGAGCTCGAGCACGTTCACCGACTTCCAGGCGCGGCGCGCCAACATCCGCTGGCGCGCCGGGCCGGGCGCGAAGCCCGAGTTCGTGCACACGCTCAACGCCTCGGGAGTGGCCCTGCCGCGCACTATCGCGGCGCTCCTCGAGACCCACCAGCAGGCTGACGGCTCCGTGATCGTCCCGCGGGCGCTCGTCCCCTACCTCGGGACCGAGCGCATCGCGCCGTCCCGTGGCGCGTAGCGGCGCGCTGCAACGGGCCGGTCCGCCGATTGTGGTGGGGCTGGCGCTGGTCCTCGCCGGGATCACGGTCGGCTACGGCTGGATCGTGGCGCAACACCTCTCCGACGATGCCCGCCAGACGAGCGGGTTGCTGGGGCGCGTGTTCGCGGGCCTGAACGATCCCTACCCCGATGCGGCCACCGACGCCCTGCTCGATCTCGCCCGCCAGGTCCGCTCGCTCGGCATCCCCATCGTCGTGACCGACATGGCGGGGCACATCACGGCACTCGATAACGCCCCACCGGTCGTGGGCGCCGATACCGCGCGCCTGCGCGCCTGGATCGCCGAGCTCGACGCAGAAAACAGGCCGGTCGTGCAGCCCGGCGTGGGCACGATCCACTACGGCCGCGGGCCCGCGGCGCGACGGCTCGCGGGCCTCGCCCTGCTCGAGGGCGCGGTCCTCCTGTGCCTCGCGCTGCTCGGCACGTGGGCCTACCGCTCGCAGGTCGCCGCGGCGCGGGATCGCCTCTGGGTCGCCATGGCCCGGGAATCGGCCCATCAGCTCGGGACGCCGCTCATGAGCCTCACCGGCTGGATCGCCTACTTGCGGGAAAACCCGCAGACCACGGGAGCCGAGCTCGCGGAGCACCTGCAGGCCGATGCGGAGCGGCTCGAGCGCGTGGCGAAGCGGTTCGAACGCATCGGCCGACCGGCGCGGCGCGAGCCGGTGGGCCTTGGCGCCGTGGCCGAGCGCGTCGTGAGCTACTTCCGGCCCCGGCTCCCCACGCTTGCGAGCCCCGTCGCGCTGACGCTCCGCGCCACGGGCCCCGGCCCGACGGCGCTGGGCGATCCGGTGCTCGTCGAATGGGCGCTCGAGGCCGTGATCAAGAACGCGATCGACGCACTGTCGGGACGGGGCGGACGGATCGACGTGACCGTGGAGGCCAGCGGCCGGGCGGCGCGCGTGAGTGTGCGGGACGACGGCCCCGGCGTGGCGCCCGAGGTCCGCACCAAGCTGTTCGAGCCGGGAGTCTCGACCAAGCCCGGCGGGTGGGGGATCGGGCTCGCCCTGGCCCGCCGCATCGTGGAGCAGCAGCACGGCGGCCGCCTGACCTACCGCCCGGTCGCCCTCGGCCCAGGCGCTGAGTTCGTCCTCGAGTTCCCGCTGGTGCGCGAGCGCGACGGCGGCCGCGGCGCGCGCCCCGGGGCGGGGGCGGGGGAGGGAACGCCGTCGTGACGGTGCCCCTGAACCCGGCGCAAGAAGCGGCCGTGCGCCATCCCGGCGGACCGATGCTCGTGCTCGCCGGGGCGGGCTCGGGCAAGACCCGCGTGCTCACGGCGCGCATCGCCGACCTGATCCAGCGGCGCGGCGTCGCGCCCGGGCGGATCTTCGCGGTCACCTTCACGAACAAGGCGGCAGGCGAGATGCGCGCGCGCGTAGCAGCGTTGCTCGGCGCCGACCCCCGGGGACTGTGGATCGGCACGTTCCACGCGCTCTCGGCCCGGCTGCTTCGGCGCGAGGCGCCGCTGCTCGGGTTCGGACCGAACTTCACGATCTACGACCAGGACGATTCCGAGTCGTTCATCAAACGCTTGCTCGAGCAGGGCGGCCACTCGCCCAAGGCCCATCCCCCGCGCGCGATCCACGCCATCATCTCGGGGGCGAAGAACCGCCTGCTGCTCCCCGAGGAGCTGGGCGCCAGCGCGGAGAGCCCGCTCGAACGGGTGGCGGCCGAGATCTACGCCCGGCTCGGCCCGGCCCTGAAGCAGGCGAATGCCATGGACTTTGACGACCTGCTGCTGTTGCCGCTGACGCTCTTCGGCGAACACCCCGAACGGCTGGCGTACTGGCAGCGGCGGTTCGACCATGTGCTGGTGGATGAGTTCCAGGACACGAACGCGGCGCAGTACCGGCTCGTGAAGCAGCTCGCCGCCACGCACCAGAACCTCTGCGTCGTGGGCGACGACGATCAGGCGATCTACGGTTGGCGCGGGGCGGACGTGCGGCACATGCTCGCCTTTCAGCACGACTTCCCCGGCACGACCCTCATCAAGCTCGAGCAGAACTACCGCTCGACCCAGGTGATCCTGGACGCCGCGAACGGCGTCATTGCGGAGAACGCGCGCCGTCTCGGGAAGACGCTGTTCACCGCCCACCAGGGCGGGGAGCCCGTCACCCTGCTCACCGCCGCCGATGAGCGCGACGAGGCGGAGTGGCTGGCCGCGGAGTTGGCGCGGCGCGCGGCCGAGGCCGACGTGGCGTACGAAGGGATGGCGATTCTGTACCGCACGAACGCGCAGTCGCGCCCGCTCGAAGAGGCGTTCCGCTTCCGCGGCATCCCCTATCGGCTGGTCGGTGCGGTGAGCTTCTACGAGCGGCGGGAGGTGAAGGACGCGCTCGCCTACTTACGGCTCATCGCCAACCCCGCCGACGACGAAGCGTTCGCCCGCGTCGTCAATGTGCCGCGCCGCGGGATCGGCGACGCGTCTATCGCCGAGCTCGTCCGCACCGCCACCCAGTGGCGCAAGCCGCTGCTCGAGACGGCGCGCGCGGCCGACCGGATTCCCGAGCTCCGGCCCAACGTGCGCGAGGCGTTCGCCAGCGTCGCCCAGCTCATCGGTGACCTGCGCACCCGCGTCCGCCGACGCGATCCCGCGACGGCGCTAGAGCAGGCGATCGCGGCCGTGGGCTACGCCCAGTACCTCACCGCGGAAGGCCCCGAAGGGATCGAGCGGCTCGAGAACGTGGAGGAGCTGATCGCGGGCGCCGCCGCGTGGGCCGAGACGGCCGAAGACGAGGAGGAGGGGGAGTCGGAGGTAGCGGGGGAGGCGGTGCGGGGCCAGGGCCAGGGGGAAGGGGAGGGGGAGGGGGAGGGGGGAGCAACCGGCGCCGCGCCCCGTCCGCCGCGCGCGACCCTAATCGAGCGCTACTTGACCCAGGCCGCGCTCGTGACGTCCGCGGACCAGGGCAGCGGCGATCCCACCGGGGTGACCCTCATGACGGTCCATATGGCGAAGGGGCTCGAATGGCCGCTCGTGGTGCTCGCCGGTCTCGAAGATGGCCTGTTCCCACTGGCCCGCGCCGCCGGCGAGCCCGGGGGGCTCGAGGAGGAGCGCCGCCTGTGCTACGTGGGCCTCACGCGAGCGCGCGAAAAATTGTATCTCTCATGGGCGCGCACACGCTACCGCCACGGCCGGCTGGAGCTGGCGGAGCCGTCGCGGTTTCTCGAAGCGGTGCCCGCCGCGGCGCTGGACGAGCGCAGTACGACGCCGTCCTGGGACCGCACGCGCCGCGGCGCCGCGCCCCGGGCGCGGCGGCCGACGCCGGTCGAACTCGATTGGGACGTCGAGGCGTCCCAAGACGCGCCCCACTATACCGCGGGCGAACGGGTGCGCCACCGCAAGTTTGGGAGCGGTGTCGTGCGCACCGTCTCGGGTGCGGGCCGGGACTTGAAGGTCACCGTGGAGTTCGACGATCAGGAGATCGGGACCAAGCAGCTGCTCGTGGCCTACGCGGGGCTCGAGCGTGAGTGGGAGAGCGCATGAGCGTTACACACGACGACGTCTTGAAGATCGCGCGGCTCGCGGAGCTCGAGGTGAGCGAGGACGCGCTGCCGCTCTTGGCCGAGCAGATGTCGCGGATTCTCGAGTACGTCCGCCAGATCGACAGCGTGCCCGCGAGCGAGGGACTCCGACCCTTCGTACCCGGACCGGACGCCGTGCGCTTCCGCCCGGACGAAGTGAAGCCCTGGCCGCTCGCGTTCGGTCTCGAGACGCTGGCACCGGCCTTCAAAGATGGGTTCTTCCTCGTCCCGAAACTCGGCGCATTCGAGGTGCCCGAGACGTGAGCGATCCCAGCGAAGCGCTTGCGAGCGCCAACGCCGCCGCCGATCGGATGGTGCGCGTCAAGCGGTTGAACGCCTGCATCACACCACCCCGGGAACTCCGCAAGTCGCTCGTCGCCCAGGCGCAAGCGGCGCACCCGTCGGGCGTCTTGTACGGGATGCCGGTGGCGGTGAAGGATGTCATCTGCACGCTCGAGTTCACCACCACCTGCAGCTCGAAGATCCTCGGAGGCTACCGCTCGCCCTACGAAGCGACCGCGGTCGCGAAGCTCAAGGCGGCCGGGGCCCTGATCGCGGGAAAGACCAACTGCGATGAGTTCGCCATGGGCTCCTCGACCGAGCATTCGGCTTACGGCCGCACGCTGCACCCGTTCGACAAGACCCGAGTGCCGGGTGGCTCGTCGGGCGGGTCCGCGGCGCTGGTGGCCGTGGGAGCGGTGCCCGCCGCCCTCGGCTCGGAGACGGGGGGCTCGGTGCGCCAGCCGGCGTCGCTGTGCGGCGTCGTCGGGATCAAGCCCACCTACGGGCGCGTGTCGCGCTACGGCCTCGTCGCCTTCGGCTCGTCACTCGACCAGATCGGCGTGCTGGGCCGCAGCGTGCACGACGCGGCGCGCGTCCTCGCCGTGATCAGCGGGCGGGACGCCAAGGACTCGACCTGCGAGGACCGCGACCCGCTGCGCCTGCCCAACGTCCCGGAATCGCTCCAAGGGTTCGTCATCGGGATCCCGAAGGAGTACTTCCCCCCCGACTTGGACCCCGCGGTCCGGCGCGCCTGTGACCGCGCCATCCGGCTCTTGAAGGAATTGGGGGCGGCGGTTCGCGAGGTGGCACTGCCCCACACCCCGTACGCCGTCCCGACGTACTACATCGTCGCCCCCGCGGAAGCGTCGTCCAACCTGGCCCGCTACGACGGCGCCCGCTACGGCCCGCGCTTCAACGGGGCCGCGGACGTGCGGGCGCTCTACCGCTCGACTCGCGGCGCGGGCTTCGGCGCCGAGGTGCGGCGACGCATCCTCGTCGGCACGTACGTGCTGTCGGCGGGCTACTACGACGCCTACTACCGCAAGGCCCAGCAGATGCGGGCCCTGATCGCCCAGGACTTCCGGAACGCGTTCGATCGCGGGGTGGACCTGCTGTTCACTCCCACCACGCCGACCCCGGCGTTCAAGGCGGGCGAGCGGCTGGGCGACCCGGTGGCGATGTATCTGTCCGACATCTTTACGGTGACGGCGAACTTGGCGGGCCTGCCGGCCATCTCGATTCCGATCGGGCGGATCAAAGGCCTGCCGATCGGCGGGCAATTCATCGGCCAGGCATTTCTGGAAGACGAGATGCTCGAGGCCGCCTACGCACTCGAGCGGGTCGTGCCGGCGACGGGGGAAGCCTGATGGCCGGGCCAGCGGGACCGGGAGGGATGGGCGGGACGGGCGGGACGAGTGGGTGGGAGACGGTCATCGGGCTCGAGACGCACGTCCAGGTCCGGACCTTGTCCAAGATGTTCTGCGGCTGCTCGGCCGCGTTCGGGGACCCGCCCAACACGAACGTCTGCCCCGTCGACTTGGGGTTGCCCGGTGCCCTGCCGGTGCCGAACGGTCAGGCCGTGAAGCTCGCGGCGCGCGCCGCGCTGGCGCTCGGGTGCACGGTGCACGCGCGCAGCGTGTTCGCGCGCAAGAACTACTTCTATCCCGACTTGCCCAAGGGCTACCAGATCTCGCAGTTCGAGCAGCCGCTCGCGACCGCTGGATCGCTGTCCTATCTCACGCCCGAGCGCGGTCTCGCGACGGCGTCGATCGGCCGCCTTCACGTGGAGGAGGACGCGGGGCGCTCCCTGCACGACCGCTTCCCGGGCTACACGGCGATCGACTTGAACCGCTGCGGCGTGCCACTCATCGAGATCGTCACGGGACCCGACTTCCGCTCCCCACCCGAGGCGCGGGCCTACCTCCTGACGCTGAAGCAGGTGCTCGAATACGCCGGGATCTCGGACTGCGACATGGAGAAAGGCAGCCTCCGAGTGGACGCGAATGTCTCGGTGCGCCGTCCCGGGGCGACCACGCTCGGCACGAAAGTGGAAGTGAAGAACATCAACTCCTTCGCCAACGTCGAGAAGGCGCTCGTCGCGGAGCGTGATCGCCAGATCGCCGTGCTCGAGGGCGGCGGCGCGGTCGAGCAGCAGACGATGCTCTACGACGCCAAGGCCAACACCGTGCGGCCGCAGCGCAGCAAGGAGGGGAGCCAAGACTATCGCTACTTCCCCGATCCCGACCTGCCGCCGCTCGTGCTCACTGACGAGTTCATCGCGGAGCAACAGACCCTGCTGCCCGAGCTGCCGGCGAAGAAGCGCGAGCGCCTCGTCGAGAGGTATGCACTGAACGTGACCGATGCAGCGGTCCTGACGGCCGATCGGGCCGTGGCGGACTACTACGAGGCGGTGGTGCACGCCGGGGCGGAGCCCAAGACCGCGGCGAACTGGGTGATGACGGAAGTGCTCGGCGACGCGAAGGATCACGCCGCGGCGCTACGCGTCCCCGCGGGGGCGCTCGCGAACTTGATCGGCCTCGTGCGCGGCGGGACGCTGAGCCATCAGGCGGCGAAGCGCGTATTCGCGGAGGTCGCCGAGCGGGGCGGGGAGCCGCGCAATGTCGCCGAGGCGCTGGGCTTGATCCAGGTGGCGGACACGGGCGTCGTGGCGGGGTGGGTGAGCGAAGTGCTGGCCGCCCATCCCACCGAGGTCAGCCGCTACAAGAACGGCGAGACCAAGTTACAGCCGTTCTTTGTCGGCCAGGTAATGAAGGTGTCGCGCGGCAAGGCCGACCCGAAGCTGGTGCAGAAGGTGCTCGAGGAGAAACTCGCCACCTAGGGGCTGCCCTCGCGATCCCGCCACGGTCGCTGCGACTCGGACTGGTGCCAATAGGCGAGCGCCGGCGTGGGCAAGCCGAAGTGCTGTTCCGCCGTCTCCAGCATGCGCTCGGGCTCCTCGCGCCCCCCCTCCTGCAACGCCTGACGCCGCATCCGCTTCGCGAGCCGCAGGGCCTGCTCCCCCGCCGGATCGAGCCGCCGCGCCGCTGCATCCCGCTCGCCCAGCATCTGCATTACGTACTCGAATGCCACCGCCATGTGGCGCTCCACATCGGCGTCGGGCAGGTCCCAGCGCGTGTTCTCGAGCAACAGCTGGAACGCCCAGCGCCAGCTCTCGCTCTCGGTCAGGTGCACCATGCCGCGGAACAGCCGCCGGTTGGTCTGGGTGCTGAACAACGTGGGCGAGATGATCGAATCGAGGTGGGCATCGCTCGGCGCGTGGTCGCGGAGAATGACGTCCTTTGCCTCCTTCGCGTAGGCGTCGCCCAAGTGCATCTCGAAGCGGCTCTCCCAATAGCTGTGCCCCAGCGCGGTCGTGCTCGAGGTGAGGACGAGCTGGCGCGGGACGAAGAAGTTGTGCGCCACCGAATCGGCGGCGAGGTGGGACAGATAGCCCCAGCCAAACGCCCGCAGCGGGTCCGTGGGCGCGAGGTCGAAAATCTCTTGGCCCACGTGCCAGGCGTGGCAATGGCGGCCGACGGGCGCGTATTTCTTGGCGATCGAGGTGTCGGCGGCGATGTTGCCGTAGAGGAAGTCGTAGGGGAAGGCGCGCAGCAGATCGGCGACGACGGTCGGGAGCTGGTGCAGATTGGCGAGGACGGACTCTCCGAGGTAGACATGGGTCCCCGGGGTCCACGCATGGGCCACGGCGGGCGCGAGCGCGATCCCGGCCAGGCCAGCGACGATGGCGATGACCCAGTGCCTGCCGCTCAGCGCTTCCTCCGGCGTTTCAGGGCGCGGCGGCCCCAGTCGACGAGCGACAGCCCGCGCCGCACCAGGCGGACCGTGGCTGCGACGTCCAAGACCGTCGATTCGACCTCGGTCTGCACGACCTCGAACAGGGCGTCTAAGTCGGCGAGCCGGTTTTCGGCGGCTGCGGCGGCACGCACGATCCGCGCCCGCAGCTCGCGCGACGTGCCGACCAGGCTCTCCGCTTCGTGACGAATCGAGGCCACGAGCTGGCGCACGTCCCCCAGGGCGGGCGCGCTGAGCTCGCGCAGTGTCCGCAAGAACGCCTGCACGCCCAGGGCGGCGACAACCGCGCTCACCGCGATCACGATCGCCGCCAGCGCCAGCACCGCAAGCGACAGCGCCGTCACTACCGCTACCCACATCGGGATCATCGTGGCCACTCCGCGGAACTGGTGGCACTAAGCTCGGGCGGCACGGGCCGGGGTGTCAACGGCGCGGGGCCGGCTCGCAGCAGGAACGCCATGAGCCGGGGCGCGGCGAGATCGGTCACGGCGACCGCTAACACCACGGTGGCGAGCACGGCGCCGCCCCCGCCGCCCGCGCCGGTCGTGGCGCCCGCCGGCCCGGGCCCCAGACCGCCGTAGACGAGGGCGAACGTGAGCCCGCAGGCGAGCGCGACACCGCCCTGCGCGAGCGTGCCGAGCCCCACGTCAGGGGCGACCGCGGGCAGCGGGAACGCGACTCGGCCGCCACGCACCACGCCCCACTTCGCCGCCGCGCGCAACCCGGCGAGCAGCGGTGCGGCGACGAGGAGCCACGCCGTCGGCAGCCGCAAGAGCGCCCCCGTGATGACGAGCAACCCGGCGTACGCGACGCGCTCTGAGTCGCTCAGCACCTGGCGCACGGCGTGGCGGCGGGGCGAGACGTTCACGATCACCGCCGCCGCGAGCGCGCACACGAGGAACGGCGACAGGTCCGCCGCATAGCCGATCCCGGCGCCGAACAGCAGGGTGGCGAGCAGAATGAACCCCAGCTCGGCGCGATCCGGCCGCAACCGGGTGAGGGACCGGAACACCAGGCCGAGGAGCGCGCCGCTCCCCGTCGTGAACACGAGCCACGCGACCCAGCCGAGCTCGGCGCTCTCCGTCGAGGCGTGCGCGCGATGCAGCGCGAGCGGCACCGTGAGGGCCAACGCCGCGCATCCCGCCTCGATCAGCGCGACGCCCGCCACGGCCCGCGCCACGCGGGGCCGAACGCCGCCGATGCGAGCGACGAGCACCGCGGCCCCAGGTCCCGCCGCCGCCGCCGCGGCGGCGAGGGTGAGGATGGCGGGCAGGCGCGGGATCCAGGCGGCGGCGAGCGCCGGCCGCAGCCGGGCGAACAGGGCGGCCCCGAAGGCCACGCTGAGGAAGGCGCTGGCGGCCTCGAGCGCGGCGAGCAGCCAGATGCCGCGCGGAATGCGCCGGAGATAGCGCCACTCGAAGCGGGCGCCGAGCGCGGCCCCGAGCCAGCCGAGCGCGAGCGCCGTGAGCGGCGCGAGGCGGCGCAACGTGGGCTGGTCGAGTAGCTCGATGCCCGGCCCGAGCGCCACACCCACCACCACCAGGGGCCCGCCCGCCGCGAGCAACACCTGCAGCCCCGGCGGGCGCCGCCACGCGCGGCGCGGCAGGCGGGCCGCGAGCAGACCGACGGCGGCGAGCCCCGCGAATCGCGCGAGAACGGGACCCACGGTCACGCGCGAACGTTCGCGAACGCTTGACGCCGGCGCAAGCCGCGCCATAGCTTGCCTCACCCATGACTCCGTCCTTCGCGGTGACGGGCGGTCGCCCGCTGAACGGCACCATCCGCCCGGCGGGCAACAAGAACGCCGCCCTTCCCATCCTCGCCGCCACCCTGCTCGCCGACGGACCCTGCCGCATCGAGAACGTGCCCCACATCCGCGACGTCGAGACCATGCTCGAACTGCTCGAGCACCTCGGCGCATCGGTCCGCTGGACCGGGGCGAACAGCGTCGAAGTGGACACGGCGCGCGCCGAGCCGCGTGAGCTCGATCCCGTCCTGAGCGCCCGCATCCGCGCCTCGATCCTGTTCGCGGGGCCGATGCTCGCCCGCTTCGGCCGCGTGAGCCTGCCGCCGCCCGGCGGCGATGTGATCGGGCGCCGTCGCGTCGACACGCACTTCCTGGCGCTCGAGCGCCTAGGCGCGGCGGTCACCGTGGGCGCCAACTACCACGTGGAGGCGAAGCGGCTCGCGGGCGCTGACATCTTCCTCGACGAGCCGAGCGTCACGGCGACCGAGAACGCCCTCATGGCGGCGGTCGCGGCCCACGGGACCACGACGCTCGGGAACGCCGCCTGTGAGCCGCACGTCCAGGACCTCGCCAATTTCCTGGTAGGGCTCGGGGCCGAGATCGACGGCATCGGCACGAACCGGCTCACGGTGCAGGGCGGCCGGGCCCTGAAGAGCGCCGCGTTTACGCTCGGACCGGACCACATCGAGGTCGGCTCGTTCATCGGGCTCGCCGCCGTGACCAACGGCGCGGTCACCATCGAGGGCGTGCGCGGCGCCGACCTGCGCGCCACGCTGCTGGCGTTCGAGCGCCTGGGCGTGCGGCCCCGGCTCGACGGCGCGACCCTCGTCGTGGACGCCGGCCAGGAACGCCGCATCCGTCCCGATCTAGGCGGGCACGTGCCCAAGCTCGAAGACGGCCCGTGGCCCGCGTTCCCCGCCGACCTGATGTCGATCGCCATCGTCGTGGCGTCGCAGTGCGAGGGACTGGTGCTCGTGTTCGAAAAGCTGTTCGAGTCGCGCCTCTTCTTCGTGGACAAGCTGATTGGCATGGGCGCGCGCATCGTCCTGTGCGACCCGCACCGCGCCGTCATCGCCGGCCCGTCGCCGCTGCACGGCGGTGTGGTCGAGAGCCCCGACATCCGCGCCGGGATGGCCATGCTGCTCGCGGCACTCGCCGCCGATGGCGACTCGGTGATCCACAACGCCGGACAGATCGAGCGCGGCTACGAGCGGATCGACGAACGGCTGCGAGCGCTCGGGGCCGTGATCGCCCGCCACGATGGCGGACGATAAGACGCTCGGACGCTCCCTCGCCCCCGGCCCCGGCCCCGGCCCCGCGCCCGGCGCGGAGCGGGAAGCGGGGCGGCCCGACCAGCCCGGGCACGCGCCGGCGCTCGCGCGCGAAGAGCCGGTGGGCGACGCCGCGGTGCCGCGGCTCGAGTTGGCCTCCTGGCGCGAGCGCTTCGGCATCGTGGCCGGCATCACGACGCGCGGTCGGGACTTCTCACTCGGGCTCTGGAGCGAGGAATCGGTCGCGCAGGTGATGACGCGCTGGCGCGCCGTGCGCACGACCTTTCGGCCCCGCTTCCCGGGTCTCGTCCTCGCGCATCAGGTCCACGGTACCAGCGTCGCCTGGCACGCCGGTGGCGCCGAGGGCTGGCTCATCGGGGACGGCCAGGACGGCCACGCCACCGAGGTGCGGGGCCTGCTGCTCACCGTCACGGTCGCCGACTGCATCCCGCTCTATTTGACGGTGCCGGGGCGCCCGCTGGTCGCGCTGTTGCACGCGGGGTGGCGCGGCACCGCGGGCGGCATTCTCGCGCGCGGCGTGGAGCTCTTGGCGCGGCACGCGGCGGTGGGATCGGCAGACATCATAATGCATTGCGGGGTAGGTATTTGCGGTGCGTGCTATGAAGTAGGTTCTGAAGTGCTCGACCAGCTCGGCCCCACGCCGGCCGCGATTGGGCCCGCGGTGCGCGCCGGCCCGCGCGGGTCCGCCCACGCCGATCTGCGGGCGCTGCTTGCGGGCCAGGCCGCGGCGCTCGGCCTCGGCGCCGTCTCCGTCTCGCCGTGGTGCAGCGCCCACGATCGCGCGCAGTTCTTCTCGCATCGCGCCTCGGGCGGGCGCGACGGACGCATGATCGCCTACCTGGGGCTCCCGCTCGCTTGACAGCCGCCCCCGAGCGGCTAGATTCCGGCCGGTGAAGCGGGCGAAGTTCGGCCCGCGCTTTTTTTTATGCTCTCCGACAGCCTCGTCGACTCGTTTCAGGCCCGGTTGGCTGCGCTGGGGCTCGAGCTGGCCGACCTCCGCATCGGCGGCACGCAGCATCGGCCGCTCGTTCAAGTGCGCATCGAGTGGCCCCCTCCGGCGGGGCCGGAGCTCCCGCCCCGGCGCGTGAGCGTGGCGGAGTGCGCCACGGCGAGCCGCGCCCTCGAGGCGTGGCTCGACGCCGACGGGCCGCTCGGGCGCCGCTACATGCTCGAAGTGTCGAGCCCGGGACTCGAGCGGCCGCTGCGCTGGCACCGCCACTGGGTGCGGTTCGTGGGCGAGGAGGTGCAGGCGACCGTCGCGGGGCTCGGGCGGGTGCGCGCGCGCATCGTGGCGGTGCCCGACGAGCGAACGGTGGTGCTGCAACCCCACGGCGCCGAGCCGCGGCCGGTGCCCTTGGCGGGCATCCGCGACGCGCGGCTGGCGGTGGACTGGTGAACGAGAGGCAAGGATTGGTGCGAGGAAGGAACTGATGGCCAATACAACTGACGTGGTATCCGCGATCCGCGAGCTGACGAACACCAAGCAGCTCGAGCGCACGGAGCTGCTCGATCTGCTCAAGGATGGCCTGCACGCGGCGCTCGTGAAGCGGCACGGCCCCAACGTGCGGGCCGAGATCGGCATCGACGAGCTCAAGGGCACGATCCGCATTGTGGTGCTGCGCACGGTGGTCGAGACCGTGGAGGACCCCGGCGTGCAAGTCGCGCTCGAGGAAGCCCGGTTCGAAGACCCCGCCTTCCAGGTGGGGGACGTGCTGGAAGAGGAAGTGCCGTTCGACGCGTTCGGCCGCACGGCCGTGCAAGCCGCCAAACAGCGCATCATCCAGCGGGTGCGCGAGGGGGAGCGGGCCCGGATTCGGGAAGAGTTCACCGACAAGGTCGGCGAGCTGCTCTCGGGTGAGGTGCAGCAGATCGAGCGCGGCAAGATCGTCGTGATGCTCGCGAAGTTCCGCGAAGCGGAGGCGATCATCCCCTACCGCGACCAGAACCACCGCGAGCACTTCCATCAGGGCGACACCATCCGCGCGGTGCTCAAACGCATCGAGGAGACGCCCAAGGGCCCGCGCCTGATCCTGTCGCGCGCCGATCCACTGTTCGTGAAGGCGCTCTTCAAGCTCGAAGTGCCCGAGATCCAGCAGGCGATCGTCGAGATCCGCGCGACGGCGCGCGAGGCGGGCAGCCGCACGAAGATCGCCGTGTCGTCGCGGGACGATTCGATCGATCCGGTAGGCGCCTGCGTCGGACTCAAGGGCTCGCGCGTCCAGGCGGTCGTGAACGAGCTGGGCGGCGAACGGATCGACATCGTCCCCTGGTCGCCTGACCCGGAGCGGTTCGCGAAGCTCGCGCTCGCCCCCGCGCGAGTGGCGCGCGTCTTCTCTGACCCCGACACCAAGACGATCCAGGCGATCGTCGACGAGGATCAGCTGTCGCTCGCCATCGGGCGCAACGGCCAGAACGTGCGCCTGGCGTCCGAGCTGACGGCGTGGAAGATCGACCTCTACTCCAGCCGGGAGTGGCTTGAGCGCGGCGGCGAGGGCCCGTTGTTCGCCCCGCTGCCACCCGCGGCCGAGGACGACCCGGCGACCAAGGTCGCGCTGCGCGAGCTCAAGGGCCTGCCCGTGGAGCTCGTGGACGTGCTCGCGCAGGCGGGCCACAAGACCCTGCAGGATATCCTTGATCTCGAGCGCGAGGACGTCGACAAGATCGCCGGGATGACGCCCGAGCTCGCCGATAAACTCATGGCCTTCTTGACCGAGATGACCGAAGAGGGCGGTGAGGACGAGGAGGTGAGGCCCCCGACGGCACCGGCACCGGCACCGGAGAGTGCGTCGGGGAGTGCGCCGGAGAGTGCGCCGGGGAGTGCGCCGGAGAATGGGCCGGGGGGCGCGCCGGGCGGCGCGGCGGCCCCGGCAGCGTGAACGAGCGCGTGGTCCGGCTGTTGGGGCTCGGCCTGCGGGCCGGGCGCGTGGTGGTCGGCGTGGCGGGCGTGCGGGCGCAGCTGCAGCGCGATGCGGTGCATTGCGTCGTGCTCGCGGGCGATGCCAGCGTCCGGACGCTCGAGAAGGTCGCCCGCCTGGCGCGGGCGCGCGGGGTGCCGATCGTGCAGGGGCCCGGGGCGACGGCCCTGGGCGCGGGGCTCGGGCGGGCGCCGGTGCAGGCGGTCGGCGTGCAAGACGGCGCGCTGGCCCGTGGGCTGGTTCGGTCTGTGGAGGAGTAAGTGACGACGACGCGGATTCACGATCTGGCGGCTGAGTTCGGCATCCCCTCAGAGCAGCTCCTGGGCATGCTCAAGGAGCTCGACATCTTCGTGCGCAGCCACCTCTCGCCGCTCAAGCCGGAGCAGGTGGCGCTGATGCGGGCGCGCTGGGAGCGGGACAAGCGCAAGCAAAAGGACGGCCCCGCCCCCCCGAAACGCCGCCGCGCCGTGAAAGCGGTGGAGCCCGTGGCGGCGCCCCCCGCCGATGAGCGTCCCAAGCGGCGGCGGCGCACGGCGGCCGAAATGGCCGTCGTCGATGCCGAGGCCCAGGCCGAAGCGGCCATCGAGGCCGAGCGCGAACTCAAGGCGCGCGAAGCCCTCGAGGCCGCGAAGGCGGTGGACGAGGAAGCGAAGCCGTCGCTCGAGGAGCGGGCCGCGGCGCTGTTCAAAGAGTTGCCCGCGGCCGACGACGCGCGCGCAGAACCACCAGCCGCCGCCCATCCCTTCGCTGCCACTGCCGCGACGGCCCCCGCGCCCAGCGCCGCCGCGAGCCTCGTCGGCGCGCCACCACGCCCCGTGATCCCGACGCCGGTGCGCCCCAAACCGGTGGCGAGCGCCGCCCCCGGGGCGCCCGTACCGCCGCGGCCCGTCGCGTCCGCGGCGCCGGGCGCGATTCCGCTCGAGGAGCGGCGCCGCGAGAAGGGGAAGAAGCGCAAGAAAGGCAAGAAGTCACTCGTCGACCAGGAAGCCGTGGCCCAGAACATCTCCCGCACCCTGGCGTCCATCAAAGGGCCGGTCGGGCGCAAGGGCGTACACCGCCGCGAAGAGGGACCGAGCTTCCGCGACCTGGAAGAGCAGAAGCGGCGCGACGAAAAGGAGCGCGAGAAGACGCTCGTCCGGGTGACCGAGTTCATCACTGTCTCTGAGCTCGCCAACATCCTGAAGGTGCCCGCGAAGGAGATCGTGGCCTTCACCTTCAAAGAGCTCGGGCAGATGGTGACGATCAACCAGCGGCTCGACTTCGACATGATCGAGCTGATTGCCTCCGCCTTCAACTTCCAGGCGGTGCGCGAGGAGGAATACGCGGTCGCCGCGCCGGAGGAGGCCGTGACGGAGGTGGCGGGAGACCTGCGCCCCCGCTCGCCAGTCGTGACCGTCATGGGACACGTCGATCACGGCAAGACGTCGCTCCTCGACTACGTCCGCAAGGCAAACGTCGTGGCGGGCGAGGCGGGCGGCATCACCCAGCATATCGGCGCCTACCAGGTGAAGGTCAAGGAGGGACGCTCGATCACGTTCCTCGACACGCCGGGCCACGAGGCGTTCACCGCCATGCGCGCCCGCGGCGCCCAGGTGACCGACATCGTGGTGCTGGTCGTGGCCGCGGACGACGCCATCATGCCTCAGACGATCGAGGCGATTTCGCACGCCAAGAACGCGGGCGTGCCGCTCGTCGTGGCCATCAACAAGATCGACCTGCCCAGCGCCAACGTGCAGAAAGTGAAACAGGACCTCCTGGCGCATGGCGTGGTGCTCGAGGAATTCGGCGGCACGACGCTCGCGACGCCGATCTCGGCCAAGACCGGGAAGAACGTCCAGGAGCTGCTCGACCAGATCCTGCTGCAGGCGGAGCTGCTCGACTTGAAGGCGAACCCCGCGCGCCACGCCCAAGGCACGGTGCTCGAAGCGACACTCGACCCCGGCAAGGGGCCGCTCGCGACGATTCTGGTGCAGAACGGCACGCTGCACGTCGGCGACGACTTCATCTGCGGCCAGTTCTACGGGCGGGTGCGCGCCATGTACGACGAGCGCGGGCAGACGGTTGATGCGGCCGGCCCGTCCACGCCGGTCCAGGTGCTCGGCTTCGAGGGCGTACCCGAGGCGGGGGATACGTTCCAGGTGATGGCGGACGCGGCCGCCGCGCGCGACATCGCCCAGAAGCGTCAGCGCCTGGAGCGCGAGGCCCAGCACCGCCGCTCCGGTCGCGTAAAGACGCTCGAGGATTTCATGGCCGAGCGCGCCGAGGGCGGTGCCGCGACGCTGCGTATCATCATCAAGGCGGACCAGGGCGGACCCGCGGAGGCGCTCGCCGACGCGCTGGCCCAGCTGTCCACGCCCGAGGTGAAGGTGGAGGTCGTCCACCGCGGGGTCGGCGCGATCACCGATGGGGACGTGCTGCTCGCCAAGGCCTCGAACGCGATCATCATCGGCTTCCACGTCCGGCCTGACTCGAACGCGCGCGCCTCGGCCGAGCGCGAGAAGGTGGAGATCCGCACCTACCGCATCATCTACGAGGCGGTAGAAGAGGTGAAGGCGGCGATGGAAGGGCTGCTCACGCCGGAGAAGAAGGAGGTCGTGCTGGGCGAGGCGGAGGTGCGCCAACTGTTCAAGATCGCCAAGGTGGGCACGATCGCCGGCAGCTTCGTGCGCTCGGGCGTGATCCCCAGAACGGCACGGGTGCGCGTGGTCCGCGACGGCGTCGAGGTGTACGACGGGACCCTGGCGTCGCTCAAGCGCTTCAAGGAGGACGTCCGGGAAGTGCGTGAGGGCTTCGAGTGCGGCATCGGGGTCGAGAACTTCAATGATGTAAAGGTCGGCGACCTGCTCGAGGCCTACCGGATCGAGGAGGTCGCTCGCTCGCTCGAGCCCGGGAGCGCGGCGAAGGGCGGTTGAGCCCGTGGTCGTGGGCGTGATGACGTGGGAGCTGCACCTCGCGGCCTGCCAGTCGCTCAAGGACAAGCGCCAGGTGCTGAAGAGCTTGAAGGACCGCCTGCACAACCGCTTCAACGTGTCGGCGGCGGAGACGGCGCACCACGACCTGTGGCAGCGCGCCGAGTTGACGGTGTGCGTGGTGGCGACCGACCGCGGACACGCACAGAGCGTCCTGCGGGAGGCGGATCGGCTGGTCGACGCGGCCGACGGCGCCCGGATCATGGACACGAGCACGAGCTTCTTCTGACATGAAGCGACGACCGAGCCACCGCCCCGAGCGCGTGGCGGAGGCGATCCGCAAGACGGTGGCGGCCTTCTTGACCGGCAACGTGCGGGATCCGCGGGTGGGCTTCGTCACGGTGACGGCGGTCGACGTATCCGCCGACCTGGCGCACGCCCGGGTGCGGGTGACCGTGATGGGGAGCGAGGACGAGAAGGGGAAGTCGCTCGAGGGCCTGGCGAGCGCCGCCCGGTTCCTCCGCGCCCAGCTGGCGCGCGAGCTGACCCTGCGCGTAGCGCCCGACCTGAGCTTCGAGCTCGACCGCGGCCTCGAGCACGCCCAGCGCATCGATCAGGTGCTGCGGAAGCTCAAGGAGGGCCCAGGCTGATTTCGGGTGTGGCGCTGGTGGCGAAGCCGGGGGGCCCGGGCGGGCCCACGTCGCACGACGTCGTGGACACCGTGCGACGCGCCCTCGATACCGAGCGGGTCGGTCATCTGGGCACGCTCGATCCGTTCGCCGCGGGGCTGCTGGTGATCGTCGCGGGCCGGGCCACGCGGCTGGCGCCGTTCGCCGCGGCGTGGGCGAAGACCTACGAGGGCGTCATCCGGCTGGGCACGGTGACCACGACCGACGACGCGACCGGCGCGCCGGTCACGACATCGGATGCCTGGCAGAGCGCGGACGCGGCCACGCTCGAGCGGGTGTTCGCCGGGTTCCGCGGGGCCTACGACCAGCGGCCACCCGCCTACTCGGCCGTCAGGGTCGGAGGCGAGCGAGCCTATCGGCGGGCGCGGCGCGGCGAGACCGTGACGCTGCCCACGCGGCGGGTGGCGGTGGCGGAACTCGCGCTCACGAGCTTCGCCCCGCCGGACGTCGGGTTTCGGGCCCGCGTGAGCGCGGGCACCTACCTGCGCGGCTTGGCTCGGGACGTCGGGGCGGCACTGGGGTGCGGCGGGCACCTGGCGGTGCTCACGCGCAGCGGGGTTGGACCGTACCGGCTGGCGGATGCGCTCCCGCCCGAGCAGGTCACGCGGAGCGCTCTGCGCGATCCGGCGGAGTTGGTCCGGGACCTGCCGCGCCGGGAGCTCGATCCGGGCGAGGAGACAGCGGTGCGGCACGGTCGACCGATCCCGGGCGCGGGCGGGGAGAACGACGGGGGGCGCGTGGCGCTGTTCGCCGACGGCCAGCTGGTAGCGGTGGCCGAGCGGGTCGGCGCGGTGCTGAAGCCGCGCGTCGTGGTGGCCGAGCCGTGACCGGGGCGGTCGCGACCGTCGGCACGTTCGATGGGATCCACCGCGGGCACCAAGCGGTGCTGGCAGCCGTGGTGCGGCGCGCCCGGGCGAGCGGTGCCCCGAGCATGCTGGTCACGTTCGACCCGCACCCGCTCGCGGTGGTGACCCCGAGCGCGGCCCCGCGGTTGCTGACGCTGCCCGACGAGAAGGTGGTGCACACGCGCGCGGCCGGCGTGGACCGGGTGGAGACGCTGGCGTTCACGCCGGAGCTCGCCCGGCTCGGGCCTGAGGAGTTCGTGCGGGATGTGCTGCTGGCCCGCCTGGGCGTCCAGGCGCTGGTAGTGGGGTACGATCACGGGTTCGGGCGCGATCGCGCGGGGGACGTGGAATTGGTGCGCCAGTTGGCGCGTGCGCACGGCTTCGCGCTCGACGTGGTGGATGCGGTGACCGATGGCGGCCCGCCGATCTCGTCGTCCCTGATCCGCACGGCGCTGCTGGGGGGGGACCTGGTGAGCGCTGAGCACGGGCTGGGACGCCGCTACAGCCTGCGCGCCCCGGTCACGCGAGGCGCGGGGCGCGGGCGCACGATCGGGGTGCCGACGATCAACTTGATGTCCCCGGATCCGCGGAAATTGCTCCCGCCCGACGGTGTCTACGCCGTGTGGGTGCAGCTCAGCTCCGCGGGCGCCGGGACCGAGGGAGGGGACGGGGGGAAGCGCTACGGCGGCATGATGAACCAGGGGCCGCGGCCGACGTTCGGCGTGCAGGCGCGGGGCTTGGAGATCCACCTCTTTGACTTCCGGGGCGATCTGTACGACCAGGTCGTCACGGTGGAGTGGGTACGTCGGCTGCGCGATGTCCAGACGTTCGCGTCGCGCCAGGCGCTGGTCGACCAGATTGAGCGCG
>WNFD01000400.1_pt1 | contig 61577 bp, 62 predicted proteins | sample 5400491 | NCBI WGS metagenome assembly WNFD01 (sample SAMN13153343, study PRJNA577476) | soil metagenome | isolation source: 120 cm saprolite under Douglas fir tree site 2 hole 2 replicate 2 | place: USA:California | collected 2015-04-18 | reverse complement strand
CGCCGCCGTGATTGCGCCCACTTCGGAGTCGCCTCCGAACAGGCTGATCAGATGCGCGTCGTCCCCCTCGCCAACGTAGCGATCCACGTGTACGGAGATATTGGTGTCCGTCTTCCCTGAATTCCGACGATACTCAAGCAGCCCCATCCGCAAATGTGCGTTCTGCGTCCTGGTCCTCTCTCTTCTTGTCTCCGAGTACAAGCGTTCGCCCATCCTCGTAGACCAAAGCCAGTTCGTTGGTGAACTGCTCGCGCTTGTGAACTTCGGTATATCCCTTCTCTTTCACTTCGAAGACGGTCACCGATTTCACCGAGCGCCAGCGTGCTATGTGCCGCTCATCGCCCTGTCCAAAGACACCGTTGAGCAGGCCAGCGGTGCAGAGCAGGCCCACATGGCCAGCGTGCAACGGAGTAATCGGTCGGCCACCTGCCATCTCCTCCGTCGGGAGTAGGAGAGCTTCAACTTGTTTCCAGGCAGACGAGTGGACGATGAGGTCCTCAATCTGTTCCAGAGGCAGGCCGCGATAGACAAGCTGCGTAGACGTCGATGTCGGCACCCGATAGGGCTTCTCGTTGCCCTGTAGCGTCGGCATGTCACATCTCCATACCATCTCGTGCAACGCTGCACGGTTCCGACTGTAATCCTGGCCGTGCATCCTTTTGCGGACCGCAAACAAAGCCACCTGGTCGAAGCGTTCTGACTCCGGGTCCGTCAGTCGGAAGACTCTGAGGTCTACGAAGTTTTCGGCTAACAGCGGAATGGAGGAATGGAGCCGCGCCTGAGGCACCACCATCAACAGCACCCCACCTTCGACCAGCCAGCGATAGGTATGTTCCAGGAAGAGAAACTCCATCCGCTTGTTATCCATCGACCCGATCTCTGAGTCATACGGCGGATTGAGGTAGAGAAACGAAAAGCTCTCCACCTTGGCGATAGTGTTGAAGAGATCGCCTTGAATCGTCGTGATGCCGTTAGTGGCGGCGGCAGCAGCGCGATTGGCATCGAGTTCAACACCGTACTTCTGTGCCTCTGCCCCGTCGGTCAACTGATGGAGCGCGGCTCCTGTGCCGACACATGGATCGACGACGCTTGTGGTTCCTGCCGAGAACTCCAGTAGTTTTCGCAGGCGCTTGGCTTCCTCCTGCGGTAGAGGGTAGTACCCTAACTTGATCCGAGCAACATTGCGCACGTTTTCCTCCAAAAACGAAAAGCCCCGCCGCTGTGATTTAAAGCATAACTTTGCCGTTCGGCAACGATATGCTTTAAATGAAGCTTATCTAGCTTGTTGGAAGGTCTACTGATTGCTGATCGAAATGCCCAGTGCCTTCTGTGCCCGGCGAACAGCTGTATTAAGAGTCATCCACTCGCAGCGAAGCCCCTTGGGAATGCGATCAGCGATTCTGGCCACTGAGGGATAGAGTCCTTGGCTGTGGATTTCCGTGGCGATCTGACGCACGGCTTCGAACAGCATTTCGCGACGACGTGCGGTTTCAGCCAAGCTAGAACGCCGATGTTTTTCAGTAATTCTGCGCCGTACATCCGGGAAGTACTGGTTCATGAACCACGCCGTTATCCCAAGCCGCGCACAAACGCTGCGCAGAGGCGGACCAGGTGTTTCCTCAAGAGCCGACTCCGCTGCCTTTCTCAGTGCGCATCTGCGTTCCTCAATGTACTTGCCGTAGCGGACAAGGCGTTGATCGCACAGATCGGGTTCATGCATTCTCAAGGTGGAAGAGGTCGTACAGGCTAACCGGCGGCTAAGTTCAGCCAAAGTAGGTGCTGGATTTTCTCCAAGGGCACTTGTCAGTGTTCGGTGCATTTCGTCAAGGCGGGTCTGTTTCCTCTCCGCGACCTTTTTGCTGATGGCTGCGCACAGATCGGGAAACTTTTGCTGAAAGTAACCGTCGTTTGAATAGCCGAGGCGAGCGGCGACGTGGTGAACGGAGACTGGCTCGTGAGACTTCAAAGACTTTTCGAGGATTTCTTTCAACTGAGGAACATCGCAGATCCTTGTTGCTCCAGGTTTCCTCCACCAATGGCTTTTGCCAGACTGTCGATACCGGACTGCAATCCGGTGGCAGAGCTTCCAGTCGGCCTGATAAAGCCTTTCTGTGGTCGTGTAACCCAATGTTCGCGCGACATCTGACAAACTGATCGGAGCATCCTCTTTGAGGGACGTCCGTAACGCCTTACGAATTTCGTCTGCAGTTCGCGACGGCGAGACGTCTCGATGTCCCGCAACTGTGATTGCCTGCTTTGCAGCAGCGATGTCGATTGCAATTGGCGCTCCTCGAATGAAGAAGCTCGATACAGAAACATTCAACATCCGAGCAATCCGAAGCATGCTCTCAAGTCTGGGCATTGTCCTGCCATCAAGCCAACTCTGGAGGATGCTATGTGAACAATGGATATATTCCGCTAAGGCCCCGATATTGCCGCCAACAACCTCCTCAAGGTAGACAGTCAGACTTTCGCGAACACATCTGCGGGAAGTTTCTGGATTAAGGCGAGGCAGCGTTGCGAGCAGCTCACCGATCTGCTTGCTAGTCCAAAGTTTCTCATGGCTGATGTCGGCGGTTTGTTCTGGTTCTCCATTGCCCGTAGCTTCACCGAGCCACCCACCACACTGTTGGCAATATCCGATCCGAGAGACAACGCCGACTGGGCTCAATCGCCAGGTACAGTGATGACAAGTGCTGCGAAGTAGGCACCTATGCAGCAGGCAGCAGGACGACAGATCAAAGGCCCAGGCCAGTGGTTCGTAGACGGTCCGCCCAACTGCGCGCCAGTGTTCCAGACACGCAGGACACCACGCCCTACGGCGGCGAAACACTTGACAGGGCAATGCAGAGCGAATCGATAGAAGGGTAAGATAGCGAAGGTTTGAACAGCCAGTTACTGCTTCGAGGGCATACACCCACCGCGCGGTTCGTTCGGTACTCCCATTGATTGCATAGCCGCAAGCCCGAAATCCGTGGCTTCCGACTCTGGATGCAAGCGCGGCCGGAGTGATGAGGTCCCCTTTTGGATTTGGGATTTTCGAGAGTACGCGGCCTACGAGGTCTCCCACGGTCACGGAGTGCGCTTCCGCAATCCGAATGACATAGCTGCTGAGACTTTCGTTCATCGCTGTTCCGATGCCGATCGGCTCCAGCGCGTACACCGGAGTCCTTGGCGGGATCCGAGGGCGAGATACTGACCACGATTCAAAGAGCTGTTGCATTAGCGCCCATTCGCCCGACAGTGTCGCGCGCAGGAAGCCGTTGACCCGGTCGCCGGAAATGGAAACGAGGAACTGGCGGCGACGCCGTCTTTACGGGCTCGTTCGCGCTCAGGCCCAGCCTGTCCCGAAATCTCGCCACTGCGTCACTACGCTCCTCCAGCTTGAGTTCGCCGTCCGCGATTTCTGCGTACAGTTGTTCGCATTGAGCCATGCACAAGGCTTGAGATTCAAGATTGCAAGTTGTCAGCTTCCGGCTTCCCTTGTGCAGTGCCACCGTGGCCGCCCGCACAAGCCACTGCTTCAAGATGCCAATGCAACCAAGACTCCGCTCGTACAGAAATTCCCAATTGGTTACGAGGTCCGATGTATCGGTAAACGGGAGTTCCTTTTCGAAGGTCTGCACTGTATTGATGAAGACCTGCCGGTCTTCCGGGATTTCCGCGTGATAACGAGCGAGGTGAACATCGATGCTTCGCCTGCTCAGCTGCCCGTTTAAGTTCCGGAGTGCGAGTAAATCATAGGTTCCAAACAATACGTGGACAGTATTGGTTTGGTTGGCGATCGACTTGATTACGTCCAACTGGTCGAGAAGGCGGCGGCCTGAGCCAATCTTCCCGAGATGCTGGGCTTCGTCGATCATAACGGCGACTGGCCGCCGATGGCGGATGGCCTGCTCCACCGCATAGCGATATTCGGTCCAACTGCCCTTGAGGGAGGCATGAACCTCGCGCCATCCTGCGCGTATCCAGCATCGGGGCATCGATTCACCTTATAGTCGATCAGCGGCTCGCAAAGCTGGTGGAGGAGGCGCCTGTAGTGGTCGCGCCAGTTAAAACTCCCCGACTCGGGAGCCACCGCTTCCACACTGGCGACCGGAATTCTCATGCGGTCTACCTGAAGTTGGTTCAAAAGCTCTGAGGTGATCAGTTGCTCGGTTTTAAGCCGGAGGGTTGTTTTGCCGACCCCGGCCGGCCCAAACACAAAGATCAGAGAATTTGGTTCCGCCCCCCGTATCGCATTCATCAAAGCGTCTTTGGCTTTCACAAGCCGGGGATGCGCCACGGTATAGGCGCGAAAATGGTCCAGTCGCGATTCATGCTCGCCGTAGTTTCGATTCGTCCCTTCCGCCATCAGAAGTCTCCGTAAAGAGCAGTGGCCTCGGGCTGATCGGCCTTTGTTATCTGCGTTGCCGTCTCGGCCTGCAGCCCTCCATGAAGGCCTTCTCCGGCGACTGCATCGGGAATAGCGAACAGGTCATTCTGCCGGATGCTTTTGCCTTCACTGTCGCGCAATTGCTGAACGAGGTGTTCCTCTTCGCTCTCCACAGATGCCAGAAACTCCGCCAGCTTCCGCGCTGTCAAGGTGAACCGCCCGCGCGAGTGCAACTGGCTTCGGCGCCGCACCTCCTTTGAGGCGAACATGATCTCTTTCTGCGATCGGCCATGCAGCACTGCATAGTGCTCGGAGTGACATTCGGTCCAGCGGCTATTCACAAAAACGTAAGCTGTGCCCATATCAAATGGGTCATACCTGATTGAGATATCGTGATTCTCAAGGGAAGGGTCGCGGAATGCCTCCGCCCAGTAATGCATTCCGTTGATTTTGACCCCGCGCCCTGGCATTACTCTCGCGGTGCCTCGCTGAGTCGTTGGAAAACGTCGCCATTAAGAACGTCTGATCGTATGAGATCATTCGATTCGCACGAGCGCCTGTTGTTTTCAGGCCGATTATGTACGCATCTCGCGGCGTCTGACCTAGCGCCGGGTGCTCGATAGTGTCGTAGATCTCGAACAGGAATAATGACAGGTAGGTGTGGAGAGCGCTGAGAGTCCAGACCGCCTGTCCCTCGGGCTTGTTGCTCTTCGTGACCTGTCGGACGTTGCGCGTGATCTGAGTGTTTCCGCGCAGATTATGAACGAATTGAGTGTTTGTGGTGCCGAAGAGCCGCTCGCAAATGGAGCCAAACCTGGCTTTGGCGGGAGGCCGCGTCTTTTTGGTGCACTCATATTCGGCTAGGAGCGTCTCGAAATACGTGCTCTTGAATTCAGGGCCGCCATCGACGACGATGATCTGCGGGAGCCGGTTGTGACGCATGACGCAATCTCGCATAATCATCATGCAGGATCTGTAACTCGGCTCATCGAAGGTCAGATAAAGCGCAAGACACCGCCGGGAAAAGGCGTCGGTGAGGAGCGTCATCCATGGACGGCCAAGTGAGCGGCCAGTTTGAGAGCAAATAACCTCTAGGTCCAGCTGCGTGTGATCGATATGGCCAATCTCAAAGGGACGATCTCCGTGCCGCGGTGTTGTCAGTTCCAACTCGTAATAGAACGCCGACTGGACATAGGCAGCACGCCTGCCCTTTCGTTTTAACGTTTGGTCGAACACCGGACGTTTCCGTACCGCTGCATTGAACGTCACGTGGCTCGGAGCGACAACGCCGCATTCGTCGCATTTCCGCTTCAGCGCCGCCCATGACGCCAACCGCGACTTTTGCCTGAGGCTCTCATAGTCGCTTTCGACGAACTGGGCTAACAGTTTCTGCGATGCTTCCGGGAGCCGACTTGTCCTGTTGCCCCTCTTGCTGATCTTCGGGAGCAGCCCCAAATAGCCGGGACCGTAACGCTCCCTGGCAGACCGATACTGCGCCATCCAAAAACGCAATGTTCTGGCTGGCGTGCTGCACGACGGCCTGTCCTCTGCGAGATGTTGCCTGACAATATCGAAGCGGCGATTCGCAATGGCAAGATCCAGTTCGCTGGCCGCAGCAAGGAGCAGAAATGCCTCGCTGTGTACATTTGGCGATTCGCAACCCTGCCCGTCGATACTGCGGACGCGGATCCCCTCACAAGCCTCGTGACTGACAACCTCGCAGGCCGCAGCCATCTCTGCGGTTGTAAAGATGTGAACTCGTTCTGGCTCGGCGATCGGGGCTACATTGAGGTCTACGTAGATGGCGCCGCTCGCAATCAGCATATAGATTTCGTCTGGCTCCGCAACCCCACGAGTCCTTTCCAGCAAGTTCAGCAGGTTTATTCCCGGTTCTGTTTCGATCACGCCAATAACCGCCGGATTCACTGTATCCGAGGGATTCGCAGAGCCAAATCGCAGATAGTCCTCCAGAAACTGGAGATTTCGCTGGAGAACCCAGTTGACTTGCTCTGCTGACCAAACCTCGTAGGCTAGTCCAACCGTCGCCGCGTGCTCCTCACCTGGGACACAGCGCCACTTGCCGCCAATGTCTCGAGAATAGCGATTGGGATTCCGGCTGGCGAGTGCTTCGAGATCCTCCTCGGTTTTGCATTCAACCCAGCAAGCTGACCCCTCTCGGAGCACAAAATAGTCGGGAGTGTGCATGACCGAAAGGCGTCTACCATTTACTGCGCGATAGATGAGCGGTATGGACGGAGGCTGGTCGTAATACTCGAATACCCGGGAATCGTGTGCCGCTTCATAAATAAAGGGCAACTCGACGCGGTGGCTCTCGAATTGAATGGTGACGCCCATTTTCCGGCTCGGATAGCGGCCGGCGACGTTCCGGCGTCCGCCACCGACACAACGCGCAGGTCTCCCGGATCGGATCGCGGCAATTGCCTCACGCGCGGCCTGCGTCAAACGGAGCCGCGAACACCAACTGCGAAAATCAGTCTCGTCGAACAATCCGCCTCCATAGCCGGAGGATCTGAGACCCCGTTGATCTACTTCCGGGCTTGCGAACTACGCTCGTTCTTCCGCGCCAACGTGTATCTACGACCGGCTTCTGACAAAAGTCCCTGGAAAGTGCGACCGTTGTGGATCGCCTTTTCGACGTCCTGTGCCAGATCTTCGGGAACGTAAACTGCGAACCTGCGATCCCCCTTGCGACCGTACAAGGCGTAACTGGAGTGCCCTTGGCCTGACTCACAAAGCTGGCAATGTTCCCGAATACAAGGGCTCTTCCGCAGGGACAAAGATCCAATGGCCACTGGCCAGAGCTTCCCAACTTCCGCTTGAAACCAACGTCTGACTTGCTCGGCTGTCTCTGCGCGCTTCATGTATGGGTGCATACTTGCACACATGCACATTCAACTCAAGGAAAAGATTCGAAACCGTGAGGGTGGGGGAAACGGTTTGGTTACGGGTGTAAGACCGAAAGAAAAGACAGCCGGTCAGTCGCCTGCTCGATTGCGTATCCGATTGCGCTGTAGCCCCTCAACCTGCGCTCGTACATTCTTGCCAGCATCGGGACCCCGTTATCGATGTAATCATAGACTTGGACGACGCGCTTGTTGTCGTGGAGACGATGAAGGCGGCCCACATATTGCTGCAATGTCCCCTTCCAGGAGATAGGCATGGCAAGGAACAGTGTGTCCAAACGCGCATCGTCGAACCCTTCCCCAATGTAGCTTCCCGTGGCCAGAATCACTCGCGATTCGTTGTCTGATACAGAAGCCATGGTCTCCGCGATCAGTCTGCGCTGCTTCTTGCCCATGCCGCCCTTCAAAACAAAAACGTGTTGGGCTGCGCCACTGAGTCTTGTTGCGAAATACTGTAGATGCTCCGTCCTTCCAGTCAGAAGCAGAGGAGAACGTCCTGACTCGATAGCACGTACGATGTCGTCGGCGATCATTGCGTTACGCAACGCATCATTCGACAGCGCGCCGTAGACATCCTGAATGGTTGCTTCGGTGAGATCGGGTGGCATCCGGAAATCCGTGTGACAGGGAACCACCCTATGTTCGAAAGGGTTCATTTCCGCCATTGCCTTGGCGCTCATGCTGAAACGGACAGGGCCACACTGCATATAGATAATTGGATGGTGCCCATCTTTTCTCGTCGGGGTAGCGGTCAAACCAACGACATATTTTGCTTTCACCTGCTTCATCACCTGCTCAAACGTAAACGCAGATATGTGGTGGCATTCATCGACGATGACTTGGCCGTATTCGGCAACAAAGTCCTTTACGGCTTCTTTCTGATAGAGGCTCTGAATGACCGCGACATCAATGTGCCCTGTCCGGTGCATCTTTCCGCCGCCGATATGCCCAATCGAGCCTGCGGGCATATTCAGGAACATCGCCAGCCGCTCTTGCCATTGATCGAGCAATTGTTGTCGGTGAACCAGAATCAAAGTATTGACCTTGCGCTTGGCGATCAGCCATGCTGCTACGGCCGTTTTCCCAAAAGCCGTTGGAGCACAGAGGATGCCGTCGTCGTGGCTACTGATCCCGGCAACAGCCTCCTCCTGGACCTGCCGAAGCTGACCATCGAATTCTGCTGCGATGGGCGTGCCTGCGAATCGCTCGTCCCGAACCTCAGGCCGGATGCTGTGTGCCTGTAGAAGGGCCAGCACTTCCATCAGACACCCGCGCGGTAAGGCAATGTGCTTGGGGAAATCCTGACCACATGCGATGACGCGCGGTTTTTCATATGTCGGAAGCCGCATCGCCTGCGCTTTGTAGAACTCAGGGTTCTGGAACGCCGCCAATCTAACCAGACGATTCATCATGGCCGGTGGCAGGCCCTCCTTTTCCACGTAAAGAAGATTTGCGCGGACGATCTGCACTCTTTCAGGGAGTGGTCCCTCAATCGGCCGCTCCATCCGCCTTCGTGAAGGTGGCAATGTCCATGGATCTTGTGCATCTTCGTCATCGGCAATACTGATGCGAACTCCGATCAGATCGCCATTGCGTTGGGCATCGGCTATGATTTCTTCCGCGGCTGTGGTAGACATCCGTCGAATCGTAGAAAGAAACCCCCACTGATCCGAATACGGACGGAGGGTGGCGTCGATGAAGACAGTGTTGTCTGACTTGCGCGGTGCAAACTGCAAGGGAAGCGCAATCAGGTTTCCGAACCCGCCTTTGGGCATCGTGTCCTGGTTTGGGAAGAAGCGGTCATAGGAATCGAGGCCTAGTTGATGCCGACGTTCCATAGTCCGCGTGAGAACCGCGCATCCAAGTTTGCGTGCGGTATTTGCCGGAATTGCATGTTCAAAGAAGATCCAAACATGGCCGCCATTTCCAGAGCGCGAGCGTTCCAGGGCCGCTGGCACGTTCAACTCCTGGCATGTATCGAGAAACGCGCGGGAGTCGTCAGTCCATGTTTTCTTATCGAAATCCACGGCGAGAAACCAGCAGGTCTCGTCCGGGAGTAGAGGGTAAATGCCAATAGTCTCTTGTCCGAGGAGATGATTCTCAATAACCACGTCGCTCAACGGGAGGAATTTCCGTGTATTCCGATCGACCTTCTTCCGATCCTCCGGCCTGCTTGAATTGATGGCTTTCCAATCCTTCAGCGCTGCTGGTGAATATCCTGACCGGCCGTCGGAATTCTCCCATCGCCGCGCATAGACATCTTCTCTCCCGCGAAACAGGCTCCGGAAGAGCGCGATCCGTTTGCGAGCGCGTTCCTCCTTGTTTTCCATTGCCGCGGGCGCGATCGCAACAGGGATACCGTGAGCGGCCAGAACACGGCGCAGCTTGGCATTCTCTTCCCGCAGCCGCTGGTTCTCCTCGTCACGCGGCTCGAATGAAACCGATTCTGAACTTCTACTGGCCATCTCAGGTTCACTGCTCCATGCCGCCTACCAGGACGCTTTCGAGGAACTCGCGCACGTTGTCGAAGACCGCAGCGACGTCCGTCTGCAGCCCACATTCTTCAGCGAGCGCCTGGAAGGGCATTTGCCATTCTGGCGGCGGTACGCTCAAGCTTGTTGGCAAAGCGTGAGTCCCCCTTCGATCAAAGGTCAGATGCAATGCGTTGATCACCCTCCGCCGGTCAAGTTGGTTGTCTGCGATCAGAAGAGCCAGATCCACCAGATCCTTCACCCGGCTATTCGGAGAGCTTCGCGGAAGCGTGTAAGCGTGAATCTTCTCGGCGAATTGCTGTTCCCGAGAGATCATCCGTACGCGTGGCTTCTCGATTCCTGCAAACCCGAGCCAGTCATGGCATTCGACGGTCTCGAGAGGCTGTATCACCACATCACCAACGCCTGCGTCGAGATGAAACCGGGCGAAGATCCTCCCATCCATACGCGTCTCGACCGAATAGCGAGCGCCGCAGTAAGGAGCAGCGGTTAGATCCAGCACGGGTGGTCCAATCGTGTACTCGAACCAGTCGTCGAATGAGACATCGGCCCTCGCCTGCAGCATCTCGCGTATCGCTCGGACTGGATCGCTACTTTCCATTGTCCCCACGACCCGCTGCAAGGTCAGGTCGATATCGATTGTGGATCGAGCGGATTTGAAGCGAAGTTCCAGCGCGTAACCACCCTTCAACACCCAAGGCGCCGGGTCTTCCTGGAATAGCCTCGCCAGCAAACGATCAAAGGATACCTGACGTCTGAGGCGATTGATATCGATCTGTTCGGTCTGGGACATGCTCTTCAGACGTTCTTCCAGGGCTCTGCGGAAGGCTCCCGGCGTCGCATATGTTCTGGGAATCACCATTATGCAGCCCGCCGCAGTACATCTTCGACCATCTTGCGTGCGGTCTCGCTCAGTTGCTCATGCCGAAGTTGCTGGCGCGTGATCAGCCCGCGGTCAACAGCCTGCCGCAGCGCCTGACGTATAAACGTGCGCTCGACCGTGCCGGCCTCTATTAGATCAAGAATCGTTCGTAGCGGCCGTGTGTATTTGTAGCCCGGTCCGATCTGTATTTCACTCTTGGGCAGGTCGCGATAATGGAGCACGACAATGCCAGGGATATCGCTGTTACGCCGGAAGCTCACCGGTACTGTCATGTGGAGCTTGGCCGGGTTCAGGTCTGACAGCTCATAGAGGCTCAGTGCCGTCTGATGACTATAGACACCATCGACCTCTTCCTTCCGGTTCCGGGACCACAGCGACCAAAGTACAAGATCGGGTCGATCCGGTGCCGGGTACAGCGCCAGGCGGTAGATGCCACGGTGTTCGCGGATCCAGTTCCCTGCCTGGACGTGGTAGGGATGCGTATTTTCGGCAAATCCGGACGCCTTAGCCTGCTTCGTAGTGAAGAAGCCTTGCTGTTGCTCGGCGAGATCGAAGAGTCGCCGCGACGCCTCTCTGTGAGACTGAGCCATTACACAATACTACATCTTTCTTGGCGTTTTGTCCGCCATGAAAGCTGGCGCCATCTCCAGCCTCGCAACCTGCGCTCCCGGCAAGGTTATGCTTTCAGCGCCTTGTTCCCGGACATCCGCGAACTGCCCACAATGACAGGTTATTTGGATCTGGAGCGGCAAGGTTATGGTTTCCGAGCGGCAAAGTTATGCTTTAAATCACAGCCGCCAAAGTCAGTTTGGCGAGGCCGAGGTGAGACGTTTGCTCGACTCCCCGATTCGCTAAACTATCCTCATGTGTGGCCGCTACGTCAGACGCTCCGATAAGCAACGCATCGCGGAGCACTTCCATGTCTATGGCCCATCCTTGCCTGACTTCGGTCCTTCGTGGAACGTAGCACCGCAAACCTTTCAGCCCATCGTCCGCCTCAATCGCGATACTCGCGAGCGCGAGATCGTAATGATGCGTTGGGGTCTAATCCCATACTGGGCGAAAGACCCGCAAATCGGCCTCTCAACCATCAATGCCAAGGCCGAGACGGTCGCAACCGCTTCCTCATTCCGAGAAGCATTCAAGAGAAGGCGATGTCTGGTTCCGGCCGACGCCTTCCTCGAATGGCAAAGGATCGATACCAAGACCAAGAAGCCCTTTGCTATCGCATTGAAATCTGGTGAGCCATATGGCTTCGCGGGTTTATGGGAACGTTGGCACGACAAGGCTGCAGGTGCAGAGCTGCTCACTTTTACCGTCATTACCACCGATCCGAACGCGGTCGTCGAACCACTACACAACCGGATGCCGGTGATTCTTCCCGAGCGCGACTACAGCCGCTGGCTTGACTTTGACTCCTCGCAATTACCTATGGACCTGCTTCGACCATATGAGGCCGACCAGATGACAGCGTGGGAAGTCGACAAACGAATAGGAAATGTTCGCAATGATTCTCCCGAACTCCTCGAAGAGCAATCGACGCCGCCCAAAGAACCGAGCCTGTTCGATGACGCTCCTTAATAGAGGTTGAGATCAGGAGGAGCAGGATCCTGATCTCACCGCAGAGTTTTGGACGGTCACCGTTAGCGGCAAGCCACGCTCACAAAATGAGCGGCAGTCGGTGTCTTCCTTTTATCGAAACCAGCAATCAATTCCTCAATGCTGGCTTCGCGCACGACTCCGGAAGCAACTGACCTGATGCAAGACGAGGCAACTTTGAGTTGAGCGTTGTGATAACCGCGCCAAAAAGACGGCGTGGTACCGGGACGAGAACGGGCATACAGTGCCATAGGTGCACCCTCGCAAGTTGACGTGAGTTGTCGGTTGACGCTAGCCGGCTAAGCTCCGACCGCGCGGAGTAGAGAGAATCGGATAGGGAGTGAAGCTCGGCCGGGAGGATCAGGCTCGCGGTTGAGGATCGGTTCTACCCGCAGAACTGCTTCACTCCCGCAAACACCACAGCGATAGGGCCGGGAGTTCGAGATCGTGTTGCAGTTTTCGCAATAGACCGCCTGGTGCAGCGGAATACTGCAGATCGCGGTTTCCGTGCGGATTTCTACGACTTTCGGCATCGAGCAGCACCTCCAAGAGGCGTTGTCGCCACTTTTCTTTTGGGGTTTGGTTTAGGGAAGCGGCCACCGATAGCGAACGCGTCATCTTCGTTCGTGAGTCGATGGATCGGAAAGTGATCGACTCCGAAGGTCTCGATGATCACTTCTTTGTGGCCCTCACAAAACACTTCTTTGTCGATCACCCAGGCCGCCGCCCGCCTGCACATCGAGCACTGGATGAATTTCATGGTTGACCTCAAAACAAGAAAAAGGGATGCGATGTTTCGCATCCCATCAGTCCCGTTTGGCACTACTAGTCAGGCCGCCGAACTGCTTAGGGCGGCCTGCGTCATCTCGTCTACCAGGTTCTTGAGCACACCGAAGTTCGGCACCCTGGCAAGAGACTGGACGCCCTGGTGATCGAGAATCGAGTAGAACTTTGTTTCAGGGATCTCGGCTGCAATCTTCCGTACTTGAGCCATTCCCCGAGTGGCGCTCTCCACCCAGTTCAGTACGCTTTGTTGTAGCTGCTGGTTGGGAATATCGCGAGCGGAACGTACCTGCGCAACCATCGTCAGAATGCTCTGATACAGAGCCTGGCCAAGTTCCTGACGATGCCCCTCGATCTTCGTGGTGACGCTGGCATCAAGAGGACCCTTTGCAACAGCCGAGGAGGATCTTTGCCGCTGGTCCGGCTTCCCATTTGCATTCGGCTGCGGTGCCGACGCTCGGCTCTTCGGAAGCGCCCAAGTTGGTAGGCTTGGAACGTTCTTGGGCTGCTTATTTTCGTTCAGATCAACCCACATCTCAGCAAAGCTGTAGAAATACCGGCCAAGTCCGAAGCACGAGCACGCACGTTTGAAGGCCTGAGCCTCCGCACTGGTCATTGCGTTTTCGTCATCGGCCCACTCCTCGCCGCTACCACTGTGGCTTCCGATGCCAGCGACGGTCACGGTGCAAGTCACCAGCACCTTTCCCGTCTGAATTGTCTTGTCTTTCTTGAGCCTGGTTACAGACGAAATGGTGTGGACCGTGTACTGCCGGGTCCATCCACTCGCAGTGAGGACTTCGTTTAGCCTGTCCGTGTACGCTCGCGGAGGCCGTCTCGGGATGTAGCTGCCACAAGCCATTTGACCTCATCCTTGTCGAATGGCTCTTCGAGGCGCAGCAACACGTCCGCAATCTCTTGCGTATTTGTTTCCATGATTCACCTACTTGTCAGGAGTTTGAAGAGAATCGTGCGTGGCGGTTCTGTAGAGGTGTGCGCGGGTACGTGCTTTAGCTACGCCGAAGCAGTACCCGCCTCAGAGAGAATCAACTGCAAGTGCCTGAGCGGCAATCGAACCGCTCAGAATGGAATGTCGTCGTCCGTGATACCAACACTACCGAAGTCGTCTGCGGGTTCGCCGTATCTGCTAGTCCGACTCCGCGAATCACGTCCGTTGTTGCCGGGACGGCCGTTGGATCCTTCGGCCGGCGACAGCAAGCTGATCTCATTGACGACAATCTCGGTTCGATAGGCTTTCTTGCCAGTTTCCTTGTCATCCCAGGAACGTGTCGTAATGCGTCCCTCGACATAGAGTTTGGATCCCTTCTTTACATAGTCGCGCAGAATCTCGGCGCCTCGCGCATAACCCACAATGTTGTGCCACTCCGTCCGCTCCTGCCACTCGCCACCTTTATCCTTGTACCGTTCGCTGGTTGCCAAGGACAGGTTTGCTACGAGCGTACCGCCCGTCGTCGATCTAATTTCGGGGTCCTTCCCGACGTTTCCGAGCAGGATTACCTTATTGACAGTCTTTGCCATGATTGCTTTTTCTCCTATTCCCACGCCTTTGTCGTTCCGGCGTGAAGCCTTAGCGATCCTCAATGGAAAACGTGCTGGATTGCCTCCTCGAGTCCGATCGGCTGATAACCGTGAGCTGAGTAGCGAAAGCATGTCCCGTCCGGAGCAATGTTGAGATACCGTCTCGTGTCTCTGTGCTTGTACAGATGAATTTGTTCGGAGCGTCCCATAAACATAAAGTCGACGCACAGAGGAGGGCCGAGCATCCGTTCGAGAGGCTGCCAATCGGTACTCATTGACGCCTCGACGAGCCCGCGCCTGCTGGCTCCGGAGTTGCTTCAAACATGCAGCCCAGAAGGTACACAAGGCTCCCAGTGAGAGTCATCACCAGTGCGTAATCGACAACCACGAAATCAAGGCCGGACCGCGGAATCATCGCTACAGCCGCGACTATCGAATGCAACACGACCACAACCGAAGCCGACCACAACGCATGACGAGCAACGCGGTGCATCGCGATCCGCTCGCCGTACCTGCGGATTTCGAGCAGGACAAGCGTTCCGAAGTAAGCGGTCAGCACATGCCATTCCTGTGCAACCATTTCTACGATTGACTTCCCAGCAATGTGCATTTTCCCTTTGCTCCTCTCTACTGGATGACGGTGTTGTCACTCCTTGCCAAATGACGGCGATTGTCTCTATCCCTAGTTCGTGTACTTCAATTGAGAAAGGGGGCTGTGATCTCGCCGCTCGCCATTTGCCGCACCAGAGCCATGAGTCCCACAATCATCGACACTGAGGCCATGGTGTTGATTTGTTCAATGCGATGAATCTTTCGTTCTAGGCTGTGCTCTTCTTCATCACGTTTGATATCGAGCTCAATCTTCAGCCGTACCAAGAGCAGCATCGTGACCACGATGGCTGCTAGCGCAGCCAGCCGATTGTCAACATTGTGTGAGGCGACTCCCAATGTGAATAGACACAAGCCAAAGCAACGGAAGCGCTCGTAGATGCGCGGATGATGCCAGTCGATCATGCTGGCACCTCAAGCGCGTGTCTTCGTGTCCCTGCTTCAAGCAGATGACAATGGCGGCATCCAGTGCAGCAGACCGCCTCGGTGACCTTGAGGGTCGCCTCGATCCAAGGAGTATCCGGCAGGCCCTGTTCGCCGCTTCGAGTAAAGAAGTGCGGCATGGCGCCACCACGAAACGCTGCGTCTTTACCCCACAGTTCCGTTTCGAGCGTGCCATTGCGGCCCAGAAAGAGAATTTGGCTCCTCAGCTCGGGGCGCTTTCGCTCCGCACCATCCAGTGAGTGACACGTGATCAACAGGTCGTAGGTTTGCTCGTAACGAAACATTTCCACTCGAATCAGTGCTGCTTCAAAAACAACAGCGTGAACACCGTTCGGAAGAAAGTTCTGCACCCGCTGAAGCCAAGGCAGCGTTTCGCCGTCCTTGCCGACGAACCCAACATAGTGACCAAGGTCCGCCACCGCGCCGCCTGATTCCTCTCCACGCAACTTCCATTCATTGGCACGTTGCTGGTAAACGATCTCAAGTTGCGGCCGGCAGCGGATCCCTGTCTTTCGGATCTGCTCTCGGGTTTCTGCCGGAAAAGTGAGCCCACGACGTGCCATCGTTGTAAGCCGACTGTCTTTCACGCTCCCTCCTCTTTTTATCCGTGTATGCGTACGGGGATGGGCTGACCCAGCGCCTCGCGGATCATCTCCCGAGTGCACCCGGCCCAGCATTTGTAGTAGCGAGGGTCTGCAATCGAGATGGCTAGATTGTCCATCGCTCGGTCACGGCCCTGGCTGGCGCAGGATGGGCATTGCGTCCAGTAGTTGCCGCTTCGTTTGGCTCGAACCTTGACGTGTTGCAGGATCTGAAAACTGTTTTGGTTTGTGTCGTACTGTGGGCGCTCAATCACCGGCCGGCTCGTGACGGACTCGGGAATCGACAGGCCTTCAGTAAAGCTCTCAAGTTCCGACGCCGTGAGGCGCTTTACCGTGCGGAGATACTCGAGCTGTTCCACGAGACCGCTTGCAGCATCCTCAAACCAATACCGGTGCATGTTGGCTCGATGAATGCCAAGAGGAGCTCGGATCGCATTCCCAAATTCCTCAGCTCCCAACTCGTCCTGGCGGGGAAAGACTTCGATCCCGTCCACCTGCTTGAATGCTCCTTTGATCGGAACATCCAGCCGGAGGGCGAGATTATATATATAGATACGGCAGAGCCTCGCCGGCAGCGGCTCAGCGCAGAGAATCCACAGGTGCGCACCGCGACGGGACATCTCCACGATGGCGTGAACTCCATCCTGTTCAAGCTCCCATTTGAGGGTCCGCAAATCGCGGTAGGCGCCGTCGTAATCGGCGTCGATCGCGACCCATTTCGAACATTGCGTCATGGGGTTGATGGCATAGAGCCCGATGGTTTGTTCTCCAGCAAGGTGCTTCCGAACGACCTGCTCATCGAGCGCCAGCCGCGCTTTTGTCTGACGATCGCGCGCCTGGTAGAAGAAGTACTTTCTCGACTTTTCATCCGGTCGATCGGTTTGCCGGGTGTAGGCCCGCCGATTGACGAACCACGTCATATATTCCGCCGCTTGCTCAACAGTCGCTGGCAAGAGTTCCGCGCGCGGGCGAGGTGGTTTCCACGCTGAAGTGTCCAATGACGACATGGTTCGTCCTCCCTTCCTCCAAAGTTGTGTAGTTGTACCCCGGTTCTGAAACTCGGTCAAATGAACCAGAACCTGGTGATCTTGCTAGAGAGCAGCCACGAGTGAGACATCTTGAGCCACCAAAGCCGGAGCCGCTATGGCAGCGGCTCCTTTGCGGCGGAACGGGCTTTTCGGTTGCGACGATGTCGACGATGGGAATTGCCGGGGTGACCGCTCACGAATCTCACCAAGTGGTGAATGCGCAAGGCATGTTGGAAATCCTCGCCATTCAGCGTGTCCTCCTTCTGTTCAAAACGAAGCCAAAAGAAAGCCTGCAGCCGCTCGATGTAGGCGTAAATTGCTCCCGTGTTGGGGCGGCCCGGAACACTCTGAAGCAGGAGAAACCCACCAGTTTCCTCAACCAGTCGTTCTGCACGTGCCTCACCCACGTCCAGGAAGGCTCGAAGCACGTCCCAGCGATTTGCTTTGGGCGTAAGCCCAAGGTCGGTGACGGACATGACATAGTCCACATACAAACTGCCTAGCAGCTCGCGCTTCGAATAGCGACGATAACGAGTCGACATGACCTTCTCCTTGGAAGTGGGTGCTACAGAAATGACAAAACCCCCGCGCGGGCGGAGGCTAGGATGGAAGAGCGAACTGTTCGTGATGAGCTATGCGTCGCGATCGACGGTTGCAAGACCGTCGTCGTATTCATGCGCGGAAACGGTGTCCTGGACACGCCGGAGATCGCTGAAAGTGTGCTGCCAAATGTTGACCAGTGTCCAAGCCCAGGGAATCATCAATAGCAGGACCAGGGCGAACATCACACCGTTTCCGAACGTGTTGTAGAGAGCTATCGGACAGATCAATCCGTCCGCAATCGTGAGGATCAGGCTTATAGCAAACCGCGCCAGTGCACGGCGATAGAGGTCTGTACCAGACATACACCTTCTCCTTTCTCAGAGGCAGGGTTGCCCGGCAGGCGGAATCTACGTGCCGGAGTGACGGGTTCACCTGTACCTCGGTAGACCAAACTCTGGGTCCGTGTACGGTGTGGTGCTGACGGCGGGAGCTTTGGTGATAGGACTTAGAGGGTGTACCAACGCTCCAACACTGCAAGCGTCAGCTGGGTGTCCAAAGTTGAGCGGGCACGAATGCCTGTACGCGCCATGGTCTGGAGATAGAAGGAGAATCTTTGATGAGCTGTGGATTTCTCGTCCGGATCCGCTGGGCGCAACAGTCCAGCGACGATGAGCCGCTCGCGGAGAGACAGACTGGGGGAAACCATGATGCACCTCTATTCAGTTGAATTTCAGTGGTTTTCTACGAGGGATATCGAACGAGACTCGGGTGGCGGGGGATGTTACGACTGCGAGAACCAGGAGGGCAGGGCACCGTTAAGGTGCTGCTCCAGCCCCGAGATTATGTGGAGCAAAAAACTCTTACTCCCCATGACTACGGGCTCGATTTGTGGCAAGCTATTCCCGGAGTCACGGAAATGGCCGTCGCCAAACAGCAGCTTTCCTACCAATGCGATCAGTGTGGCAGCCCGAACATCGTGGCTCTGCCGGTACTCCATGAGCAGGGCACAAGGACGTATTCGAGCCCAACTAATTGGGGATCGAGCCAATCATATTCAGCTCAAGGAGCGGCACCGCCGCGCCGCAAGGGGTACGGCGGCCCATTTCTTTTGTGGGGCTTCCTGCTGTCGTTCTTTTTGTTCTGGTCCTGGGCCTGCTACAGCGCGATGCTAAAGTACCCAAAGACTGCGTCATCCATGGAGTACCCACTCGGTCTCTTGGGACTGATGGTCCTCGGTTGCGTCATCGGACTTGTCCTAACAACTCGCAAAGTGTCCCGATACAATCAAGCGGTCTTCCCCGTGCTCTACTCAACGTGGGCGCGCACATATATGTGCCGCCGCTGCGGAAAGCTGCTTCATATTCCTTCATAATTCGGGTGGCAGCAGTCGAGGAGCAATTTCCGGTCGGGCCAGCAAAAGGCGACGCAGCCCACCCAAATGATTCGCAGTCGGCGTCAGATCGTCTTCGGATTGGCTGGTGGAGTTTCCTCTTTTGCCCGTGATACGGGAGCCAGGCATGACTTCACACAAGCCTACTTGAGACGATTAATGTTCAAGCTTCATCTGAACATCTCTCCAGACCGTCGAAAGTCCAAATAGGAGAACTCGCTTCAGGTTTATCCGCGCAGATCAGTGACTGCTGAAGCTGCTACGCTAGAACCGATCATGGCAAGCAGAAACAATCTTCACAATCGCGCCGTCCGAGCAGGGATTTTGCGGGATGTCGAGCTTGCTCTCCGCTGCTTCTATCGCGGAGAAAGCGACAGAGCAGAGCTATTTCTGAAGCAGGCAAAAGAAGGGTTCTCACAGGTTCGGTTTGGTCGAGGTCGCGGGTGGGATGACGCCCACAATCGTTACTCCCAAGCACGAACGATCATGCACGGGCCATGCGCATGTTGGTACTGCACCTTGACCCTGGAGCAAAAACAGGAGGTCAAAGAACAGGTGAGCAGGAAAGTGGCCGACCTGTCCTGTATCTATGCTGATGTAGATAACAACTTCACGGGCGCCTATGCGGAGGTAGTGTTTGGAATACGATTCGGTCTGAGGATCAATCAGATCCCAGGATTCGACGGTGGAAGGGATTTCACTATCCCGTGCATACGAGCAATTTCAGGGGAGCTTACGATTGACGTCAAAGGCACGACCTACGGTGAACTCTCAGGCGTGATGCTAACTTGCAACTTTCCCTATCAGCCAAACTGGAAGCAGAGTGCTAACCACATCTATGTCCTTCTTCATGTGATCGACCGGAAGCACGCTTTCTTTCGAGGGTTTGCGTTCGGTAATGATAAAGCGAGACTCCAGAGTTCGTTCGTGGGAGCATCCCATCGAAGATGGCGTGCCCCAATGCCGTCGCGCGACCTGCAGGAGCTCGAGGAGCTAATCGCGAATAAACCGGGTTTCCCGCTCCTGGACAACATAGAAGTGGAAGGCCAGCCTGACTCGAGATTTGCCACGACTAGAATCGTTGCGGTAAATCCGAAACAACCATCAGCCAAGATTGACGGCAATGCCCCCTCTCGTGGCAACACTGAAGGTGTCGGCCTCGATCATATCGAAATAATTCTTGTAGTCCCAGATGGTGGCATCGACCGGCGTCTCCATCGTCACGAGGTTGAAACTGCACCCGCGGCCAAGTTTCTTGAGGGCATGAGTGTTCGACACCCTCATTATGGTCTTGGAACGGTTCTGGACAGAGGGGTTCCACGCTTTCTCAGAACACTTGGTTGTTGGGATGAGCACGTCACTATCCAATTCGCAGACATTAGTAGGACAGTTGCCGCGAATTTAGGGGGGCTCATCGTTGACTGGCGAACTGGTTGCCTGCGGTCGGATGCCGAAGAAGCATCAGTAAAGTGAAACACCGTTCTCGTCACAAAGCTCCTCTGTTGTCGGCTATCCGGGAGCTACACTACCCCAAAACGGGCGGTTTTCGGGGGATAGTCAGAAATAGCGTCTTTACGATCAATTATTTGCGGAATTTGGGGGCACACGACGGGCATAGTGCGGGAAGGCAGAAAGACGTACGCGGGCAGTGCTGAGGTACGGAATAGGCACCACCCAAGAATGCCACTCACGGCCGGGCACATAATCAGCAATCACCATTATTAGATCTTGATTTGGAAACGCGCTCGGCAAACGAATGGTCTAGCTTGGCAGGGCAAACGCTCAGGCGCATCTCCCCGCGGAACTCTGTCATGAGATCCGCGAGGTATTGAATCCCCCCGCTGAGATTTTCCGTTACAGAAAACCGGTTCCTGACGAGATACACCTCCGCCGTTGCCGGCATGAGCTGCATCAGGCCTGCCGCGCCTTTGTTCGACAGCGCATGTGGATTCCAGTTCGATTCCTGGGCGATGATGGCATGTACAAGCGCGCGTGGGACGCGGTAATGGTCGGCGTATGCGTCCGCGTAATATTTCAACTCAGGATTTCCTGCCTGTTTCGTCTCAGCTGTAGACTGAAGCGCCTGCCCCATCACACAAAGTGCCAGTAGGAAAAGTCTTCTCATGCTTCCGCCTTCTCTTCGAAGATTGCCGCTACGTCGGTCGCTTCCTCTGGAGACATCTCCGACGCATACCGTCCGGCGATACGCACGATCGATTCGAAGGCCTGTTTCATCAGCAGGCGCTTTCGATCTCCTTCTGTCTTCGCGATCAGTGGCAACATGATGTCCTTGTGTTCAGACTCAATCTGCTCGATTCCAAGTAGCTGCATGGCAAGGGCCACGTCGTTCATCTCAGAAATAGACGGTGGCTTTTCCATGGTGTAGGCACGCAGGCTTTTCGCAAGGCCTGCGATGAAGCGGTGTGTCTTTTCGCTAGCTTTGGGAGTGCGCGTGGCCACAATTGCTGCTTCCCGCTCCGCAGTTGGGTGCTCAACCACCAAGTAGAAGCTGCGGCGGCGAAGGGGGTCGCCTAAACGTCGCTCTTGGTTCGACGTCAGGAAAACGTGTGGTATCGACGTTGCGTGAACGGTACCCATCTTCGGGACGGAGAGAGTCCACGCTGAAAGCAGTTCCAGCAGCATCGCTTCAAAGGCGTAGTCAACCTTGTCGATCTCATCGATCAGCAGGACACAGCGTTGGTTCTGCTCGATTGCTTCGAGCAACGGGCCAGCCATGAAATACGCGCGGCTTGTCACCTCGCGTTTGATTTCGCTCCAATCGGGTGTGTGGTCGCTCTTGCTCATCAAGAGCACATAGAGTTCCTGAAGGCTCTTGTCGTAATGCCCGATGGCTTTTTCTTCGTTGATACCCTGGTAGCACTGCAATCGCAGCATCGGGACGCCATAAGCGCGCGAGACCGACGTGGCCAGTTCCGTTTTGCCGGCCCCAGCAGGCCCTTCGAGCATGACGGGGCGATGTAACCTTCCAGCAAGGTAGACGGTGGTGGCAGTTTTCTGATCGGTGAAATAGCCTACGCGCTCTAGCGCGGCGAGGGTTTCATCTGGGGATGCATACATCGGGTCCGTCCTCCTGGATCGCTCTCAGGTGGTGAGAGCGTAGGACGGACCCGGATTTCGGTCAAACGGGCAGGATCTAGGAGATTGTTAGCTATTTTGCTTGAGCGTAATGGCCCCTTTGTTCACCGCTACGCCCAACAGGGTATCCATCTTAAGTGCAATATCACCGGAGAGTTGACCGGCTGCCACGTTACCACTGAAGGTAAGGTGGACATTACTAAAACCAGAGCGATCAGCCTCGATGGAAACTTTGCCGTCCTGGCCGACGACGCCCGCAGTAATCGGTAGATGAATCTCCGGCTTTCCGCTGATCACTACGGCCGCGTCTCCCGTGACTCCACCACCATTTTGATTCAGAGTCATAGTGATCTGAACTGGCACTGCCTTTGCGTTTTGCATCTGGAGGCTACCTGGCGCCCGAGCCATCTGCGTCGATAGATCGCTGTTGCCGCTCCATTTGCCCGTTAGCTCGGGCGTTCTGCTCTTACATGCGGTCACGAGCGACGCGAAACATGCAACCAATAGAAGCGGAAGAAGTGAACGCCAGAGCCATTTCATTGGGGAGGGGGTCCTTTCTCTTCTTGCATATTCTGGAGAATTGCCTTCATTTGGTCAAACGTCGTATTGAACGCGTCCCGAGCTTCGACAAGTCCTCGTTCCGGGCCGTATCGAATAACGAGATGTACGATGAGCGCACGCACTAAAGCGATGTCGGCCAGCAACGGTATGAACGGCTCCGGGCCTGAAGCCTCCATCTCCTGGACGAATGCCAACAATCTTTCCGTGTACTCGTCACTGCGAGCTTTGCCTAGATCCGTGATCCGATCGAATTCTTTGCTGAGGTTGTCGTTCATCACGCTTTGCCGACCTGCCAAGGGAGATATCTCGCGATTGTTGTACCACCAAGCTTTCCCATTCCGAAAACTTGGGTGCATCAATAGCATCATTTTCACCCTTACCTGCAGATAGCACTAGCTTCGCCTCAGAGCTGAGCGTATCTCCCGCCCCCAAAACTTGTGCCATTTGACCGAGTTTCGAACCTGTTTTACACATTCATCACGCATTTTCAACAACCGCGCCAAGCGTGGTCGCTGAAGACACGAGCTCGGCGTTTTTGATTGAGATTCCATTTGCCGCGATTATCGGGCCGCTACTTGTTTCCTCTACCGAGGTTAAGGAGAAGTTCATGACGTTAGCGGAACTTGTGGAAGAAAAGACCGAAGCGCTCAGAGTCCGCGACGTCGCACGGATTCTGGATGTATCGGTGAAACAAATCTACAAAATGGCAGCCAACGGCCAAATCCCTTCACTGCGGATCGCGAATACTGTCCGCTTCGATCCTCAAGAATTCGCTTTCTGGCTCAGAACCAAGTCCTCCATGGGGTTATCGAGCTCAATTTCGTCCCCTCCGACGACTCGTCTGACTACTAGATACCCACCTCGAAAAGCAACTCCAGTCTCAAAATCCCGTTCGATCGGGATTTCCCGAGGCTCCTACAAGGAGAATTTGACCGAATTTTGAAATCGCTCCTTGCCCTGGGGGGAGGGGTAGTAGGGCAATGAGAAAGCGCAGAAGGAGAGCTCTTCGGCGCTTCGTCTGTGCAGATTCGCTTTAAGAATTCACTACAGGAAAGGCCAGAGGAGCAAAAGTCGCGTCGCGCTTGCGCTCCTCAGGCCGCAGTCGCTACTGCTAGAACATCTCCCTGTGCTATGCGGCGAACGTCGCGTTGACCTTCTCCCGCACCGCTTGATGCCTCGCAGGTTTTAGATAACGGATCACACTCTCCAAATTCGTTTGCCCCATCCATGTCATCACCGTTCGCAGGTCTACCCCCGCTTGCAAATGCATGGTCGCGAATGTGGCCCGGAACTTGTGCAACCAGAAATCATCCCGATTCAATCCGGCCTTTTTTGCGTTCCGCTTCAACGCTCGAATCATGTGAGTGTCCGGCAGGCCGCTAGCCGTACTGAATATGAGTGCTTCAGCTTTGGCTCTCTTGGCTGGCAGCGTCTTTCTGTAGACCCCCAGCACCTCCAGCAGCTTATCCGGTACCGGCACCTCACGCTCTTTGTATGCCTTCGGCGTCCAGTTGAATTGTGGCTTCCAACGCATGTCCACCGTGTTCGTCTTAACATGTACATCCGCCCAAGTCACGTACATCGCTTCCTGCTCGCGAAACCCTGTCATAAGCAGGAAGTCATACAGCGTCCGATGATAGAGCGAGCAAATCTTGTACAGCGCAGGTAGCTCCCCCTCTTCGTATATTTCTACCTCTTGATCGACGAAGCGGGGACGGTCCTTCTTTCCCACGAGTTTTGACACACCCTGCGCCTCCAGAAACGTCAGCACGCACGCGAACTTGTTGTGGACAGTTCGTGGCGCGAGCTTTTTCTTGTCCCGCAGGAAGGCAGAGAAACGCAGCAGGTCTATGCGCTGGATGTCCTCAAGATGCGTCTTGTCGCACGATTCCTGGAAGTATGTGAGCGCGATCTTGTAGCCGCGCCATGTCTTGTCCTGCTTTGTGAGCTGCACTTCGTCCAGAAACTCCCTGACAGCGAGTTGGACCTGATTCTTGTTCGCTTCCTCTTCAATGTCTTCGACGAGTAGCCCCTGGGAAAGCGCTCGCAGCTCAGCGAGCTTTCGAACCTGGCGTTGGCGCGCAGTATCTGGATCCCTGCCAACGGAGAGACGTTTGCGCTGCCCATCTTCGCGCCATTCCAGATAATATGCTCCGGCCTCATGCTTTTCGGGCTTGCCACTTACCAGCACCCAATGAGGCTTTAAACGACCGTTAGCGGCGACGATGGCAGGGCAATACCGCTTTCCTTGAGGCGTGTCGATCCGCTTGGTGAGGTTCACTTCCATGCTGCAAAGTGTAGCAAACCGGTATCACCCCAGGTATCACCCCGCTGGATAGTCGACGTAAGTTGCAGAATATATGCGCTTTATGATGGTCGGGGCGGAGGGATTCGAACCCCCGACCCTCTGGTCCCAAACCAGATGCGCTACCAGACTGCGCTACGCCCCGACTGTCTTTAGTTTATCGCATCGAGTCGGCGTCGGCCCCTCAAAACGTGCGGAACATGCTGTGGGTGTTCATGCCGAAGAGTGCATGCATCAGGCTTCCGAAGACCCAGGTCAGCAGAAGCATGGGTAGCAGTACCAGTGCGGCGAGCACGAGACATACGCCTCCGAGAAAGAACCAGCTTTGCAGCGTATGCTTTCGTGGCTCGTCGACGCTGCCGACCAGCAGAGCGTAGTTGCGGCGGTTGGCGCGCCAGGCGATGTCGAACATGTCGCCAAGAATGGGGATCGATCCGACTACAACCTCGATTGCGACGTTGGTCACCATGCGCGCGACCGTGACATAAGAGACGCCGCGCACCCAGGCTGCGATGATGATGATGCAGGAGGCGATGCCGCCGATCAGGTCGCCGATGCCGGGGATGAAGCCGACGATGCCGTCGAGGCCGAAGCGAATCGAGGTACCGGGAATTTTGATGAAATCGTCGAGCACGTGCGAGAGGATGTCGAGGTTTTCGTCGTCGAATGCCTTGCTGCCGCGTTTCAGGCGGGGCGAAAGGACCTCGGGTTTCGCGGTAAACGCCATCGGACCCCCACTGTCCCCCAAGTGAATTGTCCGGATGGGCGCCAGTGCTATAATTCGAGTATATGGCGGCTATAGTTCAGTGGCAGAACGCCGCTCTGTGGCAGCGGATGTCGTGGGTTCGAAACCCACTAGCCGCCCCAAACTTCTCTCATCCTGTCACATTGCGGTTCAACCTTGCCTCGCGTCTCTCAACTTTCGCCTTCCGCGTCGTCTAAGCGTCTTTACGCTGGAACTTCCGGCTGGGCTTATCCGACGTGGAAGCCGGAGTTCTATCCTGCGGGCACGCCGGCCAAACGCTTCCTCGAGTTCTACGCCTCGAAGCTTACTTCGGTTGAGGTCAACTACACCTTCCGCGCGCTGCCCACGGCGAAGATGCTCGAAGGCTGGCTGGCCGCGACTCCGGCGAACTTCCGGTTCAGCTTCAAGGCGCCACAACGCATTACCCACTTCAGGCGGCTGCAAGAGTGCGAGGACGATGTGGCCCAGTTCGTCGCGGCGCTCGAGCCGGTGCGGCAGACGGGCAAGCTTGGCCTCCTTCTCTTCCAGCTTCCACCCAACTTCAAGGCTGATGCTGAGCGCCTTAGCAGCTTCCTTGTTACTCCCGCGTTTCGAACACCGAATGCTCCCGTGATCGCGTTCGAGTTCCGGCACGAATCGTGGTTCACCGACGAGATCTACGCGATCCTTCGGCAGCATAACGCCGCACTTTGCATCGCCGAGAGCGACGACCTGCTGACGCCGGAGGTGCATACCGCAGCGGGATACACCTGTTACAGGCTACGGCGAGACGGCGGCTATTCGGCGCTGGAGCTCGAAGCGTTTGCCAAGCGCTTTGCAGCCCTCGCTGAAGAGCGTGACGTTTACGTGTACTTCAAGCACGAAGATGAACCGACCGGCGCACTCAACGCGACTGCGTTCCTCGAACGCGCTGATGCGGGAAGGCGCTGATGCAGACACTTGGGCTTGAGACCATTGCAAGTCACGCCGAAGAATTTCAGCCTCGGCGCTTTTTGATCAACGGACATCTGCAGACCATCGCCGGCAACTATCTGTCGCGTATCAACGGCCTGCTGGCGCCCGAGGTGCAGCTGGTCGAGGTCTCGCCTGCGACCGCTAACCAGATTGCCAGCCAGGTCCTCTGCCACTGTCACTGGCAGCCCGCAGGGGTTCGCGCGGCGCGGCCCACCGCCATCATCGTGCACGGGCTCGAAGGCTCGTCGGACTCGCAGTACGTTGTCGGCAACTCGAACAAGCTGTGGCAGGCGGGCTGCAACGTTGTCCGCATGAACATGCGCAACTGCGGCGACACGGAGGCGCTTTCGCCCACGCTCTACCACTCCGGCCTCTCGAACGACGTGCTCGTGGTGATGAACTTTTTCGTCGAGCAGTACGGGCTGCAATCGATGTCGCTGATCGGCTATTCGATGGGCGGAAACCTGGTTCTCAAGCTGGCCGGCGAACTTGGCACTGCGGCGCCTGCGACGCTCCGCTCGGTGATCGGAGTTTCCCCTGCGGTTGATCTGCAGCCGTCGGCCGACGCGCTCCATCTGCCACAGAACCGTCTCTACGAGTTGAAGTTTCTGTACAATCTTCTGCGCCGCTTTCGCCGCAAAGCCATGCTCTTCCCTCATGCTTACGATCGCAATCGCGCCGTTGGAATCCGCTCGCTGCGTGAGTTCGACAATCGCATCACGGCGCTTTATTCCGGCTTCACCAGCGCGGATGATTACTACAACCGTGCCGCCGCTTCCCGCTTGCTCACCCACATCGCAGTGCCTACCCTGATCCTGAATGCACTGGACGATCCCTTCGTCCGTATCACCGATGAGAGCCGCGCCAAGATCAAAGCGAATCCCAACATCACGCTGAAGGAAAGTAAGCACGGTGGCCACTGCGCCTTTCTCGCCCAGCCGGACGAGAGCAACGGCTACGACGGTTACTGGGCCGAACATACGTTGCTGCGCTTCCTTCTGACCAACGCCTAAGTTTCCCTTCCTCACGGCTTCGTCTCCTGTGACGCTAAGATAGTTGGTGATGCTCTCTGAATGGTCCGCAGAATGTTCCGCAGACGATCCTGTCGTTGTTGTGCCGTGGTCTGATCCGTCGGACAGCACCGGCAATCGAAGATTCATCGACCTGCGCGAGAACCCTTACGACCTCGATCATCTTCCTGAAGCCGAGCACTACCCTCCGCTGATGCATGCCCTGCGGGCGCTGAATGCCGCCCGATCGCCGGTCTTCACGGCGAAGTGCGATGCGTGGCCGCTCGATGCCGAGGAACTCGACGTACTGCGCGTGAATCTGGACGTCCTCGCAGAGGAAGCCGCGGCTGGATTCGGCAGCTACATCGACATCCTGTGGCGCGAGCGCTCGATCTTCGCTTCGTTTCACTTGCAGGAACAGATGCTGCACCGCCTCACCCGGCACACTGCTCCTTTGGAACATCCCTATGCACTGCTCGACTGCATCATTCGTCCGGCGATGGTCGACCTGACGGGTCCGCAGGAAGGCTTTGCCGTGAGCTTGTATGTCAAAGCTGCCGGCCACAACGAACAGGCCGCGGAAGAGAACTGGGCCTCCGCGCTGGACGCTGTTGTGGCTGTCCTTCGCAGCAAGGACCTTGTTCTTGCTTAGGAAGGTCTGTAAGTTCCGAAAATCTCCACCAGAGGCTTAAGGAGGGTGCTGAAAAAAGTCGTTTTGCTAAGGGCATGACTGGTAGCCCAAGGCTGTCCGGCTCGAGCTCAGAGGGAGTAAGGTGCGGTTAGCCGACATCCCATCCGGAATGCCCAATGCTCCGTGTTCAGGGCTCAGTGAGTGCTATGTCCTGTTATCGCAAACAGGCGCACGCCTCCCCGATTCGCGACACTCGGGAGTGGACACACTCTATATGTGCATGGAGTTTTGGCTGCGTTGGACTGGTAGTTTCGCCAGTGTCAGTGAGGCTCTGCGCGTGTAAACATGCCGTTTTGGTCAAGTATCGTCCGGCAAGACAAGACCAGGGTATTGTGACTGCGGTCACCGCCGGGACGCAGGAAAGTCTGCATCATGATGATGCTCGACTCACTGGAAAGGCGCCGTCTAATGAAACCAGCTCAGCGTAGCCCAAGCTTCGTCAGTCGCACAATCTTCGTCGCGATTTTCCTAGCCCTGTCTGCAGGAACCGCCATCGCGCAAACAGCCGACCCACTGCCATCGTGGAAACCCGGCGCGGCCAGACAATCCATCGTGGACTTTGTCCGCGCGACCACGGACCCGGCAAGCCCGCAATTCGTTCCGGTGGAAGAGAGGATCGCCACCTTCGACCAGGATGGCACGCTTTGGGCAGAGCAACCATTGCCCACCCAGGGAATATATTGCCTTGACCGCGTACCTGCACTCGTAGCAGCGAAGCCGGAGTTGAAAGACGTCGAGCCATTTAAGACTGTTCTCTCCGGCGACCGGGCGGCCATTGCAAAGCTTCCCATGAAAGACCTTGAAACGCTGCTCATGGCAACCCTCACCGGGATGACTGCAGACCAGTTTCAGGTCGAGGTCAAGAACTGGCTCGCCACTGCGAAAGACACAAGATGGAAGCGACCCTACACGGAGCTTACTTACCAACCCATGCAGGAGCTTCTTCAGTATTTGCGAGATAAGGGCTACAAGACATATATCGTGACCGGCGGCGGCCAGGACTTTGTCCGCGTGTACGCAGAGAAGACCTATGGAATTCCGCCGGAACAGATTGTTGGCACGATGGGAGGCACCTCGCTTAGCTATGACGACAGCGGCAAACCAGTCATCAATAAAGATCCGAAACTGTTATTGAACGACAATCATGCAGGAAAGGTCGAGGGCATCTACCTCATGATCGGTCGCCGTCCCCGCGCGGCGTTCGGCAATACACCCGGCGACCAGCAAATGCTCGAATACACCAAGGCCGGAGACGGTGCGCGGCTGGCAATGCTGGTACTGCACGATGATGTCGTACGTGAGTATGCCTACGGCCCAGCCCAGCATCTGCCCGAAGTGGCGATGGGTGCCTTCCCGCAAGACTACTACGACATGGCGATCAAGAACGGCTGGGTCGTGATCAGCATGAAGAATGACTGGAAGCGCGTCTTTGCCTTCGAGAAATAGCGGATCGAGAGTTTAGGAACATAAGGACAAATTGAAAGGGGACGAGATGAAATTATCTGGAAAAGTTTCTATGCACGCGCTGCTATGTGCAGCAATGATCGGTGCGATAGCAACGCACTCACAAACCGCAAAGGCACAAGAGGCGCCTGCTCCCGCCCCACCCAATGACGTAACGGCCATTGATATCCTCCTGGAGCCAGACGCCACGATGCTCCAGCACGCGCAAGCCGTGAACGACCGCCTGCTCAAGGTTTTCCCGAAAGGCTTTCCGTTGGACGCCTCGCACCGTCCCCACATCACCTTGGTGCAGCGTTTCGTCCTCACCAAGAATCTTGACAAAGTGTATGCCGCCGTCGGCAAAGTCTTCGCCAGCTCCGATGTGACCAGCCTGAAATTAGAAGCTTTCAAGTACTACTACATACCGGACAAAAGCCTTGGCCTCTCGGGCATTGTCATCAAACCGACCCCTGAATTAATCAAACTGGAATTGCAGGTGATTGACGCCGTGACCCCGTTCGCGGTGAAAACCGGAACCTCGGCCGCATTCGTCACCACGCCCGAAGATCCCAATGTCCTCCCGGAATTGATCACCTACGTTTCGGACTTCGTGCCGAAGTCGTCAGGCGACAATTACCATCCGCACGTCACCACCGGCCTCGCCCCCAGAGAGTACCTGGACAAGATGATCGCCGAACCGTTTGAGAGCTTCACGTTCTCGCCAGCAGGCGCGGCCGTTTACCACCTCGGCCACTTCGGCACGGCAGCGAAGAAACTCAATCAGTTCGACCTGAAACATTGAGCAGTTTAAGCAACGTGAAAATTTGATTGTGAAACACGCGGGCGTCTCGGTAGTTCAGTGAGCGGCCAGCGGCTAATCGGCATACCGAAATTGAGTTGGTGTCGCCGATGTCCGTGGGGCGCAAAAATCGCCGAGTCACCGAACGCTCCAGCTTACAATGACAAACCTAAACTTCCCGAGTAACGGGCTATCCGCACCTTACTGCCTGTTGTTCCGACCGGAGTCGCCATACGCCACGGAGCCCTGGATTTGGCAATCGAGACGGCTTCCATTCAAGGGGCAAGATTGGGTTGCACCGGGCGGCAGGATTTCATCGTATCGGCAGGGATAATAGTGCATCGGGGATGCCGCCAGTGGCAGCATAACGTTGCACTCAGTGGCAGCATTCCATTGCAACCAGCACCCTAAGCGCGATGTCTTGGTGAAGGCGACATAAAGCGACATAGGCCGGCTGATTCTTCTCCCTCCTCACCATCCAACTCGATTGACTCCCCCGAATTGACCGGATCGATACCCTCGACGATCCGGGAAGCGAACTCGCAATTCCCCTCAAAGTCGATCGATTATCGGCGGCAGTTTTCCTGGGAGGATGCATTAACAACCACATTCTCACCACAGTTTCACCATCGTCTCACCACAGTTTCACCAGCCGGTTTTCGCTTCCGTCGTCTTCCAATTGCCAAAGATTTCCGCTGATAAGCCGAACAAAGCCGAGAACAAACCTGGAACTCACCACAACTCACCACAAACCCCGAAGACTCGTTTTCCCCACAGCAAAGTGGTCGGTCCACAGCTTATCGACTTTACTCTGCCCGAGGAGAACCTACTTCCCTAAAAGAATCTGAAGAGCTCGAACACGGTTCCCTCTTGCCTACTCCCTGTCGGCGGGCTTCCCCGCTACAATCGAGAGAGACGCGCGCGGGCGAGTAGCTCAATTGGATAGAGCATCAGCCTTCTAAGCTGACGGTTGCAGGTTCGAGCCCTGCCTCGCTCACCACCCCCTCCTCTCGCGTCCGTTCTTCGTTCAGGCTTCCATGAAGACGTCTTCGGCTGTTACCTTGCAGTGATCTCGGGCGTTTCGATGTCCCATCGCGTGGGCGATCGCCGCCAAACCGATCAGTCCAAGGGCGAGGAGGCAGACGCCGTTCCAGCGCCAGTGCACCCAGGCGATGGTCGCCAGCGCGGAGCCGGATGCAGCGCCGGTGAAGTAGACCGTCATGTAGACGGTGTTGAGGCGGCTGCGCGCCGAGGGGACCAGGCCGAAGATTCGCGTTTGATTGGCCACCTGGGTCATCTGCGCGCCCATGTCGAGCACGACCACGCCGACGACGAGCGCGGCGAGATGGAAGAACGTCGATCGATGCGCAGTCTCTTCTCCCCATAGCAGGAGGTATGATGTCGCGAGCAGCGCCATTCCGAGGGAGATGACCCATCTGGAGCCATGTTTGTCGGCTAGACGTCCGGCAAACGGAGCGACCAGGGCTCCCGCCGCGCCGACGACTCCAAAGGTGCCTGCAACACCCGCGCCCAAGCCGTAGTGGCTATGCAGCAAAAAGGCCAGCGTTGTCCAGAAGCAGCTGAACGAGGCGAAGACCAGGGCGCCGATCAGGGAGGACTCCCGCAGCAGCGGTTGGGTGCGGAAGAGCGTCCAGAGCGACTTCATCGCGTCGCTGTAGCGCAGCTTGTGCTTCGGCGGAAGTTTCGGCATGACCCTTCGGATCAAAGGAACAAACGCCGCGTTCATGACCGCGGCCACCACGAAGACCCAGCGCCAGCCGTGAATGCCGCTGACCCATCCGGCGAATGTCCGGGCGAGCAGAATACCGAGCAGCAGCCCGGTCATGACGGTTCCGATGGCTCGACCGCGCTGCTCGTGCGAGACCAGGTCGGGCGCGATGGGAAGAGCGACGTGGGTCACGGACGCAAGCATGCCGATCAGCACACTGCCTGCGATGAGCAGGTTGAGGCTGGGGGCCACGGCCACGAGCAGAAGCGCGATGGACACGGCGGCGTACATCTTCATCATGAGGCTGCGGCGCTCCAGCACATCGCCGAGCGGAACAAAGGCGAGAAGTCCCAATGCGTAGCCGACCTGGGTCGCGACTGCCACGAAGCCGGTGCGGCCAGGCGCGGCGCCGTAGGTTGTGCCCATCTCCAGCAACAGCGGCTGGTTGTAGTACATGGTGGATACCCCAACAGCGCAGGCGAGCCCGAGGAAGGCGAGCGGGGCGTGAGGGGGAGATTTTGTAGTGGTGGTCATACCAGAGCTTGCTTATCTAGTCTATCAATAGTCTTTGCCCAAAGTCAGTTTCGCGATCGTCGCCAGTTGCATGAAGGAAGTTCCTTCGTAGATCTTTCCGATCTTGGCGTCGCGGTACAGCTTCTCGACGGGATAGTCCTTCACGAAGCCGGATCCGCCGTAGATTTCGACGGTGAGGCTTGCCACGCGTTCGGCCACGTGCGAGGCGAAGTATTTGCACATGGCGGCCTCTTTGAGGAAGTCGAGCTTTGCATCCTTCAGACGGGCCGCGTTGTAGACGAGCAGACGCGCCGCTTCGATGTCGGTCGCCATCTCTGCCAGTTGGAACTGCATCGCCTGAAACTCAACCAATGCCTTGCCGAACTGCTTGCGCTCCTTCGCCCATTTCGCGGCGTGGCCCCATGCCCCTGCCGCCAGGCCAAGCATCTGGGAGCCGATGCCGATGCGGCCTTCGTTCAGCGTTTCGATGGCGATCTTGTAGCCTTTGCCGGGTTCGCCCAGCACCTGAGCGGCGGGGACGACGCAGTCGTTAAAGATCAGCGCGCAGGTGCTCGAAGCGCGGATGCCGAGTTTGTCTTCCTTCTTGCCGAGGGTGAAACCGGGTGCGCCGTTTTCGACGAGGAAGGCGGTGATGCCCTTGTAGCCGGCGGCGGGATCGAGCGTTGCGAAGACGATGAAGAGTCCGGCCTCTTTGGCATTGGTGATCCAGAGCTTCTGACCGTTGAGTACGTAGTCGTCACCACGTTTGACGGCGCGGGTTTGGAGCGCGAAGGCGTCGGAGCCGGAGGAGGCCTCGCTGAGTGCGTAGGATCCGATGGTGTCGGACGCGAGTCGGGCGAGGTATTTCTTTTTCTGCTCCTCGGTTGCCCACCGGATGAGCGCGTTGATGCAGAGGGTATTCTGCACGTCGACCATCACGCCGACGGAGGGGTCAACGGCGGAGATCTCTTCGACGGCAAGGATCGCGTTGAAGAAGGTGCCGTCGGCGCCGCCGTACTGCTCGGGGATTTCGATGCCCATCAGGCCAAGCTGGAAGAGTTTTTGGATGAGGCCGGGGTCCATCTGCTGCGACTCGTCCATGCCGCGGACCAATGGGCCGATCTGCTCGCCTGCAAATCGCCGGACGGTATCGCGAAACATCTGCTCGTCTTCGCCCAACTGCGTCAGGGCCATCGGACCTGCTTGATGCAACATCCACTCACCTCTAACGGTAGTCACGAAAAGGTGAGTCTAGCATCTTGGAGGGGCGACTGAATAGTCGTTCAGTCATCGTCACTAGAACCTTTGAGGCCACCGTTGCCTCCCATGAACCACAGAGAGAATCTCTACGGTATTTTTGAATAGCTGGTACGGAATAAGGTAGGGGGTTCCCGACACGACTAGCTCCCGCGTTCCCGCGATCCGTCCTGGTCTGCCGCAATGGGGATGCTGTTCAAGCCGTTTCACTGCGGCCCGTATCTTCCCGATTGTCCGTGCTACAGCGGCCTCATTGTCTTTCGCTATTTCTGCCCTGATCTCGAGGACTCGTTGCTTTGCCAGCAGCGTCCATGCTGGCTGCATCAGCCGGCTCGCCTCTTTGTCTTTGCCGGCCTGACGGCCTTCGATGGCTTTCTTTTCCGTTCCACCTCAAGCGAGGCCAACAGCTCATCCATCTCCTGGCCAGAAATCGTCATCCCGGCACGGGCCTGCCTCTGACCCTCCCGTATCTCTGTCAGCAACCACTCCTCATTCGCCAGATATACTCGCAAAGCCTCCGCAGCGAGAAACGATTTCGTTCGTTGCGTCGCCACAGCAAGAGACTCTAGCTGCTTCTTCAGTTTATCGTCGATGCGAAGTGTGAACACGGTGGACATGCTTTCTCCTTCTTCGTAATACAAGGTAACACACTGTAATACGCACTCTTCCCACCAGTCCGGTTCACTCTCGGTCCCTTAGGGACGCGGGCCAGGTTTTCACCCCGCGGCCTTTACCATCCGTCCGCGACGGCTTACGATCGACAGCTTCTCGGTGTTGAGAATCTTGCGCGCCTGCTCCTTCGCGTGCTTCGCCCAGGGACCGACGGGGTCGAGGCGCCCATACGCGAGCCAGTGTCGCAACGCTCGGCGGCGCTGTCCCTGGCGCTCGTAGGCCAGGGCGAGGTTGTAGTGCGCGTCGGCATATTGCGGAACCAGCGCTACCGCCTTTTGGTAGGCGGCGGTTGCTTCGGTCAGGCGCTGCATCTCGTCCAGCACGTTGCCAAGATCGAAGAACGCGAGCGCATACTCGGGGTCTGCGATGGTTGCTTTGCGGTAGTGTTGCTCAGCCAGTTCGTACTTGCGCAGGTTGTAGTGGATGGTGCCGAGGTTGATCAGCGCGGGCGCATGGTCGGGCCGGATCGCAAGAATCGCCTGATAGATCTCCATCGCCTGCGAAATTGTGGCGGGGTTTTCTTCCATCTGCACCGCCCGCAGGAACCTATCCTGCAGTTCAGCCGCCTGGCGCGCGGGAGAGTCTGCGCCGAGGCCCACGACGCGCATCTGCTGCGCAGGTGAGGTGTCAAAGTCGAAGGCAAGCTGCTGGGTTAGCGGGTCCATGAGCGCGCCGCCATGCCGGAAGCTCAGACGCGATCCCCTGCGCACGAAGCTCGCCTCCATCAGAGGGTTCCGCATGCCGGCCACGCGCTGCATCGCATCGACGGAGGCTCGTATGCTCTTCGCGGAGATTCGTGTGGTGGCCTGCAGATCACGCAGCTTCCGCAACTGGCTTAGCGCTTCAAAGGAGTAATGTTCGCTGGAGGTGATCAGCCCTGCTCGCTCCCATGCCAAGAGTTGGCGCGCATGCAAGTGGAGGATCCGGATTACGTCTTGACGGCTATATCGGGTCACTGTGTGTCTCGTGTGGCACCGTCTTAGAGAATCGGTACAGCAGACTCTTTCTGGAGTATGCCTCCGGAGGCCGCGCCAATCAAGCCCCTTTCACGTCGTGTTTGTTAAATAGCCGTGGATAACACGTACCAAACATGGTTCGCCGGCAGGAGCTGATGAGTGAGGGCGTCAGCGACTCGTACTACACCTCGTCTCGGCCGGATCGCCATCCGTTGGCTGTCGCCTCGACTTTGGAATCCTCTTGCCAGACTGCACCGTCCGGATAACGGTAGAGGTCCAGCGACTCCGGGTAGATTTCGATGCTGTAACCTGGCGTTTCGGGAAGCAGATAGCGGCCGCGACGAATGCGCACAGGATCGACGAAATGCTCGTGCAGATGATCGACGTACTCGATCACGCGATTCTCAAGACTTCGGGAGACGCAGAGGAAGTCGAACGCCGAAAGGTGCTGTACATATTCGCAGAGGCCGACCCCTCCTGCGTGCGGGCAAACCGGGATGTTGAACTTTGCCGCCATGAGCAGAATCGCGAGATTCTCGTTCACACCAGCGACGCGGCAACTGTCTATCTGGCAGACGTCGATTGCGCCAGCCTGGAATAATTGTTTGAAGATGATGCGGTTCTGGCAATGCTCGCCGGTAGCGATGCGAACCGGTGCGACTGCGGCACGGATGCGCGCGTGCCCCAGAATGTCGTCGGGGTTGGTTGGCTCCTCCATCCACCATGGTTGCAGTTCCGCCAGTTCGCGGGTGCGCTGGATCGCTTCGTCGACGCCCCACTTCTGGTTTGCGTCCACCATCAGCTTGTTATTCCAGCCAATCTCTTCTCGTACCAAACGCCCGCGACGAATGTCGTCCTCAGGATGACCGCCAACTTTGAGCTTGAAATGAGACCAGCCCTCGGCCAGGGCTTTGCGGCATAGCAGCCGGATCTTTTCATCGCTGAAGCCAAACCAGCCGACTGAGGTCGTGTAAGCTGGGTAGCCCTCGCGGAGGAGCAGGTCGATGCGTTCGTGCCTGCCGGTGAGGCCCCGCTGGAGGATCGCGCGGGCTTCTTCTCGCGAAAGAGCGTCGTCGATGTAGCGGAACTCGATTGCAGAAAGAATTTGTTCTGTATCGAGCTCGGCGAGGAGTCTCCAAAGGGGCTTTTTCTCGGAGCGCGCATAGAGATCCCAGACCGCGTTGATCAAAGCACCGCTCGCAAGGTGAATGATGCCTTTTTCGGGGCCGAGCCAGCGGAACTGGCTGTCGTCGGTCAACTGGCGGCAGAAGGCAGCCATGTTTGAGGTGAGGGACTCAAGCGTCCTGCCCTTGACGAACCGCGCGAGGTATTCAAGGGCCAGGACGCACAACTCGTTTCCGCGGCCAAGGGTGAAGGTCAGACCATAGCCTTCGAGTCCATTGTTCGTCTCCAAGATGCAGTAGGCGGCTGAGTAGTCCGGATCTTTATTGACTGCGTCCGAGCCGATATTGTTCCGCGAGGTCGGAAACCGGAGGTCTGTGACACGAACGTTGGTAATGACAGTCTCACTCACTTAGCGTCAACGTCCTCTCAATTCAATAGTGTCAGCTTCAAAGAAAGCCCCTCGGAAGACGAGTAGTGCCGGGTTGCTTGCGATCATCGAGGGCGAAATCTTCTTTAGTTATAAACTAATTTCTATTCCCGAAATAGTATATTCGTCGATGAAAACTCAGGACGCCGACAGATGCTATCTTCGTCCGGAACAACAAGCTGCGGCCCAGTGTTAGGTAGCTGCAAGATTTTGAAGCGTTTCAGGCCCGGATCGGACGAGGCGTGGCTTCTTTCGCGCCGCCCGGGGTCGGGCTGCCGGTGTCGTCTTGGCCTGGGGCATCGCGCCCATAGCTTCCGAGATATTTCTGCTTGCCTCCCGCAGGGAGCGCACTACTTCCGCCACACTGATCGTGTCCTCAATCCGCTTCACGAAGGGAACGGTCAAACCAGCAATTGCCTGACCCTGCACGTTCAAAACGGGAAAGCTGATGTTCACGACGCCGGCGACTTCATAACTGGCGCGCCGTTCATGGCCGCGCGCCAGGATCTTCGCCAGATGTTCGTCGAGATCGACCGGCTTCCGTTTTTTGGTCTCCGACCGCCACTCTTCGATCGCTCGCTCCCGCGCGTCTTCGTTTAGGTGGGCGAGGATGACGTGGCCAGTCGCCGCGTGCATCAGGTTCACCTTCGAGCCCATTTTGACATAGAAGCCCGTGGACTCGGGCGAATCCACCTGAGCAAGAATGACGACGTGTCCACCGTCTATGATTCCCAGGTGGCAGGACTGGCGCAACTCGTGGGACAGCCAGTGCATGATCGGCAGCGCCTCTGTGACGAGCCGTTTTGTGGGCGGATGCTCCTGCGCGAGGCGAAAGAGGCGGAGAGTCAGATGGTACCGCTCCTTGTTTGGGGACTGCGCCAGATATCCGCGCTGCTCGAGGCAGAGAATCATCCTGAATATTTCAGAGACGGTACGGTTCAGCCGCCGGGCCGCCTCGCTCACTGTCAGCCCTTCCGGGGTACTGGCGAACAGTTCCAGAATATCGAGGCCCTTTTCCAGAGCGGGCGTCGGATAGTACCGCTTAACGTCGCGTTTGGTCATATGCTGGCGAGATGCTGGATCCTCTAAGACAACCTACCAGAAGTCACCCCGCTTCGACAGCAAACTCGCTCTCTTTCGCGCAAATGTTATTCGTGGCTTTTGTGCGGTTCGGTGGCTGGAATAAGGGGGCCTGCGCCGCAGTGCCGCTTAATACACCCCCGTTCGTACCAGCCCGTGATCTTTGACTTTCAGCTTGCTCACGTGCACGTCGTAGCCTGTTCCTGGCAGCAGTGATTCAAGCGCGAACGAGTCCGTCCCATCCGCCTTCACCTCACGGTAGCGGTACACTCCGACCTCGCCCTCTGAGGTCTCACGTCCATGCGATGACCCATCGAGAAATTGCTGGGCGTCGGCTACCGTTGCCATCTTGCGTTCCTTGGCTGCGGCTAACCCTTCCGCTGCATACGATCGCACCAGCTTCATCCAATAGCGCGTCAACAACTCTGTGTCGCTGAAGATGTCGGCCCAGATCACCTCTCCGTGCAACGCCACCACCACACCCACGGCATGCTCCTGGCGCAGGGACGCGAGCGCCTGCTCTCGGCTCTGCACAAGCCCGGCAGCGGCCTCATCTACCTTCGCGCTAACCGCCTGCGTCTGCATCGCCTTTGCGTAACTCGTTGTAGGCAGCGTGGGGACCTCGCTCGATCCATGCACTGCAATTGAGTCCGGCTGCACTTGCACTGTGCTGCTCATCGATCCGCGGCCGACCGGCCCGCCTGTCGCGGGGGTCGCGGCCGTGGCCATCGTAGAGATCGCTCCATTCACGGAATTCCACACCTGCTGCTGGTCCTTCGCGACCATCGCCTCCTGCCGTACCGTAGGTTGCACCATAAAACTCCCCGTCGATGTCTTCGCCGTCGCGCCAAATTTCTCCGAGCTCTCTGTCCACCGTCCATGTTCGATACAGAAGACGGAGAGATCAATTGGATCTCCACCAGCCGGCACAATCCTGTCCTTCGCAATCACCCGGTCCTGCTTGCCTCCCGTCACGATCTCTCCGGCAAGCAGCAGGAGAGGCCGCTTCGAGTTATTCACGAGCACCAGCGTGTTTACCTGGTCTCCGCGATATGCAAGCGTTGCCGCTCCACGCGGCCGCACCAGTCCCCTCACTCGTCCGGCCTCCGTCACCTCCACCTCACCGTTCTTCAGCCCTTCATCAAGGGTCAAAAACTGGTCGGCGGGCGGCGTTTTCCCGTTCACCCGCACCACCGGGAACAGCGTCAGGTCCCCGCTCTCGATCGGCTTCAATACCTTGTAGGTGCTGCTTTCTACCGGGCCCGCTGCTACGGGCTGATACTGTCCAACCGCCAGGACCGCCGCCATCACCGTTGCGAACACGGCTGCTATACGTACCTTCACCATCGCAAACCTCCCTCATCCGCGCCATATCTGCCGGCTTCTGACTTAAGAACGCGACCTCCAATCTCTCTTGCAAAGTTTTTGTAAAGTTTTTTGCTAGCGCTTCGTCCAATTCAGTGGAGTATCTTCAAATCGTGGACACGGCATCTCCACATTCCGGCGATCTCACTCTCTCGCTGCCGTCCAGCCAGCCCGTTGTTGCTGAAGAACTCCCCTGCCCTCCGCAGATTCCTGCCGCGCTCTTTGAGGAACTCTGGCTCACCTCGCAGGCCGACGCGGTCCAGCTTAGCCGGTCAGAATTCGCCGAGAAACTCACCACGCTTGGTGCCAAGCACAACCACGGTTTACCCAGCGAAGCTGTGCCCAGTGAAGCCGACGTCGCATCGTTTTTCCGCGCTTTGCGTCTCGCCGACCTCGCGCTCGCCCACGCTTGCGCGCTTGGCCGTGACGTCGCCTGGCAGCGCTTTATCACCCTCTATCGCTCGCCGCTTACCGAAGCTGCCATCGCTATCGCGGGTTCTGCCACCCTTGGCCACGACCTCGCTGACTCTCTTCACTCTCAGCTATTTGGTCTCACCGAACGGGATGGCCAACGCCGCTCACCTCTCGAGTCCTATTCCGGCCGAGGAACACTCATGGGCTGGATTCGCACTACGCTTGTCCAGCGCCATATCGACCACTACCGTCACACGCGTCGTGAATCTCCCCTCGAGGCCCAAGATCCGCCCGCGCCGCCGACGGCCGAAACTCTGTCACCCGTCATAGCGCAAAAACTTCAAATCGCGATCGTGGATACGCTTCAAGCCCTCTCTCCAGAAGACCGTTTCCTGCTGTCCTCTTACTTTCTCGACCAACGCACGCTTCGTCAGATCGCCCAACTTCTGCGGGTGCATGAGGCTACGGTAAGCCGCAAACTCAACCGCCTTACTGCCGAACTCCGCAAACGCCTTCTCAAGAGCCTGCAGACCTCGGGCCTCAGCAGACGCGGCGCCGAAGAAGCTCTCGGCACCGACCCGCGCGACCTTACCATCAACCTGCGAAGTCTTCTGCAAACTCCGCGGTCTCGAGCGTTCTCAGATGAGACATGCTCCCTGGATCAGACACCATGAGCGAATTTCTCCATCCCGGCCACCATCCGGACGCAGATCAGTTCAGCGCCTTTGCCGAACACGTCCTGCCTGATCACGAGCGTTTGGAGACGCTTGCTCATCTTGCGGAGTGTGCCAACTGCAGGCAGATCGTGTTTCTTGCGCAGCAGGCGCAGGAAGCAGAGGCCCCCCTGGCCCATCCACTCCCTGGCCGCACCGGCTGGTGGAGAAATTGGCACAATCTCTGGCCTTTAGTTGCGCCCCTTACCTGTGGGCTATTAGTGGTCGCTTTCCTGCAGCGTCGTCACCCCACGAACCTGCCTCAAAAATCTGACATCGCGTTCGAATCCGGGGCGTCTGTACCGCCTTCGCAGATACCACCTCGCCAGGCAATTGTCCCGGCACCTCCATTATCAGGACCTGCACGATCGCCAAGATCATCCGCCACAGCGAAGGCGGCCTCTTCGCTACATCCTGTAACTACCGCTCCACGCGCGGATGTCGGGGGATTTGCCTCTGTAAACGGCAATCTGGCTGCGGATCACCTGAAAAACAATCTGGCCGGGTTCAGCCTTAATGCGCCCGCAGCCGACCCGCAATCAGCCAATGCACTGTCCGCGGGCCCTTACACGGTGGGTAGCCCTATCGGTGGCCCTGTTGCGCAGGCACCTCCGTTGCAAGGACAGAGGAACAACCCACTAAGCGACAAGCAAGCGCAAACGGCGGTTTTACAGTCTCAAGATCAGCTCTTTTCTCAACAGGCCACAGCGCCGCGCTCTTCGAGCGAGCCAAGTCAAAGCGACATCCAACATAGCGCAAATCAGACCGTTACGGTTGCAGCTGCGGCCCCTGTCCTTCAAACCGAGAGCGCTGTTGTCTCAGCCAGTGTCACCAGCCTCGGAAACGCAGTCCGGGCCAAAAGTATGAGAGCCCCTTTGCCGAGCAAGCTGCCCGCAGCATCCACCATTTCGAACGGGCACGAGACCCTCGCCGTCGATTCGGCGGGCGATCTCTTTGTGTGTGAAGATGCCTGCATACGCTGGCGACGCGTCGCGCATCAGTGGACGGGGAAGGCAATCAAGGTCAGCCTCGTGTCCCCAGCCTCGATGCTGCAAGCGGTTCCGGGCAAGACCCTATCCGCCGGCGCGACGGCATCTGCAAACCTCGAAACAGCCCCGCCGGCCGCCGTTGCACAAAGAGTTGGCTTCGAACTGACCACCGACACAGGTGCGATCTGGTCCAGCCCTGATGGACTCGTCTGGAAACAACGATGATTCCAACCCGCCAGGCCAGTACTGTTGCCGCCTTACACCAGGGGCAATTAGAAGGCTACAAGTAGCCTCTCCTTGACAGTCTAGGAGAATTTCTTTTACTCTCTCCTAGAATCTCTAGGAGAAGGTATGGCCGACCAACTCAACCTCATGCAGGGAACCCTCGACATGCTCATCCTGAAGGCCGTCTCCCTCGGTCCTCTCCACGGCTACGGCGTCCTCCTTCGCATCCAGCAGATCTCCGGTGACCAGCTCTCCATCCAGCAGGGCTCGCTCTATCCCGCGCTCTTTCGCCTGGAGCATCAAGGCCACCGCCTCGGGCCGCCGTCAGCTCCGCTCCGAAACCGACAACTGGAACCGCATGGCCTCCCTCATGGCCGGCATCCTCAACACCACCCCCGAAGAGATATAGAGGAGCTATAGGAAATGAAATCTCAACTTCGCTCCTATCTGAACTCTCTCCTGCGCCGCAACACCGTGGAGTCCGACATCGAAACCGAACTCCGCACCCACATCGAACTCCGCACCGAAGACCTTCAGCGCACCGGCCTCACCCCTGCCGAAGCCCTCCGCCGCGCCCGCATCGAGTTCGGCCCCATCGAAACCCACAAAGAGAACATCCGCGCCTCCCTCGGCCTCCGTCTCCTCGACGAACTTCGCGCCGACCTCCGCTACGCCGTCCGCATGCTACGCCGCAGCCCAGGCTTCACCGCCGTCGCTGTCGCCTCGCTCGCCCTCGGCATCGGAGCCAACACCATCATCTTCACTCTCGCCAAAGGTATCCTGCTCGATCGACTGGCCGTCGCCCAGCCCAACCAGCTCCGCCTATTCGCCATTATCAGAGACCGTCGCAGCAGCGCCCTCCACAGTTTCTGGGGCGACTTCTACAAAACCCCCGATGGCCGCTCGATAACTCACTCCTTCTCTTACCCCGTCTACCAGCTCATGCGTCAGCAGAACCTGGCCAAGCCTGTGCTCGATGATCTCTTCGCATTCAAGGATCTCCTTGGACAACGTCTCACGGCCACCATTGACGGCCACGCCGATACCGTCTCCGGCCAACTCGTCTCCGGAAACTTCTACCAGCAACTCGGCGTTCAACCCGCACTCGGCCGCGCCATTCAACCATCCGACGACGACGCACCCGGCTCCGGCCCGGTCGCCGTCATCAGCGATGGTCTCTGGGCCCGTCTCTTCGGCCGCTCACCTTCCGTCATCGGCAAGACCATCCAGCTCAACCTCATCCCCATCACCATCGTTGGCGTCAACCCGCCGGGCTTCACGGGGGGCGCCAGCGTTCAGTTCTCTCCGGACGTCTTCCTTCCCTTCAGCATGCAGCCCACCTTGATACCCGACCGCAAAGGCTCTCTCCTCGAAGACCCCAACGAGTGGTGGATGTCGATCATGGGACGCGCTCGCCCCGGTGTCTCCGACGAAGCCGTGCGTGCCGCCTTTGCCGTCTGGCTCGAACAGGACATCCGCGCCACCGTCGCCGTAGCGAAGGACGCAAGTATGCCCGACTTCGTCCTCGAATCCGGCAGCCAGGGTCTTGCAGCGGCCACCCATGACTATGCCGCGCCGATCTATGTCCTCTCCGTGCTCACAGGCTTCGTTCTCCTGCTCGCCTGCGCCAACCTTGCCAACCTTCTGCTCGCCCGCTCCGCCGCTCGCCAGCGGGAGATGTCCGTTCGCCTCGCCCTTGGAGCCAGCCGCTCCCGCGTCCTCCGCCAAGTATTGACCGAAAGCCTCCTGCTCTCCTCGCTGGGAGGCGTCGCTGGCCTCATCCTCGGCTACTTCGGCCGCAACATTATTCCCAGCCTGCTCTCTCCGCCTGGCGCCCCTCGCCCCTCAGCACCCGCTTCGATCTCCGCATCTTCGCCTTCACCGCCACAGTCTCCATCCTCACCGGCATCCTCTTCGGCCTCGCCCCCGCATGGCAGGCCACTCGCACCGACGTCAACACCGCGCTCAAAGACGCCGCCTCTTCCGTCACCCGCCGTCGCAAAGGCCTCGCCGGCAAATCCATCGTCGTCTTCCAGGTCGCACTCTCCATGCTCCTTGTCGTGGGTGCCGGCCTCTTCGCCCGCACGTTGATCAATCTCAACACCACCAGCCTCGGCTTCGATCCCCACAACCTCCTGCTCTTCTCCATCCAGGCTCCGCCTGCCCGCTACCCCGCGCCTCAGGACATCGCCCTCCACCAGCGCATCGAAGACCGCCTCGCAGCAGTCCCCGGCGTCCAGTCCGTCACACTCATCGAAAACCCCCTGATCTCCCACAACATCTCCAACACATTGTTTCTACCTACAGACCAGCCCAAACCCACAGGCGACGATCGGGATCGCGACGTAAACGGCGTCGGTCGGAGCTTCTTTGAGACCTACCGCATCCCTATCCTCTATGGCCGAAGCTTCGGCCCCACCGACACCGCCAGTTCCCCGCGCGTGGCCGTCATCAACCAGAGTCTCGCCCACAGCGTCTACCCGGGAGTCGATCCCGTTGGCAAAACCTTCACCAGTAACCGGCACCAGGGCGATCCCGAAGCCACCTACCAGATCATCGGTGTCTCCGCTGACGCTAAATACGATAGCCTCCAGGGAGAGGCACCGCCCACCTTCTACACTCTCTACCGCCAGGCCAAAGAAGAGCAGTTCATCACCTACACCATCAAGACTCAACTCTCTCCCGCCGCGATTCTCCCCGTACTCCGCAACGCTGTGCAGTCCATCGACAAGGACCTCCCCCTCCGCGATATCCGCACCCAAACCGAACAGATCGAAGCCAGCATCTCGCAGCAGCGCCTCTTTGCCACCCTCACCGCATCCTTCGGCATCCTTGCTCTCATCCTCGCCTGCATCGGCATCTACGGCATCATGGCCTACAACGTTGCCCGCCGCACCAGCGAGATCGGCGTCCGCATGGCCCTTGGCGCGCGCACGCGTCAGGTCTTGTTCATGATCCTCCGCGAGAGCTCCTGGCTCGCAGTCCTCGGCATCGTAGCCGGCCTCGCCGCTGCCTTCGGACTCGCCCGCTTCGTCCGCACCATGCTCTACGGTCTCCAGCCCACCGACCCCACCACCCTCATCCTCGCGGCCCTGCTCTTACTCGTGATCGCCATCGCAGCCGGCTACGGCCCAGCCCGCCGCGCCTCCTGCATCGATCCCATGCAGGCACTGCGCCATGAGTAATCACTCGCAACCCAAAACACCTGCGTTCCAAGTGACAAAGTTTCGCTAGAGTGCGAATAGAAACTCGGTGGAGAACAACATGCATCGCAACGAGACCAACAACAATAGCAAAAACGCCATTCACGCAGCCAAGTCCGTCCAGGGGGCTCGCCAGGCGTCACATCGTTGTCGGATTCGTTGAAGCGGGCTCGTTTAGATATTGTGCAAGCCATGCCGTCCACCGCCGCGAGACGTCTCTCGCTCGCAGCGGATCCGACGGGCTGTGGCCCGGCACAGGAAATGCCACAAACTTCACGGTCACGCCATTGTCCTTCAGCGCATGAAATAGCTTGTACGCCTGCGTCGTCGTCACCCGCCAATCCCCCACGTCGCTCATAATCAGCGTCGGCACCTTCACCCGCCACGCGTAGGTGATCGGCGACTGCACCGCGTAGGACTTCAAATTATCCCCCACAAACGGCGACGGCCCATAATGCCCCACACGCTCCACATTGTTATCGCTTAACGAATACTGGTCCACCAGGTCCGTAACCGGCGCGCCTGCCACCGCCACTCTCCACACCGCCGGATAGTTGCCGATCATCCACGAGGTCATCTGCCCCCCGTAACTCCAACCGCTCACGGCAATCCGCTTCTCATCCACAATGCCGCGCTCCTGGACGGCCTTGACCCCCGCCATGATGTCGCGCCCTGGACCTGCGCTGGCATCGTTCACGATCGCGGTTTCAAACGCATTGCCTTCGTTGTTGCTCCCGCGATAATTCGGCTCCAGCACCAGCCATCCCTGCGCCGCAAAGATCTGCGACGACGGTGTAAACGTCTCAAGCGAGGTCGCCGTCGGGCCGCCGTGAATATAAAGCACCAGAGGATACTTCTTGCCCGCCACATAATCCGGTGGATACGTCAGGACCCCGTCCACATCCAGCTTGTCGCTCTTCCACGTCACCGTGTCCTGTCTGCCCAGCGTCATCCCGTCCGTCACGGTCTGAAGGTGCGTCATCTGTACCGGCGCGTCTCCCACATGCGCCATGTAGAACAGCTCGGCAGGGTGCGTCGCATCCGTCGCCGTCAACGCGACCGCACCATCCTTACCCACATTGACCACCGGCGAAGGACACAAACTACCCATCGGTACACGCTTCGCCGGCCCGTCCAACGGTTGTACCCAATACGCCACTGTGGTCCCGTCGTTTGCCGAGATCAGCAGCGCCTTCCCATCCGGCATCCAGGCCGCGCCACTAATACCCCGATCCAGCGCAGACGCCACATCTCGCCCCACACCGCCAGCCACCGGCGCAACGTAGACCGTCTCCTCGTTGCCTCGTTTTCCGTCGCGCGACGACCCATACGCCATCTGCGTACCGTCCGGCGACAGAATGGGATTTCCCTCCGCCACTGCGCTCTTCGTCAAGGGACGCGTCGCTCCCGTCGCCGCATCCACGATCTGCAATCGTGCCGTGTCCGCGTCGCCCGTAATCGGCGAGTCCGCCCGCACAAACACAATCGACCGTCCGTCCGGAGTATAGGCAATCTGCGACGGAGGCCCGCTCGGCGCCATATGCACCGGCAGCGACCAGTTCCCCGACGTCAGCTGCTTCGCCTGCCCGCTCGTCGTCACTGTCCAAAGATGCACTGGCCTCGCCGCCGCCCGCTCCAGATAGCTGTTGTTCCCTACCTCAAAGGCGTCCTCGAACTTCGCCTCGTCCTTGCGCTCCGGCTCCTCGTCCGCCGCGGCATACGCCAGTGCCTGCCCGTCGGGCCTCCACGCCATCACGGTCACCGCAGTCTTCGAGTGCGTCAGTTGGACCGAATCGCCCCCGTTCAGCGGAATCACGTAGATCTGAGCTTTCTTGTCGCCGTCCTGCGATAGATACGCAATCCGGTCTCCCGTCGGCGACCATCGCACGGACCCCGCGCCCACCCGGTCATGCGTCATGATCCGCACCTGTTTCGTCGCAACATCGACAAAGTCGATCTCCGAGTCCCAGCGGTCTTCCTTCAGATTCGCCCGGCCGACCACAATCGAGATCGTCTTCCCATCCGGCGATATCTGCTGATCGCCGATCCGTACAATCTTCGTGAGGTCATCGGGCGAAAACCGGCGGCTCTGTGAAAAACCGCTCGCAACGAAGAAGAAGAGAGCAAAGAGAGCAGCAGCTTTCTGCAAGGCGAAGCTCCTTAAAAACAAGATAGAGTGAAGCTTACTCTACCTCATCGGGAAACGAGATGTAGCCCCACTGTCGAAGCGAGCCTATTCGAGCTCGAGACAGAATATCTGATGAATCCCTTCTCCGTTTACCCTTCGATTTCGCATTGCGTCAAGAGCACGCAGTGCACTGCACGTCTCCTGAACGGCCCCGCGGTACGTCATATCGGCGATTTCGGCGGAAACAAATCAAAGGCATCATGAATTCTCAAGGGCATCAAAATTTCTCTGGCCGCCGGTGAGCTCCAAAAGATCCGAATTTCAGAAATCGCCAATAAAATCAGAGACATGGCGCCGCACGCGATCAAGTTGGTTCGCCATGATGGCTCAGCGTCACATGCAGACTGGCGTGTCATTGAAGCATCGAATAAACAGGAGGTAAGACACGTGAGAAGAAGATCTGGAATCTTATCACTAGCGCTACTTGCATTCGGTGTGAGTGCCTACGGCCAAAATCAATCGACTCCAGCGCCAAATGAGGCGGGTCAGTCCACTGTACAGAAAAAGGGCCGAAGCGCCGGCGATATCGGAAGTGGAAGCGGTGACATCGGGAAAGGTGCAGGTAAGGGTGCAGGCAACCTTGCTAAGGGCACTGGTAAGGGCGCCGCAGACTTAGCTACTCTTCATCCCGTCGACGCGGCCGGAGCGGTTGGGAAAGGCGGAGCATCTGCAGGCAAGAACGTCGCTGTTGGTACAGCAAAAGGGACGGGGAAAATCGTCAAAGGTACCGGTAGGGCGCTCAAAAAGCCCTTCTAGCTATCCGAATACATTGTGCGGTAGCTGTGATTCGCAACGGTGGTGTTCAAGGTGAATCGCTCAAAGGATCAATTCCACAGAGACCATTTCGTCTCACGCTACTTTTGTGGTGGCGTGAGACGTATTGTGTCAAACGCAGGGCCGCCGGTACTACGGGGTGGTCGGCACCCAATCATCGCAGGACAACCTGCTCTTTCGCGTGTTGAGCGAGGGTGGAAGCGACAGAGCCCCTCGCTGGACTTGCCACAATCAGCTCACATCCAGCAATACTTCGCGGGTAGGCCGGTCGGGTGAGTGATGCGTTCCAGCATCAGTTGCAATGCTGTCTGTCCGATCTGCTCGATCGGTTGTTTTACGGAACTATTCGATTTGTTGAAGGGAGTGTTGACGGAGGCAGAGCAGTTGCGATTTGCCGCACTCGAGCGACGAAAAATCGCGTTGCTGGCAAAAGTGGGTGTAACGAGCGAAATGGAGCGACGTGCGGACCAGTCTCATCAGTAATCGGCATCTAAGAGCATCGAACGAATACCCTAAGGAGGTACTATGAGCGCGGAAAAGATAAGCAAAACGCGAGAGTTTCTCCTGCTCAGCGACTTCGACCAGACGCTCAGTTTCAAGGACTCAGGTCAGGTGCTCGCAGAGATGATGGGCATCTCCGATTTCCACGAGCATGTTCGCCGACTCTCCGATACCCACCTAGTGCAACAAGGCGGGGAATTAGCCTATTTGCTGGTGCACGACCGTGCTTTCAAGGAGGTACGCAAAGAAAATCTCCGCGAGGCAGGCAAGAAGGTTCGGCTGAAGAACAACATACGGTTGTTGTCGGAGTTGCTGAAGGATCTTGACGGAGCGCATTTCGAATTCTATGTGGTTTCGGCAGGGCCGCAGGAGATCGTGGAGTCCGCGCTTGAGGGAATCGTGCCACCGGACCATATCTTTGCCAGCGAATTAACCTTTGATGAAGAAGGCCGTGTCACTGGTGTCGCCTGTCTTCGCGCCGGATACGGCAAGGTGGCGATTCTGGATCATCTGCGGGGTCAGGCTCCCGTGGGCCACAACCATCTGGTATATGTCGGCGATGGCAGTTCGGACGTCCATGTGATGCTGCACGTCAACCGCCTGGACGGCTTGACCATTGCCGTCTCAGAGAATCGTTATCTGACGCAGATTGCAAAGCGCACTGTCCTTAGCGAGGATGCGCTCAGCATTCTCGTGCCGATCATGGAAGACATTCTAGATTGGGATGTCCTTCGTATCCGCAACCTGTTCGAGAAGAGCGGCTTCATTCTCCAGGAATGGGAGAAGGTGCAGACCGATACGCTAAGCATCGTGAATGCCTCGAAGGGAAGGCGTCAGAGTCTCACTGAACTCAATCGACAAGAACCAGAGGATGAGGGTGAATGAGAAGGAGATTCTTGCGTTATAGCGTCGCCACACATGATGCGCACCATGGGCTTGTTGCCGTGCTTGGTTGGGCGACCGGTGCACCTCTGGTTGTACTTCTTCCCGAGTACCCTACAACGTTACCTTATGCAGTTTCACTTCTCCCCAGACGCCGGGGTAATTTCCCTCTCCAATACAACTGCCGTGCTGTCGTAATCATCATGCAAGAGCAGCGATATTCCCCGCGTCATCAGCAGAGCACCGGAAACTGTGCTCTCACCGATATACTTTCCATCGTTTAGGCATCGGACCCGATATTGAGCCTCTGGATCTAATCCTCGAAGGCGAACGGGCGAATAGAGGCCTCCGAACTGCTTTGATCTCAGGTACACAAACAAAACCGTCTGTCTACCATCAGCTCCTACGTATTGAACACTCGTAGGCCCTTTCTCCCCTGGACGTATCAATCGATAGAGTTGACCCGTCTGGATGGTTGTTCTGATTTGCCTATAGAACGCGACTAGACGCGCGCCTTCTTGAAGCTCCGAACTGGTCCAATGATTCAGGTTCCCGCCGATCCCGAGCGCTCCCTGCATTGCAGTGAGAAAGCGGAACTGGAGCGGCACGCGTCCCGAGTCTCGAGAATCGGGAACATCCGTTACCCATGCGACCATCGTCATCGGAGCATAAGCATGAGTGAACCCATCCTGAATCTGTAGCCTGTCCAATGCATCCGTATTATCCGAGGGCCATATCTCATCGGTGTAGCGGAGGATGCCGAGATCAACCCTCCCACCGCCTCCTGAGCACGACTCGATCTCAAGGCGGGGATGTCGTTTGCGGAGGCGGTCGAGAATGTCATAGAGATTCTCAACATATTTAACATAGATCCGTTTCTGCTCATCAGGTGGCGCAGCGTCCCACCCAGGTTCGGACCAGTTCCTGTTGTAGTCCCATTTGAGAAAGGCAATATCATTCTGACTCACAAGCCGGTCCAGAAACGAAAAGATGAAGTCCTTTACGTCCTCTCGCGCAAGATTGAGCACCAATTGATTTCTGCCTTCGGTACGCTGTCGTCCTGGAAAGCTCATGACCCAGTCGGGATGCTTGCGATAGAGATCGCTATCGGGATTCACCATCTCAGGTTCCACCCACAGGCCGAAGTCCATGCCAAGGTCATGAACCCGATCAATTATCGGCTTCAGGCCATGAGGAAACTTGCCAGGGTTGGTCTGCCAATCCCCCAGTCCGGCGTGGTCGGAGTTTCTTTCACCGAACCAGCCATCGTCGATGACGAATCGTTCAACACCGAGCTTTGCGGCCTTCTCCGCTAGAGCGAGTTGATTGGCCTCATCGACAGCGAAACCTGTAGCCTCCCATGAGTTGTAGATAATGGGCCGCGGCTTTGGTGAGGGGTGTTGCGGCAGGATGGACTGGAGCTGGAACCGGTGCAACAGGCGCGATGCGCCACCGTTGCCGTGCTGCGTGAAGCCCGCATAAAACAGAGGAGTCTCCAGGGACTCTCCCGGGGACAGCTTGTATGCGAAGTCGAAGGGGTTATATCCGGCAGTAATTCTGACTTGATCAAACGGTGTGCTTTCAACCACCATTCGCCAACTGCCGCTCCATCCAAGTTCGCCGAACCAGACAGGACCGTCTTCCTCGGTTGTTTCTCCACTCCTGCCGACCGAGAACCACGGATTTGCCTGATGTGACGTACTCCCACGCCTGCTCTCGATGACCATTGCCCCTGTCTGGATCGAAGCGGTGTGCAGCTGCCACTCGGCGGCCCAACGGCCGGTTAGCCAACTCCATTCATAGCCGGAGCCAGGGGGGAGATTCCAAGTCGCCGAAGCGACCTGTTCCACGACGATCGGCTTGTCGCCAAGGTTCTCGATCTTCGACCATCGCGCGATAATGCCTTGATCTTCGAACACACGATAGAAAAGACGTACTGCAATCGGTTGGACCCGATCCCGTAACGTAAGCTCGAGGAGATCCCCATTCAGATTCGCGCTGCTGTACTCGAGAACCAGTGTCCGATCTCCGTTGCTTGAGGTCACCTTCAATGCCGGCTCCGTTGAGAGCCCTGCACCCCATGCAGGGTATTCAAGCTGCGTTGTCGACATCGAAGGATCGAAAGATGAGCTCTCCGCACCCATCTTCGCTTTGGGAATCTCCGAGCCAAACGACAGTCTGGGGCCCCAATAGAGGCTTTGGACCATCTTTTGCTGATTCACTCCGATTACATACGTCATTTGGTCTGAATCCAGTCTCCACTGGAGCCGGGACTCGTCATAACGGATTTGCCCAAAGGTGAGAGTCGCATTCAGCAAAAAGAGACCTATCGGGAACACTGACTTTGAGTTCATCTTCATTTCCGTGTGTTGACCTTCACCGCGTCGGCTGAGCCTTTACTGAGATCATGTAGGGCAACTTCAACGCCGGCGACAACCTGGGCTGCCTGGATGGAGGCTCCAGGGTTGTTAAAATGGACCGAATCCTGATACAGATCGGAATGATGGCTCATCAGGGCATGCTGATCGTCGACTGCAATGCTGCGACTGCTTACAAATGCCTTCGCAATTTCATTTCTTGCATCGATGCGAGGATTCGACGCGCCATTGCTTGCATCCGATTTCACCGGGGTTGTGGTGGCCCAAATGAATCTTCCGCTTTGTGCGATGGACCGCACTTCTTTGAGAAAGCCGGGAAAAGCTTCTTTATATTGTTCTTCACTGTAGCCCCAACCGTGCATCCCATTATTGAAGTGCACAACACCGAACCTGACCGACTCCATGGCGTAAAACTGCCGAATCTGGTCTGGAAGTCGTGGGTCACCTACAGAGGCAGACGTCGCGAATAGATAGACGTTCGCTTGCCCATCGAGACCCATGCACGACGCCCGGGTAGTAGTTGCGCGTGATCGAGTCACCGAGAAGCAGTACATTGGGCAGCTTCGGATCTGGGTGGGATGGGCGGACCTCCCATGTCCACTCGATCTCCTCCGGAATCGAGCGATGTCCCTCGGCGACCGACAAAGGGGATGCAGCCAACAATACGGACAGGAGAACCAAGGCAGCGTGAAACATGTCCTGGGCAATCTTCGGAGCTCGATAGATCGTAATGTCGGCCTCGAAGGGGAGAACTAACACAGTCATGGTATGCCTTCCTCAAGCCTTCGAAAAGTGAAAGTTATAGGAGCGGTCCGCTGTAACTTCAACCTCCGCTCTTCCGTTATCACCGGCTTTGAATGGAATCTTGTTCGACTTCCTCTGTGGTTCCAGTTCGACTCCGGTGATCTGTTGACCCTTGGGAGCACAGAACACATGATGTCCACCCCGTAACGCCCGAACGGTGGCGGAGTAGATGGCTCCTTCCTTCCAACTCATAGAGACCTCAAGGGCACCACGAGCGCGCAATCCATGCACGGATCCTTCGCGCCAGGCATTGGGCAGTGCTGGTAGAAATGCGACTTCTCCATCGTGGCTCTGCAGCAACATCTCCGCGATAGCTCCGGCGGCGCCGAGATTGGCATCGATTTGAAAGAGATACTTCTTATCCCAGAAATCGATATTGAAGAGGTTGATCCCGGTATTGGTTTGCAGCAACTTACGCAGTGAATCTAATGCCATGTTGCCATCGCAGAATCTGGCCCAGAGACAGATGGCCCAGAGGCAGCTCCAACCGGTCGCACCGCCGCCATGGGCTAGTCTCCGTTCGAGAGACTTGCGCGCGGGTCCCATGAAATTCGCGTATCTGTGTGGCGTAATCTGTGCGCCGGGATAGACTGCGTAGAGATGTGACATGTGGCGGTGGCCAGGCTCGTTTTCTGCAAAATCCTCCGACCACTCCTGCAGTTGTCCGAAACGTCCGATTTTGTACGGAGGCAACTTTTGTAATGCGGAGCGGAGCTGGGAGGCAAAGGCAGCATCCAGATTGAGGAGGTCTGCCGCCTGCGCCACGTTGCCGAATAACTCGCGCATGAAGTTTAGGTCGAGGGTGCATCCGGCGCTCACGCTTGCGGGCTTCCCATCCTTCGCAAGAAAGAGATTTTCGGTCGACACAGAAGGACAGGTCGTGAGACCGCCATTCCCGTCATCGATAAGCCAGCTGAGACAGAACTCGGCGCTTCCTTTCATGATCGGGTATGCCGTTTCTCGCAAGAAGACGGGATCGTTCGAGAACTGGTAGTGTTCCCAGAGATGCGCACAGAGCCACGGGCCGCTCATCGCAAAGTTCGCCCATGTGGGAGCTGCAACGTAGTCGCCTACGGGGCCGGACTGTCGCCAAATATCTATATTGTGGTGTGAGACCCAGCCCGGTGCGCCGTAGTTCGTCTGCGCGGTGATACGACCGTTTACGCTCAGATCTCTTGTCATCTCAAAGAGGGGGAGGTGACATTCGGCGAGATTACAGGTCTCCGCATGCCAGTAGTTCATCTGCACGTTGATGTTCGACGTCCAGTTCGAACTCCACGGGGGACGTATCTCTTCATTCCAGATTCCCTGGAGATTTGCGGGTTGCGAACCGACGCGGGAACTGGCGATCAGAAGATATCGACTGTAATTGAAATACAAAGTAAGCAAGGATGGTTCTATCGAGTCCCCATGCTGCTTGACGCGCTCGTCTGTCGGTAGGGTGTCCACTCCGGCTTTTCGGCTAAGGTTGAACTCTACACGGCGGTAGAGTGCGCGGTGGTCGGTAACGTGTTTCTTTCGTAGCTGCTCATAAGAGATATTTCGAACTGATGCAATCGGACGTGACGCGAGTGCGACGACCTCAGCAGCCGAACGATCGGGTAGAACCGAGTAGCCTCTGTATCCCGTGGCCATGCCGATCAAGAGGACAACAGCGGTGGCATTCTGGATAGACAACGTTCCGTCGTCATGCTGTTTGAGATGCCCATCAGTGGAGTGAACCTCAAGAACCGCGGCGAAGTGCATTCCCTTTCCAGGAGAGCCATCGTACTGCACAGGATCGGCGCTGTTCTTGTAATTTGGATCGGACTGACTGGGCGCTTTACCCTTCAGCAGCATCTGATTCGTCTTACCTGGCGCGGAGTTCGCTTGCAGTTGACTCTTCCAGCGCAAACGGAAGTTAAGTCGACCCTCCTCGCCCGACTTCAGGCGCATGATGATGAGTTGGGACGGATGAGAAGCGAATATCTCTCTCGTGTATCTGCATCCATTAACTTCATAGATGGTCGTTGCGATGGCCGAGTCGAGGTCCAGCTCGCGTCGGTATCCAGTCACGTCACCGGAATGGTCGAAATCAAGCAGGAGATCGCCCAAAGGCTCGTAGTTCTGGTTGAACGGCCCCTGCATCTTGTGGCACTCTTCGTCGGCTCCGTGATAGTCCTTATCTTGGAGGACCAGCTTGCGAACACGCGGCAAGCTTTTTGGGGCCGCTGGGTTATTCCAGTCCTTGGGATATCCGGACCATAGAGTGTCTTCATTGAGGGCAATTCGTTCCTGCGGGACTCCGCCAAAGACCATAGCGCCCAATCTGCCGTTGCCAATGGGAAGTGCGTCTACCCATTTCGATGCGCCCTGCTTATACCAGAGCACGTGACTGGGATCTTGAATGGGATCTGACGATGATGGTTCTTTGCGAGGAGTTTCTCCTGTATCGGCGATAACCGCTGCGTTCCACCACCTCCACTGTAACAATCCCCTAGGAGCCGGACGGTTGTTGCTTGCTGCCCTGCGCCGTTTGGAGCGTTATCCCGCATGTTTCGGAGGTATTTCCGTTACGGTGCTCTGTAGCGACATTCGGGAGCGGATACAAGCACTTAATGCGAACGAACCGACACCCGAACTTGCTCGGGCCCGAATACTACCCGCCGTCTCAACCCAGTGAACGACGGAGCGCGTGTTGGGTGGGCACAACCGCTACCATAGGAGAAGAGAGAGGAAGCCTATGTCGCCAACGGAACCTGCAACCCGCCAGCACGCATTCACAGGGCCAGCGATGCCGCAACTGCCGGAACCAAGCCACGCTGAGCGCATCCGTACGCTGATGTCACTAGCCTCAGTTGCCACCCTGTCGACGATTTCCCGGAAGCATGCAGGTTATCCCTTCGGCTCGCTGATGCCCTTCGCGCTCGATTCCTCCGGGCGGCCCATCTTCCTCATCAGCAATATAGCCATGCATACCCAGAACCTGAAGACCGACCCGCGATGCAGCCTGTTTGTCGGCCAAGCAGGGGCCGACGGTGATGCGCTTGGAGCCGCCCGCGCAACCCTGATTGGTAATGCCGAACCTGTGCCTGAGAACGATGTAGCTGACGCTCGGGAGAGATACCTGGCTCGCCACGAGAATAGCCGCTACTGGGTCGACTTTCCCGATTTCAGCTTCTTCCGACTCCAGCCCATCGATCTCTATTACGTCGGGGGCTTTGGCGTGATGGGTTGGGTCGAGGCCTGGGACTACGAACAGGCAGCCCCGGACCCGTTAGCCGAGGCTGCGCCTGGCATCCTCACTCACATGAACGCTGATCATGTCGATGCGATGATCCTGCTGGCCGGGTCGCATGCAGGGATCGAAGCGACCGAGGCGACGATGACGTCGGTCGATCGCTTGGGCTTTTCACTGAGGTTGAAGACGACTAATGGGGTCAAGGGTGCTCGCATCAACTTCCTCCACGAGGTCGCTACCCCACAGGACACACGTGCGGTGCTCGTTGAGATGGTACGGCAAGCCAAGGCACGAGGCTGAAACCTGCGTCCACCACCCTCTGTCACTTCGGCTGCTAAACCAACTTCCAGCCACCACGTTGTGGATACTGCTTGAACACCGTGTTGGGAGACCGAAACTCCCCAGATCCACGCCCCGGTAGCGCCGGAGCTGAAACGGCGGTTGTGTAATTCAGATAACATCACCGAGAGGCCATTTGTTGCGGCGGTAAGCTAGAGATCACCGGCACGCACGATCAACAACTTCATTTCTTACGACCAGTTCCGCTTCGTACGATCTGTACCCTACTGCGGCTCGCTGTCGAAATCCGCATATCGCCGCGCCCACCCGACTGTCGATATCGCGTATGGAGCACATGGAACACTTCATGCCGCAGTCCCGAGTTCGACTCCAGGTTGCAGCCATTCCGCATCGCTCGAAATGCAAACCCCAGTAGTTCGGCCGCTCTCGGATCGGAAGAATGCGCCTTCACCCATGCCAACGTCCGCATACCGAAATATGCCGGTGCATCGCCGATTTTATGAATCGCCGCTTGTTCCTGCTGCGCCTCCGACGCCATCGCCGGGGTCACGAACGATGGCAGTTCGTTCGGCAGCCTCTGGGGTGAAGAAGTAATATCACGGCCGCCTCGGTAGTTGTAGCCGGTCGAGTAACTGTCCGTCCAATTCTTCTCCTCACCCATTCCCCCGCACCACCAGTTATCGCGGTAGGCGCTATACCCCACAAATCCCTCCTTCCGCCCTGCCCCGCATTTACGTATGGCCGCACCGAGGGAAACCGCATCAGCGCCAGCAGACCCGCGATCTCGCGATCCTCCTTCGTCCTCGCGTTGTCATATCTGTTTCCATCCCGGTTCACCCTCAACCATCGCAGGCGTCAGCGTCCGAGCCACTCCGGTTTATCCAGCAACACTGCCCGCGTCCACGCTGCCATCGCCAACTCAAACTGCAACCTGGGCCGGACTGACTGCAGTCTCCCGTGCGCTCAAGGTCGGTTGGCACGAGGCCGGTAGCACTGATAGCAGAGCGAGCAGGTTGCGCATACGCGGCGTCAGATTTTCGTCGGCGTTCTCCAGCACCTCCGGAATCTCCTTGCGCAGCTTGGCTGGTCTCTTGGCGAAGACGAGCAACAGCAACTTATAGGGTTCGCACGTGTTAAATACGCACTTTCATAGCTCTTGGCGAAAAAGGAAGGGGCATGGCTTTGTCAACTTATAGAAAGAAAACAGCTTAAAGGAACAATTTGGTTTGGCAAGCCAAGTGCTCATCCACAGAGCACAGAACCAGCGAATCTTTCGACAAGCAGGCTCCCAGTCTGCGAGAGCCGTGCTCCACGTTCCACGGAGGAAGTCATGAAAGGTTTTCAGCTTAGGTTACTTTCCCTTCTCCTGCTCCTGAGTGCCTGTGCATACGCCGTAGAAGTTACCGCCCGGATCAAGGGTACGGTGACAGATCCTACGGGAGCTGTCTTGCCCAATGTCACGGTCACGGCAACCAATCAAGATACCGGTGTGACAACCACTACGACCACGATGGCCAACGGGGACTACATCTTCCAGAAGCTGCCGATCGGAACCTACTCTGTCAGCGCAGCCGGTCCCGGCTTTATTCGCTTCACGGCAACTGGAATCGTCCTCAATATCGACCAGGAATACGTCCTGCCCATCAGGCTCAGAGTCGGCAGCTCTGTTGAAACCGTCGAAGTTCAGGCCAACGCCGTGCAGGTCAATACCACCGACATGCAGTTGAGCAACGTCGTGAGTGGGCGCCAGATCACCGAGTTGCCGTTGATCGGCCGTGCCTTCACGAACTTAGAGCTGGTTCTGCCCGGCGTGCAGGCATCGAACGACCGCTTCACCACCGCCTTCTCGGTCAACGGGTCCCAGGCCCAGCAGTCCGCTTATGTCATCAACGGCGCGGACACGAACGACCTGCCGCTGAACACTATCTCCTTCCAGCCAAACGTCGACGCTCTTCAGGAGTTCAACCTCATCACCGGCCCTCTCAATGCCGAGTACGACCGCAATAGCGGAGCAGTCATCAGTACCTCCATCAAGCAGGGCACGAACCACTTCCACGGCGATGTGTTCGAGTTCTACCGTGACACGTTCCTGAATACGCGCAACTTCTTCCAGAAGGCGGTCATCTCCGCCCCGGGAGTAACGCCGGTTGTCACCCAGCCTACGGCGACCTTCCATCAGAACATCTACGGCGGCACCGTCGGAGGACCGATCCTGAAGGACAAGCTCTTCTTCTTCTTCGGTTATCAGGGCACGCACCAGGCGATTCCACAAGCCGGCGGCAACGTTCGAGTCTTCTCCACTGCGCAACTTGCTGGAAACTTCACTGGAACCACTTTCACGAACAACGTCATTCCCGCAACGATCAGCATCCCCGGCTGCGTCTCTGGCACGACAACGTGGAAGAACTGCTTTACCACCGGTCAGGTGCCCGTAAGCGCATTCAATTCCGTTGCCGCCAACCTGGTCAAGACGTACGTTCCTGCGGCCAACCCAGGCAGTAATACCTATACGTTCAGCCCGATACAGGCCAACAAGATCAACCAGTACATCGGCCGCTTTGACTTCAACCCGACGCAAAAGAACCAGTTCTACTTCGTCGGCATCCACGAGCATAACGGCCAGACCAGGACCCTGCCGTTTACCGGCGCAACCATTCCGGGCTTCGGCGATTACAGCAACACACAGATTTACCAGTACTCTGCCGGTTGGGTCCGCCAGATCAGTTCAACCGCTCTCAACGACCTTGAGGTCCACTACACGCGCTTCAACTTTGACACAGTTGAACCGCAGCATGTCGTTGCGCCCTCGAGCCTCGGCTTTTCTATTACTCCGCAGAATACCGTAGCGCAGAGCGTTCCAACCGTCGCCATCACCGGCGCCAATACCAACCAGGCTCTCTTCACGCTGGGCTTCTCGACCAACGGCCCTCAGCCGCGAATCGACCAGGTATACCAGGCCAACGACAGCTTCACCAAGACGTTCGGCCACCACGACCTGAAGTTCGGGTACGACTGGCGCAAGTACCTGGTCAAGAACCCCTTTGGCGCACGCAACAACGGCTCCTACACGTTCACTACGACCGGCAACAACTTCACGACAGGCGACGCAGGCCTCGACTTCCTGCTCGGCGTCCCTGCCACCTACGCTCAGGGCTCCGGCGCGTACATCAATGCCTACGCCTTTCTGAACTACATGTATGTGCAGGACACCTGGAAGGCATTGAGCAACCTCACGTTGTCGTACGGTCTCGGCTACCAGATCGATTCGCCGCTGCACAATCTCCAATACGGCGGCATCGGAGTGACCTGCTTCATCCCCGGCCAGCAATCGACGGTCTTCACCACCGCGCCCAAGAACCTCGACTATCCCGGCGACCCCGGCTGCAACAACGCCAGCGGCGCGACGACCAAGTACTCAGGGTTTGGGCCCCGGTTCGGTTTCGCCTATGCTCCGAGCCTCGGCTTCCTCTCCGCAGGCGATGCGAGGAAGCTCTCGATCCGCGGCGGGTACGGCATCTACTACAACCGGACCGAAGAGGAGAGTTCACTGCAAAACCTGAGCGACCCGCCCTTTGGCCTCAATACGAACGGCGCGGTGGACAACGGGGGCGTAACCAACCCCGGCTTTGCCAATCCGTTTCAGAACCTCAACGTGGCCGGGCCGGCCGGAATATATCCAAACAAGTTCCCCTTCGTTCCTCCGGCTGCCGGAGCGGCCCCCAACTTCGCGCCGCTCACGCCCTTCAGCCTGAGCCAGTACAACCCTGCCTTCCGCTCGCCGTACTCTGAGAACGTCCAGCTCACCGTTGAGCGCGAGTTTCCAGGACGCGCAATCGCCCGCGCCAGCTACGTGGGCACGTTTGGCCGCCACAACCAGGCTGTCATCGAAGGAAACCCAATTACACAAGCAGGTCACGACGCCTGCCTCGCCGCTCCCGCCTGCTCAGGGACGTCCGGAGCTCGCAATACGCAGAGCCGGAATTATCCCACTCACACACAATACGGTTATGCCAACAGCGCAGGCCTGAACGACTTCGTCAGCATGGGCCTTATCTCGTCCATCAGCTCCTCCAACTACAACTCGCTTCAGCTCTACCTCAACAAGGCCCTTAGTCATGGGCTTCAGTTTACGGCCAGCTACACCCTCGCCCACTCGCTCGACGACGCATCCAGCTTTGAAAACTCTGGATTCGGCGGCACCAACGGACGTGCCTACAACCAATACGTGAAGAGCCTGAACTACGGGAACTCTACCTTCGACTTCCGGCACCGGTTCGTCATCGCTCCGATCTATCAGGTCCCCTTCAAAAAGGGCGGCGGTCTCTTCTCACCGTATAACCTGCTGCTCTCGGGTTGGCAGGTCTCCGGGATCGCCACCTTCGCGACCGGCGCCCCGTTTGATATCTACGCCTCCGCCACATCGAACTCTTTGTGGTGCTCGACGACCTATACCTTCTACGCCTGCCCGGATGTTCCCAACCAGACCGCTCCCCTGGTCAAGGGCGATCTACGCAAGATGAACGTCAACTCCTCCGGCGCCAGCCTCAACAACACCACCTTCTTCCAGACAAGTAGCTTTGCAGCCGAGCCGATCGGCAGCTTTGGCAATGTCGTCCGCAACAAATACCACGGTCCCGGAATCAACAATACCAACTTCATCATCGCCAAGAACTTCGCGCTGTCGAGCGATGGTGTCCGGACGCTGCAGATTCGCATGGAAAGCGACAACGTCTTCAACCACACGCAATTCCTGAATCCAACCGCAAACTTCTCATCCGGTAACTTCGGCCTGGTCACGTCCGCAGCCGCCGGTCGTCAGACACAACTCGCAGCGAAGATCTACTTTTAACCTCACAGATATTAATAAGTTGGAAGACGCATCTACCCCAACTTTGGGACATCCTTCCCCGTGACTGCGGGAGGTACAAAGGATATCTGATCAGTTGTTGAGAAATCTCTAGTGCAAATCTCTAGTGCCGTATTGGCAGTGCTCCGCTGTCAGAACTTTTCGTGCTCCGATGCTGCGTGTGCGGAGCAGTGTGGATACAGC
>WNFD01000543.1_pt1 | contig 61844 bp, 53 predicted proteins | sample 5400491 | NCBI WGS metagenome assembly WNFD01 (sample SAMN13153343, study PRJNA577476) | soil metagenome | isolation source: 120 cm saprolite under Douglas fir tree site 2 hole 2 replicate 2 | place: USA:California | collected 2015-04-18 | reverse complement strand
CAGGACCTTCTTCAGCCGCTCCTCGAAGTCACCGCGGTAACGCGACCCGGCCACCAGGGCACCGAGGTCCAGGGTGTAAAGCTGCTTGTCCTTCAGGGTTTCCGGCACCTCGCCCTTGACGATCTTCTGCGCCAGTCCCTCGACCACGGCCGTCTTGCCCACCCCGGGCTCGCCGACGAGCACCGGGTTGTTCTTGGTGCGCCGGGAAAGCACCTGCATGACGCGCTCGATTTCCTTCTCCCGGCCGATCACCGGGTCGAGCTTGCCCTCACGCGCGCCAGCAGTGAGATTCCGGCCGAACTGGTCCAGGACCAGAGAGGTGGACGGCGCTGACTCCGACGGCGCCCCCGCTGCCGCGGGCTCCTTGCCCTGGTAGCCGTGCAGCAGTTGGATGACCTGCTGACGGACTCGGTTCAGGTCCGCACCCAGCTTGACCAGTACCTGAGCGGCCACGCCCTCGCCCTCACGGATGAGGCCCAGCAGGATGTGCTCGGTGCCGATGTAGTTGTGCCCAAGCTGCAGCGCCTCACGGAGGGAGAGCTCAAGCACCTTCTTGGCGCGCGGAGTGAATGGGATATGCCCGGAAGGCGCCTGCTGCCCCTGGCCTATGATCTCTTCAACCTGCTGCCGTACTGCCTCCAGGCTGATCCCCAGCGATTCCAGGGCCTTGGCCGCGACGCCCTCGCCCTCGTGGATGAGGCCAAGCAGGATGTGCTCGGTACCGATGTAGTTGTGGTTGAGCATCCTGGCTTCTTCTTGAGCCAGGACCACGACCCTCCGCGCCCGGTCCGTAAACCTTTCGAACATCTCGTCGCTCCTCACAGAGCGGTTGGGGGGACCCAGATGTCCGGATGTCCGGGGCCCATCCCTTCCGCATGCTAGCCCGCGTGCCGGACGACGTGCGGCGCGATATGCCGCACATGATGAAAAACGTTCCCCGGCAAGAGGGCGTTCATCCCATCCAACTCCGGTCGAGGGGGAAGGTGTTCCCAAGTACGCCGGAAGCGAACGCTGGCCCGCCACTCACCCGGCTGGGCCGCGCACACGCACACTGAGCGGGCGTCGATGCCCTCAGACACGCCACAGGGCCCGCACGCGCCGCGCGAGACCCGGCCTGCACAACCAGAATAGCCGATGAGTCGCGAGCCGCCTGCGGGCCCTGCGCTGAGATCTAGTGAGCGGCGTCATACTCCGTGATGATCGTGGCCGGAATACGGCCCCGCTCGCTGACCTTGTAACCGCGCTGCTTCGCCCATGCCCTGATTTCCGAGCTGCGCTCACGGCCCGGGCCGCTCCTGGTACGACGGCGACGACCAGTGCCACTAGCCCTGCGTGCATGGTCGAGGTAAGTAGCAAACTCTTTGCGGAGCTTGCTTGCGTTTGCGGCGCTCAGGTCGATCTCGTAGGAGGTGCCGTCGATGCTGAACGACACGGTCTCGGTAGCCTCGCCGCCATCGAGATCGTCTACGAGCAGCACCTGAACCTTTTGTGCCATGGGAGCCAGCCCTTCCACTTGGAGCATGTTTATTAGGTTGCAAACATATACCAGGACGGTTGCGTTTGCCAATTCGCATCGCCGGTAACGAAGTGCAAGTTGCGCCTCAGCAAGGCAAGGCAGACCACACGGAAGATTGCAGTAACTCTCCGTAATCGAGCACGGATAGGCCGCCATCAATCGGGCATGATGATCTATCGCGCTCTACTGCGGGGCAGAGTTCGTTCAGAAGGTCGCTAGCCCTCACCGCGATCGGGTGATGCGGCCGGCCGCGAACGCCCGGGATCCTGAATCCCGCTGTCGCCGGAAATATCGTCCGGGGCGTCGTCATCTCCATCGGTCTGCTTCGCTGCCATCTGACGTCGGAGGAAGAGTCCCACGCCGATCAGGAACGCCACGCACACAACCAACGGCGGGGTCAGTGCCGCCAGGTCCGCGAGCATGGCTCACTCCTTTCCGCGACCCCGCCGCTCATCGAGTTCGCCTGGCCTCAGGACCATCCGGTCACTGTGATCTGGATAACAGTGGCGCCCGCTTTGCGCCTGACGCACCGGACTGACTTATGCATTCTTACCCATGACCAAAGCAGGGTGCGCCGACGCCCCGGTGCTCACGACTGAACGCCGGTGGCGAAGGCCGCCCACGGCGAAGGGCGCCCGCGGCGCCCCGGCATCGTGACAGGATCAGACCCGGCACCCGCGCCAGGCGCTGATCCGCCGCCGCGAGGGCCTTGGGCGGACCCGGCACCCGCGCCAGGCGCTGACCCGCCGTCGCGAGCCTTGGGTGTACCCGGCGTAGAAAGACGCGGAACAGAAAGCGGACAGCGACGGCATGTTTCACGCCGACCTGCACATCCATTCCCGGTTCTCCCGCGCGTGCAGCAGGACCTGTGACATCCCCTCGCTTGCCTGGTGGGCCTTGCGCAAAGGGATCACCGTCGTTGGGACGGGCGACTTCACCCACCCGGCGTGGGCGCAGGAATTGCGCGAGACACTCGTTCCCGCCGAACCAGGGCTGCTACGGCTCCGGCCGGACCTGGAGGCGCGACTGCGGCGCAGCGCCCCCGCCAGTTGCGGGCAGCAGGTGCGCTTCATGCTGTCGTCCGAGATCTCGACCATTTACCGGGGTGGCGAGCGGACCAGGAAGGTGCACCATCTGCTCTACGCACCGACCTTCGAGGCCGCGGACCGGATTACCGCCACGCTGGCGACGATCGGGAACCTCGCCTCAGATGGCCGCCCGATCCTCGGGCTCGACTCGCGTCATTTGCTGGAGATCACGCTTAACGCCGGTCCGGGATGCTACCTGGTGCCCGCGCACATCTGGACACCCTGGTTCGCGGTGCTCGGCTCCAAATCTGGGTTTGACGCCATCGCGGACTGCTACGCGGATCTCGCGGAGCACGTGTTCGCCGTCGAGACCGGGTTGTCCTCCGATCCGCCCATGAACTGGATGTGCTCCTCTCTTGACCGCTACCAGCTGGTGAGCAACTCCGATGCCCATTCACCGCCGATGGTCGGCCGCGAGGCGACGACGCTAAGCACCGAAATCGACTATTTCGCGATCGAGGCCGCCCTGCGGACTGGGACAGGTCTGGCCGGGACGATCAATTTCTTCCCCGAGGGCGGCCGTTACCACCTGGACGGGCACCGCAAGTGCGGGATTCGCTTCGAGCCGGGCCAGACCATGGAGCACGGCGGGACCTGTCCGGAGTGCAGCCGACCGCTCACCATTGGCGTGCTGCACCGGGTCACGGAACTCGCCGACCGGGCCGCGGGCGGCCGGCCGGAGGGAGCGGCCGGCTCCACCAACCTGGTCGCGCTGCCGGAGATTGTGGGTGAGATCCTCGCTACCGGCACCAAGAGTAAGAAAGTCAGCGCCGAAGTAAGCCGGCTCGTCGCCGCGCTGGGCCCGGAACTCGCGATCCTGTGCGAGGCGCCCATCGCCGAGGTGAGCCGGGCCGGCGGCAGTCTGCTCGGCGAAGCCGTGGCCAGGCTGCGCCGCGGCGAGGTGATCAAGGACTCCGGCTACGACGGCGAGTACGGCTCGATCCGCCTGTTCCGCCGTGGGGAACTGGACGCCGCCGGTGCACTCTTTGACATCCCGGCCCCACCGCAAACGGCCAGACCGATTCCTGCCAAACGTTTTCCTGCTGTCTCAGCCACCGCATCCTCCGGGGTCGCCGATGCATTGTCACCCGGGGCGGCTGACCCTCGGGTAGATCGGCCGGGGATGGGGGACGGGCGGGGCAGGTTCGTTAGGAAGGAAAGTAAGAAGGTCTCGGCGGCTGGTTCTCTGCTCGAAGGTCTCGACCTGGACCAGCGGGCCGCGGCCATGGCGGGCGGGCCGTTAATGATCATCGCGGGTCCCGGGACCGGGAAGACGCGCACGCTCACGCACCGGATCGCCGCCGTCATCACGCGGGGCGTCGCCGCGCCCGAGTCATGCCTCGCGATCACCTTCACCCGGCGAGCGGCCGAGGAGATGCATCAGCGGCTGGCTGCCCTGATCCCGCGGCAGGCCCCCCGGCTGACCGTGACCACCTTCCACGGCCTAGGCCTGATGATCCTGCGGGAACAGCATGAGCGAGCCGGGCTTTCGGCGGACTTCTGCGTCGCCGACGAGCAGGCCCGGCAGGCAGTGGCCACCGAACTCGCCGGATCGCCGCGCTCGGGCCGGGCGCTGCTCGCCGACGCCGCCAGCGACCCGGCGCGGCGCGACCTGCTCAGGAAGGCGCTCACCGCTCGCGACCTGGTGGATTTCGACGGCCTGGTGGAACTGCCGGTGACGCTGCTCCGCGACGAACCGTCCATTGCGGCGGCCCTGCGGGACCGCTGGCCGTACATCAGTGTCGACGAGTACCAAGACATCGACGCGACGCAGTACGCCCTCCTGCGGCTGCTGAGTGCCGCTCCTGGAGGCGCTGGCGCAGACGGGGCCGACCCGGACGGAGCCGGCACAGACAAGGCCAACCCAGGCGGGGCCGACCTGACCGTGATCGGGGATCCCGATCAGGCGATCTACGGGTTCCGCGGCGCGGACGTGGGGTACTTCCTACGCTTCGCCGAAGACTACCCAGGGGCTACGACATTGCGGCTGACCAGGAACTACCGGTCGAGCCCCGCCATCGTCGCCGGAGCGCTGCAGGCCATCGCGCCCAGCACGCTCGTTCCGGGCCGGGTGTTGCGCGCGGTGGCCGTGGGCCCCCCGCCCGCCGTCCGCTCTGACCGCTCTGACCGCTCTGACCGCTCCGACCACTCCGACCACTCCGACCACTCTGACCACTCTGACCACTCTGACCATGATCGCCGAGGATCCGCGTCACAGAGGGCCGGGAATCCTCCCCGATCATGGAATGCGGGGCCCGCCACGGCGATCACCTTCCATGAGGCAGCAGACGAGCATGGCGAGGCAGCCTGGATCGCGGAGGCCATCGACCGGCTTCTCGGCGGCTCCTCATTCCACTCGCTGGACAGCGGCCGGGCAGACGGTCACGGCCATGACGGGATCGGTCTCGCCGATATCGCCGTGCTGTACCGGACCGACGCCCAGGCGAGCCCGCTTGGTCAGGCGCTGACCCGCGCGGGCCTGCCCTTCCAGAAGCGCTCGCATGACCTGCTGGAGCGCCGGATCGGGGTTCCCGAGATCGTCCATGAGATGCGCCTCATGCACGCGGATGCGATGCAAACCGGGGCGTCCGGGCCGCCAGCCCTGGCTACCCCGGGCACGCCAACGGCCGCCGGGGCGTTGAGCGTGCTCCACCGACTGCGCGGTGCGGTAACCCGGCTCGCGTCGTCTTCGGGAGGACCTGGTTCGGCTGCCGTGGACATCCGGGCTGCCGGTGAGGTCCTCGCGCCACTCGCCCGACGCTGCGGCGACGACTCAGAACGCTTTCTCACTGAGATCTCCCTGGGGGCAGAGGCGGATGCCCTCGACCCTCGGGCCGACGCGATCACGCTGCTAACGCTGCATGCTGCGAAGGGCCTGGAGTTCGCGATCGTCTTCGTGGCCGGCTGTGAGAAGGGCCTGCTGCCGCTTTGGCTTCCCGGCATGCGGCCCGAGGCCGGCCTCGACCAGGCCGAGGAACGCCGACTGCTCTTCGTCGGCATGACCAGGGCCCGGACACACCTGCTTTTGACTTGTGCGGCCAGGCGCAGGAGACACGGAGCCACAGCCGACGGAGGTCCCTCGCCCTTCCTGGCCGCGATTGAGCCGCGCCTGCTGGACCGCTCAGCGCCGACAAGTCCCCGGCGTTCCACGGCCCGGCAACTCCGGCTCCTCTGAGCACCCGGTCCCGCGCCACCCTCGACAGATGATCATGATAGTCAGCAGCGTGCCGTCCTGGTGACTGGCTACCGCCGATCGCCGGGCTACGGGACGGCTGCCTCTGCGAACTTAGCTTCCGTGCTTGGACGAAAATGTCAGAGGCACTCGATAACGTGTTCGTAGGAAGTCAAGCCCGACCGCTTCCCCGGCCAGCTAGCAAAGCCCGGCCAGCTAGCAAAGGAGGTGAGCCAATGCCAGAAAGGGCCAACGCCCGCAGACCCTCCAGCCAGCGCGGACGCCTCGTCGTTGGTGTTGGCGACTCTGGTGCTGGTGACCCTGCTGGTGCGGACGCCCGATTCGATCTGGACTTCTCTGAATGCATCGCACTGTCGTGGCCGGCGAATACGGGCCTGGAACAGATGCTGCTCGCGGCCGACTTGTGTGGCAGCCAAGTGCCAGCCACGGCCGCGCGGATGGACTCCGCTAATGAGGGCGGCCCGAACGCTGCCACCGGGGAGGGCGGCCCGGAGACGGCCGAGGATGGCGGCACGGAGACGGCCGAGGCTGCTACCGAAGAGAGCGGCCCGGAGACGGCCGAGGCGGCTGCCGAAGAGAGCGGCACGAAGGCCGCCGCTGAAGCGAGCAGCGGCCCGGAGACGGCCGAGGCTGCCGCGCCTGTTCGGGACGATGGGCCTCAGAACGGACTCGAGGCGGCTCCCGCAGCCGCGTCGCGGAACGTCCCTTTCAGTGATCTGGCTGGACGTGTGGTCGAGGACATGCTGCCCGGACCAGGGCTCGCCGGCTGGCTGTCCCGTGCCGAGGCGGGCTGCCTCGGGGAGTTTGAACTCGCAGGCGTGGCCGCCGCCTGCCGACGGCTGGCGAGCTGGGCGACCGCAGCGGAGCTGACCGCCGTTGCGGAGATGACCACACGTGCCGCCGCCCGGGACAGTTCGGTTCCGGTCGAGACCGATGGCCGCCCGGCCTCCGTGTCGCCGGAAGCCGCGGCGGAGGTGGGCCTCGCGCTTACGATGTCGCAGTTCGGCGCGGCGTTGTGGGCAGATCTCGCGCTGAACCTGCGGTGGCGGCTTCCAGGCTCGCTGGCTGCTCTCTCCGAGGGTCGGATCGATCTATCGCGGGCCCGGCTCATCGCCGAACTCACCAGCGTGCTCAGTGATGATGACGCCCGGACAGTCGAAGAAAGGGTTTTGGAGCGAGCAGGGCAGCAGACGCCGGGCCAGCTTCGTGCCGCGCTGCGCCGAGCGGTCATAACTGTTGACCCTGCAGCAGCGGAACGGCGGCGTGAAGAGGCGGAACGGCGGGCCCGGGTCGGGCTCTACGCCGACCAGGAAGGGACGGCCACTATTTCCGGGCATAACTTGCCCGGAGTCCAGGCTTGTGCCGCGATGGCCCGGATAACGGCGCTCGCTCAGGCCATGAAGGCAGCCGGAGCCGACGGCGGGATCGACATGCTGCGGGCCCAGGTTCTCATCGGACTGCTCCTGAATACACTGCCCGGCATCCCAGCGCCGCTTGAAGATCCGGCCGCGCCTGGCCCCGTTGATCCAGGCCAAGGCCGCCCGCACAACAACGGCGCGGGCGATCCACCCGACCACGACCCAGGCGACCCACAGGACCAAGACCCCGATAACCCGCCTAACAACGACCCCGACTGCCCATCCGACAACGACCCAGATGACCCACCCGACCAGAACCCCGACGACCCACCGGGCCACGGCCCAGGCAACCCACCCGACCACGGCCCAGGCAACCCACCCGACCACGGCCCAGGCAACCCACCGGACAACGACTCTGACGACCCACCCGACAATGACCCTGGTGACCCATCCGACCGAGGCCCCGACAACCTATCTAACGATGACCCAGACGGGCCGCCCGACCAAGGCCCAGGCGACCCACCGAACCGAGGCCGCGACGATCCACCCGATCGCGGCCCAGACAATCCCAGGGGCGATGCCAACGACAGGAGCCCGCCCGATACGGACGGCGAGAGCCAGCCAGAGGCGGGCTGCAAGAGCCCTCAAAGCGGCGGAAACCCATATGACTTTGACCGCGAGAGCCCGCAGGATGGCGGGAGGCCACAAGACAACCGCACTGGACCTATAGACCCAGAGACAAGCCGACGGGGCCGCTTCGACCCGCCAGATGGCTGGAAGCACAGCCCAGGAGATGCCGGTGGCGTTCGGGCGCAGCCGACCGCGGACCAAGATGGCGAGATGACCCGGCCCGCGCGGGGTTCTGGAAATCAGGACGCATGCTTTGGGGATAGAGATCCTCCCGATGGGGTCGACGACGACGTCGGCGGCGAGACCGGGGACGAGGATCCGAGGCGGGACGACAAATGGCTGCGGCTACCCATCGGGCCGGTCCCGGCTTGGCCTCCCCTGCCAGCCCCCAGCGACGCGGAAATCCCGGTATCCGGGCGCCCGGCGGGCCGCGCGGGACGGGTAGTGATGGAGGTGCCGTGGCGGACACTAGCCGGGATTTCAGCCGAACCGGGCAGCATCTCCTGGCTCGGGCCTATCACGCCAAACGCCGCGCGTGAGCTTGCTGCAATGGCGGCTGCCGATCCCCGGACAGAATGGAGAGTCATAGTTACCGACCGGGCCGGGTGGACGATATTGACCACTCGCGTGCCGAAACGAGGCCACCAGGGCCGGCGGCTCGACCAGCCAAGCGGCGGCTCCGGGTTGGTAAGCCGGATTACCCTCACGCTGCCCCTGGATCTGGCGGTCGGTCTTGCCGAGCCGGCGGCCGGGGCGGCCGTAGCGCCAGGGGGATCGGACTTTCTGAGGAAGGTACTGGCAGCAGCCTTGGCAGCCGCCGACAAGGCGGTCGCGCGCGCCGCGAGAGTGCCTGGCGCGAGTTTTCTGGCCGGAACTCCGGGCGGAACTCCGGCCGGAAAGGGAGTCGGAGGCTGCGATCACACGGGGGCAGAGGCGCACTACAGACCCTCGGATCGGCTGCGCGAACTCATCGTGGCGCGGGACCAGACATGCCGACTCCCCATCTGCCGGCAGCAAGCCTGGCAGTCTGACCTGGACCACACTGTGCCTTTCGACGATGGCGGCCCGACCTGCCGTTGTAACGTCGGCCCGGTGTGTCGCACGCATCATCAGGTCAAGCAACGGCCCGGCTGGCAGCTCAGACAGCGCCAGCCAGGCATTTTCGAATGGAGCACCCCTGCTGGCCGACGGTACCTGGTCGCCCCGGACCCGCATCCCATCTGATCACTCCCGGCCTTCCTGAATCCGAGCCAGCGATGGAACTCAGAGATGGACCAGCATTCGGGTGTTGCCAAGGGTGTTCGGCTTCACCCGGTCGAGGTCGAGAAACTCCGCGACGCCCTCGTCGTATGAACGGAGAAGCTCCGCGTAGACCTCATGGGAAACCGGCGTGCCTTCGATCTCCTTGAATCCGTGGCGCGCGAAGAAATCGACCGCGAAGGTCAGCACGAAAACCCGGCTCACACCAAGGTCACGGGCACTATCCAGCAATGCCCCGACCAGTCGGTGCCCGACGCCCTGACCCTGGCAACTCGCATGCACCGCGATCGTCCGGATCTCGGCCAGGTCCTCCCACATCACGTGGAGCGCACCGCAGCCGATCACCATCGTGTCGTCGGCTCTTTCGGCAACCCAGAATTCCTGGACGTCCTCGTAGAGGGTGACGGTGGCCTTGCCCAGTAGTCGGCCTGTCTCGAGATTGTCGCCGACCAGACTGCCTATCGCGCGGACATCCCGGGTGCGTGCCCGCCTGATCGTGTACTCCATCGCCCGCACACCTTAACGGGGAACTCAGGGCGGTGACACAACTGGGAACCGATCCCGCGACACGACCTGGCCCGCACACAGAACGTTCAGCCCGCCGGGCCACCCCAGCTCGCCAGGCCACCCCAAGCCGCCAGGCCACCCCAAGCCGCCAGGCCACCCCAAGCCGCCAGGCCAGCTGTGACGCCGGGCCCGGCCCGGGAACGCCTGGCCTAGGCCAGCGAACACCGGGCCCAGGCCAGGGGAACGCCAAGCCAGCCTGGAACGCCAGAGCCAGCCTGGAACGCCAGAGCCAGCCAGGGAACGGCCAGGTCCAGCCTGAGGGAACTCGTGAGTGAAGCGTTCAGAACCAAGGCGCGGAACCGGTGCCTTTCTGCCATACCCAGCGTTACCGCACAATCACGATTTGGCGTGAAGGGTGGCCCCGGCTTGATTCATCGCACATCACACGCAGATCACGTACTCACGACTTCGCGCCAGCGCATGCCAATTGAGCTGGGGAAACACACGCTCAGTACGACCGGGAGGGCGTAGTGGGTGCGCTGTAGAACGTATACAGCCGCCAGTCGGCAATCCAATCGGGCAGCGGACCCACGCCCGCTGAGTTAAGGATTCTGCGGTTCAGGCCACCGCGTGCCGTCCGTTCCATTAATGTTCAACGCTGTTACCGTGCCCGCCCACCCCCCAGGGCGACCCGCACGATCCGCCGAGTTCCTGATGCGCAGCCAGCGTCCCAGGAAGCCGGGGACCCACAGTGTGTTCCCGGGGTGAATCCGTATGGAGTGGCTCGTTACGGCTGCCCCCTGCGGTAGGGCTCCTCCGCCCGAACCCGTCAGCTAACCCGGTAGGCGGCTCAGGAGAGGAGACTACGTGGAGCGCTTGTCCGTAGGCAGGCACGCAACCGGTGACTCACCGTGCGCTCGTGCTCGCAACGGCCGACGCCGCGTCTGGCCACGTACCGCCATGCTCGTCGGCGTGGCAACGCTGGCCAGTCTTGTGCTGCCAAGCGGGGCAGGCAGCGCCGCCACCCGTGCTCCACAGCCGAGTCTCAGTAGCCTCGTCGCCCAGGCCCGGCAGTTGTCCGAGCAGATCAACACGCTGAGCGAGCAGTACGACGGGCTGCGCGTCCAGCTGACCGAGGCGCAGGCCGAGACCAAGATCGCCCAGACCACCGCCATGATGGACGCGAAGCGGCTGGGCGCAGGCCAGGCGGCCATCGGCCAGCTAGCCGCCCAGAGCTACATGAGCGGCGGATTCGGTACCCCGCTCCAGGTTCTGACCTCAAGCAACGGGCAGACCCTGATGAGCCGCGCGGCCATTATGCAGCAACTCCAGCTGGAGAACGGCGACAAGGTCAGTGCGCTGACGACGGCTGAAGCTGCGGCACGCCGCGCACACGAGACAGCGGTTCAGCAGGCGAAGCGTGTGTCCGCTCTCGTAGTCAAGATGGCGACCAAGACCCGGGCGATCCAGAGCAAGGTCAATACGCTCAACAGCGCGGCGTTCAGTCAGGCCATGACGATCTTCCAGCAAACCGGGCAGTACCCCAACATCAACATCCCTACCGGTAACACGGTGGGGGCCGAGGCACTGCGCTTGGCGCTTGGCAGGCGGGGCTACCCGTATGTGTGGGGGGCCGCCGGACCGACCGCGTTCGACTGCTCGGGCCTGGTGCTGTGGGCCTACGCACAGGTCGGCATCAGCCTGCCCCACTACACCGGCGACCAGTGGAACCAGGGCCAGCACATCTCGCGGAGCCAGCTTGAGCCCGGCGACCTCGTGTTCTTCTACCAGGACCTCGGCCACGTCGGCCTGTATATCGGCAATGGCCTGATGGTTGACGCGCCCGACTTCGGGCAAAACGTCATGGTCCAGGCCATCGATTGGAGTGTCTACGTGGGAGCCGTTCGCATCGTCGCCTGACGACAGACAGATCGTGATCACAGGTACGTACCTCCTGGTGATCACATGCACGTACTCCTGGCTACTCGGGCTTGACCAGCGGGAACAGGATCGTCTCCCGAACACTCTCGCCGGTGAGCATGATCAGGATGCGATCGATGCCCACGCCCATGCCGCCCGTCGGCGGCATTCCGTACTCCAGCGCCTGGAGGAAATCCTCGTCGAGTTGCATGGCCTCGGGGTCACCACCGGCGGCCAGCAATGACTGCGCGGTCAGCCGGGCCCGCTCCTCGACAGGGTCGACAAGCTCGGAGTAGCCAGTCCCGATCTCGGTCCCGAAGGCCACCAGGTCCCACCGTTCGGCCAGGCGTGGATCGTCCCGGTGCGCGCGAGTCAGCGGCGACACCTCGACGGGGAAATCGCGGTAGAAAGTCGGCTCCACCGTCTGCTTTTCCACAAGCCGCTCGTACATCTCCAGCACGATCTGGCCCCGGTTCCAGGCTGGATCGACCGGAACGCCCGCCGCGGAGCACAGCGCACGCAGCCGCTCCTCGCTGGTGTCCGGCCCGATCTTCTCGCCGAGCGCCTCGGAGATCGCGCCGTGCACCGTCTTGGACGGCCACTCGCCACCGATGTCGTACTCCCCGCCGTCAGTCCGCCGCACAACGGTGCTGCCGAACCCAGCTACGGCCGCCTGCTGGATCAACTCCCTGGTGAGCGTGGCCACGGTGTTGTAGTCGCCGTACGTTTCGTAGACCTCGAGCATGGTGAACTCGGGATTGTGGGTGGAGTCCACTCCCTCGTTGCGGAAATTGCGCCCGATCTCGAAGACTTTCTCAATCCCGCCGACGATCAGCCGCTTGAGATACAGCTCCAGCGCGATCCGCAGATACATATCCATGTCGTAGGCGTTGATGTGGGTCTTGAACGGACGGGCGTTGGCGCCGCCGTGCACCGTCTGCAGCACCGGCGTCTCGACCTCAAGGAACCCGCGCGCATACAGTTGCTCGCGCAGCGACCGTGTGACAGCGCTCCGGGCCTCAGCCAGCCGCCGCGACCGAGAATTAACGATCAGATCGACATAACGATGGCGTACCCGCGACTCAACGTCACTCAGGCCCTTGTGCTTGTCCGGCAGGGGCCGAAGGCTCTTCGCGGTGATAGCGAACCTGTCCGCGAGCACGGAGAGCTCACCCCGGCGCGAGGAGATGACCTCGCCGTACACCCCGATGTGATCGCCGAGGTCCACATCCTGCTTCCACGCGGCCAGCGCGTCGGCGCCAACGCGGTCCAGGGAGATCATGACCTGGATGTCCCCGGTCCCGTCGCGAATCGTGGCGAAGCAGAGTTTCCCGCCGGTTCGCGACAGCATCACCCGCCCTGTAACGCCGACCTTCTCCCCGGTGGCGGTGTCCGGTTCCAGGGACGGATAGCGAGCACGCAGCTCACTGATCGAGCCAGTCCTGGGGAAGCCCACGGGATAGGGGTCAACGCCGGACGCGAGCATGCGTTCGCGCTTGGCCAGCCGTACCTTCATCTGCTCCGGCAGGTCGTCGCCGATCGTCGGTCGCGCCACCACGCCGTTCTCGATTACCGGCGGCTCCGGCACGTCGTCAGTCTGCTCCGGCAGGTCGTCCACACCACCGGTACCCTGAGCGTCCTCCACGCGGACGAGGCTACCGGTGGGCAGCCCCGGGTCAGGCATCAATTTCACCGCGCCGGCCCGGGGATCCCTGGTCTCGCACTTGTGTGTCTCGTGGATCTTGGTCGTCGTTAGCGGACGCGCAGCAGGCTGAAGATCTGCAAGACACACCCTGGTGATCTGCTGCCCCGGCGACGCAAGTGCGCAGTAGGACCGGTACGGTCCGTTCCATGCGGATCGTGCTGGGAAAGTACGAGATGGACGACGACCCGGGTCGCGTGGACCGCAACGAGCTCTGGCAGTTCCTCTCTGAACAGGCGTACTGGGGACGCTGGCGGACCCGTGACCTGGTCGAACGGCAACTGGATTCGGCCTGGCGGGTCGTCGGTCTGTACGAGACGGCCACGGGGAACATGGTCGGCTTCGCCCGGGCGGTCTCCGACGGCGTGGGCTTCGCCTACCTCGCGGACGTCTACGTCGTCACGGACATCAGGGGCCAAGGGCTCGGTTCCGAACTGATCCGCACAATGATCGACCGTGGCCCCGGCTCCACGTTCCGCTGGGCGCTGCACACCGAGGACGCCCACGGGCTATATGCGCGATTTGGTTTCGCCAAGCCCGACCGGACCTACCTGGAACGGCCCGGCACGGTGCCAACCGGGTGAACCGTGGCCAACCGGGTGAACCGTGGCCAACCGGGTGAATCGTGGCCAACCGGGTGAACCATGCCGACCGGGTGAACCATGCCAGCCGGGTGAACCGTGCCAGCGGGGTGATCTGTCACTGTCCGATGTTGCGCTCGAAGACCAGCCGCAATCCGATCAAGGTCAGCCAGGGCTCGTGCTCGTCGATCACGCTGACCTCGTCGATGACGAGCGGGGCCAGCCCGCCGGTGGCGATGACGGTCACCGAATCCGGGTCCTCCGGGGCCAGTTCCTTGATCATCCGCCTGGCGATGCCCTCGATCTGTCCGGCGAACCCGAAGATGATGCCGGACTGAAGCGCCTCGACCGTGTTCTTCCCGATCACGCGCGACGGCCGGGCCAGCTCAACCTTGAGCAACTGGGCGGCGCGCCGGGAGAGCGCGTCCACGGAAATCTCGATCCCGGGGGCCAGGGCCCCGCCCACGAACTCGCCCTTCGCGCTGACCGCGTCGAAGTTCGTCGATGTCCCGAAGTCGACGACGATCGCCGGGCCGCCGTAGAGATGGACCGCGGCCACCGCGTTCATGATGCGGTCGCTGCCCACCTCCTTGGGGTTGTCCATGCGCACCGAGACACCTGTCCGCACGCCCGGCTCCACGATCAGCGCGGGCACCGCTGCGTAGTACCGCCGGCACATCTCCCGCATCTCGTGCAGCACGGACGGCACCGTGGAACACAGCGCGATACCGGTGATGTCTGGGTCCTTCGCGAGCGAACTCAGCGCGAGCAGTCCCTGCAGCACCACCGTGATCTCGTCGGCGGTGCGGTCCGGGTCGGTGTTGATCCGCCAGTGCTCGACTACCTGATCGCCCTCGAAGACGCCGAGAACGGTGTTGGTGTTTCCGACATCGATCGTCAACAGCATGGCGCTCCACGGGATTAGCTGGCACTGGGTTAGCTGGCACTGGGTTAGCTGGCACTGGGTTAGCTGGCACTGGGTTAGCTGGCACGGGGGTTAGCTGGCACGGGGGTTAGCTGGCACTGTGTCACTCGCTCGGGGTCAGTTCGGGCCGCCCAGGTCCAGCGGCGTGTTATCGATCAGCCGGGTCGCACCGACCCTGGCCGCGGCCAGGAGCAGCGCGCTGCCCGTGGCGCCGTCATCCACCTGCTCGAACGTTGCCGGGTCGACCAGCGCCAGGTAGTCGGGCCGCAGCCCCGGCGCGGCATCGAGCACCTGGTGCGCCGCCTTCAGCACGCCTGCCGGGCCGGCGAGGGCCGCCGCTCGCCCGGCCCGCAGGGCGGCCGGCAGCGCAAGCGCCGTGCGGCGTTCCGCCGCGGACAGGAACCTGTTCCGGCTTGAGATGGCCAGCCCGTCCGGATCCCGGACAATGGGCACCCCGGCGATCTCGATGCCGAGAACGAAGTCCTGGGTCATCCGGCGGACCAGGGCGAGTTGCTGCGCGTCCTTATCGCCGAAGACCGCCACGTCGGGGCGCACCAACTGGAACAGCTTCAGCACCACGGTGAGCACTCCGGTGAAGAACCCGGGCCGGAACGCGCCCTCAAGCAACTGCCCCATCGGACCGGGGTCCACGGTGACAAGCTGCTCGGCCGGGTACATCTGGGCATGGTCCGGGGCGAACACCAGATCGACGCCCTCCTCGGCGCAGACCGCGACGTCCTCGTCAAGAGTCCGCGGATACCGGTCGAAATCTTCACCAGCGCCGAACTGGAGCGGGTTGACGAAGACAGATACCACCACGCTTCCGTTTGGCCCGGAAAGGTCCTGTCCGCGGCGGAGCAGGGCCCGGTGTCCCTCGTGTAGTGCCCCCATGGTCGGAACCAGCACGACCGGGGCAGCCAGTCCGCGGCGGGCGGCGGCCAGGCCGGCCCTGGTCCGGGCGAGCATGGGGATCACCGCGGCGCACCCGCGAGCACGTCGAGCAGCCGCTGCGCATCAGGGGCGGCGAGCATCCGGGCCGCCAGCGCGCGGTCGGCGGTGAGCCTGGCCAGCGCGACATAGGCACGCAGCGCCTCCGGGGAGGCATCGCGCAGTGCCTCGATGTGATCCGCGACCGTGTCCGCGTCGCCGCGGGCGACCGGCCCGGTGAGGCCCGCGTCACCGAGCCGCAGCGCGTTGTCGAGCGCGGCGGACAGCAACGGCGTGAGCATCCGGGCCGGGTCGGGCACCCCGGCGGCGCGCAGCAGGTCAGCGGCCTGCACCACCAGAGTGATCAGATGGTTCGCGCCGCTGGCCAGCGCGGCGTGGTAGAGCGCCCGGTTCGCCTCGTCGATGAAGACCGGCTCGCCGCCCATCTCGATCACCAGGGCCTCGGCGACCGGCCGTAGCGGGTCGGGGGCGGTCACCCCGAAGCAGATCCCAGCCAGCCGGTCCAGGTCGTCCGGGCGCCCGGTGAATGTCATCACCGGGTGCAGGGCCAGGGGGAGTGCGCCGAGGCGGGTGGCCGGCTCCAGTACCCCGGTGCCATGCCTGCCGCTGGCGTGCGCGAGCAACCGTCCTTCCATCGGGGCACCGGTGGCGGCGAGCCCGGCGACCAGACCGGGCAGTGCGTCGTCCGGAACTGTGAGCAGGACCAGGCCCGAGGCGGCCAGTACCTCGTCGGGCGGCTTGATCGCCGCATCGGGCAGGAGGCGGCGGGCGCGGGCGACCGACGCGTCGGAGACCGCGGACGCGGCGACCACCCGGTGGCCTGCCCGGGCCAGCGCGGCCCCGAGGACCGTGCCTACCCGGCCCGCGCCGATGACGCCGACGGTGAGCCGGGCCGGGTGTGGCGGGATCTGCTGGCGGGCAGGGCCGGGCATCGGATGAGTGTCCTCTCGTTCCAGTCCTCGCAGGTACCGGACGGCACTGGCCAGCATATCCACGCCTCGTCATCACGTTGCGGCGTCAGGGGAGGACCCACGGACAGACACACCCTAGAGTCAGCGTGATGTGGGTCACCTGGCGCGCGGCCATGCAGGACGCGCTGTACGGCAGCCGCGGCTTCTATGCCAGAGGCGAGTGCGCCGCCGCGCATTTCCGCACCTCCGTCCACGCCTCGCCCCGCTACGCGGCGGCCATGCTGGCCCTGCTCCGCGAGATCGACGCGTCGCTGGGCCATCCGGCCCGGCTCGACCTGGTGGACATCGGCGCGGGCCGGGGTGAGCTGCTGACCCAGGTGCTCGCCATGGCCAGGCACATCCCGGCCCGCCTCCCGTCGTCCGGCCAGCCACCGGCCCCGCTCCTCGCCGCCGCAAACCCCTCATTTGCCGAACGAATCTCCGCACACGCGGTCGAGATCACCCCGCGGCCGGAGGGACTTGATCCGCGGATCCGCTGGCATCGGTCCGTGCCGTCGCGGGTCACCGGGCTCGTGATCGCCAATGAGTGGCTGGACAATATCCCGCTGGACGTCGCGGAACTGGCCAGCGCCGGGCCGAGGCTGGTACTCGTGGACACCGCAACGGGCGCCGAGCGGCCCGGCCCGCTGGCTGGCGAAGCCGATCAGGCCTGGCTTCGCCGGTGGTGGCCGCTGCGGCGCATCGGTGATCACGCTGAGATAGGCCGCCCCCGCTGCGCCGCGTGGGCCGATGTCATCGGCAGGCTGGCGCGCGGCGTCGCGATCGGCGCGGACTACGGGCATCTGCGGGCGGACCGGCCCACGCTGAGCACGCTGGCCGGGTACCAGGACGGTCACCTGGTGCGGCCCATCCCGGACGGGTCGCGTGACATCACGGCGCACGTCGCCGTGGACGCCTGCGCGGCGGCCGGGGCGTCCGCTGGGGCGACGCAGACCCTGCTGACCACGCAGCGCCAGGCGCTGCGCGCGCTCGGCCTGTGCGGCAGCAGGCCGCCGCTCACCCTGGCCAGCACCGACCCGCCCGGGTACCTGATGGCGCTATGCCGGGCATCCGAGGAGGCTGAGCTGACAGATCCGGGCGGCCTGGGCGCGTTCAGCTGGCTGCTGCAGGCCGTTAGGGTGCCGCTGCCCGCCTCACTCGGGTGCCAGCCGGGAGAACCAGCGGGGAGCAGAGCATGAGCGAGCCGGAGGGGCGCGGCGTTGCCTGGACTGAGGAGCGAGGGACGAGCGACGAGGGAAGGCGGCGCAGTGAAGGGGGAATGGGGAGGCGGGCGGGGCCCCGCAGGCGAGCGGGGAGCAGAGCCGATGGCTGAGCGGCATGCCCTGGCCAGTACCGGAGCCTGGGCGGGCACTGGCGACCTCGTGGTCAACCTGGGGGCAGCACATCCTTCGGGGCACGGCATGCTCAGGCTGCGGCTGGCTTTCGACGGAGCACGCATCACCGCGGCCGAGCCGGTCATCGGCTTCGTGCACCGCGGCGCCGAGAAACTCTTCGAGGCGCGCGACTACCGCCAGATCATCGTCCTGGCCAACCGTCACGACTGGCTGAGCGCGTTCTCCAGCGAGCTCGGGGTGGTGCTCGCCGCCGAGCGGCTGGCCGGGATCGAGGTGCCGGCCCGCGCCGTGTGGGCGCGCACCCTCCTCGCCGAACTGAACCGCGTGCTCAGCCACCTTGCGTTCCTCGGCAGCTACCCGCCGGAAATCGTTGCGGCGCCAAATGGCAGTGCTGATGCTAAGCAGGCCGGTGCTGGTGCTGCTGACCGGGCCGCAGGCGCGGCGGTGCAGGCCCGGGAACTCCTGCAGGCGATCATGGAAGAGATCGCAGGCGGCCGGATGCACTACATGTTCAACCGGGTCGGCGGGCTGAAGGAAGAACTACCCGAGGGCTGGCTGGGCCGGGTGGGCGCGGCGGTCGCCGAGGTACGGGCGGCGCTTCCCGGCATCGGCGCCGTTGTCCGGTCCGATGAGAACTTCCGGGCCCGAACCCGGAATGTCGGCATCCTCACCGGCGAGCAGGTCCGCCAGTACGGGGTGAGCGGGCCCGCCGCCCGGGCGTCCGGTGTGGACTTCGACCTGCGCCGTGACGAGCCCTACCTGGCCTACGGCGAACTCGCGGGCACGCTGCGCGTGGTCACCCGGACCGGCGGCGACTGCCTGGCCCGCTTCGAGTGCCTGCTCGGCCAGATCGAGGTTTCCCTGGACCTGGCGGACGCGTGCGCCAGCCGGCTGGCGGGCCTGCCGCCCGGCCCGATCGCCGCCCGTCTGCCCAAGGTGCTCAGGATTCCCGAGGGCGACATCTATGCCTGGACGGAGAACCCGCTCGGGTTGAACGGCTATTACCTGGTGTCGCGGGGCGGCAAAACGCCCTGGCGGCTCAAGTTGCGCTCGGCGTCGTTCAGCAACGTGCAGGTCCTGTCCGAAATACTGCCGGGCCACCGGGCCGAGGACCTGACGGCCATCCTGGGCTCGCTGTTCTTCATCGTCGGTGACATGGACCGGTAGTCACCCAACGGCCACTCCGAGTGCCCGGTAGTCCCAACCGGCGTCCAGCCACACCCGCGGGTCGAGCACGTTCCGCCCGTCGATGATGTTCCGCCGGGCCACCACGCCGTCCAGTTGCACGGGCTTGAGCTCAGCGAACTCCGGCCACTCGGTCGCCAGCAGCAGCACATCCGCCCCGCGGGCGGCCTCCAGCACAGATCCGGCATAGCGCAGCTGCGGGCAGGACTGGCGTGCGCTGGCCAGCGCGACCGGGTCATAGACCGTAACCCGGGCGCCCATGCCGTGCAGGATCTGCGCCACGTCCAGCGCCGGGGAGTCCCGCACATCGTCGGAGCCGGACTTGAACGCGGCGCCGAGCACGCAGACAGGGACATCGGTGAGGTCCTGGCCGCCCTGTGCGCAGGTGAGCTCGATCATCCTGGTGCGGCACCGCAGGTTGACCGTGTCCACCTCCCGCAAGAACCCCAGCGCCTCGCCCGCGCCCAGTTCGGCGGCGCGGGCCAGGAACGCCCGGATGTCCTTGGGCAGGCAGCCACCACCGAACCCGAGCCCGGGCCGCAGGAACGCGGGGCCGATACGTGGGTCAGCGCCGAGGATGTCCGACAAGACAGTGACATCCCCCCCGGCGGCCTCGCACACCTCCCCCATCGCGTTGATGAAAGAGATCTTGGTGGCCAGGAACGCGTTCGCCGCCGACTTCGCCAGCTCGGCCGTGGCCAGGTCGGTGACGAAAAGCCGGGCGCCTTCGGCGAGCAGCCGGTCGTACACGGCCCGCAGAATCCGCTCCGCGTGCGCCGAGGCGACCCCGGCGACTATCCGGTCCGGGGCAAGAGTGTCGGCCACGGCGTTCCCCTCCCGCAGGAACTCCGGGTTCCACGCGAGTTCCACGTCCGCCCCCGCGGGCGCGAGGCGCGCCAGTTCCCCGGCCAGCCGCGCCGCAGTCCCCGCAGGCACGGTGGACTTGCCGACGACCACGCACGGCCGCTCCAGCAACGGGGCCAGGGTGGTGACGCAGCGGTTCAGCTGGGACAGGTCCGCCCGCTGGCGGCCGCGCAGCTGGGGGGTGCCAACACAGATGAAGTGCACCTCACCGTGCTCGGCGCCGTGCCGGTAGGACGTGGTGAACGCCAGCCGCCCCGAATTCAGGCCGTCACGCAGCAGGTCCGAGAGGCCCGGTTCGTGGATGGGCACACGCCCAGCGTTCAGCAAGCTGACCCGGCCAGGGTCGGTGTCCACGCCGAGCACATCGTGCCCAAGGTGAGCCATGCACGCGGCGTGCGTGAGGCCCAGGTACCCGGCGCCGAGCACGGTAAGGCGCGCGGTCATGAGGGATGTCCTTTCATGTATGCTGCCGCGCCGGTTCGGAGCGCAGCCACCGCCGCCGGGTCGCCACTGATACGCCAGTCCCGCTGCGTGACAGCGTCAAACCAGACGAGTCCAAGCAGCCCGTAGGCGTGCACCCCGGCGAACAGATCGGCGATCTTGGCTGGTTTGCCCGCGGCAGGCGCGACGCCGGTCTCGGCGATGAGCACGGGGTCACTGGTGAGGGCGCGGGTTGCGGTGATGGTCGGGCCGAACAGGGTGCCGAACGTCTGGGACGGCCGGTAGTAATAGCCGTCCAGACCCACCCACGTGACGTAGGCATCACCCGGCCACCACGGTGCGATGGCGGCGACATGGCTGGGCCAGTTGGTGACGTTCACGGTCCACAACCAGCTCACGTTGCTAGCGCCCGCCGCGTGGAACAGCATGACAATGTGCCGCCAGGCCGCCACGAACGCCGCCGGGGAGGCGTGCGTGAAGCCCCATGAGTACCAGGACGCGTTCATCTCATGCCCGAAACTCAGGATGACCCGCCGGCCAGCGGAGCAGACGGCGACCGCGTAGCTGCGCAGGTACGTGTCGTAGGTTCCGGTGGCGATCGCCGCGAGGTCGATGCCCGTGGGATTGATCTGCACCAGCGTCACAGCGCCGTGCCGGGCGGCATCCGCCGCGAATTCGGCGTGGAACGGCTCATACCAGCCGCTGTAGTAGACATCCAGGTTCGGCCGCACGCCGGAAGCGGAGCTGAAATCAGCGACCGGGGTGTACGACTCCGGCACGCCTGGCTCGAAGAGGCCAAGCTCCGATATCTTCCCGTCGGCCATCGGTGACGTGACGGCGCACGCGGCCAGCGCCATCAACAGCGCAACTGCCGGCGCTACTGGGCGGACTCTCATCCCGGCTCACCCGCCATGACGCGGCTGCGGGTCGCCAGGGGCGAGCCAGCCTCCTCGCGCTCCTCCCCGCGCTCCTCCCCGCGCTGCCGCACGCCCTTGCCTCGGGTCATCAGCGGCATGAGCATGTACAACTGCAAAGCGCCCAGCGCGAACGTCGCCCAGTACGGCCGCCACCCGAATTCGTGCACCCGCAGCGCTATCGACGACCACAGGACCACCTGCTCGACCACGATCCACGTGCGCAGGATGCGGCTCACCATCCTGGGGACCAGATCCTTGCCTCCGGACGCACCGGTCGGCACCCAATCCGCGACCCGACCACGGATCGCGAACCAGATCGCATACAGGTGACAGCACGAATTTATGAGGCAGACCCGGTAGATGGTGAGCCGCCAGCCGCTGGTCAGCATCGGGAAGGCGAACAGGGCCGCCGCGAGGGCGGGCAGCATCGCTATGTAGTTGTGCGGGTAGACCCCCCGCGGATAGAACCACATCATGGTCAGCGTCGGGAACGGTCCGGTGAGCAGCAGGGCCGCCGACGACATGTAGTACAGGAACGCGGCCCAGAATGCGGCCCGCTGCTTCCAGGTGAATGGCGCCTCCTGGAAGTGCTTCTCGACCATCAGCAGCATCGACGAACGGCACCAGCGGGTCTGCTGGTTGGCCAGCGACGCGAAGTCGGACGGCGCGACACCCTTGGCCAGGCAGAGCGGCACGTACCGGGTCTCGTAGCCAGCCCACCACAGTTTTACGCCCGAGTGGACGTCCTCGCCTATCGGCACCCGCGCGAAGCCACCGGCCGCCTCCACCGCGCTACGCCGGTAGACGAGATTCGTCCCGGCGCAGATCGCCGCCTTGTAACGGTCCCGAGCCGGCTGGATGAACCGGAAGAAGATTTCCTGGAGAGCTCCGGCGTAACGCTGGATGTAGGAGAACGACCGGTCGCGCGTGTCGAAGAACTGGGCGGTCTGGACGATGCCGACCTGCGGGTCCGCGAAGTATGGCATCGTTTCATACAGGAAATCGCGGCGCACCGCGAAATCGGCATCGAGCACAACGATGAACTCACCGCTGCTCAGGTCGAACCCGTTGATGAGGTTCCCCGCCTTCTTGAACTCGCCCCGATTGGCGCGCACGACGTAGCGGTAGCCGTACTGATCGGCCAGGCTGCGCACCTCCTCGCGCGCCGAGTCGTCGAGCACGTACACGGTCATAGCTGCCCGCCACCGCATGAGGCTCACGTGCTTGAACGTGTTGTCCAGCACCTCCAATGGCTCGCCACAGCTGGGCAGGAACACGTCAACTGTTTCGCCGGCGGGCTGGTATTCAAGGGTGGCCGTGAGGTGCCCCGCCAGGGTCAGCCTCGGCTTGCCGATACGCAGCCAGAAATTGACCACGGCTGGCGGCACCATGATCGCCAGCAGCAGCCACATCACCGGCTCGATCGCCCACGCCCGGGCGGCTACGCGCACGTACCCGTACAGAACCCCGCCGGAAGCGATAAGTATCCACCCGAACACCCAGGGACGGTGCTTGCCGAAGTACTGGTACTTTTCACGCCGAGTAGGCGGCGACGGCAGATACAGCTTGCCGCGATCAGCCTGCGACATGGTGCTTCCTCTCCGAATGTCCGGACGGCCGCGTGCACTTCCAGACTCTGAAAGTCAACCGCACATACAGCTGGACATATGGCTCATTGAGAATTTCTCGGCAATTACCGGATGTCTGCGCTGCCTGGGTAATAACACGATCCACCGCCGGATGCCCGCCCGCATAGTCAAGCACCACGAAGCGGAAATAACCGTGCCGGATAGCATCCGCAAACGATGCGGGCATGCCGATTCGCCTATGGGTCCGAGGGTCAACGTAGGTAAACAAATAGGTAGTGCTGAGCTGGCGGAATGACACGTCATTTCCCAGATAGTAAGGAATGACGGAAAACTCGTCGCCCTCGGCCAGGACTCGCCCGTTGCTGTGCTTGAGCACCGGGCGTATGGCGCTGATTAATGATGCCGCGTTGGGCCACACTCGATAAAGGCTGGCGGCCTGGCCGACTGCGCTGAATGCCGTGCAGGCGACGATCGGCAAGGCGAGAACGGGGGCCCAACCGGTCCCCCTGTTCATCCGGCTAATACGGGCCATCGCATATCCGGCGGCAATGACAGCGAACCACGCGCCGAAGTCCACATGCTTTTGGAGGCTGACAATCGTATGCACCCGGACCTGCTCGGCGGGCACCAGCAGATCCGTCAGGGCGAGTGTGGCTATTAGCGTTCTCACGATGCGGCCGTCCTGCCGCGCCAGTATTATCCCGAGCGCAGAAAGGACTATGACGAGAGAAGTCCATACGTACGAACGTTCAAGGATCACGGAGGTGGGCGAAGAAGCCGCCGGGCGGTTCAGGGTTGTCGATGTTATGCCATGCCAGTAGGCCGATCCGCCCACTGCGAGCCCGCCCGCGAGCAATGTGAGCAGCGCCCCGGACATAATCAGCCCGGCGGTCAGGCTGGCTCTCCAGCCACGAAGCCGCCGGCCCGCCAGGATCACGACAATAAGCACGACCGGGTCAAATAGCGTGGCCGCGTACTTGGTCGCATCGGCGAGAGCCAGAGCACTTGCTGCCGCGATGAGCAGCGTCATCTGCGGTCGAGGGCCAGGCGAGATCGAACGTACCGCGAGCCAGGTCGCCAGCGCTATCAGCATGAGCGCCATAGGGTCATAGGTCGCGAATGCTCCCAGGAACTGGGTATTGGCGAGCGTTGCGAACAGAGCGGCAGCGAACAGAGCCGCGCGCTTGCCGAACAACCTCGACGTCGTACCCCACAGCAACGTGGTGGCGGTGAGCATGAATATGAGCGACAAGGATCTCGCGGCCGCAAGTCCGCCGACGGCGCCTGCCAGCGCGGCGAGCGGCGGATAGATGACTGGTGTTCCTGAGAACCAGGTGGCAAAGACCGGGGTTGGCGCTCCATGCAACCAGTGCGCCCATTCCAGCCGTCCCGCCCATAGATACAGCGCCTCATCTTGGAAAGCCGTGTTTGACCACACCAATCGCAGCGAAAGCGCGGCCTGGACGGTCACGATCACGAGCAGTGGCCACGGCAGGGTTCTCACTCGGGCCAGATCATGAGGCCGCCTGGCGGCGTCGCTGGGATGATCTCTTGCCGGGGCCGGCCGATCGGCAACCGGCATGGCCCGGGTGGGTGTGGGGTCGACGGCGAGCGCGGTCAAGCCGTTAAACCCGGCTTGCTGTTCTACCGGCATCCCGCGCCAGGGTCGCCTGATGGCAGGATTTTGGGCGCTATCGTAGCTGGTCAGGGTTTCCCCCCAGGTCGCATAAGGTCAGGCTGAAGGCGCGACTCGCATGACCGTTCGGAACGGTGCCGGGAAGGCGCGGTCGAGCTGGTTTTAGCTGGGTGTGTCCCGCAAAGGAGCCTGGGGCTACTGACCTCCGGCAATGATCTGGTTACATCGGCCTTACCGGTACGCGGAGCGGCCCCCAATAGGTGCGGGATTTGATCCTGCTGGGGGCGCCATGCCAGCCGGTGGAAGTAACTTCGCTGAATACTTCGGCGAGCACTTCCGGCTGGCTTCTGCGGTCCAGTGTATGCCGTCGGCGGGAAATTGAGTGAGTGAAACGCAGAATTGAGGAGCACAAAATGAGAAAGTAGCTTTGGCTTTTGGGGAGTTATTTCGGAATCAGCCCGCTCATCTTCTCTTTTGCGGCATGTTATGGCCGTTAACACGCCGAGGCGGACATAGACCTTGACGGGGTTCACCTTCGGGGCTCAGACCAGCGAGGATTCGCTGACCGCCGCGCAACGCTCGATCGCCGCGAGCATCCTCCCGTGCTCGGCGTTCAGGCTGCCGCGGTGCGGGGCGGTCAGCCGCACGGCGCGAACCAGCGCACGGTGCGGTACGGCCTTCAGGGTGGCGTCGAGCAGCGTCCACGACAGTTCGTCGAGCGCCGCCCGTACCCGCGCGGGCTCCTGTGTTCGCGCGCAGACATCGCCTAGGGCCAGCATCCGCTCGTCCAGCCCGGGGTCGGCTGCGACCTCCAGCGGGAAGGCGTCGGCGGCCGGGCACGACGACCGCTCGGCGCGGGCCGCCTCAAAGGCACTGAGCAGCGGGCTGATATCGCCCGCGGTCAGCGGGTCATACAGCCCGGGAAACGGCGCGGCCTCGTAACCGCGGTCATAGCCGCTGAAATAGACCGGCGTGGCCGACCTGGTCCGCACCAGGACGCCAAGCGCCACATCGAGCAGGCTCACCGGCCAGCCGAGGTCGGTGATGGCGTGCACCTGCAGTGCGCCGGGGCGCGCGCCGAGCCCGGCTCCCAGCAGCAACTGGGCCGACTCGAGCCCCGACTGGGCGTAGAACGCGATGTCGGCGCTGTGCAGGCGGATCACCCCGCCCTCGCACCAGTCCAGCAGCCTGGCATGGATGATCGAGTTGTCGACCACGTGCGTGTACCTCGCGGCCGAGTAACTCGCCCCGCCGCGCGCCGCGGCCTGCGATAGCAGCCACTCGGCGACCCGTTTGGACGCCGTGTACACGTCCGGGGAGTAGGGACGCAGCGCCTTGCCGGTCGAAGCACAGACGACCTGCGGAACATCGAACTCGGCGGCGACGTCGATCACGTTACGGGTGCCGAGCACGTTCGTGGTCACGGTGCGGTGCACCTCGTGTTCGGCCAGACCTGGATTGCGCTGCGCGGCCACATGGAAGACGACATCGGGCTTGACGTCACCGAACACGGACGAGAGCCGGCTCCGGTCCCGGACATCGGCCCGGGCGTATTCAACCTGCGGAAGCCGCGGCCCCTTGGTGGATCCGCGGCTCACGCTGACCAGCCGGGCCGGGCCGAAGCCCGCCAGCTGGGTCAGCAACGCCGACCCGATGCATCCCGTTCCGCCGGTGACCAGCATTCTCTTGCCGTGCAACCAGGCCGCTAGCTCGGCGCCCGGCAGGCCGATGCTCCGCTGGCCTATCGCGAGGAAGCGGCCGTACTCCCGCTGCGCGTCGGGCTTGCTCGCGACGAGTGCCCGCGTCAGGTCGCGCAGGGACCGCAACTCCACACGGTCCAGGTGCTGCCTGCCCGCTGGTACCGCGTTACGCATCCTCACGATGATCTCGGGGGCGGTCGGCACCGCATGGACCTCCATTAGCTTCATAAACCATTGCCGCGAACGTGCGGCATCCATGGCGGACAGCGGGTTGGCACAGCATGTCAGAAGCGGATGACCATATGCATCCGCTACAGAGATTTATCGGCTGTGCTTTCTCTCAGGGCCCTGCATGGAGGGGCCTTAATAGACCGTTTCGCTCATCAGTGCCGCTATATTCGCACGGCGGAGCAGAATTAGGTGAATACCCACAAGCTATCTTTCTAGCCACTAATTCTGTAATGCACCATATTCTCGGCCAGGATGTGCGGGGGCGGCAGGACACGTGGGCGGGCCGACGGATGTGCGGATGCGGCACGGGTGGGCGGGCCGACGGCCAGGGCGTCTGAGTGGGCTTCCACCTGGGCCGCGACGAGCTGCCTGGACCGCGACGGGCTGCCTGGCCCACGGGTCGAGGACCTGACGGCCGTATCCGGTTCATTGCTTCGCCCTGGCCCACAAGTCGAGGACCTGACGGCCGTATCCGGTTCATTGCTTCGCCGTCGCGACATGGACCGGTGACCCCAGCGGGCTACTAACCGCACCGAGCCCGAGCGAACGCGCGCACGCGGCCCGGCCGCGCTGATCGCGCCTTTCTGCTGGCCACTTCCGCTGCTGCCCTTTCGGCCGCCTGCGGGCCCGGAGAGGGCTAGCGGGCCGGAAGGCCCGGGCTGGATGGCCCCGGCCGTAAAGACGGGGCTGAATTGTCCGGGTCGAATTGCCCGGGAAAATTTCCGGTCAAATCCAGGGATTCTGCCTCTGGGGACCACACCGCAAATTACAGAGAGTGGTGATTACGTAACGGATTGAATGTGAAAGCAGGAAGCGTCATGGCATTCGGGAGAAAGCACAACAACACCAGACCGGACAGCACCGCACCGGCGCGGCCCACACCTTCAACGTTCGGCGGCGGGCCGTCTGCCCGCCACCGCAACCGGCGCGCCGCCGCGGTCATAGCCACTGCTGTCGCCGCCGGCGGGGCTTTGGCGCTCACCGTGACCTTCGCAGGCGCGGCCTCAGCGAGCACCACGCACGCTGCCGTCCCGGGCAAGGCTGGCGCCAAAGCCGGCGCGGCCGGGACCAGTTCCGGCCTGCCCTGGCCCAGCGGCGCCTATCTACCGGACAACACCCCGGCCGCGGCCGCCGCCTTCGCCGCCTGGCGTGGTCACCCGCTGGACGTCGTGACTGCCTGGGGGAACCGGGGAACCTGGCAGGACATCGTGGATCCGGGCTTTTTGTACCAGCGCTTCCGCGGATCGCCATACACCATGGCCTTCGGCGTGGCGATGCTGCCCGAGAAGGTTTCCGGGGTCTCCCTCCAGGCGTGCGCGGACGGCACGTACAACACATACTGGCGCCAGTTCGGCAGCGTGATCACGTCTTACGGCCTGGGTGACTCGATCATCAGGCTGGGCTGGGAATTCAACGGCGGCTGGTACTTCTGGAAGGCCACCCAGCCGGCCACATGGGCCGCATGCTGGCGGCAGATCGTCACCTCGGCGCGGTCCACCGCCCCGGGCCTCCAGTGGAACTGGAACGTCAACCGCGGGGTCACCTCGGGGCTGGCAGATCCCGCACAGGCGTATCCAGGAAACGCGTACGTGAACATGATCGGGGTCGACAGCTACGACATGTGGCCATCGGCGAGCACGGCCGCGGGCTGGCAGGCACAGCTCGACGGCGTCCAGGGGCTGAAATACTGGCTCGCGTTCGCGGAAACGCACGGCAAGCCGTTCTCAGTGCCAGAGTGGGGAAACGTCACCACCGGATCCTCGGCCGGGGGGGACAGCCCGCAGTACGTGCAGGACATGAGGGGATTCTTCGAAGCGAACGCCTCCCACCTGGCCTACGAGTCCACCTTCCAGGGCACCACCGTGGGCGGGAGCTACGGCATCGGCACCCCCGTGCCTAACGCCGCCGCGGCCTACCGGGCAGGGTTCTGACCCGCCGGACTCGACCAGGTCGCAGCGGTCCATCGCCGAGCAGCGAACGCCGGGAACTGCGTTCGCTCCTCGGCGTTACCCGGTTACCCGGCCGCCGCACGCCAGAGCCATCTGGTCGGTAGGCACCACGTCTTTTCTTACTCTCAGTAATATTCCGCTCACGCCATGTACGCTTCGGCTCTATGTCGAAACTCTTAGTAAGCAATGACGACAGTGAGTCGCCGCAGATGTTTCCTTGTGCGGCTAGCACCGAACATGTACGGATTACGCCTCCGGCTTCCGGCCGCATGCACCACGCCCGCGGCCGCAGGCGGCTCGCCGCTGCGGTCAGCGTCGTCACGGCTGTCGGCGCCAGCGGGGCCTTGGCGCTCAGCGTGGCCTTCGCGGGAGCAGCCTCAGCGAGCATGCACGCCGCCCCGCAGGCCGGCGTAGCCGCCGCGGCCGGGCCCCGCTCCGGCCTGCCCTGGGCCAGCGGGGCCTACGTGGCTACCGCCACCCCGGCGGCAGCGCGCGCCTTCGGCGCCTGGCGCCATCGCTCTTTGGACGTGGTTGAGGACTACTCAGCCAGGGCAACCTGGCGGGACATCGTGGATCCGTGGTGGATGTACCAGCGCTGGCGCGGAACGCCGTATACCAAAGTCTTCGGGGTGGCCATACTGCCAGAGCATGTTCGGGGTGTCTCCCTCCGAGCGTGCGCGCACGGCGCATACAACTCACACTGGCGCCGCTTCGGCAGCGTGATCTCGTCCTACGGGCTCGGCCACTCGATCATCCGGCTGGGCTGGGAATTCAACGGCGGCTGGTACATCTGGAAGGCCACCCAGCCGGCCACCTGGGCGGCATGCTGGCGGCAGATCGTCACCGCGGCCCGCACCACGGCACCGGGGCTGCAGTGGGACTGGAACGTCAACCGCGGGGTCGCCTCCGCGCTGCCGAATCCCATCCAGGCGTACCCCGGTAACCGCTACGTCAGCATGGTCGGGATCGACACCTACGACTGGTGGCCATCCGCGAGGACCGCCGCAGGCTGGCAGAAGCAGCTCAACGGCGCCCAGGGCCTGAACTACTGGCTGACGTTCGCGAAAGCGCACGGCAAGCGGCTGTCGGTGCCAGAGTGGGGAAGCATCCGTTCCCGCCCCACCGCCGGCGGGGACGACGCGCGGTACGTGCATGACATGAGGGCATTCTTCGCCAGGAACGCCAGCCACCTGGCCTTCGAGGCCAACTTCCAGGGCGTACGGGGGCCGACCGACGGTCGTTACGGCCCCGGCACCGCGGTGCCGCACGCCTCGGCGGCCTACCGGGCTGAATTCTGAAGGGTGACCACCAGAGCTCCCCAGGTGCAGGCAGCGCCGCCGTCCCCGACCATACTCATTCGCCGACGGGGTCGCGGGTTCCGCGCACCATGAGGATTACTGTCCCGGCCGCGAATACCAGGCCCGCGCAGATCGCGGCGCCAACGTCGTGCGGCGGCCGGGCCGGCCAGATCCATGGCGTGGTCAGAGCCGGGCCGTGCCAGTCCGTGTACAGCCCGTACGCGGCGACCACCATATAGGCGGTTGGGCCGACCCAGGCCCGCGCGCCGCCGAGCGCGGCGGCACACAAGAGGCCTATGCCGGTCAGCCCGGCGACGTTGCGCAGCACGTCCAGGGAGCCACCGGCCAGGTGCGCACCAGTTCCCGCGGCGGCCAGCGCGCCGACTGCCGCCGCGGTCAGCACCAGCGCGACGCCCAGCCGCAGGAACGGCAGCCACCGACCGGTAGCGCGTTCCGGGTCGCCGAACGGGCTGGCGGTGCTGATAGCGATGGCCGTGGCGCACCCGGTCTCGAACACCAGCGGCAGTTGCAGCGCACCATAGCTGTCCCAGTGCCAGTGCAGTGCGATCCGCAGCGCGACGGCGCAGGCCACTACCCCCGCCAGGGCCGTGGGGACCCGGCGGCCGACCGCGTGCAGGCACACCAGGCGCAATCCCGGCAGGCGCGGCCGCGCCTCGCTGTCCGGCACCGCCTCGTGCGGCGGCTTGCGGGCCGCGCCGACGGTCATGGCAACTGCGCCAGGCTGACCCGGCCGGCCCGCAGCGCAGCCAGGTGCTGCGTGAGCCAGGCGTGCCGGACGGCCGCCGGCAGCGCGGCGAATCGCCGGGCGGCGGAACGAACGGGCGCCGGCAACTGCGATGCTGTGTTCGGCTGCCGCGTTCCGGGCGCGGATGAGGCTGACTGCGGCACGGCCGCCCCTTTCAGCAAGGCCGCCATGACGGCCTGCTGCGCCGGGCTGGCGCCGGGGCCGACGCCGATGACGTCGGCGAGGATATCCTGCCCCACGTTCGATCGTATCTCGGCGGCGAGTTCGCTGGTGGTCATGGTCGGGCCCAGTAGCTGATCGGGGAGGACCAGATGGAACCTCGGCGGTCTGCCGCTCATGGACGGGCCTGCCATACCAGAACTAATGTCGTTGCCTGATCCCTGCCGATAGGTCGTGGCGGCCTGGCTGATGCGGACCGGCGCGCCGGGCAGGCCGGCCACCTGGCTGAGCGCTGGTTCGAGGGCGGCCGTCACGGGCGGCAGGTAGGACGTGTAGGCCGGGTTCAGGCAGACCGGGATCGCGGCATGGCTGCAGACGGGGGTGTAGCGGATCGGACTGTCGTTGGCCGCATCATGCAGGGCCGGGATGGCGATCATGCCGTGCGCGTCCAGCCGACCGGTGCCGGCCAGCCCGGCGGCGGTCCCGGCCGCCAGCAGGCCGGCGGCGGTGATGGCCGCGGCGGACCGGCGCAGCCACCGCCCGCCGGAGCCCGCGCGCAGGCCCAGGCCCCCCAGCACCGCCGCGGTGAGCCCGGCGGCGAACATCACCTGGGCGATGGGCAGGTCAGGGAGGTAGTGATAAAAGGTCCCCACGCTCTCGTTGGGCCCGAAGTCCCATGCACCGGCGACGACCGGCGAGACCTGCCAGTACGACTGGCTGCCACGGATCGGTAGGGTGCTGAACGCGAGCCCGACGAACGCGGCCACCGCGACCAGCGGCGCGGTGAACCGGCTCGGGAAGACCGTCCCGGCGACGAACCCGACCGCAGAGAATGCGGGCAGGCTCGCGGCGCCGACCGCGGCCGGCCACCACAGCGGGCCGCCCCAGGCCGCTTGCCGCGCGGTGACCGCGTACAGGACGCCCACGCAGCCCACATAGGCCACCATCGCCCAGCAGGTGGTCGCGGCCCAGGTGGCCAACTGGCGGGCCCAGCGCGGCCGGGCAGTGCCCGCCACCAGGTCGGTCATACCGTGGCGGCCCTCCCGCGAGCCCATCCACGCCGCCGCGCCGACCGTCGGCGACACGAAAACCGCCAGCGCACTGCTTTGCATACTCATGGCGCGGACGTTCCACAACGGCGGCAACGCCATGCTCTTGCGGTACGTGATGAGCCAGAACAGCGCGGCGGCCACCGGCAGTACCCACAGCATCGCGTTGCGGCGCAGTTCCAGGCGCAGCAGCCGCCCCGGCAGCACCGGGCGAGGGCGTCCGGCCCGCAGTGGCCGGGCCGGTGCCTGGGCGGGCGCGGCGGTCATGCCCGTGCCGCCGGGATGGATCGCGCCGCCGCGAGCACCGCGCTGTACCCGCGCTCCAGCGGGGCATCGCCCGCCGCGGAGGTTCCCTCACCGCGTGCCGTCAGCTCGTCTGGTGTGCCGTAGAAGACGATCTTTCCCTGGTCCATCAGGGCCACCTGAGTGCAGGCGGCACCGACATCCTCGACCAGGTGCGTGCTGACGATCACGGTGGACCGCTGGCCGAAGTCGCGCATCAGCTCGCGGAACGTCACCCGCTGCTCGGGGTCCAGCCCCGCCGTCGGCTCATCCAGCAACAGCAACTCGGGCTCGTTGACGATCGCCTGCGCGATCCCGGCCCGGCGCAGCATCCCCCCCGACAGGGTGCGCAGCTTCGCCTTCGCCTTGCCCCCCAGGCCGACCCGCTCGACCGCGGCCGCCACCGCGGCGGGTACCCGCGCCGCCGGCATCTCCTTCAGCAGCGCGAAGTACTCGACGAACTCCACGACCGTGAAGCCCGGGTAGTAGCCCAGGTTCTGGGGCAGGTAGCCGAGCCTGCGGCGGATCTCCTTCCGCGGGCCATAGCCGCCGGGATCGCGGCCGAGCAGCCGCAGCGTGCCCGACGTCGGCGGGATCACGGTGGCCATCATGCGCAGCAGCGAGGTCTTGCCCGCACCGTTCGGGCCCAGCAGCCCGAACACCCCGGACCCGGCTTCCATGGTCACCCCGGCAACGGCCTTGGTCCGGCCAAACCGCCTGGTCACATCGGTGATCTCAATGTTCATGGTGTTCCTCTCGGGATCCGGCTGGCGTACCAGGCGATCGCGCCGCAGATGGCCGCGAAGGCCAGGTAGGGAAGTACCAGGGCAGAGTCGGTGAGCGCCGCGGTGAACCGCCCGGCGGCCACCTTGCCGGACAAGATCGTGATCGCCCAGCCGGCCAGTCCCGCGGCCACGCCCGCATTCGCCGACCGCGCGAGCGTCGCGGCGGCCAGGGCCAGCGCGCAGACCGCGGTCATCGGGACCAACCAGCCGAACGTGATCCAGGCCGCGGTCCCCGAAGCGGCCGAGGCGGCCAGCCCGAGCGCCGCGTTCAGGCCGAACACCGCCAAGGCCCGGGTCAGCAGCACCATCCGGTCGCTGACCGCCATGCTGCACGACAGCTCCCACGCCGGGTCGATCCCCGGCCCGTACGCGTAGGCGATGCCCGCCGCCGCGACCGCAGGCGCGACCAGGGCCACGTACGGCGTCCCGGTCCCCAAGGTGGCCGCTATCCCCGCGGCCAGCACCACCGCGGTGGCGATGATCCACCCGATCAGCAGCGACGGCGTGGTCACCAGCGCCCGGGCCAGCCCCGGCGAGCGCAACAGCCGCCCCGCCAGCCGCTCCACCGGCCCCGGGCGGCGGCGCCATACCTCCGCGGCCACGCCGAGCCAGACCCGGCCCAGATCGACGTCGCGGGGTTCCGGGCCGTGTTCGGCCAAGTCCCCACGGTCGCCCGTCATCTCATCACCGCCGGTCATCGCCCGCCTCCATCTCCCGCCGGGTCGTGGCGCCGCAGCGCTGCGCGCATCAGCCGCCGGACCCGGTGCGCGCGGCTCTTCACGGTGCCCTCGGGCACCCCCATCAGCTCCGCTACCTCAGCGACCGTCTTGTCCTCGACGTACATCAGCCGCCAGGTTTCGTGCTGCGGGCCACCCTCGGGCCCCAGCGCCTTGACGGCATCAGCGAGTTCCGCCCTGGACAGTGCCGCCTCCGCCGGGTCTGCCGGGCGCCGCCCGTCGGCGGCGACCAGGGCGGGCAGCAGCAGTTCGGCATGCCCGCGGCGGCGCAGCCACAACGCGGCCTGCCGGCGGGCTATCCCCCACAACCAGCCGCCCGCGCCCTCCATCCGGTAGCCCGCAGCACCCCTCCAGGCGGCCAGGAACGTCTCCTGCAGCACGTCCTCGACATCGGCGGCCGGCAGCACCGCGCGCAGCCGGGCAGCCAGCCACGGCGCATGCCGCGAGAACAGTTCCCGCAGCGCCGCGTCGTTACCGCCCGCCACGGCAGCGATCAGCTCATCGTTGTCCATCGCCTTCACTGTTGCGTTCTAGCAGCAGCCGGTTCACGGGAAAGACGAGATTTTTGGGCGAACCCCTGGGACAGCGCGAATTCGGACAGCCCCCGCGCAGCCCGTAACGATGAGTGCAGCCGTAACGATGGGTTCAGCCCGGCTCTGCCCCGCGATCGCGGACGACGAACGTGCCACGGCCCTGCCGGGTGATGATCAGCCCGCGCTCGCGGAGAATCTTCATGGCGTGCCGGACCGTCTGGTACGCGACGCCATACTCCCGGGCGAGATCGCGCTCGGCAGGCAGCTTGTGGGTGATCTCGCCAGCTTCGATGCGCACGGCGATATGGTTCGCCACCTGCACATAGGCGAAATCGGCTCCCAGCGGATCTACCGGCGACGCACCCACGTGATCAAGGTATGCACCTTCACGAGCTATCTAAACTCCAGCTAGCACTCAGAGCTTTCAGTGCTCTATAGTGCTCTTATGCCAGAAGATGAGATGCCGCACTGGTGGCCGTACGCTGCGGAACTGCCGCGCTGGCATGTCTGGCGGGGCGTCAGCGGCCTCCTGTATGGGCGGCTGTTGCGTAGTTCTCCGCCACTCGTGGTGCGCGGCGAAGACGCTGTTGATCTTCGCGATGCGATCCGTCGCGAGGAATTCGGCGATTCCTAGCCCCTGGCCCCAACTCTGGCCACACCCCTGACCCAGGTCCCCGGCCACACCCCTGACCCAGGTCCCCGGCCCCGACCCTGACCCAGGTCCCCGGCCCCGACCCTGGCCTACGCCCTGGCCCACGTCCCCGGCCCAACTCTGGCCCACGCCCCGGCCCACGCCCCGGCCCACGCACTGGCCCCTGGCCCTGGCCCGCCTATCGTCACGGGGCCCGCGGCAGGCCGTCGCCGTCCTCGTCATCCGCCCTGACTTGGCAGCCGCGTTCCAGGTAGAGCGCGGCGACCGCGAGGAGGACCGCGGCGGCCAGAGTGCTGGCCGCGGCGAAAGCGTCATTGCGGGGGACGGCCTTATCCAGCGAGCCCGAGACATAGATCAGGAAACCGGCGGCCAGGCCCCCGATCAGGGCGGCGGCCAGGGAACTCGCCTTGGCCAGCGCCGCCATCCGCGCGACGGCGATCGGCATGATGGGCTTGCTGCCACGGCGGCCGCGGATCCTGGCCCGCAGGTTACGGCCGCTCCAGCCTTCCGCGATCGCGAGCAGCAGCAGCGCGGGCACCCCCGTCCACGGCAGCGGCGGCAGATCCGAGTACACGACCCGGAGAAGCAGCCAGGACCCGGCCGCACAGACTGCGCCGACGACAGCGAGGCTCCAGACACGGGTAGGGGTCACTCATGCACCGCCCCGCCACAGCGCGCCACCGCGATCGTCATACCGGAGGCTGCAGAACGGAATCGTCCAGCCGGTGCACTCCCGCCATGCCGACCGCCTTGAGCAGGGCTGCCACGCGGCCGTGTCCCGGGATGACGCCGTCCGGGTCGACGTCGAGCCAGGGCGCAAGAACGAAGGCGCGCTGGTGGGCGTGCGGATGGGGCAGGGTGAGTTCGGGGTCATCGCTCACCTCGTCACCGTAGACGATGAAATCGACATCCAGCGTGCGCGGCCCCCAAACCTCCTCCCGGATCCGCCCGAACGCCATTTCGGCCGCATGACAGCGCTCGAGGATCACCGGGGCCGGCAGCCAGCTCTCGGCGAGGACCACGGCGTTCAGGTAATCGGGCTGGACGGGGCCGCCGACCGGCGCGGTCTCGTAGACCGGCGACACCGCGACGAAGACAAGACCGGACGTGTCGAAGAGCGCATCGAGCGCGCCTTGGAGGTTGTGCAGCCTGTCACCCAGGTTGCTGCCGAGGGCGAGTACCACCCGCGCCGCCGCCGCGGCCGCCGGGGACCCGGTCATCCGCGAACGCGCCGGATCGTCACGGTCACGTCATCGAACGGATGGGACAGCGGCGCGTGCGGCTTGTGCACGGTGATCTCCACCTCCTGAACCGAGGGCTCGGACAGGCACGCGGCCGCCAGGCGCTCGGCCAGCGTCTCGATCAGCCACACCGGCGGGCCGCCGGCCAGAGCCACTAGCCGGTCGGCCAGGCCGGAGTAGTCCACGGTATGGCCCAGCTCATCGCTGGCCGCCGCCGACGCGGTGTCCAGGCCGACCGTAGCGTCGATGATGAACTCCTGGCCATCGCGGCGCTCATCGTCGCGGACGCCGTGATGGGCGAAGACCCGCAGGCCACGCACGGATATGCGGTCCAGGCCGACCGGGATTTGCTGCCCGCCCGCCCGGGTTTCGGGCGGGTTCACCGGGTCGTCCTGGGCGTCCCGATAGCGGAACTGGGCACCGCGGCTTCCCGCTGCCCACCCGGCGATGCGGCCCGGCGCCATGCCTCGGCCACCCGAACCGCATCGGCGTTGGCGGGCACCTGGTGTACCCGTGCGCACCAGGCCCCGCCCGCGGCGGCCAGCGCGGTCACCGCGACCGTGGCGTCATCAGAGCCAGAGAATGGCCGCACCGTCCCGTCCGGGGCGGCCAGCAGCCGGCCCAGGAAGCGTTTCCGGGACGCGCCGACCAGCACCGGAAACGCCGGGCCGGCACCGTCCAGCCGGGAAACCCGGTCCAGGGCGGTGAGCAGCGACCAGTTGTGCTCCGGCAGCTTGGCGAAGCCCAGCCCGGGATCGAGCACGATGAGCGCCGGGTCCACGCCCTCGGCGATGACCGCATCGACCCGCTGCCGCAACTCCCGGCACACCTCGGTGACCACGTCGGCATAGACCGCCCTGCGATCCATGTCGTGGCTCTGCCCACGCCAGTGCATCACCACGTAGGGCACCCCGGCCGCGGCGACCAGGCGGGGCATATGGGGATCGGCGAGCCCCCCGCTCACGTCATTCACCAGCCGCGCGCCGGCCTGCAGCGCGAACTCCGCCACCTCGGCCCGCATCGTGTCCACGCTCACCGGGATCCCGGCCTGGGCGAGCCCCGCGATGACCGGGCCTACCCGCCGCAGTTCCTCGTCGGCGGCGATCCGCTGCGCCCCCGGCCTGGTCGATTCGCCACCCACATCGACGATATCCGCCCCCTGGGCGGCAAGCTCGAGGCCGCGGGAGATAGCCGCGTCCGTGCCGAACCAGGCGCCGCCGTCCGAGAAGGAGTCCGGGGTGACGTTGACCACCCCCATGACCAGGCACCGGTCCTGGTCCGGCAACCCCGCCGGACTGGGCGGCCGCGGCTGGGCGGGGTGGCCGCGGCCCTCCGCGCCTCCCGTGGGGGCTCCCGCGTGGCTCCTCATGAGCGCCACCCTACGCGACGGAGCCTGCCGAGCCCCATCTTGCTGGCGAGCCTGCGCAACCCGATGCGGGGCCAGACCAGGAACGCCTCGGCTTCCAGCGCGGCCAGGCCGACCCTCGGCGCGTCCTTGGTACCGGGGAAGACGAAGAATCTCGGCACCCAGACCGGGCAGAATTTCGCGTTGAACTTGTACAGCGACTCGATCTGGAACCACCGGGACATGAACAGCAAAATCCCCCGCCAGGCGCGCAGCACCGGCCCCGCGCCGATCCGCTCGCCGCGTTCCAGCGCCGCCCGGAAGACCGCGAAGTTCAGCGAGATGCGCTTGATGCCCAGTTCCTCGGCGGCCTTGATGCTCTCGACGATCAGGAAATCGTTCACCCCGGGCTGCGCGGTCCGGTCGCGGCGCATCAGGTCGAGCGACAGGCCATCGGATCCCCACGGCACGAAATGCAGGACCGCGCGGAGCACGCCGTTCTCGGTGGCGGTCGCGATGACGCACCGCTCGTCACCGCAGGCACCCACCCGGCCCAGCGCCATGGAGAAGCCGCGCTCGGTCTGGCCGCCGCGCCAGGATTCAGCCTTGCGGACGAACTGCGCTATCTGCGCGGCGGGAAAGTCCCCGGCCCGGCGCACCTCGGCGGTGTAGCCGTTCCGCTCCACCCGGGACACCATCTGCCGGACGTTCCGCATGGAGCGGCCCTTGAGCGAGAAATCGGATACCTCCACGACGGCCTCGTCGCCCAGTTCGAGCGCGGTGAGGCCGCCCTCGCGGCACCAGATCTCGGCGCCGAGTTCCCCGCACCCCATCACCGCGGGCACCCAGGCATGCCGGGCCGCTTCGTCCAGGAACGCGTGGATCGCGCCGGGCCATGCCTCCGGGTCGCCGATAGGATCACCGCCCGCGAGCATCACCCCGGAGACCACCCGGTAGCCAATGCAGGACTTGCCGGTGGACGACCAGATGACGCTCTTGTCGTTGCGGAGCGTGAAATAACCGAGGGAGTCCCGGTCGCCGTGCCTGCCGAGCAGGTCCCGGATCTTCGTTGCGTCCTGCTCACCCAGCCGCGCCGTCTGCTTGGCCGGGCGCAGGAACAGGTAGCCGGCCACCGCCAGGGTGAACAGGCCGAGGGCGCTGGTCAGCAGATTGAACAGGTCGCTGCGGTTGTCCGGGAGAAACTGGACCGGTCCCGAGATGCCGACCAGGCCGTAGATCACATGCTGGGTGCGCTGCACGAAGGAGTAATCGTGGGCCAGTCCCCGGGCGAGCAGCATGTAGGTGAGACCGATGGCCACATCGGCCACCACGAGCCCGGCGAAGACCGCGAGCGCCCGCCACCGGGTACGCGGATCCCCCACCGCGTAGAACTCGTCACGGAAGTACAGCAGGGCAGCGAGCACGCCCGCCGCCGCCACGGCCGGTACAACATGCGGCAAGCGCGCCAGGTGAACCACAATGCTGAACGCGAGCAGCAGAGTGGCCGCCTCCCAGGCACGGCGCTTCCGCCTGCGCAGGCCATGGGAGAGCATCAGCAGCATCAGCCCGATGAGCACATCCACGGTGCGCGTGAGGTTGGTCAGCGTTCCGGGCACGTAAGAATTGATCTTGTGCAGATGGGTGCGCTGGTAGAAGCTGGGCATCACCACCTGGGCGATGTCGGCCAGCCCGATGAGCAGGCAGAGCCAGGCTGCCGTCACCGGCACCCACCGCCGTCGATGCCTGCGGTCGGGCGGCCGGGTCACCGGCCTCTGGTCAGTGGAGGCGTCGTCGCCGGGCAGTGCGGCAACGAGGCCCGCTGTCCTGTTCTCGCTTGTCTCGGACATATCGGTTAAGCCCCGGATCACGGATCATCAGCGTAGTCATCGCTGACATCTGGCGCGGCCAATTGCCCCAAGGGAGGGGTACCCCCCTCAACGCAAGCTACCCTCCGGCGCGCCGGCCGAACAGCAGACTCATTGCTTCCGCCCGGGTGCGGTCACTGTCCCGGATGATGCCACGGACCGCCGAGGTCACCGTTTTGGCGCCCGGTTTGCGGACGCCGCGCATGGACATGCACAGGTGCTCGGCCTCAATCACGACCAGCACCCCGCGTGGCTCCAGCACGCTCATCAGTGCATCGGCGATCTGGCTGGTCATGCGCTCCTGGACCTGCGGCCGCCGGGCATACACGTCCACCAGCCTGGCCAGCTTGGACAGCCCGGTTATCTGGCCTTTCACATTCGGGATGTACCCGACATGCGCGGACCCGAAGAACGGGGTGAGATGGTGCTCGCAGGTGCTGTAGACCTCTATGTCGCGGACCAGGACGAGTTCGTCATGATCCGCGTCGAACACGGTGGTGAGCACGTCCTCGGGACGCTGCCCGAGGCCGGAGAACTGCTCGGCATAGGCGCGGGCCACTCGCGCCGGGGTATCCCTCAGCCCGTCCCGGGCGGGATCCTCGCCGATGGCGAGCAGGATCTCCCGTACCGCGCGCTCGATGCGCGCGGTGTCGAACTCGCTGGTCAATGGCCCTCGCCGCCGGTGTCATCGTCCTCGATACGGGGGGGCATACCCAGGGGCTGGTCCAGCGGCTGGCTGCCCTGCGACCAGGGAGTGGCCTGCCCGTTACCGGCCGCGGGATGGTCGTTCACGTCCGCAGCAGCGGTCAGCGCGAGCTCTTTGGGGGTCATGATCGGCGGACGGTCCGACGGCAGCCGCTTCCCGTACCCGGTGTAGGAGCCACGAGACGGACGCGTCTGTATGGGCGCGAAGATCGCCAGGACCTCTTTCCGGCTCAGGGTCTCCTTGTCCATCAGCTTGAGCACGAGATCGTCGAGGACCTCGCGGTACTGGACCAGGATCTCCCAGGCCTCGTCGTGCGCCGACTCGATGAGACGCCGCACCTCCTCGTCGATCGTGGACGCGATCTCCTCGGAGTAGTCCCTGGTGTGCGACATGTCGCGGCCGAGGAACGGCTCGCCGTCCCCGGTACCGAACTTGCGCGCGCCCAGCCGCTCACTCATCCCGTACTCAGTGATCATGCCGCGGGCGATCGAACTCGCCTTCTCTATGTCGTTGGCGGCACCTGTGGTCGGCTCGTGGAAGACCAGTTCCTCCGCAGTCCGGCCGCCCAGCAGCATCGCCAGCTGGTCCATCATCTCCGACCGGGTAATCAGGAACTTGTCCTCGGCGGGCGCCGAGGCGGTGTAGCCGAGCGCCCGGCCCCGGGGGATGATGGTGATCTTGTGCACCGGGTCGGCATTGGGCAGCGCGTGACCGACCAGCGCGTGACCGCCCTCGTGGTAGGCGATGAGCTTGCGCTCCCGCTCGGAAAGCAGCACGCTCTTGCGCTCGGGGCCGGCCATCACCCGGTCGATGGACTCCTCAAGCGCCGCCATGCTGATCAGCGTGCCGTTGGCCCGGGCCGTCAGCAGCGCACCCTCGTTGATGACGTTCGCCAGGTCCGCGCCGGTAAAGCCGGCGGTCCGGCGCGCGATGATGTCGAGATCCACATCGGGCGCGAACGGCTTGCCACGGGCGTGCACCCGCAGAATGCCCCTGCGCCCGGCCAGGTCGGGCTGGGCGACCACTATCTGCCGGTCGAACCGGCCTGGGCGGAGCAGAGCCGGGTCGAGGATGTCGGGCCGGTTCGTCGCCGCGATCACGATGACCCCGCCCTTGACATCGAACCCGTCCAGCTCGACCAGCAGCTGGTTCAGCGTCTGCTCGCGCTCGTCGTGACCGCCGCCGAAACCGGCGCCGCGGTGCCTGCCGACCGCGTCGATCTCATCGACGAAGACGATGGCCGGCGCGTTGGCCTTGGCCTGTTCGAACAGGTCACGAACCCGGGAGGCGCCCACCCCGACGAACATTTCAACAAAGTCGGAACCGGAGATCGAGTAGAAGGGAACCCCGGCCTCCCCGGCCACGGCGCGGGCCAGCAGAGTCTTGCCGGTGCCCGGCGGGCCGTAGAGCAGCACGCCCTTCGGGATCTTGGCGCCGATCGCCTGGAACTTGCCGGGGCTCTGCAGGAAGTCCTTGATCTCCTGGAGTTCCTCGATCGCCTCATCGGCCCCCGCCACGTCCGCGAAGGTCGTCTTCGGCGTGTCCTTGGTGATCAGCTTCGCCTTCGACTTGCCGAAGTTCATCACCCGCGACCCGCCGCCCTGCATCTGGTTCAGCATGAACACGAAGAACAAGATGATCAGCAGGTACGGGACAATGGTGAAGAGCAGGCTCCACACCGAGCTTCCCTTGGGCACCTGGACGTTGTAGCCCTGCGCAGGAAGATGAGTCTGGAGCTCCTGGGCGAGTTGCTGCCCTTGGTTCCCCACCCAGGAGGCCTGGTATTTCTGGCCCTTGACGGTGGTGATCTGGATCGTCTGATCCTTGTCGATCAGCAACGCGGACCTGACCTGGCCCGATTCGATCAGCGAGACGACCTTCGACGTGTCCGCCTGCGTGTACGAGGTGCCCGAGCTGGCATATTCGTAGACAACGAAGAAGACAAGCAGCATCACAAGGACCGCTACGAACGGCCCGCGGAAATAGCGCTTCACATCCATCGGTGAACGACCCCGCCAGCGTCTAGCGGGTTCCTCCTGACCAGCGTCACGCCCCGCCGACCCCCGGCGGGACTGCCTTGCGTCCCAATGACCATGCCCGGCTTCCTTGTCATTCCCGGCGCTGCCGCGGGGATATCCGACGGTACACCGCGCCCGGACGAGCCGGCACACGGAAGGCACCGCAAGGCCTCAGCAACCCTTTCCCACACCCAACGCTTCTCATCGCTCATCGTGTTCCCCTGGCGGCGGCGCCGCGGGCCCGCTGGCGGTGGCATCCGGGCCGGGCGAGTCTCCGGACCGTCCGTAGACGTGCGGAGCGAGGGTCCCGATGAACGGAAGATTGCGGTAGCGCTCCGCATAGTCGAGCCCGTAGCCCACGACAAACTCGTCGGCGATATCGAACCCCGTGTAGGCGACCTCCACATCCATCCGCGCCGCGGCCGGCTTGCGCAGCATCACGCAGATCTGCACCGAGGCCGGCCCGCGCGACCGCAAGTTGCCCACCAGCCAGGACAGGGTCAGGCCGGAGTCGACGATGTCCTCCACCACGAGCACGTGCTTGCCCGAGATGTCCGCATCGAGATCCTTCAGGATGCGGACCACTCCGGACGACCTGGTCCCCGAGCCGTAGGACGACACGGCCATCCAGTCCATCTCCACCGGGAGGCGCATCGCCCGCGCCAGGTCCGCCATCACCATGACCGCGCCCTTGAGCACGCCGACGAGCAGGAGTTCGCGGCCGGCGTAATCCGCGTCGATCTGCGCGGCCAGCTCCGCTACCCGCGCCTGCAGTCGGTCGGCGGGGATCAGTACGTCCTTGAGGTCAGTCCCCACGTCAATCGCGTCCACCCGCGCCCTCCGCGTCCTCGGGTCCCGGCGGCCCTGCCGTGGCTGACGTGGCTGCCTCCAGCAGCAGCCTCCCATATTGCCGCCGCCCACGGACGCCGCCTGGCAGGTCTGTCCAGCGCTGTCCCCGCCAGCTGGTCACCAGCGCGTCAAGCGCGTCAATGTGCCGCGCGGTGAGCGCGCCGGCCGGGCAGCCGGCCGCGATCGCCGACGCGCGGAGGACACGGCTGCGGATGGCGACCGGCAGCGGCGCGAGCGCGCCAGCGTCCAGCCCCGGGCCGGTGTCAGCGAGCCGCTGCGCTTCGGCCCGGGCGAGCGCATCCAGGGCGTCGCAGTCGGCGCGGAGCTGGCGGGCGCTCCGGGCCAGCGCATCGGCGACGCCCGGCCCGAGCTCCTGCTCGAGCACGGGAAGCACATGGTGGCGCACACGGGTCCGGCTATAGGCCGGATCCGTGTTGTGCGGGTCATCCCAGGGCTCGAAGCCCAGCGCCTGGCAGGCTTCCCGCATGGTGACCCGGCTGACGCCCAGCACGGGACGGCGGTAGCAGCCGCGCCGGGCGGGCATGCCGGCCAGCGAGCGGGCGCCCGAGCCACGGGCCAGGCCCAGCAGCACCGTCTCCGCCTGATCGTCGCGAGTATGGCCGAGCAGCACAGCGGCCGCCCCGGTGCCGCGGGCCACCTCGTCAAGCGCGGCATAGCGGGCGGCGCGGGCAGCGGCCTCGGGGCCCGGGCTGGTATTGCCCACCTGGCCGCCGGACACGCCGCTCGCCCGTGCGCCGTTGACCGGCCATCCGCGGACCGTCACCCGCACGTTCCGCACTGGGTCGAGGCCCATCCCGGTGAGTATCCCCGCGACGGCGGCAGCACGCTCCGCGGAGCCCGCCTGCAGACCGTGATCGACCGTCACCCCGCCCGCGCGCAGCCCCAGCCGGGGCGCCTCATGCGCGAGCGCCGCAGCGAGGGCGAGCGAATCGGCGCCACCTGAGCAGGCCGCGAGAACCAGGTCGCCCGCATCCAGGTCAGCCAGGCCGCGGCGGACGCAGCTGCGCGTCTCCGCCACCGCAGGGTGCGGGCCCATGTCCGGTCAGCCGCCTGCCGCCAGGGCGCCGGCCTCCCCGATCCGGTCCAGCCACCGCCGGGGGGCGTTGAACTCATCCTTGGTCGGCAGGGTCTCCGGTGAGGTCCAGACCTTGTTGAAGGTGGCCATCCCGGCCTCCTCCACCACGGTCCGCACGAACCGCGAGCCCTGCGCGTACTGCTTCATCTTCAGGTCGATGCCGAGAATCCGCCGGACGGTCCGCTCTACCCGGCCGGCTGCCACCCGCCGCTCGTTGAACCGCGCCCTGATCTCCTCGACGGAGGGCACCACGCGCGGTCCCACCGCATCCATCACGTAGTCGCCGTGTCCCTCCACGAGCGTCATCACGCTGGTCAGCCGGTCGAGGATCTCGCGTTGCCGCGGGCTCTGGATGGCCTCGATGAGGCTGTCACCCTCACCGTCGCGCACCGCGCCAGCCACCGCGTCCGCCGCCGACCGCAGCCGCTCCAAGATCGTGGCCGGATCGAGGTCGGAGGCGAGCAGGAACTCGGTCATCTGCTCCTGCACGTACCCGCGCAGCCAGCTCACGGCGGTGAACTGGGTCCGGTGGGTCTCCTCGTGCAGGCACACCCAGCGCCGGAAGTCATGCGGGTTAACCTGGAGCTCGCGTTCCACCATGAGGATGTTCGGCGCGACCAGGGTCAGCCGGCCCGCGGGAGCGACGCCGTCAGGGGCGTTCGGGTCGGGGGGCAGGAAGAGCTCGTACTGCCCCAGCACCCGGCCGGCCAGGTAGGCGAGGATCAGCCCGGCCTGCATGCCCGTGACCCGCGATCCGACCGCCCCCATCATCGAGCCGGCCGGCGGGGCACCGCCCTTCTCCCGCAGGTGCGCGGCGAGCGGGTCGAGCACGACGCGGAAACCGTCCACGTTCGCGCGGATCCACCCGGGCCGGTCCACGACCGCCACCCATCCGCCGTCCTGCGCGCTGAACATGCCGGTGACCTCACGGACCGGCTCGGCGACGGCCGCCGCGAGCTCGCGGAGTTCCGCGACCACGGCCCGTGCCTCGGAAAGGCTCACCTGTGGCCCCGGCCGCGCCCACCTGACCCCGGTGGAGATAGCCACGTCCCAGTCGATCATCTGCGCGCTGCTCACCCCTCCACCGTACGTGGCCGGCAACACAGACCGGGTCCGGCGGGCCGAGAGGCCCCGCGCGCCGCACCGGCCGGGTAGGCCGGATGAGGCCGACCTTCGATGACGGATGAGGTTGAAGGCAGCGGGTGTGGTGAGTGGTGCGGACGTTACGTTCGGAAAGAGGTTTGATCGTGGGTCTGGTGGTCTGGTCCGCTAACGGCAGCCGCAGCCAGCCAGGAGCGTGGCCATCGCGTCGATTTCGGCGGCCGCCTGCGTCAGGCTGCCCGGGGGGACCTGGTCGGCCATGAAGGCGAAGGCGAGGACCTGGCCCTGCCGGTCATAGGCGAGGCCCGCCATGGTGGCCACGGTGTCCAGGTTGCCGGTCTTGGCCCGCACGGCGCCCAGGGCTGGCCCCGTGAAGTGCCCGAACACGCTCTGGTCCGGAGCCAGCGTGCCGGAGAAGCCGGCCACGGGCATCCCGGTGACGGCCGGCCTGAGCTGGGCGTGGCCCGCCCCGGCGGCCACGGCGACGAGGCTGGTCAGCGCGCTGGGGGTGACCCGGTCGTCCGGGGACAGGCCGCTCCCGTCGACCAGCAGGATGCCGGAGACGTCCAGTCCCCGCAGCACGCGGGTGACAGCCGCCGCCGCACCGCTGAACGACGCCGCCGCACCGGCGTGCAGCGCGACCTGCCTCGCGAGATCCTCGGCGATCACGTTGTTGCTCTCCCGCAACATCCAGCCGACGACGGCGGACAGTGGTGGCGATGTGACAGCGGCGATCGTGGCGGCGCCCGCGGGCGCCGTCCCCTGGGCCACCGGGCCGGTCACGATGATCCCGTCAGCTTTGAGGAAGGACCCGAAGGCCGTGGCCGCGACCGCGGCCGGGTCGAATGACCGCGGCCGGAAATTGCCCGGGTTGTCGGCGTCTTCGGGGCGGCCCGAGGGGGTCAGCCTGCCCTGGTCCACTTCGAGCGACGTGATCGGTGTCACATTGCCGGTGCTGACATAGCCGGTGGGCCAGCCGGGGGCCAGCAGTGGGCCGCTGAACAGCGAGGTGTCGTAGCTGAGCCGGACCCGCGTCAGGCCCTGGGCACGCAGCGACCGGGCCGTGGCGGCGGCCAGGGACGCAAGCGTGGCCGGCTGCGGGTAGTCCGACGCCGGCGGCGGTCCCGCCGTGAGCGTGGGGTCACCGCCGCCCACCAGGACGACCGATCCGGCCGCGGCGCCCGCCACGACCCGGGTGGTGAACCGGGCGCCGGGACCGAGCGCGGCCAGCGCGGCCACCCCGGTGGCCAGCTTGGCGGTCGAGGCTGGTTCCGCCGGGGAACTCCCGCCGCTGGAGAAGAGCACGGCACCAGACACGGGATCGGTGACCACCGCGGCGACGTGCGAGCCGAGCGCTCGCGAGGCGAGGATAGGGGCCAGCGCGGCAGACAGGCCGTGGCTGGTCGGCAGCGGCCCAGCCGACTGTGCCGGGCGCAGGACCTGGCCCCCCGCCACGAGAGGCGCCGCGGCGACCCGCGGGATGTTCCACAGGGCGAGCCGCCCGGGCAGCAGCCGCGCCACCGCCACCCCCGCCCCCAGGGCGCACACGTTGACCATGGCCAGCGAGACCAGAGCGGTTATCCGGAGGCGGTTCGCCAACACCGCTCCTCTCACGAGATGCTTAAATCCAGTCGGGAGTCAATCATCTTCGCGCCCAGGGAGCGACATCGTGGAGTTCGAGGTCGTCATCGAGATCCCCAAGGGGCAGCGCAACAAGTATGAGATGGACCATGACACAGGGCGGATCCGGCTTGACCGGATGCTGTTCACGTCCACCAGGTACCCGTCTGACTACGGGTTCATCGAGGACACGCTGGCCGACGACGGCGATCCGCTCGACGCCCTGGTGATGCTGGAGGAACCGACGTTCCCTGGCTGCCTGATCCGGTGCCGCGCGATCGGCATGTTCCGCATGCGGGATGAGAACGGCCTGGACGACAAGGTGCTCTGCGTGGCCTCGACGGACCCGCGGATGAGTCATTTCAGCGACGTCGACGACGTGCCGGAATTCGACCGCCTGGAGATCCAGCACTTCTTCGAGGTCTATAAGGCCCTGGAGCCCGGCAAGGAAGTCGTGATCGGCGGCTGGGTGGGCCGCGCGGAAGCGGAGGCTGAGATCATCGCGTGCCGGCAGCGCGCGGTGCGGGCTGCCATCCGCGACATCGAGTAGCCCGCCGACCCACCTCGCTCGCAGGTCACTCAATGCGCGACACTGTGCAGAGGACATGCGCGAGGAGGCACCGGTGGATCACGCGGACGACGTGCTGAGCCGGGCGCCGTTGTTCGAGGATCTCGATGAGGACGGCGCGGACGCACTGCGGTCCATGGTGGCCGACGTCGAGCTTTCCCGTGGCGACCGGCTTTTCGATGAAGGTGACGCCGGGGACCGGCTGTACGTGGTGCTCGAAGGCAAGATCAAGCTCACCCGGGCGGCGCCGGACGGCCGGGAGAACCTGCTCAGTGTGCTCGGGCCGGGTGAGATGTTCGGCGAGCTGTCCCTCTTCGACCCCCGGCCGCGCACGGCGAGCGCGGTCGCCATCACCGACGCGCGGCTCGCCGCCCTCGCCCACGCCGACCTCCTGAACTGGCTCACCGGCCGCCCCGATGTGGCGCTGCACCTGCTGCGGGCGCTCGCGCGGCGGCTGCGCCGGGCCAACGATGTCATGGCCGACCTGGTCTTCACCGACGTGCCGGGCCGGGTGGCCAAGGCCCTGCTTGACCTGGCGGACAGGTTCGGCGAGCAGCAGGAGGACGGGCTCCAGGTTCACCACGACCTGACCCAGGAAGAACTCGCGCAACTGGTCGGGGCGTCACGCGAGACCGTGAACAAGGCCCTGGCGGACTTCGCGACGCGCGGCTGGCTCCAGCTATCGGCCAAGTCCGTGCTGCTGATCGACCCTGACCGGCTGGCCAAGCGCGCCCGGTGACATCCCGGCCGGTGACATCCGGCCGGTAACACCACCGCCCGCGCGGGCGACGTGCCGCCAAAGAAGACTCCTTCGACCGGCGATTAGTGCTGGTTCGCGCCGAAAGTAAGAAAAGTCCCTGCTGCTGACCATGAAGTGGTCGCCATTTCGTCAAGGATGTCCCTGCTTTAGAGCGGACGTCACTGGCCTTGAAATCGCGCACCTAATATCGCTACATATGGCGAAGCGTCGGAGGAGGGTCCGTCACACGGGTAAGTAGCCGTGGAGTTCGCGATGAGCGGCACGCTGCTACTCGTGGGCGCGCGGCCATCGGATACGGACCCGATTCGCCACCCACCCGTCATTCGCCACCCAGCCGTCAGCAGCCCAGCCGTCAGCAGCCCAGCCGTCAGCAGCCCGGGCGACACCGGGCCAGCCGGCCAGCGGCCGGCGCACCGGCCGGTCGTGACCGCCTCTACGAAATCGACCTGCTGCGAATCACCGCGGCGCTAGCCGTCGTCTTCTACCACTACACATTCTCCGGCTACGCCGGTCATCTCACCTCTATTGCGTTCCCGGCCCTCAGCACCGTCACGCGCTATGGCTATCTGGGCGTCGACATGTTCTTCACCATCAGCGGTTTCGTCGTGCTGCTCAGCGCGTGGGGACGGCGGCCGCACGAGTTCGTCATTTCCCGGATCGTCCGCCTCTACCCGGCGTACTGGGTGGCGGTTACCATCACCGCGATCGTCGCGATCACGCTCAGCCACGGATTGTTCAAGGTCACGCCGACGCAGTATGTCGCGAACCTGACGATGATCAACTCGCTGCCCCACATCGCGAACGTCGATGTCGTCTACTGGACGCTGTGGGCAGAGATCCGCTTTTACGTGCTCGTGTTCGTGCTCGCGTGGATCGGCATCACCCGAACGCGGGTCGTCACGGTGTTGTGGCTGTGGCTCGCCGCGACGGCGGTGATAGAGGCGCACGTCCTGCCGGCCAGCGTGGCCGGCACTCTCGACGTGCTCGTGCAGTCGCAGTGGTCGCACTACTTCATCGCCGGCATGGCGCTATGCCTGATCTACCGCACCGGCTTCTCCTGGCCGCTCGGCGCCGTATTGGTGATCGCGTACGGCAACGCGGTGTATCAGGCGATCAAGTTCGGGCACCTCGTCTCCGGCCGCTACCACCAGGTCCTGCACCCCCAGGTGATCGCCGCCCTCATCACGGTCATTTTCATCCTGGCCACACTCATTGCACTGCGGGTCACCCGGCGGTTCGGGCGGCCGTGGTTCGCCGTGGCGGGAGCGCTGACGTACCCGCTGTACCTGGTGCACGCGTACAACGGGTTCGTGCTGTTCAACCTGTTCGGCGGCAAGGTGAACCGGTGGGTGCTGCTGGTGGCGATGGTCACTGGCATGTGCGGCGCGGCTTACACGATCCACCGGCTTGTGGAGGTCAGGCTGGCGCCGCGGCTCAAGCGTGCGCTCGTACGGCTCGCCGCCGCCGCTGGCCTGGCCGGGCCAGGTAGCCGGCCACCGGCTCAGTTAGTTACTCATCCCGGGCGGCAGGGCGCCCTCGTCGGCCAGGTAGGCCAGTTGCGCCCGGACTGACCACTCGGCGAACGGCCAGAGCCCGCGGTCTACGTCCACATACACCCGGGCGACTATCTCCGCCGGGGTGCGGTCCCCGGCGGCGAGCGCGGCCGAAACCTCGGCCAGCCGCTCCCGGCGGTGGGCGATGTAGAAGTCGAGCGCGCCCGCCGGGTCGGTGAGCAGCGGCCCGTGGCCCGGCAGCAGCACCCGCAGCCGCGCCTCGTCGGCGAGTGCCCGCAGCCGGTCCAGGGAGCCCAGGTAGTCGGCCAGGCTGCCGTCCTGCGCGATCACCGTCGTCCCCCGGCCCAGCACGGTGTCCCCGGTGAGCAGGGCACCGTCGGCGGGCACCAGCAGGCAGACCGAGTCGGCGGTATGCCCCGGGGTGGCCACCACCCGGACCTCGCAGCCCGCCGCGGCCAGCACGTCCCCCGGGCCCAGGCCCGTCTCACCGAGCCGGAACGCCGGGTCCGCGGCCAGCACCGGGGCCCCGGTCAGTGAAGCCAGTCTCGCCGCTCCCGCGGAATGATCGCTGTGCCCGTGGGTGAGCAGGATCTGGGCGGTCTGCTGCCCGGCGCCGGCCAGTAGGTCAACGACCCGGCGCAGGTGATCCTCGTCGTCCGGTCCCGGGTCCACGACCAGCGCGGACGGCGATCCGGGCTCGGCGATGAGCCACGTATTGGTTCCGTTAAGCGTCATCGGGCTTGGGTTGGGGGCCAGCACGCAGCGTGCCCGGGACGTCCCGGAACCGTCGATCGGGGGCGGGTCGTCGGCGGGCGTCACAGCGGATACTCCAGGTCCGCGGGCATGGTCAGCCATACCGCGCCCTCGGCCATGACGACCTCCGGGACTACCGCGGTGATCCGGCGCCGCTCACCAAGGGCACCGTGAACGCCGCGGCACGCGCCGAGTTCGGCGAGGGTCACCGCGGTCGGCGGCATGAGCTGGATCTCGCCGCGGCGCGCGGCGGCGATCGCCTCGCCCGGCTGCACCCAGGCGACCCGGTCCGCCTCGCCGCCGACGTCCCTGGTGCGCTGGCCGGCCGGCAGGGCGGCGGCGAAGAACCGCGTGTCGTAGCGGCGCTGCTCGGTGACCGGGGTGACCCACCGCGCCCACGGCGTGAGCAGGTCGGCGCGGAGCACCAGACGGCGACGGCCGAGCAGGTCGGCGAGGGACAGTGACCGGTCAAGCAGCGCGTGGCGGTCCGCCTCCCAGTCCTCGCCGCGGGTGTCGGCGACGACCTGATCCGGGGAGGGCCCGGCCAGCAGCACACCGGATTCCTCGAAGGTCTCCCGGACCGCCGCGCAGACGAGGGCGCGGGCGAGATCCGGCGGGGCGGCCAGTACCGCACCCCATTCCGCCGCGCCTGGCCCGGCCCAGGCGACCTCGCCGCTGGTGTCCCTCGGGTCGACCGAGCCGCCGGGGAACACGTAGGCGCCCGGCCCGAACGCCATCGAGGGGGCGCGGCGCAGCATGTACACCTCGATGGAGTCTTTGTCGCCCCGGCCGGCGTCAGCCTGGCCCAGACCGGCCCGGCCGGCGTCAGCCTGGCCCAGACCGGCCCGGCCGGCGTCAGCCTGGCCCAGACCGGCCCGGCCGGCGTCAGCCTGGCCCAGACCAGCACTGCGCAGCAGCATCACGGTGGCCGCGTCGCGCGGCGGGGCCGGCTCCTTACGCCCTTCGAGGACCTCGCGGGCCTGCTCGGCCATCCGTCCCCCGAGGCGCAGGACGGCGCGGCCGGGGGAACCACGGTCGGCAGGTGCGCTCAATCACTGACCTCCGCGATCAGCTCAACCTCGACGGGCGCGTCGAACGGGAGGACCGCCATCCCGACCGCGCTGCGGGCGTGCCTGCCCGCCTCGCCGAACACCTCAAGCAGCAGCTCACTGGCACCGTTCACGACCTGCGCCTGCTCGGTAAAGCTGGGCGCGCTGGCCACGAAGCCCGTCACCTTGACCACGCGCACAACGGAGGAGAGCCCGCCGGTCACCGATGCGACCGCGGCGAGCGCGTTCAGCGCGCAGACCCGGGCGAGTGCCGCGGCCTCCGCCGAGCTGACCTCCGCGCCGACCTTGCCTGCCATCAGCAGCACGCCGTCGACCAGCGGCAACTGCCCGGCCGTGTAGACGTGGGCGCCGGTCCGCACGGCCGGCACGTAGGCCGCCAGTGGAGCGGGCACCGCGGGCAGGGCCAAGCCCAGCGCGGCGAGCCTGGCCTCTGGCGAGCCGGCCGCCGGGCCGACCGTCATGACGTGCCCTTCGCCCGTTTCATGTAGGCGACGAGCTGCTCCTGGTTCGGCCCGGGCACCAGGGCCACCAGTTCCCATCCATCGTCGCCCCAGTTGTCGAGGATCTGCTTTGTCGCGTGCACCAGCAGCGGCACCGTTGCGTACTCCCACTTCTGCATGGCGCCAACCCTAGCGGTCGGTCAGGGCACTCCTTTGACAGACCGCTGCCGACCCGGATGAGCCCGCTGCCGATCCGGATGACCGAGCCGCGGCCGAGGCCGCGACCCGGATGACCGAGCCGCGGCCGAGAGGAGGCCCTAACCTCCCGGGGAACTGCGCGGCGGGCGCTTGCGGCCGTCCGGGCTGCCCGCCGTGTCGCCGCCTGAGGCGTCGGCGGACGTGGCGCCGGGCTTTGGCTCGTCCGCCAGATCCCCGGCCTCGTCGGGAACGGGCGGTATGACCGACTCGTCGAGCTCCGGGATGGGCGCCTTCGGGATCTCCGGCACCGGGACGTCGGCGATCGCGGGCGGTGGCACGGGCGCACTTCCGATCTCGGCCCCGGCTTCGGCCTGGGCCAGCTCTGCCTCACCGGTATCCGCGGGCGGCGGCCCCATGTCCTGCTGCGGCGGAGCCGGCGCGTACCTCTCGAAGAACCGCAGCAGCTCAACCGGCACCGGCATGACCAGGGTGCTGTTCTTCTCCGCGGCGACCTCAACCACGGTCTGCAGCAGCCTCAGCTGCAATGCCGCCGGATCGCGGGCCATCACGTTGGCCGCCATCGCCAGCCGCTTGGATGCCTGGTACTCGCCGTCGGCGGAGATGATCCTGGCCCGGCGTTCCCGCTCCGCCTCGGCCTGCCGTGACATCGAGCGCTTCATTTGCTCCGGCAGGTTGACGTCCTTGAGCTCGACCCGCTCGACCCGGATGCCCCACGGACCCTCGGTCGGCTCGTCGATGATGCGGCGCAGCTCCCGGTTGACGTTGTCCCGGTCGGCGAGGAGCTGGTCCATCTCGGACTGGCCGATGACCGAGCGGAGTGAGGTCTGGGCCTGCTGGGAGACCGCGAACATGTAGTTCTGCACGTTCACGACCGCCTTGATCGGGTCGACCACCCGGAAGTACACCACGGCGTCGACCCGGACACTGACGTTGTCCTTGGTGATCCCCTCCTGGGCGGGCACTCCCATCGCGATGATCTGCATGTTGACCTTCTGCATGCGATCACCGATGGGCCTGATGATCGTCAGCCCTGCCCCCCGAGGGGGATAAAGTATCTTGCCGAACCGGAACACGATCGCCTGTTCGTACTGCTGCACCACGCGCAGTGAACGGCCTACTACTACCAGTCCGGCCACAATCAGCACCACGAGGATGACCACGAGGGCCGCCACCATTGGTCAACACCCCTTCTCTGCCGGCGCACCCGGCTTTCCGCCCAGCCTAGTGACAAATGCCCCGCGCGCCAGTGCCCGCCCGGCGCCCGCGCGGCGTCCGCGCTCGCTCGGCAGGTGGGAAAGCTGGTACACGGGCAGCGATAACCTCCTTTAGGTGAGTGCGCGGGACACGGACTGGGAGGGCGTGCGGCTGCACGTCGTCACCGGCAAGGGCGGAACCGGCAAGACGACAGTCGCCGGGGCACTCGCCATCGCGCTCGCCTCGGGCGGCGGCAAGGTCCTGCTCATCGAGGTGGAGGGCCGCCAGGGAATCGCCCGCCTCTTCGATTGCCCGCCGTTGCCCTACCAGGAGCGCCGGATCGCGGTGGCGCCCGACACGGCCACGCTCCCCGGGGGTGATGTCTACGCCCTCGCCGCGGATCCCGAAACTGCCCTCATCGAGTACCTGCAGATGTTCTACAACCTGCGCCATGCGGGCACGGCGCTCACCCGGCTCGGCGTCGTGGATTTCGCCACCACGATCGCCCCCGGGCTGCGTGACGTGCTGCTCATCGGGAAGGCGGCGGAGGCCACCCGGCGGCGGTCCGGCGGCCGGCCGGTGTACGACGCGGTAGTCATGGACGCGCCTCCCACCGGCCGCATCGGCAAGTTCCTCAACGTGGCCGGGGAGGTGTCCGGGCTGGCCAAGGTAGGGCCGATCCACGGCCACGCCGATACGGTCCAGAGCGTCATCCGCTCGCCGCAGACGGCGGTCCACTTCGTCACGGTGCTGGAGGAAATGCCGGTTCAGGAGACTCTGGACGGCGTCGCCGAGCTGCGCGGGCTCGCCCAGGGCGGGTTTCAGCTCGGCGGCATCATGATCAATATGGTGCGGCCGGTCGAACTGGCCGGAGAGCAGCTGCGTGCCGCCGCGGACGGGACGCTGGACCAGCACGAGCTGCGCCTGGGCCTCAAGGCGGCGGGCATAGAGGACAGCGACGACAGCCTGGGCCTGGCCGCGAGCCTCGCCGCGGAGCTCACGGAGCACGCCCGCGAGGCTCAGTCACAGCAGGCGCAGCGGCACCGGCTGGAAGAGACGGGCCAGCCGCGCTACGAACTCCCGCTGATCGCCGATCTGATGGACCTGGGCGGGCTCTACCGGCTGGCGGCCGCGCTACGCGACCAGGGAGCCGCGTGATGGCACGGGATGCCGATGACCCGAGGCCGCCGGTGCTCGACGTGGACAGGCTGCTTGATGACCCCCGGACGCGGATCATCGTGTGCTGCGGGTCCGGCGGGGTCGGCAAGACCACCACCGCGGCCGCACTGGGCCTGCGGGCCGCGGAGCGGGGCAGGCACGTGGTCGTGCTGACCGTCGATCCGGCGCGGCGCCTGGCCCAGTCGATGGGCCTCACCTCGCTGGACAACACCCCGCGGCCGGTGCCCGGCGCGGTCGGTGACCCGCAGCTGGGCGGCAGCCTGCACGCGATGATGCTGGACATGAAGCGGACCTTCGACGAGATCGTCGAGGCGCATTCCGATCCGGACCGCGCCGCGCAGATCCTCGCCAACCCCTTCTACCAGTCCCTGTCGTCGAGCTTCGCCGGCACGCAGGAGTACATGGCCATGGAGAAGCTCGGCCAGCTGCGCCAGGCGGAGGAATGGGACCTGATCGTGGTCGATACCCCGCCCAGCCGGTCAGCGCTGGACTTTCTCGACGCACCACAGCGGCTGGGCAGGTTCCTCGACGGCCGGCTCATCCGGCTGCTCACCGTTCCCACCAGGGTCGGCGGCCGGACGTACATGCGCGTCGTGACGGCCGGATTCGGCGTGCTGACCGGCGTGATCACGAAGGTGATCGGTACCCAATTGCTGCGGGACGTCCAGACGTTCGTGGCCGCGTTCGACACGATGTTCGGCGGCTTCCGCCAGCGAGCCGACGAGACTTACCGGCTGCTGCAGGCCCCAGGGACCGCTTTCCTGGTCATCGCGACGCCGGAACCGGACGCCCTCCGTGAGGCGTCGTACTTTGTCGAGCGGCTGTCCCAGGACCAGATGCCACTCGCGGGCCTGGTCGTGAACCGGGTACACCGCTCGCCGGCAGCACAGCTTTCCGCCGCGCGCAGCCTGGCCGCCGCAGAAGCGTTGCAGTCCGCGCCCGTCCAGACACTTATCAGACCGAACGAAGGTCCCGCCGCCGGTGTCGGCCGCTACCCGCTGGCGGCGACGGCGCTCAGGCTGCACGCCGAGCGGATGCAGCTTGGCGAGCGCGAACGACGCCTGGAAGAACATTTCACCGCGGCTCACCCGGTGATTCCGGTAGCCGAGGTCCCGGCCCAGCCGGTGGATGTACACGATCTCGATGGGCTCCGCGCCATCGGGGCGGAGCTAGCCAAGGCGGCAGGCGCTGGCCCGGGAACTCTCGCCCGCGGGTAGCCGACGACCTGCACCAGCTAGCTGGCGACCAGTTCGTCCGTGGTCTGCTCGTACTGGTTGCGGGCATGTTCGAGCAGCTCGCGCCAGGACGACACGTCTGGCCGACGACGGAGTAGCGCCCGCCGCTCGCGCTCGGTCATGCCGCCCCAGACGCCAAACTCGATGCGGTTGTCGAGGGCGTCCGCGAGGCACTCTGTCCGCACCATGCAGCCGCGGCAGATCAGCTTGGCCCGGTTCTGCGCCGCACCCTGGACGAAAAGCTCGTCGGGGTCTGTTCCCTTGCACGCGGCGCGGGCGGTCCAGTCAGCGATCCACATGTGGTCCCACTCCTCCTGATCGTCACGCCCAGTTCGGGGTCGTCACGCCGGACGGCGTTCACTTGCGGTCCAGGGCTGACGGCTGGCGCCAGCCACTGTTGTCATAGTTGCGAAAAAGTAACTTACGGAAGTCCTGGCCTCAGCGCCAGACCCCATTGGGCCCATTTAACGAATAGCCCTGATGGGCCATAGACGGCCTGACAGGTAGTCACCCTCCGGTGACAGCCACCGGCGCTTGCCCCGGGGCGTACCCTAAGTCCGTGCTGACATCAGGTCCTCTCGGCAAGATCGGTGTGGCGGGCCGACTCGCCGCGCTGTCGGTCATCGGCGGTGCGCTGGTCGCGGCCCTGGTCCTGCCCGCGGTGGGCGTGGCCGGCATCGCCGTCCGCAACTCGACGAACAAGTTCAACACGCTGTCCACGCCCGAACTCGGCCAGCTGCCTGTCCGTTCGGCATTCCTCGACGATCATGGCAAACTCCTCGCATACTACTACCCGCGGGGCATTGACCGGGTTCCGGTGGCATTTGCGCAGATCGCACCAGCGATGCGCGCGGCGGTTGTGGCGATCGAGGACTCCAGGTTCTACCAGCATGGAGCGCTCGACTTCAAGGGCACGGTCCGCGCGGTCATCAACAACCTGGAGCACAAGCCGATCCAGGGTGGCTCCACGCTGGCGCAGCAGTACGTGAAGAACGTGCTGATCCTGTCGTCTGCGGACCCGCAGAAGGCGCTGGCCAGCGCCACCCAGGACACGGCCGGTCGGAAGCTCCGTGAATTGCGGATGGCCGTCGAGGTCGAGCACCAGATGACCAAGGACCAGATCCTGGCCGGATACCTGAACGTGGCCCCCTTCGGGGGCGAGATCTACGGCGTCGAGGTCGCCTCGGCGTACTACTTCCATACTCACGCGGCCGACCTCACCCTGCCGCAGGCCGCGCTGCTGGCTGGGATGGTGGACAATCCATCCCTCTACAACCCGGTCTCGAATCCCGCTGGGGTCACGCACCGCCGCAACATCGTGCTGGCCCGGATGGCCCAGCTCGGCGTCATCACCAAGGCCCAGGAGCAGCAGGCCAAGGCCTTGCCGCTCGACCTGCACATCACGCCGCAGCAGACCGGCTGCACCAGCAACTCGGCCAGGTACGCCGTGTTCTTCTGCGACTACGCGCTCGCCAAGATGCAGCACGATGCCGCGTACAAGGAGGCCTGGGCCAGGCTGCAGGGCACGGGCGGGCTGACCATCTACACCACCGTGGACCGGCAGGACGAGGACGCGGCACGGCACGCGGTCAACTACGAGATGCCGGCCCCGCCCTCGTCTGTCAACCCGGGCAAGAACGCCGAATCCGAGGTCATGATCCAGCCGGGAACAGGCTACGTCAAAGCGATCGCGAACGACCGGCCCTACGGCACCGGCCCGGGCCAGACCACCGTGAACTACGCGGTCGGCCCGCAATACAACGGGTCCGCTGACGGCGTGCAGATCGGCTCGACCGGCAAGGTCTACACCATGGTGGCGGCCCTTGAGCAGGGCATCCCCTTCGGGTACAGCAAGACGGTGCCGGCCTCGGCCACAGTGGGCCCCTACTACGACTGCAGCGGCCGGTACGTCAATCCCTGGCCGGTGCACAACGATGAGAGCGAACCAGGCGGCACCTTCACGCTGTATACCGGGACGACGTTGTCCATCAATGTGTTCTTCGCCTATCTGGAGCAGAAGGTCGGCCTGTGCAGCACGGTGAAGGCCGCCGTGCAGATGGGCCTGACCTGGCCAGATGGCACTTCTCTGCTCAAGCCGTACCGCACCCCTACGAGCACCCAACAGAGCGCGGACGGCACGGCGTCATTCACGCTCGGCTCCGACGGTGTGGCGCCGATCGACGTGGCGGCCTCCGACGCGACACTCCCGGCGCGGGGCATCTACTGTCACCCCATCCCCATCACCAGGATCGTGACCTCCACCGGCGCCGCCCTTCCGGTGGAATCGGCTGGCTGTCACCGGGCCCTGTCCACTGAGGTCGCCGATGCGGCCAACTACATCCTGCAGGGTGACTTGAACGGCCGTGGGACAGCCTCGGCGGACGCGATCCCGCGCCCGGCGGCGGCCAAGACCGGGACCGCGGACCAGTACCGGTCGGCGTTCTTCGTCGGCTACACCCCGGATCTCCTCGCCACCGTGTGGGCGGGCAACCCGACAAACCCCGTGAATTTCCCGATGTCGGGCTACCCGGGCTCGTGCTGGCTGGGCGGCTGCTCGGGCTTCATGTACGGCTCGATGGCGCCCGGTCAAACCTGGCAGGTCAGCTTCCTGCACGCGAGTCTGAACCCTTCAGCGCCCAGTTTCGTACCGGTCGATCCAGCCAGCTCGCTGTGGTCGCTGGGTGACGGGCTGGTCGCGCCCAAGCCCCCCAAGCCCACCGAAAGCCCCACTCACGGTAACGGTAACGGTAACGGTGGGGGCGGAGGCGGCACCCCACCCACCATCAGGCCGACCCTCCTACCGACCCTCCCAACAGGCGGCTAGGGCACAAGCAGGCGAGCCAGCGCACCCCCAGCCCGGGCCGCTGGGGCGTGCCCTAGTTTCCGAGCTTGCGGCGGACCTCGGCGGCGACCCTGGCTCCGTCTGCGCGGCCCGCCACCCGTGGGGTGACCGCCTTCATCACCTGGCCCATCGCCGCCATGCCGCTCGCCCCGGTTTCCTCTACGGCGGTCGCGACCAGGGCGGCGAGTTCGTCATCATCAATCTGGGCCGGGAGGTATGCGTCGAGGATCACGCCCTCCGCCCGTTCTGCTGCTGCTTGTTCTTGCCGTCCGGCCGCCGCGAACGCCTCGGCCGCCTCCCGGCGTCTCTTGGCCTCCTTGGCGAGCACCTTCGTGACTTCGTCGTCGGTCAGCTCACGGGCTGCAGGGCCGGCCACCTCCTCCTTGGAGACCGAGGTCAGCGCCATGCGCAGGGTGCGTGTGCGGACCTCATCGCGTGCCTTCATCGCCGCGGTCAGGTCGCCGCGGAGCCGGTCCTTCAGGTCAGCCATGACTCCATCCTGCCGTGCCGGGGCGCGGCGTGCGCGACGTGGCTGGCGGCAGTGGCTACGGCCCGGCTGGTCAGCCTGGCATGGCACCATAGAGATATGCGATCAAGAGCCCTCCAAGCCCTCGGGACCGCAGCTGCGATAGGTGGTGGCACCCTCGTCTACGGCTCCGTCGTCGAGCGGAACTGGTTCGCCCTGCGCCGCTTCGAGGTGCCGGTGCTGGCCGCGGGCCTGGCGCCGCTGCGCGTCCTGCACATATCCGATGCGCACCTGACGCCCGGACGCCACCTGCTCATGTCGTGGATCAGGTCGCTGGACGCTCTTGAGCCGGACCTGGTCGTGAACACAGGGGACTCGATCGGCCACCTGCAGGCCGTTCAGCCATTCCTGGAAGCTCTTGGCCCGCTGCTGGACCGGCCCGGAGTCTTCGTCTACGGCTCGAACGACCTGTACAAGCCGAAGCCACGGAATCCGGTGCGGTACCTGTGGCACAGCAGTTCGCACGCGTTCAACCGCAACGTGCCCAACATGCCGTGGCCGGAACTCGGCGCGGGCATGGTCGCCGCCGGCTGGCTGGACGCGAACAACCGGCGCGGCCGGATCAAGGCAGGCGATCACGACGTCGAGGTGGCCGGGGTGCATGACTCGCACACCGGCCGGGACCGCTACGAGGACATCGCCGGGCCCGCCGACCCCGCTGCCGACGTGCGGCTGGGCGTCATGCACTCACCCGAGCCCCGGGTTATGGACCAGTTCGCGGCGGACGGCTACGACCTGCTGCTGGCTGGCCACACACATGGCGGGCAGCTGCGCCTGCCGCTGTACGGCGCGCTGGTGACCAACTGCGGCCTCGATCCACGGCTGGCCCGGGGCCTGCACCGGTACGCCGGCGGTGACCCTGGCACCGGCTGGCCGGGCACCTGGCTGAACGTGTCCGCGGGGCTCGGCACGTCGCCCTGGGCGCCGATCAGGTTCTGCTGCCGACCCGAGGCAAGCCTTCTCACCCTGGTTCCGCGGATCGGCTAGACTGCCGGGGGCTCTGGGGTTCATCCTCGGGGCTCCTGCCGCCCAGGCGGACGGCGGGGTGTGGCGCAGTTTGGCAGCGCGCTTCGTTCGGGACGAAGAGGCCGCCGGTTCAAATCCGGCCACCCCGACCAGAAGGTCTTAGCAGGTCAGAAGGGATTTCGGAGCATCGCTCTGGAATCCCTTTTTGATCTTAAATAGGTCTTCGGGAGCCAAACGGGGAGCCATTGCCTCACGCGGACTTGGCTTGGTTCTGCTGGTTGAAGATGGTGTTCATGGTCTCGGCACCCTTGGTGCGGACCGGCTAGTTGACTGGGAGGTCCTGACATGACCAGTAAGTTCACCGAGCTTGTGATCGACTGTGCCGATCCCAACGGTCTCGCCCGGTTCTGGTGCTCGGTCCTTGACTACGAGGTGCAAGACGAAGATGACGGAATTGTCACAATTGGCTCCCCTATGGTGCCTGAAGGCAAGAACCACCTTGGCCCAGTGCCACCGACGTTGACATTCGCGCACGTGCCCGAGGGCAAGACCGTCAAGAACAGGCTCCACCTCGACGTCAACCCAACCGACAGGGAGCAAGACGAAGAGGTCCGTCGCCTGCTCGACCTAGGTGCTCGACACGCCGACGTCGGCCAAGGCGATGAGAGCTGGGTCGTACTTGCCGACCCAGAGGGGAACGAGTTCTGCGTCCTTGCGGGCCGCCGCCCCTGATAGGAGGCCGCACACCGCGCCAGACCTACTTCCGGTCGCCTACCCACGCTCACGCGAACACGATGAGGAGCCCCTCCAAAGATGGAGAATCCCGACCCGAGCAAGATCAAACTCTGCCAACTTCTTGACTCATGACAGGAGGTCGTCGGCCGGACCGCTATGACCTGCCCGGCCGCAAGTCATCGGGTATGGCGGCGTATCCGCGAGTTACCGTGAGTCCCCGCTCTGACCGACTGATCGGGCACGCAACGGGCACGCCGCCTAGCACAATCTGGGAGCATGAACGCGCTGGACTGGGATCACAACGCCTATTACCACCGCTTGCTCTTGCGGCACCTGCCGCGTCCATGTAATCGGGTACTTGATGTCGGCTGTGGCGCCGGGGCTTTCGCCGTGGAACTGGCCAAGCGGGCGGAACACGTCGACGCCCTTGACCGCTCCCCGGCCATGATCGAAGAGGCCAAGCGGGTGGCACCGCCCAATGTCACATGCCTCCTCGCTGACGTACTGCAAGAGCCACTGCCAGACGCCCGGTATGACGCCATCGTGTCAATCAGCGCCCTGCATCACACACCTCTTGAAGAGGTCCTGCCCCGCCTGGCCGGAGCGTTGCGCCCAGGCGGTGTCCTGGCGGCCGCAGCTTTGCCCCGAATCGATCTGCTACACGAGCTGCCCGCCGAGCTGACCGCGGCGATCGGTCACCGGGTGCTCGGGGCCGCATTTGCCATCCTCAGAGCCTCTGGCCGCAGACGCTGGTACGCGAAGGAACTCAACCACATAATCATGCCCGTCGTTCTTGATCCATCCCTGACTACCCGCCAGGTGCGGCAGCAGGCGTCGGCGCTTCTGCCCGGCGCGCAGGTGAGGCGGCTGGTCTTCTGGCGCTACTTCCTGCTGTGGCGGAAGCCGATCGAGACCTGACAAACATCGTCGGCCGTCCGTCAAGCCCGGTCCTAAGTGTGTGGTTATGACTTGCTGGCGGGATTTTGCTGATGCTCACATGTCCATCGGTGGGTTCGCGGCTCGTAGTGCTGGCTAGATTCCCCGAAGATCCTCCGGTGGATCGCGCACAGGTGCGACAGGTCGTAGCCAGCATGAACAGGCGACTCCCCGAGCAGGATCAGCGCCGCGTGGGTGATCTCCCGTCCGATCTCGATCGTGTCGCCCGCGTTGTCGGGATCACGCTAGACCAGCCGTCACCGCCCGAGTAGCAGCAGGGATCAGCGGCGGGGATCCACCTGGACCTTGGGGCCCGGGCCCGCGCCATCCGGCCGCCGGCCGGCCAGGACCGCGCCGACC
>WNFD01000959.1_pt1 | contig 62187 bp, 64 predicted proteins | sample 5400491 | NCBI WGS metagenome assembly WNFD01 (sample SAMN13153343, study PRJNA577476) | soil metagenome | isolation source: 120 cm saprolite under Douglas fir tree site 2 hole 2 replicate 2 | place: USA:California | collected 2015-04-18 | reverse complement strand
CCGGGTCTCCTGGCTGACCGGCCGGTTGGCCGAGAACGTGTGACTGACCGTGGCTGTCGACACGCCCGCCATCCGCGCGACATCCACAATCGTCACCATGCTGGTGGATTGTGAGGTTAAACGTTTTGCATGTCAATGGCCCAGCATTTCCGGTGGGCGGCCGAAACTTCGACGGGCCTCCGAGGGCCCGATGCCAGGAGGCGCCGGAAGGGTGGTCTACCGGGTCGGCATGTCGACGCTGAGTCCCGTGATCGTTGCCGCGTCGGCAAGACGCTTGTCATAAGTGACGAACGAAGTCAGTTGCCCACGGATGCTCAGGGCTGTTGCCAGGTGAACAGCGTCGAGACTGCGGACGGTGGCCGGGCTGATCGTCTGAGCGAGAATCCTGATGCGCGGCTCCAGATCCACAAGATCTATGAGATCCAGCACAGGATGCAGTCTGCTGACGGCTTCAGGGGCGTGCCGGGCCAATGCGCGGAAGGACTCTACCTCTACGAGTACCGAGCTGACCCAGGCGGTATCGGCACGCTGGCCCAGCCAGTCACGGAGAGCCTGCGACTCTGGTTCGGCGTGGACAAGCTTGACGACGGCGGCCGAGTGGAGATAGATCATCACCGTTCTTCGTCGCGTGAGCGGGACAACTCCTCCGCGACGTTGATGCCGTCCGGTTCCCCAAGCGGCATCCGGAGGATTGCGCGACGCATCTCCGCAGCGCGTTCGCGCCGGGTGGCTGCCTCCAGCACCGCTTGCCTGATGGCCGCGGACTTAGAGATGCCATCGTGCGTCAGCACGTCGAGAGCATGCTCGGTAGCGGCATCCGTGCGGATCGTGATCGTCTCGGCCATAGACCAATAGTAAGACTCAACGTCTTACGACTCAATCGCAGGGGTTGGCTCTGGGCTCCTGACCGTGCCCGGCTAGCTACGTCCTGGTCCGACTCGGGATGGGTTCCGGTGATCGGCTGGCCTCGGGGGGGAAGGCACGGCGGGCCGCCAGGACTACGAGCGTGCCGGCCGCGGCCAGGGCCATGCCGACAACGGGCAGCCCGGCCAGCCAGCCTGCGTCCACGAGGATCGACCCGGCGAGGGCTCCGCCTCCGATCCCGATCTGGAAGGCGACCACGTAGAGAGCCGAGGCCGTGTCGGCGGACTGCGGGGCGACGCGCAGGACGGCGGACTGCAGGGCGACGGGGATCGCGGTGAAGGCGGCACCCCAGAGGACGACCGCGGCGACGGTGAGCCCGGCCGACCCGTAGCTGATAGTGGACAGAGCGGCGAGCGCGGCGGTCAACGTGGCCGCGCAGCCCGCCGCCGCCAGGCGCGGCCACCGGTCGGTGGCCCAGCCGGTAATCCCCAGACCCCCGACACCGGCGACGCCGTAAGCCAGGAGCACCATGGCCAGGGCCAGCCCGCTCAGGCCGGCGTCACGCCGGACGAGCGCGGCGATGTAGGTGTAGGCGGTGAAGTGCCCGATGACCACGAGCACCGTGACCGCGCATACCGCGAACAGCGACCGGCTGCGCAGCGCCGCGGGGATCGCCACCACCCGGGCGCGCAGGTCGCCAGCCGGATCGTGGGAGGGAAGCGGGGGCAGAGCCGTGCGCAGGGCAACGGCGCTCACCGCCGCCGCCACGCCGACGGCCACGGTCGCAGCACGCCATCCCATCACCTGCCCAAGGGCGGTGGCCAGAGGAGTGCCCAGGACCAGCGCGAGGGAGTTGCCGGTGAAGACGACCGCCGTGGCACGCCCAGCCCGTCCCGGCGCGACGAGCCTCGCCGCTACCGGAGCCAGCACCGACCAGAACACGCCGTGCGCGAACGCGCACACGACGCGGGCGCCGGCCACCACCGCGTAATCAGGGGCCAGAGCGATAACGAACTGTGACAGCGCCAGCAGAATGACCGCCCCGAGCACGACCTGACGCCGAGGCCGGTGACTGGTCCACGCGGTCAGTGGCACAGCCGTGAATCCGGCCGCGGCTGCGTATACCGTCACGAGCAACCCGATGGCACCCGGTCGGACGTGCAGTCCGGCGGCGAGTTGCGGTAGCAGTCCGACCGGCAACGTCTCCGCTGTCACGTACACGAAAGCGGCGGTGGCCAGCGCCACCAGCCCCACGCCGCCTCGCGGCGGACCGGCTGGGTGTCGCAGCGGGCGGACGATGGCAGCGGAATCCATAACGCCTATTTTATACTCGTTGAGAGAGTATAAAATAGGTGACGAGAACAGGTGGTGATGATGCAGGTGTCTGGGCTGTCGGGCCAGGCGGGTCTCCTGCGTGCCGTGCACGCGCAACCGGGCATCACCCGAGTGTCGGCCGCCCAGGAGCTGGAGATGCCAAGCGGCTTTGCCGCCGAGACATCCGCCCGGCTCGCTGCGCTGGAGTTGCTGATCGAGCATCCAGCGCCGCCCACCGGCCGCCGTGGCCGGCCCACCACGTCGCTGCACCCGCACCCATGCGGGCCGTTGGTGGCCGTCGCCGACATCGCGCACGAGTCGTGGCGCGTGGCGGCCGTGCAGCTGGGCGGGGAGGCGGTCGAGTCCGTTAAGCGCCCGCATCAGCGCGACCAGGCGGAAGTGCTGGCCGCGGTCGCTGGCGAGCTCGACTCGTTCGGCCGGCGGTACGGCGGCCGGATCCGGGCCGTGGCGGTCGCCGTGCCCGGAACCGTCGTCGGCGGTCGGCTGGTCCAGGCCCCGAACCTCGGCTGGAACGACGTTGACCTCTCCATGCTCTGGCCGCGCTACGACCCTCAATGCCCGTTCCTCACCGGCAACGATGCCACCTTCGCCGCCATTGCCGAATCGCGGCGCGGCGCGGCGGCCGGCGCCGGCACGATCCTGCACCTGTACATGGACGCTGGCGTCGGCGGTGCTGTCATCGAAGGCGGGCGTGCCCTGCTCGGGGCCACCGGGATGGCCGGCGAGTTTGGCCACATGCCCTTCGGGGATCCCACGCTGCGCTGCCGGTGCGGCGCGGCGGGATGCTGGAACACGACCCTGGACGGCCACGCCGTGGCCCGGGCTCTGCGGCAGCCTGCTCCAGCAGACGAGGTCACCTACACCCGCCGCATCATCGCCGCCGCCAAGGCGCACCAACCCGAGGAACTTTCGGCGATCCAAGCCGCGGCCAGATCGCTCGGGCGAGGTGCCGCCGGCCTGGCCAACGCTTTCGACCCGCACATCGTCACCGTCGGCGGGGTCGGACGCGACCTCCTCAGCGTCGCCGGCGAGCAGGCCGGTCGCGCCTACCTTGAGGGGCTGATGCAGTTCCGGACGTCGCCGCCCCCTCCGATGATCCCCGCACACCTCGGCGACGACGCCCCCCTCGTCGGCGCGGCCGAGGACGCATTCTCGGCGGTGCTCTCCGACCAAGGCCTGCGCGCCTGGTCAGCCCGGACGCGAGATGGGGTACGTTGACCGCGCGCAGCGGGCAGGGACAACTGTCTTGCGGTCCCCGCCCCATGCGTCTCGTGCCGCGTCCCTAAACCCCATGAATGTGCCATTGCACCGGTTGCAACCGGTGCAATGGCACATTCACCGCGTAGTCGGCTCGCTTACGGGCGGGGTATCGGCTCACTTATGCAACCAGCCGACGACGTGTTCGTCGGCGCCGTCGGCGCCGTCGGCCTCAGGCCAAATCGAACTCGCCGTCGTTGACGCCGGCGGTGAAAGCGGTCCATTCGTCCGGGGTGAAGATCAGCGCGGGTCCGTCCGGGTTCTTGCTGTCGCGCATGGCGATGACGTGGTCGCTGCCTTCCTTGGAGCCGGGAATGACCGCGACCTCGACGCAGGTGCCGCCGTTCCCGCTGCTGTAAGTGGATTTGCGCCAATCGGCGCCGATCAGGTCCATGTCTCGATTGCCTTCCTCACCAGGTCGATCGAGGCGCGCGGGGCTAGCGCCTCTGCTTTCAGTATGTCGTAGAGCAGAGTGACCCGGGCAAGGGCTTCGGTGCGTTCGACGACCTGTCCAGCCAGGGCGTTGTCGAGGTAGACGACGTCGGGCGAGCCGTCAAAGCTCGCAATCGTGAACTGCCCGGCCAGACCCGGATGCGCACCCGGACCGGGTCGATCGGACACCTGGAGGAACTGCGCCAGGGGCTGGATCACGAACCTGCTGGAGCCAGCGGGCAGGCACCCGTGCCTGCACGAGCAGAAACCGGATGCCGCCCTGTGCTCAAGCCAGGGTGTGGCTGACGAGGTGACGGTTCTTTTCCAGCGAGCCGGGCAGCACGGTGAAGTGCACTTGCCCATCCTCGTCAACAGCTACGATCCGGACCACCGCCTGGCCATAGCGGTTCCCGGCCACCATCATCACACCAGGACGAACCTGAGAGGCATCGCGGGCGTCGCTCAAAGCAGACCAGCCGAGCCCCTCATCGTCTTCAGCGTTGAGGTCGGCTATCAGGTCGATCTCCGGGTCCATCACGTCTCCTCGATACCCAGCTTACGCGTCGTGATACGGGTTGGTCATGACCTGACGATCGCAGCCCGTGAGCGCTTTCACACCGCCGTCGAGGTCATCAAAGCCGACCGTGTAGTGACGCGGATTCCGCCCGGTCGGCTCCAGTCGCAGCCCAGCCCCGACTAACTCCCCGGCCTTAATGAGCGTCAGGCGATCAAACCGGACCAGCGGCACTTGCTGGGCTATCTCGTCCACAGTGAGGCCGCGGACTGCGAATGCCGAGATGCCATAGGTTCCGTACATGCCGTGATACCGCTGAGCATCAGCCCGCAACACGTCGGCGTCCAGTTCACCGCCGCGCACGAGCACCATGTCGTCACCGACAACATCGCCGTCCCGCAACCGCCGCAGCTTCATGCCGTGATTATGGCGACCGGTACGGCATAACCGGTCTTCGCGGCCAGCCAGGCCAGGTCGGCTGCCTCCCCGATCTGGTCAACGCTGGACACGAAACGGCGGAACCGCAGCACCCGCCGCAGGGTTGCCGGACCGTAGCCCACCGCGGCACGGCACCTGCGGTGCAGTTGGCGCTCGCTGACGCCGAGATCCGCCGCCACCGTTTCCACTTGCGCCCCCGGGCGGCTGAGGCACCGCACGGTCTCGGTCACGAGCGGGTCGGGCGGTCCGGCATCCGTCATCCCGTGCGCGATCCGGATGAGGCGGCGCATCGCCATATCTGGCGCGAGCGAGCCAGGCAGCCGGGCCAGGTCGGCTGCGGGACCGGCCGGGTGGAGGCCGCGCAGATCGACGGTATCGACCCGCTGGTCGAGCAGCACGCTGAGCGGCATCCCCAAGGCCGGGCCGCCCGCCCCCGGCCGGAGCCGCACCCCAGCGAAAACTGTCCCCGGCGCCCGGGGTGAGGGAACCGGCCCGGTGTCCGGCCCGGCGACGAAGACTCCATGACCCTGCTGCCAGATCAGGTCGACGCAGGCATCGGGCAGGACCAGCCTCGGCGGCGCGCCCCCGGCCGGCACCACGCTTACCCACAGGCAGTACACCGCCGGGCGGAGCGCGGCAGGAGGAGCAAACTCCCGGTACCCGGGCGACCAGTCCACGGATACGAGTCTGGCATGCCCGTGTCCGTTTCGTTCAAGACGCCGGCGCCTGTTCGCCGGCGGCGACCCGGGTCCGGTCCGTGACGCGGTGGCCGCCTACCGCAACCCTGATGGCGGGTTCGGCCACGCCCTTGAACCCGATGGGCGCTCCCCGGGCAGCCAGCCGCTCGCCATCGAATTCGGGCTGCGCGCCCTCGATGAGGCTGACGCCTGGGACGCCGGCCTGGCTGAAGCGGCATGTGGCTGGCTGGAAGCGCACGCCCCGGCCGAGGGCGGCGCGGTCTTCGTCGACCCGTCGATCGAGGGCTGGCCGCACGCGCCCTGGTTGGTGCCGGAAGACGATCACCCCGCTTCACTCATCACCACCGCCCTGCTGGCGGCGACTCTGCACGCCCGCCGGGTCCGGCATCCCTGGCTGGACCGCGCCACGGAACTGCTCTGGACCCGGATCGGGGACCTGACCACGACCGGCCCCTACGACATGCGCGCTGTGCTCAGGTTCCTTGATCACGTGCCCGACCGGGAGCGGGCGCAGGACGCTATTGACCGGGTTGGCCCCATGATCATCGACCAGGGGCTGGTGACACTCGATCCGGACGCTCCTGGCGAGATACACACACCGCTGGACTTCGCCCCGCTGCCCGGGTCACTCGGCCGCCGCCTGTTCGACAAGCCCGTGATCGAGGCCCATCTCGACCATCTCTCGGCCGCCCAGCGAGACGACGGCGGCTGGATGTTCAACTGGATGGCGTGGTCCCCGGCCGCCGAGCATGAGTGGCGCGGCGCGGTGACCGTGGAGGCGCTGCACCTGCTGCGGGCCAACGGCCGCTGCTGACCGTCACGTCGCCCGCCGCTGACCGTCAGATCAGCCGCTGCCGGCCGACATACCCTTATCCGTTAAGTTCTTGGCCCCGGCCGGGGCCAAGAACTTAACGGATAACGAAAAGCGGTCGCGGCGGCGCCCTTCCCAGGGCGGGGCAGGCGGGCACGCAGGGGCTATTCGACGGTGACGGACTTGGCCAGGTTGTGGGGCTGGTCTACGTCGCAACGTCACTGGAGGATAAGGATCACCGCGACGGCCAGCATGGCCAGCGCGAGCAACTCGGCGACCCCGCTCAGCAGGACCAGGAAGGCAATTCTCCCGTTCCTGCGCTGCGCGACGCCGATGAGTTCCAGCTGGGCCTCCGCGACGTGCACCGAGGCGCTGGATGCGGTCTCCTTCCAGAGCTGCGCCGGACCTTCTGCGAAACTCACCTGGCCGTAGGGAAGGGGAACCACCGCCACGGTGACGGCGAGCCCGATGGCGACCACGAACAATATGACCGCCGCGATAAGCCATCCGTGGGCGGCGCCGGGCAACTGGAACTTGGCCGCTCCCGTGATCACCGCGACCAGCCCGAAAAGCAAGGTGACGAGGGTGCCGGCCGTCGTCACCACGGTGGAGGCCCTGGCTTCAAGCCCCGTCCTGCGGACCAGTTCGTTGTCGAGGATCGACTTGATATAGGCCCCGTACACATCGCCGCCACCCGGCGCAGCAGGCGGAGCAGGCGGAGCAGGCGGCGGAGCGGGGCTCGGCGCACGGGCCCGGAAGAGCGGCATGACTAGCCGCGCCCTTCCTCGCGGATCACCGCTTCAAGGTGCTGGAACAGCGTGCCGTACACCGCGGACAGTTTGTCGCTGGCATCCGGGGTGAGGTCGCTTTCCGGGCCGGGCATCGCCGCCAGGATGCCGCCCAGGCGTTCCCTCACCTGGGATGAGCCACCGAGTCGGCCCAAAACCTCCTCAGGCACCGGCAGCGTGATCGACCAGCCCCCATGCGGATTGACCTTTATGGGATTGGCCGGGTCCGCGGGCGCTGCGACGTCCCGGCTCCCGGTGACATCCTCGCTTTCCCCGCTTCCGGCGGGAATCGACTTGAGCTGCCGGAACAGCCCGTCGTAGGCCGAGGTCAGCTCGTCGCTGGCGTTGGGGGTGAGTTGCCCGAATTGGTCGAGCCCGGTGTCCGTGATGGGCCGCAGGCGCTCCTCCAGCTGGGCTGAACCGCCGAGCTTCCCCAGCACCTCCCTGGGCACAGGTAGCGCGACCCACCAGCCTTTTCCAGGGTTGACCGTGATGGGGTTGGAACCCCCTTCACCGCCCGTGGCCGGATCTGAAGCCCCCGCACCGCCTGCGCTAGCCGACACCTGTCCCCCTACCATTGCGCGACGCTGGACAGTATGCCATTGGTGAATGCCAGCCGCAGGGATGTGGCCGGTAGCCAGGATCGGCCGCCATGGGTTACTGAGCGGCCAGTATCCGCCCTAGCCGTAGAAGAGGCGCTCCATGACGACCCGGGCCCGGCGCGACATGCGCCGGTAATGCTCCACCAGGGCCTGCGGCGTGTCCTGCCGGTACCCCATAAGTCGCGCCACCGCCGCGAGTTCGGACTGCTTGGCCGGAACCACGTCTGACGCCCGGCCCCGCACCAGCATCACCGCATCGCGGATCCGGGTCGCCAGCCGCCACGCCCTGGCCAGGGCCGCCGCGTCGTCCTCGGCCACCAGGCCAGCCTGTTCAGCGGCCGCCAGCGCGGCCAGGGTCCGGGTGGTCCTCAGCCCAGCGATCTCGTGCGCATGGGTCAGCTGCAACAACTGAACCACCCACTCGACGTCCGTGAGCCCCCCGGGGCCTAGCTTCACGTGCAACGCCGGCTCGACTCCTCTGGGCATTCGTTCGGCTTCCATGCGCGCTTTTATGCGCCTTATTTCCCTAACGGCCGGTTCACCGATTCCGCCGGCCGGATACCGGAACTCATCGGCCAGCGCACCGAACCGCGCACCCAGGTCGCGGTCCCCGGCCACCGGCGCGGCGCGCAGCAGCGCCTGCGCCTCCCAGGGCAGCGACCAGCGCTCGTAGTACGCACGGTATGAGGCGAGGGTGCGCACCAGCGGGCCCTGCCGCCCTTCCGGGCGGAGGCTGGGATCGATGACCAGCGGCGGGTCGGGCGCCGGGCGGGCCAGCAGGCTGCGCAGTTCCTCGGCGACCGCATGCGCCGACCTGGTCGCCGTCTCCTCCTGCGCACCGGGCAGCGGGTCATGCACGAACATCACGTCCGCGTCGCTTCCATAGCCGGTCTCGCGGCCGCCGAACCTGCCCATGGCGATCACCGAGACGCGGGTCGGCAGCGGGCCCAGCTCGCCCTCGGTCTTCCGGATCGCCGCCTCGAGCGCGGCACCGATGGTCACCGCGGCGATAACCGTCAGCGCCTCGCCGGTCTCTTCCACTCCGGACAATCCCAGCACGTCGGCGGATGCGGTGCGGAGCAGCTCGCGGCGGCGTAGCGCCCGGACCGCGGTGACCGCGTCCTCCGCGCTGGCGTGCCTGCCCACCACCGCGGTGGCCTCAACGTGCAGCGCCGCCGCCGGCCGCGGCGCGAGCTGGGCGTCCTCCCCCAGGATCGCCACCATCTCGGGCGCCCGCAGCAGCAGGTCGGCTGCGTACCGGCTGGAAGCGAGCAGCCTGGCCATGCGCTGTGCGACCTTCGTGTCGTCACGGAGCAGGCGCAGGTACCACGGGGTATTCCCGAGAGCGTCGCTGACCTGGCGGAACGCCAGGAGCCCGGCGTCTGGCTGCGCCGCGCCAGCGAACCATTCGAGCATCACCGGCAGCAGCGTGCGCTGGATCGCCGCCCGGCGGGACACACCGGAGGTCAGCGCCTCGATGTGGCGCAGCGCGCCCGCCGGATCCGCGTAACCGAGCGCCAGGAGCCGCGCCCTGGCCGCCTCGGGGGTGAGCCTGACCGCCTCACTGGGGAGCCGGGCGACAGCCTCGAGCAATGGCCGGTAGAACAGTTTCTCGTGCAGCCTGCGCGCCTCGCGGGCGTGCTGCCGCCAGTGCGCGGTGAGCTCCGCGGCCGGGTCGGCGCGCGACGGCGGGCCAGCCGGGACGGCACCGCAGCGCGTCATCTGCCTTCGCATCGCGCGGCCGAGCCTGCGCAGCACCTCCGGATCGTCCGGCAGGGTATGTGTCCGGCGCAGCTGGCGAAGCTGAAGCAGATGCTCGACCCGGCGCAGGAACCGGTAGGCCGCGGCCATCGTCGCCGCGTCGTCGCGGCCCACGTAGCCGCCGCTGGCCAGCGCGGCCAGGGCCGGGAGGGTGGCCTGCTCGCGGAGCGTCTCGTCGGCCCGGCCGTGCACAAGCTGCAGCAGCTGGACCGCGAACTCGATGTCGCGCAGCCCGCCGGGACCCAGCTTGAGCTGGCGGCCGGCCTCGGCGGCTGGCAGGGTGCCGATAACCCTGCGGCGCATGGCCTGGACCTCCTGGACAAAGTGCTCCCGCTGCGACGCCCGCCAGATCAGGGGAGTGAGCGCATCGATGTAGGCCTGGCCGAGAGCCAGGTCGCCGGCCACCGGCCTGGCCTTGAGCAGGGCCTGGAACTCCCATGTCTTGGCCCAGCGCTCGTAGTAGGCGAGGTGGCTGGCGAGCGTCCGGACCAGCGGGCCGCTGCGGCCTTCCGGGCGCAGGTTCGCGTCGACCGGGAACAACGACCCCTCGGCGGCGGGTTGCGAGCAGACCCGGATCAGGCGCGACGCCAGCCGGGTGGCTGAGGCCAGGGCGGCGGCCTCGGCATCGGCTCCCGCCTCCGCCGCGCTGCCTGTCTCGCCTGGTTCCGGCGGTGCCGCCACGAAGATCACGTCCACGTCGCTGGCGTAGTTCAGCTCGCGCCCCCCGCATTTGCCCATGGCGATCACGGCCAGCCGGGCCGGAACCGAGCCGGCGGCCGGCTGGGAACGGGCGATGGCCAGCGCTGCCTCCAGGGCCGCGGCCGCGAGGTCGGCGAGCTCCGCGCCGACCTGGTCGAGCGTGACCAGGCCGGTGAGGTCCCTGGCCGCCAGGTGCACCAGCTGGCGGCGGTAGGCGGCCCGCAGCGCGGTGGCCGGGTCCCCCTGGTCGGTCTCAGCTGGCCGCGCCACCGGCTGCGGGTCGGCAGGCACGGCCCCGGTGGCCGCCAGCAAGGTGGCGCGCAGCTCCGCCGCCGTCGGTCCGCGTAGCGCATCCTCGCCGCGGAGCACCCGCCAGCCAGCCGGGTGCCGGGCCAGATGATCACCAAGGGCGGCGCTCGCGCCGAGCACGGCGGTCAGCCTGATCCGCAGCCCCGGATCCTCACGCAGCGCGGCGCGCAGTTCGGCGTCGACGGTCATCCGGGCCAGCGCGGCCAGGGCGAGATCCGGGTCGGCGGCCGCCGCGAGCGCCTCCAGCAGGTCACTGTCGGCGCCATCGGGATCGAGACCGAGATCCTCGGTCACGAACTGCTGCGCGCGAGCGGCGTCCGCGAATCCCATCCGGGCCAGGCGGCCGACCGGGGTGGTCCTGCGCAGCATGCTCACTCCTGCACCGTAGCTGCCAGCGCCGCGTTGGCCCATGCTGAGGGCCGCCAGCTGCCTTGATCCGATTTCGCACCGGGCAGCCGCGAGGGCCGCCGGTTTGAGGCGATTCGCGGCGGGCAGCGGCGAGAGGGTCCATAAGAACCCGGAGGTAACCATGTCAACTGGGATCGTGGCCGTCATCATCATCGTCGTCCTGGCCGTGGCACTGGCGGCGGCAGTCATCACCGCAACGCGGCGGCGGCGGCTCCGCGAGCGCTTCGGCCCTGAATATGACCGCGTTCTGGAGCAGACGCTCAGCCGCCGGAAGGCCGAGGCCGTACTCACCCAACGAGAACGGCGGGTGAAGGGCCTTGAGATCCGGCCGCTAGATCCCGCCACGCACGCGAAACGCGCTGGTCAATGGGGAGACGTTCAGGAACGATTCGTGGACGCGCCAGCGAGCGCGGTGGCCGAGGCGCAGCTGCTGATCGTGACGGTGATGACCGAGCGCGGCTACCCCACCGAGCATGAGGGCCAGGTACTCGCGGATCTTTCCGTCGGGCACGCCCAGACACTTGATCACTACCGCGCCGCATCGGGCATCAGCGCGCGGGCCATGTCGGGCGCCGCATCGACCGAGGAACTGCGGCAGGCGATGATCCACTATCGCGTGCTGTTCGAGGACCTGATCGGGGAACCCGCCGGCGAGCCGAAAGCCCCGGATTCAGGCCTCGGAAGGACGGCGGAAACGCCGGATCCAGGCCTGGACGCAACGGCGGGAACAGCCGATCCAGCCCGGGACGGAATGGCAGTGCATCACGGCGAAACCAGGCAACAGCAGAGCCCGAGGACGTGACCTGATGAATGCATCACCCGGCATGCGTAGATACGGTAGCGGGAGCAGGCGGCGCCGCCCTAGACGAAGAAGCTGCCCAGGTGCGGGAACGGTCAATGAGGTCCGCATGGCAGGGCCTAGCACTGGGGCCGTCCGTGGACAGCCCCAGTGCGGGGGTGCACTTCGGGGGGGTGGAGTGCATCCACCAGGCCAGTGTGCGCGGCAGCGGTAACGTCCCGGTAGCGCCGTAGTTGCCAGGAATGTCAGAGCCGACTTGGTGGTCTTCGCGGATCCTGCCGGGCGGCCCTGGGTCAGGACGCCAGCAGTGCGGCTCCCGTCGGCCCGGAGTCTGGGGTCAGTTTCGCGGGGCCGCCACCATCAGCCGCGGATTATGGAGGAGACATTGAAGACCTCCGTGGTCATATTGAATTGCTCCATCAAGTCGGCGACCCGCTGGAGCAGGCGGGCATCCGGCCGCAGCGGGTAAGCGGGGATCGCCGCGAGCTGGGCCATCGCGCGCGGCACGCCCGCGTAGGCGGCCAAGCCGCTCTGGACCGCGCCGAGATCCGCATTGGCGATCGCCTGGGCTGCCCCCCTGAATGGGAAAGTAATTACCTGCGGTCCGCCCGGCACTGGAGTTAGCATCCGCTGTGCCAGTAACGTCCCGGTAGCGCCGTAATGGCCGGGAATGTCAGGTGCCGACGGGATGGTCCTTGCGGAATGGGCGTTCTTCGCGAATCCGGTCGGCTGCCGCTCCGCTGGCAGCGGTGCGGCTCAGGCCGGCCGGGAGGCTGCCGCTGAGCCTGGCGCGAGCCCGTTCGGCGTCGGGATGCTGCAGGTCATCGAGGATGGCCAGGGCGTCCTGCCAGGCGTGGCGGGCGGCGTCGGGCTGGCCGACCACCTGGCAGGCGTCACCGAGGTGCAGGAGGATCGGGGTCGCGTAGTACCGGGCCCGCAGCCCTTCACAGATCCCCAGGGCGGTCCGGAAGCATCTGATGGCCTCGGCGGGCCGGCCCAGGCGGTGGTGCGCGTAGCCCATGGTGTCCCAGGTCCCGGCCTCGTTGATCGGGTCGCTGTACTCGCCGCTGAGGCTGAGCGCCTGCGCGCAGCAGCGCAGGGCTTCCTCGTAGTCGCCCACCTGTGTGGAGAACCAGCCGACCGCGTTGAGAGCCCGGGCCGAGCCGGCGTGATCGCCCTCGGCCTGGAGCAGGGCGAGGGCTTGCTTCGCATGCTCGAGCGCCGCAACGATCCGGCCCTGCCGCTCGGCGGTCATCGCCATGTCGGTGTGTGTGCGCGCTTCGCCGAGCCGGTCACCACGCTGCCGATGCAGATCACAAGCCCGCCGGTAGCAGGCGTGCGCTTCGGTGAAGGCACCGAGCCGCAGGCTCGCCGTCCCCAGGTCACGATAGGCGTGCGCCTGGCCGGCCAGGTCGCCCAGGCGCTGCGCGGCCGCGATCGCGATGTGCTGGCTGGCCGCCATGTCATGCCAGTGACCCTGCCGGTCGAAGAACAGCGCCAGCGTCCACGGGAGCTGCCAGGCATGGGCGTCAAATCCGGCGTCACTGGCCTGGGCTATAGCCGCCAGCAGAACCTGCCGCTCGACATCGAACCAGGCCAGCGCGTCGCTCAGGCATCCGAAGGTCTCGGCGGTGACGCCCGGCTGCGGCGGGTCAAGCGGCACGTCCGGCCGGGCCGGGTTCAGCAGCCGGCTCCCCGCATGCGCCGTATGCAGGTAGTAGTCAAGCACCTGGTGCAGGGCATCGCGGCGCCCTGCGTCACTGTCTATCGCGGTGCACAGATCGGCCGCATAAGCGCGCAGCAGGTCATGGAAGGCATACCGTCCCTGGGCCGGCTCAGAGATCAGGTTCGCGTCCGCAAGCTCAGTGATCAGCGCCCGGGCCCGCGCCGGGGCCAGCCCGGCCAGGCTCGCCGCCGCCGGGACGGTGATGTCCGGGCCCGCGTGCAGGCCCAGCAGCCGGAACAGCCGCGCCGCCGGCTCGCTCAGCTGCTGGCAGGACCAGGAGAAGACGGCAGAGACGCTCACCGCCGGATCCCCGGCGTCCAGCGCGTCCAGCCGCTTCGGCGCGTCGGCAAGCTCGCGGGCCAGGTCGGCGAGCGGGATGCGCAGCCGCGCCGCCGCGCGGGCAGCGGCGATGCTCAGCGCCAGCGGCAGTCTGGAGCACAGCTCGGCCAGCTGCTGCACCGCGCCAGGCTCGGCGCCTGCCCGGCCGCCCAGCCGGGCCGCAAGTAGCTCGCGGGCCTCGGCGGTAGTCAGCACGTCCAGCGGGACCAGCCGGGCACCCTCGGTCGCGGCCAGCCCGGGCATCCGGGCGCGACTGGTCACCACCGCGAGGCACGATGAACTGCCCGGCAGCAGCGGGCGCACCTGGGGGGCATCGCGGGCGTTGTCAAGGACGACAAGCACCCGCTTGCCCGCCAGCAGGCTGCGGTACATGGCGGCTTGCGCGTCGACGCAGTCCGGCATCTGCTCCTCAGTCACCCCGAACGCGCCGAGGAACCACCGCAGCGCATCGGCCGGCGCGACCGGCGTGCCCGACGGGTGAACCCGCGCAAGTTCACGTAGAGCTGGCCGTCGGGGAAGTTCTTCGCCGCCTGATGAGCCCAGTGCACGGCGAGGGCCGTCTTGCCCGCCCCCGCTGTGCCTTCGATCACCGTGACCCGGGCCGATTCGGCGGCGCCTGACGCCTCTCGCAGCCATGTCTCCAGCGCCGCCAGCTCGGCTGCCCGCCCGGTGAAATGCGGCACCCCGGAGGGCAGCTGCCGCGGGACAACGCCGACCGGGACGAGGCTGGCCAGTACCGTGCCGGGAGCGGCCAGGCGGGGATCCCCGTCGAGGATCCAGCTCTGCAGGTCCCGGAGCTCCCGGCCGGGCTCCACCCCGAGCTCGTCCACCAGCATGCGCCTTGTCCGCTGGTAGGCGGCCAGCGCCTCGGCCTGCCGCCCGCACCGGTACAGCGCGAGCATGAGCTGGGCGTGGAACCGTTCTCGTAGGGGGTGGTCCCGCGCGAGCTGCGTCAGCTCCCCGACGAGCTCCGCATGCCGGCCCTGGGCGAGTCCGGCATCCATCCGCCACTCGAGCGCCTGCATCCGCAGCGCGTCGAGCGGCGGTACCTCCGCGGCCACGAGCATCTGCGAGGGAACATCGACCAGGGGGTCCCCACGCCACAGGCCCAGCGCCTCGCTCAGCACGTCCCATGTTCCCGAGGCGCCCATCGCTTGGTCGCGCGTCGCTTCATGGACCTGGCGGACAGCCTGGCCGGCTTTCATGCACATCGCGGTGAACCGCAGCGCGTCCACCTCGTCGGGCCCCGCGTCGAGTGCGTAGCCCGGATCGCGCGTCAGGATCCGCCGGCCCGCCACCGGTCCCAGAACGTGCCGCAGCCGCTTGACGTAGTTGCGGATGGCCACCCGGGCAGCGTCAGGCGGTGCCCCGTTCCAGACGATCTCGGCCAGCTCGTCGTAGGACACAGCCTGCCCGGCCCGCAGGGCCAGCGCGGCCAGGATCACCCGCTGCTTGGGCGCTGGGACAGGCACTGCCGCGCCCTCGGACCGGACTATTAAAGGGCCCAGGACACCCACGCTGAACACGGTGCCGTCACTTCGATCGGTGTCCATGCTTTCTTCCCGGCGCAGACCCGCGTCCTGCCACCACCCTACTGGCCCGGAGTCAGAGCGTGGGCAGGTAGCGGTCGAGCTCGAACTCGGTGACCTGGTGCCGGTAGTCCCGCCACTCGTTGCGCTTGTTCCGCAGGAAGAAGTCGAAGACATGCTCGCCGAGCGTCTCCGCCACCAGTTCGCTGTCCTGCATCGCGTTGATGGCCTCGTCCAGGCTCTGCGGCAACGGGGCGATGCCCAGCGACCGGCGCTCGGCCGAGGTGAGTGCCCACACGTCGTCCTCAGCGCCGGGCGGCAGCTCGTAGTCCGCTTCGATGCCCTTCAGCCCGGCCGCGAGGATCACCGCGAAGGCCAGGTAGGGGTTGCAGGCCGAATCGACCGACCGGAACTCCACCCGGGTGGCGTTCCCTTTGTCCGGCTTGTACATCGGCACCCGGACCAGGGCGGAGCGGTTGTTGTGACCCCAGCAGATGTAGGAGGGCGCCTCTCCCCCGGCCCCCGCGGTGCTTTCTGTCCCTCCCCAGAGGCGCTTGTACGAGTTGACCCACTGGTTGCAGACCGCAGTGATCTCGGCCGCGTGTTTGAGCAGCCCCGCGATGAACGCGCGGCCGAGCTTGGAGAGCTGGAATTCGGCCCCCGGCTCGTAGAACACGTTGCGGTCGCCCTCGAACAGCGACATGTGCGTGTGCATGCCCGAACCCGGGTGCTCGGTGAACGGCTTGGGCATGAACGAGGCGTAGACCCCCTGCTGGAGCGCCACTTCCTTCATGACCAGACGGAACGACATGATGTTGTCCGCCGTGGTCAGCGCGTCCGCGTAGCGTAGGTCGATCTCCTGCTGGCCGGGGCCGCCCTCGTGATGACTGAACTCCACGGAGATGCCCATGCTCTCCAGCGTCTGGATCGAGACGTGCCGGAAATCGTGGGCGATGCCGTGCGGAGTGTGGTCGAAATAGCCGCCCGAGTCGATCGGCTGCGGCTTCACGCCTGGCGATGGCTTCTCCTTGAGGAGGAAGAACTCCACCTCGGGGTGGGTGTAGAAGGTGAATCCCAGCTCGGCCGCGCGGCCGAGCGCCCGCTTGAGCACATACCGGGGATCGGCGTAAGACGGCGAGCCATCCGGCATCTTGATATCGCAGAACATCCGGCCCACGCCGGATGCCTCGCCGCGCCAGGGCAGCAGCTGGAACGTGGACGCGTCGGGCTTGGCCAGCATGTCAGCCTCGTACACCCGCGCGAAGCCTTCGATCGCGGAACCATCGAAGCCGATGCCCTCCGCGAACGCGCCCTCGAGCTCGGCCGGCGCCACCGCGACCGACTTCAGGTAGCCAAGCACATCCGTGAACCACAACCGGACAAAACGGATGTCCCGCTCCTCCAGCGTGCGGAGCACGAATTCTTCCTGCCGGTCCATGACTGCCCATCCTTGCTGGTCAGCGATTTGATCATGCTGGGATCCGGGCAGCGCGGGTATCGGCCGACCGGGCCTGCCCTGCCGGACAGTCTCTCGCGACGTTGTTACCTGCGCGTTACGAACCCCTGTGCACACCGACGCTACCCCCCAGGCAGGTGCGGTCGGACCCGGCTCGCCCAGATGATCCGCTGCGACCGCTGCGCATAGGCTGATCTGGTGCCAAGGCTCCGAATCGCCCTTGCCCAGACCAATTCCACCGTTGGTGACCTGGACGGCAACTCCGCCCGCGTGGCCGAGTGGACGCTCCGCGCCGCGGAGCAGGGGGCCGCCCTGGTGGTGTTCCCTGAAATGATGCTCACCGGCTACCCGGTGGAAGACCTGGCCCTGCGCACCTCGTTCGTGGACGCCTCGATCGCTGCCCTGGCCGCGACCGCGCAGCGGCTGGCCGCCGACGGGCTTGGCGGCGTCGCGGTGGTCACCGGGTACCTGGGCCGGCGCACCGGGCTGCCACCGCGGGTCGGCCTGCCGGCCGGCGCGCCGCTGGACGCCGCGGCGCTCCTGCACGGCGGCCAGGTGGTGGTCACCACGGCCAAGCACCATCTGCCGAACTACGGCGTGTTCGACGAGTACCGGTACTTCGTGCCCGGCGACCGGCTGCCGGTGGTCCGGCTCCCGTGCCCCGCGCCCGGGTCGCCGGAGGACGCGGTCGACGTGGCCATCGCCATCTGCGAGGACCTCTGGCAGGACGGCGGCCCGGTCGCGGTGACCAGGCAGGCCGGGGCCGGGCTGCTCGTCGTGCCCAACGCCTCTCCCTACGAGCGCGGCAAGGACGACGCGCGCCTTCAGCTGTGCGTCCGCCGGGCCCGCGAGGCCGGAGCCACTCTCGCCTACGTGAACATGATGGGCGGCCAGGACGAGCTGGTCTTCGACGGGGACTCGATCATCGTCGACACCGCCGGCAGGCTGCTCGCCCGTGGCCCGCAGTTCGAGGAGACGCTGCTGGTCGCCGACCTCGACCTGCCCCCGGCCGACACGGCCCTGGCCCCGGGCGAAACACCGGCCGACGCCCACGACGGGACGACGATCACGATCCACCGGCTCACCCTGCCCGCCCTTGAGCCGCTCCCGGCGGGCCCCGGCCAGGCACCGGGCGTGGCCTGGCCGCGGCTTTCCGACCCCGCGGAGATCTACTCCGCGCTGGTCACCGGCGTCCGGGACTATGTCCGCAAGAACGGGTTCGGCTCGGTCATTCTCGGGCTGTCCGGTGGCATCGACTCGGCGCTGACCGCCACGATCGCGGCCGATGCCATCGGGCCGGACCGGGTGCACGTGGTGCTCATGCCGAGCCGCCACTCCTCGGCGCACTCGGTGACGGACGCCGAGGACCTCGCCAAGCGCCAGGGACTGCACGCGAGGACGGTGCCCATCGACCGGATGGTGGATGCCTACGAGGCAGAACTCGACCTGCGCGGGCTCGCCGCAGAAAACCTGCAGGCACGGATCCGCGGGATGATCCTGATGGCGCTCAGCAATTCTGAGGGACACCTGGTGCTCACTACCGGGAACAAGAGCGAGCTTGCGACGGGGTATTCGACCCTGTACGGCGACTCGGCGGGCGGGTTCGGGCCGATCAAGGACGTGCTCAAGACGGTGGTCTGGGAGCTGGCCAGGTGGCGCAACGGGCAGGCGGTGCGGCGCGTCGAGACCCCGCCGATCCCGGAGAACTCGATCACCAAGCCACCGAGCGCGGAACTGGCCCCCGGGCAGCTCGACAGCGACTCGCTGCCCGACTACGCGGTACTCGACGCCGTGCTCGGCGACTACGTGGAGAAGGACATGGGGGCCGGGGCGCTGGTCGCCGCCGGCCACGACCCGGCCCTGGTGGACCGGGTGATCCAGCTGGTAGACCGGGCCGAGTACAAGCGACGCCAGTACCCGCCCGGCCCGAAGATCACGTCACGGAACTTCGGCCGCGACCGCCGCCTGCCGATCACCAACCGGTGGCGGGAACCACACCCGCCCAGCCGGCCGGGTAGCCAGCCGGCCGGGTAGCCAGCCGCCGCACCGCGAGGCCGACGGTGGTCAGCTCAGCAGGAGGACGGCGTAGCAGACCAGCCAGTGCTCGACCGCGTAGTCGTCGCCGAGCACATGCGGCAGCGCCGCCGCACCGTGCCCAGCCGCGGCGGCCAGCGCCTGCTCCACCCGCGGGTCGCCGGCCGACAGGGCTCCCGCGATTCGCCGCCAGCACCAGGCCCGGCTCGCGTTGAGGCCATGCAGGTGGGCGATCTGCCCGTCGCTGGGGTCCGACACGACAGCGGGCGTGAACAGCGAAGCCGGCCGCCCCCACTCGATTCCTGGCAGGAACATCGACAACCACCCGCCGAACTCGCCTGGGGGCAGGATCCGGGCCATCAGTTCCGCCTCCGTGAGTGCCGGTGACAGGAAGTCGTGTCCCGATGGCTCCCAATCACCGGGGTAGAATTCGTCGCTGCCGAACCACGCTTCCGCCTTCGCGGTGATCGCCTTCAGCAGCGCCGGGTCCCCTGATGCGGCCCGCCGCATGGCGAACGGCAGAGCCCGGGACAGCCCGAACGCACTGTTGGCGTGCACTCCATGCCGGACCGGGTACGTCGCCTTGGCCAGCCAGCCGAGGAAGCAGCCGGTGAGCGTTTCGGCCAGTGAGGCCATTGCGGCGGCCCACTTCCGGCCGTCCTGGTCGTCCCATGTCGCCGTCTCGTGGATCAGGGCGAGCGCCCAGCCCCACCCATAGGGGCGCTCGGCCCGGCCATCCGGGCCGGCGATGAACTCCGCCTCGGCCGCCAGGCCGACGGCGTCGAACTGGGCGCCGAGCGCGGCCCGGATCTCGCTCGCGGGCACCGTGTCGCCGGCCACCCGCAGCAGCCGCACCAGGGCCCAGTGCATTTCGACGCACGAGTGCCAGTCGAAGCTTCCGTAGAAGACCGGGGTGCGGGCCCGGGGGCGGTACGGGAAGCCGCCTGGCCTGGTCATCGTGTGGTAGATGCCAGACGGGAACTCGCGCTTGATGTTGGCCAGCGCCGTCTTCGCGTAGCCGGCCGCTTCGGTGCGCAGCAGTTCGCCCCACTCCTGCGATAGCTCCACGGTTAACCCTCCGGCCAGCAATTGCGGCACGCACTGCCAATGGATTCCCGGTGGCGGGGTCCGGTACGCCTAGAGGTCAACGTGGCCTGCCACGCAGGTGATCGCGGCACCGCCAATCCAGATGGTGTTGTCGGGATCGCGGGAAATGTGCACCCGGCCGGCCCGCCCGAGCACTGTTCCCTGGCTTACCACGTACGGCGCGCTGGCCCGCCCGGTGCCCAGCAGCCATTGAGCGAGCGAGGCGTTCAGGCTCCCCGTCACCGGGTCCTCGGCGGTGGCGCCGTCCTTCGGGAAGAAGGCCCGCACCTCGAACGCTTCCGGCGAGCCTGCCGGGTACGGGCCTGCCACCCCCACGTCGAGATCGACCACGCCGGGCCGCACCGCGAGTACCGCATCGGCGCTGGCCAGCAGCACGGCGACCCACCCGGGCCCGTTGTCCGCCCATTCCAGGTCCACGATCTCGGCCCGCCGGAGGCCAAGCAGCGCGGCGATATGCTCCGCCAGTGACTCATCCACGGGCCCGGAACGCAGCAGCGGAGGCGCTGCGAAGGCCAACCCGTCGGCGGTCCGCCGGACCGGGATCAGCCCCGCCGCGCATTCCTGCACGATGACCTCGGGGCGCTGCGGGGTTCCCCCGGCGGCCAGCCAGGCGTGGCAGGTGCCCAGCGTCGGATGGCCTGCGAAGGGCAGTTCCACGCTCGGCGTGAAGATCCGCACCCGGTAGTCGGCGCCCGCGCTGGACGGCGGGAGCACGAAAGTGGTCTCCGAGAGGTTCATCCAGCGGGCAAACCGCTGCATCTCGCGGTCGGTCAGGCCGGCGCTGTCGAGCACCACGGCCAGCGCGTTACCGAGATACGGCGCGGTGCTGAAGACATCGACCTGGCGGAAGGAACGCTGCACAACAAGCGAGTCTGCCACGCGCGGCAGGCCCGGATAGCGCCACAGGCGGGTTGGAGTTCTCTAGTGACCGGCTGGCCCGCCAGTTCACTTGCTGTCCGGCTGCGGCTGCTCGATGAGCAGCGGGACGAGGCCGGTGCCCGCCGGGACCTGCTGCGCCCAGTTGAACCCGCCCCACGACCAGCCCGCATTGATGTCGTAGCCCAGCGCCGGCTGATTTTCGACGGCGAGGTCGATCAGGACCCCTGAGCTGAAAGACCTGACGGCCGGGGCGTAGAAGTCATCGATGACGGTGCCGGGCGCCACTGGCTGACTGGAGAACATCAGCAAGATTTTCCCCAGCGGCACGACAACCTGCAGGCTGTTGCCATACAGCGGGAAGGCGCAGAAGGGCGCCGCGCCACTGCCGCCACCACTGCCGATGCCGCAGGTGAAGTACGTGCCGGTGGTGTTGAGGACCGAGACGGCACCCACGTGGCCCGCTTCCACCTCACCGAAGCCGCCGGCTTGGACCTGAAGCTGCTGGCCAACCTCGATCGCGTCCGAGAATCCGGCCGTCACCTGCTCGCCGGCCTGGAACGGGGTCGGCGAGGTGTAGGCGTCGTAGCGGTCAGAACAATTGATCTGGGTCATGACGGAGTATGGCGCGCTCATCCACACCAGGGGACGGCCCGCAGGGTCGGAGGCCTGCACGGCTCGGAACACGTAAAGGACGTTGCCGGAGTTGATCAGATCGGTGACCGTCGCGGGCTGCATAGTGATCGTCACCTGGTATTGCTGCGTCATCGGCGCTCCTGGGTGTCGGGCGGCGCGCTGTGTCTCTCGCTCGCTTGCGGGGCGCTTTCGGGCGCCGCCTTCCCTCGTCGCTCGTCCCTCGCTCCTCAGTCCAGGCGACACCGCGCCCCTCCGGCTCGCTGGTGCGCGGGCGGGCGGGGCGCCGCCGATCAAGGTGACCGGCAGCGCCCCTGGGTTACCCGCAGCGAGCGGTGGGGTGGCGCCGCTAGCTGGCGACGAGCGAACGGGGCTGGACCGCCGCGCCCGCTGACCCGGCGGCGGGCTCGATCAGCAGCGGAACGAGGTCAGCGTTCGCCGGGAGCGACTGCGCCCAGCTGAAGCCGCCCCACGACCAGCCCTTGTCGATGTCGTAGGCGACGGCGCGCAGGTTCAGGCTGGTCAGGTCGACCAGCACACCTGGGCCATAGGCCTGCTCGATCACCGTGCCGGTGTTGACCGGCAGCGTGGAGAACATCAGCAGGACCTTCTCGATGGGCGCGATGATGTCGAGGCCGCCGCCGTGCAGCGGGAATGCGCACATCGGGTTGGTCTTGCCGTCGGCGGCCCGTTGTGAGATGCCGCAGGTGAACGGGGTGCTTTGGGTATTGAAGATGGAGATTGCCTGTTTGGCACCGCCGTCCGTGACGTCTCCTTCCCCGGTCGCTGTGACGTTCAGGGTCTGGTCGAGGTCGATGTCAGTGCTGAAGCTGGCCTCGACGCGGCCTTTCGGGATGATGCTGCTGATCGAGGTGTAAGCCTGGTACTGAACCGACCAGATGATCTGGGTGAGCGCGGAGTAGTGCGGGCTGGGCAGGCTGAACCAGACCAGCGGGCGGGCGCCGCCACCCGCCGCGGCCTGCACCGCCTTGAAGCCGTACAGGACATATCCGTCATCGTGCAGCTGGGTCACCGTATCCGAGGACATGGTGATGTCGATCTCGTACTCCGTGGCGCCCACCCGGCCAGCACGAAGGCCGGCCCTGGAGCCGTTGCCGTTGACGCTGACCGCCGCATCAGCCCAGGTGAAGTTCCAGCTGGTGCGCTTGCCCTTGGCCACCTGGATCAGGTTGTTCTCGAATATGGTGTGGTTGACGGTCCCGGTGTAGTCGACCCGCTTGCTGGCGTTGCTGCCCTGCACGCTGCTCACCGTGCCGCCGGACTCGGTCATCGCCTTCGTGATGTCCTGGTTCGACGGAACGCTGGCCTGGTTTTTTTCGATCACCACGAAACTCATGATGTGTGCCTTTCGTTGGACGTACCTGCCGTCGTTGGCTTGCCTGTCCGATCTCGAAGCAGGGCGCGCCCCGGGGGCGAGCGGCCCACGGCGATCGGCATCAGCAGCCCAGGCGGGCCGTCTGACTGCTGCTTTTGCCGCGCGCCCGCCGGGGAGGCAATCGCACCAGGATCATAACGTTTAGTAACGATCTTGTTACTTTGTGTAGTCACAGTTCCGAAGCATCTCCCGGCGTGGGCGGAGGAACAACCCACCTGCGGGCGAATCTCTCGAACTGGTTTCCCCCGGCCGGCGGAGCCGGAGGGAGGAGGACAGATGGCCGCGCGAGGACGGCTCGCCGACCTTCTGGGCAGGTCAGCGGCGGGCACGTACCGGCTTCGTCGCCAGCCCGAAGACAGAGACCGAAGCCTTAACCCAAACGATCACCAAGGCCGGTCATCGATGGGCTGGGGTGCTTCTCAGCCGAGGGCCGGTCGCAGATCCGGGCCGGCGTGCCGTGCGAGACTTGGCCGTATGGCCGCGAATGAACGCCTGATGGCTCAGGCCTCGTCGTTCGGCGCCGCTGCCGCCACCTACGAGCGGGGCCGGCCGTCTTACCCGTCCCGGGCCATCGACTGGCTGCTGCCGCCTGGCGCACGGCGCGTTCTGGACCTCGGGGCCGGCACCGGGAAGCTCACCCGCCTGCTGCACGACAGGGGCCTGGACGTCGTTGCCGTCGAGCCGTCGGGCGGGATGCGCGAGCAGTTGACCCGGTCGGTCCCGGGTACCGAGGTCCGTGCGGGAACGGCGGAGGACATCCCGCTGGACGACGGCAGCGTCGACGCGGTTCTCGTGGCGCAGGCCTGGCATTGGGTGGACCCGCGCCAGGCCGTCCCCGAGGTGGCGCGGGTACTCGGGCCTGGCGGGCAGCTTGGCCTGTTGTGGAATGTCCGCGACGAGCGGGAGGACTGGGTGGCCCAGCTCGGCCAGATCATCCACGGCGATCACAGCCAGGACATGGCCAGCGCTGCTCCCCCGGTCGGGCCGCCGTTCGGGCCGGTCGAGCGGCTCGACGTCGAGTGGCGCAGCCACCTCACCCCGGACACCGTGATCGACCTGGCCGCGTCCCGCAGCTACATCATCACCATGGCGCCCGACGAGCGGGCTGCGGTCCTCGCGGCGGTTTGGCACCTGCTGGGCACCCACCCCGCTCTGGCCGGCGCGGCTGAGGTCGTCCTGCCGTACGTGACCAGGTGCTCCCGTGCGTTCCTGCTTGGTGACGGCCCGGTCAGCGGGGCGTAAGGCCGATCAGCAACTGGTCCACCACATGCTCGGCGTAGTCCGGGGAAATGGCTTCCGGCTCGTACTTGCCCCGCATCATCACGGCGCCGACCAGCATGAACAGCGCCGCATCGACGTCGATGTCGGCGCGCAGCTCCCCGGTGCCCGCGCCGCGGCGGAGCACCTGCCTGAACACCTCCCGGCGCGGCTCGACCACGGTCTGCTCGTAGCGCTCCAGCAGCCGCGGGTATTTCTGCCCCTCGCCGAGCAGCAGCGCGAATTCCCTGGTGCGCCGGGGGTCCCCGGTATCCGCAGCCATGGTCCGGAGCAGGGCGACCAGGTCCTCGCGGACCGAGTGCCCACGCGGCTCGGGCAGCGGCGTCTTCAGGGAGGCGAAGGCGGCGAGGAGCAGGTCCTCCTTGCCCGGCCAGCGCCGGTAGATGGTGGCCTTGCCGACACCGGCCCGGGCCGCGACCTGCTCGATACACAGGCCCTCGACCCCGGACTCGGCGAACAGGGCGAGCGCCGCCTCGATGATGGCACGGTCGGCACGCTCACTGCGCGGCCGGCCCGGACGGCGGTGCGCGGGCACCAGGTCCGGGCCGGACCTGGTGCCCTCGTCAACGACGCTGTTGACCTCGGTTTGCATCGACTTACCCTTCTGCCGCCGCCGGAACGGCCGAGCCGATTTCCGCGGGAACGGCCGAGCCGACCTCCGCGGGAACGGCTGAGCCAGCCTCCGCCTGCGGGCCGGCCGTCACGGGCACGGCGTCAGCGGCCGGGCGGCCGGGCATCCAGAGAAGCACCACAATGGCGCCGATGAGGGTGATGGCCGCCGAGACGATGGTGGTCACGTGCATCGCGTGCACGAACGCGGAGTCCGCGAACCCGTTGAGGCGCACGCCGGCGCTACCGAGCTTGGACGCCACGGTCTGCGTCGCGGTGATCGAGCCCGCCGCGGCGTTCCTGGCCGTCGGCGGCAGCCCAGCCAGGTGCGGGCTGAGCTGGCTGCGGTAGGCCTGGGCCAGGATCGATCCCAGCACCGCTACGCCAAGCGCCCCAGCGACCTGGCGGGCGGTGTTGGTCAGCGCGGATCCGGAGCCCGCCCGCTCCCTGGGCACGACGGACATGACCGCCTCGGTGGCCGACGGCATGACAGCGCCCATCCCGGCGCCCTGCACGAAGAAGATGACACCGAGCACCCAGATCGGCGTGGCCGTGCCGAGGGTCTGGTAACCGGCGAGCGCGAGCGTCACGAGCAGCAGCCCGGACGCGCCCACCGCCTTGGCCCCGTACCGCCGCACCAGCGGGGCACTGCGCGGCGCCACCAGCATCTGGCCGGCGGCGAACGGAAGCGTCAGCAGCCCGGCGGCCAGCGGGCTGTAGCCGCGCACGCCCTGCAGGTAGAAGCTGAGGAAGAAGAACGCGCCCATCATGCCGAAGAAGACCATGGCCAGCGCGGCGATCGCGGACGAGAGCCGCGGGTCGCGGAACAGCTTCACGTCCAGCGACGGGTGGCTGAGCCGGGTCTCGTACCAGCCGAACGCGACGAGCACGGCCAAGCCAGCCAGACTGGTCCCGAGCACATCCCAGTGGATCCAGGAGCCCTTCTCCCCGCCCTGGATGATCCCGTACACCAGGAGCACGAGGCCGGCGATGGACGCTAGGACGCCCACGTAGTCGATACGGCCCGGGTTCGGGTTCCTGGACTCGGGGACGAGCAGCAGTATCGCCACGACACCCAGTGCGGTGATCGGGACGTTGATCAGGAAGACCGATCCCCACCAGAAGTGCGCGAGCAGCAACCCGCCCACGATCGGGCCGAGAGCGACGCCGATGCCCACGGCGATGGCCCAGATGCCGATGGCGCGGGCCCGCTCGCGCGGGTCGAAGACGTTGGAAATGATCGACAGCGTCTGCGGCATGACCGCGGCCGCGCCGAGGCCCATCGCCGCACGCGCCCAGATCAGCTGGGTAGGACTGTGCGAGTACGCGGTGAGCAGTGAGAAGGTGCCAAACATCGCCATGCCGAACGTCAGCATGCGCTTACGGCCGATCCGGTCGCCGATCACGCCGAAGGTGAACAGGAGCCCCGCGAACACCAGGGTGTAGGAGTTGATCCCCCACTCCAGCTGGCTCTGGCTGGCGCCCAGGCCGACCTTGGGCTCGGCGATGATCTTCAGTGCCACGTTCAGCACGGTGTTGTCCAGGACGATTGCGATCAGGCTGATGACCAGGACGCCGAGGATGAGCCATCGGCGCCGGTAGATCTTGTCGGCGGAGTCCTGGTCCCGCCTCGGAAGTGAGATAAGCGAAGCCATGGTGCCCTTCGTGGTCAGAGGGAAGCCCGCGACGTATGGCGGCGTTACCCTGACGAGTCCTGCCCGGGCCGGCGCAGGTTAGCTAACGATACGGAACAGGTCCGTATCGCAAAAGATTCCCCGCCACGCCGGAAAATTCTCGCCTTGTCTAGGCAGCACGCTGCGGGACTATCTCAGGCGCACGGAACGTGCCATGATCGAAGCGTCCGGGGACGCCGTGAGGGCGCCACGAGGCGTGGAGGATTCCGAGATGCACGCTCATCAAGAAGCAGGTTCAGGCACGGCCGCGACCAGCCCGCGGACCGCAGCGCAGAACCCGGCGGACCGCGGTGCGGGTACCGCCCCCGGGCCTGGGGCCCAGCCACAGCACGAACCGCTCTACGGCGGGCACGCCAGCCGGCGGATCACCGTGCGGGACCTCGCGGCCGCCAAGGCGCGCGGCGAGAAATGGCCGATGCTCACCGCCTACGACGCGCTGGTCGCGCGGGTCTTCGACGACGCCGGCATCCCGGTCCTCCTGGTCGGGGATTCGGCAGGCATGGTGGTGTTCGGGCACGACACCACCATCCCCGTGACCGTGGATGACCTGATCCCGCTCACCGCCGCCGTGGTGCGCGGCACGAGCCGGGCGCTGGTCGTGGCCGACCTGCCGTTCGGCTCCTACCAGGCGTCGCCGGAGGCAGCGCTCGCCTCGGCGGTCCGGTTCCTCAAGGAGACCGGGGCGCACGCGGTCAAACTGGAGGGCGGCCACCGGGTACTGCGCCAGGTCGAGGAACTCGTCGCGGCCGGCATCCCGGTCATGGCGCATCTCGGGCTGACCCCGCAGTCGGTCAACGCGTTCGGCGGCTACCGGGTCCAGGGCCGGGGCGAGGAGGGCGAGCGCCTGCTGCAGGACGCGAAGTCGCTCGAGGCGGCGGGTGCGTTCGCCGTCGTCCTGGAGTGCGTGCCCGCCGACCTGGCCGCGCGGGTGACGGGCACGGTGTCCATTCCGACCATCGGGATCGGAGCAGGACCCGGCTGCGACGCCCAGGTACTCGTATGGCAGGACATGGCCGGGCTGACGCCGCGGACCGCCAAATTCGTCAAGAAGTACGCGGACATAGCAGGCGTGCTCGGGCAGGCGGCCCAGTCGTTCGCCAGGGACGTGATAGCCGGGGAGTTCCCCGCGCCGCAGCACTCCTACCGCTGAGTTCCTGCCGCCGCCCGGCACCGCAACAACAGTAAAACGCATCAACCGTCGTTATAACGACAGTAAAACGCATCAACCGTCGTTGGAGGCGCCGGGTCCGGGCGCCGGCCGGGGTGGCCGGGGTTTCGTTGGGCTAAGTGCGGCTAGATGTCGGTGAACCGCAGGCCGGCGTGCGCCTTGTACCGGCGGTTCACCGACACCAGGTTGGCGGTCAGCGCCTCCACCTGCCCGCAGTTGCGCAGGCGGCCCGCGTAGACGCCGCGGACACCAGGAAGCCGGCTGGCCAGTTCCTGCACGATGTCGGTGGCCGCCCGGTCGTCCCCGAGCACCATCACGTCCAGGTCAATGGCGATGACCTTCGGGTCAAGCAGCAGGACCGCCGACACGTGGTGGAACGCGCCGACGACCCAGCTGCCGGGCAGCACCGCGGCCGCCTGCTGAGCGGCGCTGCCCTCCTCAACCGGCAGCGGGTAGGCGCCGCGCCCGTCGAACCCAATCGGGTTCACGCAGTCGATCACGATCTTTCCGCTGAGTGTGTCCGCGAGCGAGGCGAGCAGTTCCCGGTGCCCGTCCCAGGGCACGGCCACGATCACCACATCCGCCTCGCGGGCCGCCTCGGCGTTGGCCATGCCGCGGATCCTCCGGTCCGGGCCAAGGGCCTCGGCCGCGGCCACCGCCCGCTCGGCGCTGCGCGACCCGATGATCACTGGGTTGCCCGCGAACGCGAACCGGTGCGCCAGGCCACGGCCCTGCTCACCGGTGCCGCCCAGGACCGCGATCACCAGATGGGCGAGGTCCTTGGTCATAACGGGTGATCCCTGCGCTGAGGCCATGCCCTGATCCTGCCAGAACGCCTCTGTCCGCAGTGGCACGATGGACCCCATGGATGCGAGGCAGGTGGCAGCGCTGCGCGGGTTGCTGGCCAGCACCGGCTGGCTGGAGCGCACCACGGAGTTCGCGCGGGCCCTGCGCCGCTCCTCCCGGACCCGCGGCGGCCTCCTCATCGTCGGCACGCCTGACGCGGAGCCCTGGCACCTGGCCGCGCACCTGGACGAAGAGAGCCGGATGAGCCGGGTGCCGGAACTCGAGCCCACGCTGATCCGCTGGGACCCGCCGACGGACGCGCCGCCGCACCTGCGGACCGGCCTGACCCGCCTTGACCGCGCCCAGCGCGGCGAGACGCTGTTCGTGGTCAGCCCGCAGGCGGCCCCCGATGCCCTGCTCGAACGGGTACACAGCGCCCGCAAGGTAGCCACCGTCCTCGCCCTGGACCAGGGTGACCCGGAGCTTGAGGCGATGGCCCACGAAGTGCTCACTGTGCGGCCGGACAGCGCACCCGTGTCCTTCGACGCTGCCCAGCACCTGGTCAGCGCCGCAGCCGGGGCGGCCGGGCCGGCCGGCAGCCGGCCGCGCGCCGGGCTGCGTGAGCGTCTGGGCCGGCTGCTCGACGCGGTGAGCGGGGCAGCCTCTGGGTAACCCTTCGTGCTGTCCGTGTGGTCGGTCAGGGGACCGCTAGATTGGCGGCATGAGCACCCAGGAAACCGCCACCGTCCCCTCCCAGGCCGACAAGGCCGAGTTGTTCCGCGCGCTGCACGAGGGCCCGGAGCCATTGCTGCTCCCCAATCCGTGGGACGCTGGCTCCGCGAAGCTCCTCGCCTCACTCGGTTTTGCCGCGCTGGCCACGACGAGTAGCGGTTTCGCGGCCACGCTGGGGCGGCTGGACGGATCGGTGACCCGCGAGGAGGCGCTCGGCCACGCGGCGCTGGTCGCCGCGGCGACCAGCCTGCCGGTCTCGGCCGACCTGGAGAATGCCTTCGCCGACGAGCCGGACGGTGTCGCCGAGACCATCAGGATGGCGGTGCAGGCCGGCCTGGCCGGCTGCTCGGTCGAGGATTTCACTGGCCAGCCTGGGTCGCCGATCTACGACATCGGGCTCGCCACCGACCGGGTTGCGGCGGCTGCGGCGGCCGCCCAGGCCGGCCTGGTCCGGCTGGTGGTCACCGCGCGGGCCGAGAACTACCTGCATGGCCTGCCGGACCTGGCCGACACCATCACCCGGCTGCAGGCCTACCAGGAGGCTGGGGCCGACGTGCTGTACGCGCCGGGCCTGACCAGCCTGGACGAAGTGCGCCAGGTGGTGCGTGAGGTCGATCTGCCGGTCAACGTGCTCGCCATGCGAGGCGGCCCGACCGTCTCCGAACTGGCCTCAGCCGGCGTGCGCCGGGTCTCTGTCGGCGGGGCTTTCGCTTTCGCCGCGCTCGGGGCGCTCGTGGAGGCTGCCCGCGAACTGCGCGAGCAGGGCACGTACGGCTATCTTGAGCGCGCCGCGGTCGGCCGCTCAGCGGTGGGCGCCGCGTTCGGCGGCTAGACGTGCACTTCCATGATCGCGGTACATTTTCAGTCACCACGACTGAAGAATTACCGCGATCATGGAACTAGACGGGTGCTCAGGAGTCCAGGCTCAGCACCATGGTGGGCCGCTCGATCACGTGGTCTTCGCGCAGCGGCCTGACCGCCGTGCCGATGGCGAAGAACTCGGTGGTGTGCGAGCCCCAGGTGTGGCTGTGCTGGCGGAGCTGGACCCCGACGATTCCTTCCGCGTGCAGTTCCTCCGCCTCGGCCTGCATCCGGCTCATCGCCAGCTCGCGGGCATCGTAGAGAGCCTGGGTGAACTGCTCGAGTTCCACGTTGCGCCCGATGTTGCCGATTTTCCCGCCGAGCCGCTGATGCGCGATGTGGTACACGCACGACCCCATCACCATGCCGAGCGGCGCGTAGCCAGCCCGGATCAGCGTCCAGAAGTCCTGCCCCGACAGGTCGGAGGTGAAGGGCTGCCGCTTATTGTTGCGCCACTGGGTGACTCCCCCGCCGCCGGCCCCCTCCTCGGCCTTGACCGCGGTGCCAACCGCGATGAACTCGGCGATGTCGTTGCCGAACTCCTTCATCTCCACATCGAGCCGGACCCCGACGATGCCGTCCGCCTTGAGCGCGTCCGCCTCCGCTTCCATCCGGGTCATCGCCAGCTCGCGCGCGTGATACATGGCCTGTGACAGGACGTCGAGTTCCTGGTTCTTGCCCCACCGTCCGACCTGCAGACCCACGTGGTAGATCGAGCTGCCGAGGACCAGGCCAAGCGGGCGGAAGCCGGCCTCCCGTACCAGCAGGAACTCGTTCACGGACAGATCTGAGGTGAAAATGGCACCCGGCCGCCCGGGCTGCAGTTCGGCGAGACGGCGCAGGGCATCCTGCGGTACTCCGGCCACGCCCAGCGCGGCGGCGTTCTGCTCGGTCATCGCTCTCCCTCAGCTGCTGTCATCGAGAATCTTCGCTCATCAATCGGCGACGTGGGCATGGGTGGCATCGATCAGCGTCCCAGCCGGGTCCGGGCCGCCTGCCGCCGCTGCGGATCCAGCGACAGGATGGCCAGGCTGCGCGGCTGCTGGGCCCCGGGCGAGGCAAAGCGCGCCGTCGCGGTGCCGATGATCGTGACTTCCACGATGTGGTCCCTGCGGCCCTCCTGCATCGGGCACTCTCGCTCGTGGACCTTCATGTCCATCTTGGACACGACGACACCTTCCGCTCCCAGCCTGCGGACATCCTTCTCCAGCTGAACGCGCCCATCGTGCCTGGCATCGTTCACAAGATCGGTATACCCGACTACCTCGGCGTTCCCTGCGCCCCACCGGGTCTGGCCGACGGTCAGCCAGTCGTCGTGCCTGGCGCCGACCGAGATGCCGAGGGCCAGGCCTACGGGCGTCCATCCGGCCATGATCAGCTTGGCGAAGTCCTGGCCGGACAGGTCGGACGTGAACGGCCTGGGCGGTACCACGCCGCCGCCCTGCGCCCGGACCGCGGTGCCGATCGCCTTGAATTCCAGGCCGCCGGCGGGGAATGCGCCGATGGTGAGCAAGACGCCCACGATTCCCTGGCCGCCGAGTTCGGTGCACTCGGCGGACATCCGGTCGAGGGCCTTGTGCCGGGCCTCGTACATCGCCTCGATCAGGGGGCCGAACGAGCCGTAGCCGCCGCGTCCCGAGACCTGCGTGGGGGTGCGGAAAGGCTGGGCGAAGCCCCCGTACCCCGACCACCCGCCCGGGCAGCCGTATCCGCCCGTGAAGCCGATGTTGTAGACGGCCGCCCCGAGCACCTGGCCGACTGGTTCAAATCCCACGCTCCGGATCGCGGCGAACTCGTCCGTGGACAAGGCGGATCCCCAGGTCCCGCTGCCGCGGATCTCGGCCATTCGCGCCCGCGCAGCATCGGGCAGCCCGGTTCCGTTCTGATCATCGGTCACCGCGTGCCCCTTTCGGCCTGCGCAGCCAGTCCCACGATACCGGGCATGCTGACGCCGGATGGTCGCGCGGACTCCGGCCGGGTCGGGTCCGGCTCCTGACCAGGGTCGGGCCGGGCTCCTGGCCGGGCTTACGGGGTGGGCTCGCCGTCAGCCGCGTCCCATTCCTCGTTCCGTTTCCGCACGGTGTCGAGGGCGTGCTCGGCTTCTTCCTTGCTCCGATACGGCCCGAGCCTGTCCTTGCCGGGACATCCCGCACCGTGCTCGACGGCGTGGTGCTTGACGCAGTACCACCAACCTTGGTCGTCGTTCATGCGCATTAGACTTCCAGAACATGACGACGTTGCTCCAGCCTGGCCGGCTGTCCCCGATGCGGCAGGTTCCGGCGGGCATCCCGCGGCCCGAGTACGTGGGCAGGAAGCACCCGAGAGTCGGGGAGCCTAACGTCAAGGACGCCGAGACCATCGAGCGGATGCGGGCCGCCGGCAAACTCGCGGCCCAGGCCCTCGCCGAGGTGGGCAAGCACGTCGCACCCGGGGTCACCACGGATGAGCTCGACCGGGTCGGGCACGAATTCCTGTGCGACCACGGCGCTTATCCCAGCACGCTTGGCTACCGGGGGTACCCGAAGTCGCTCTGCACCTCGCTCAACGAGGTGATCTGCCACGGGATCCCCGACGACACCGTGATCGCGGACGGCGACATCGTCAACGTGGACATCACCGGATACCTCAATGGCGTGCACGGGGACACGAACGCGACGTTCCTGGCGGGTGAGGTCGATGAGGAATCTCGGCTGCTGGTGGAGCGCACCCACGAGGCCATGATGCGCGGCATCCGTGCGGTGGCACCCGGGCGCCCGCTCAACGCGATCGGCCGGGTGATCGAGTCCTACGCGCGCCGGTTCGGCTATGGGGTGGTCCGCGATTTCACCGGGCATGGCATCGGCACGACGTTCCATTCCGGCCTCATCGTCCCGCATTTCGACGACCCCGAAGTCAGTGTGATCATGGAGCAGGGGATGACGTTCACCATCGAGCCGATGCTCACCCTCGGCACGATCACCTATGACATCTGGCCCGATCGCTGGACGGCGGTCACCCGGGACCGCAAGCGCACCGCCCAGTTCGAGCACACCGTCCTGGTCACCAGCGACGGCTATGAGATCCTGACCCTCCCCTGACCCTGCCGCCCCATCGCCCCGCCCCGCGGTGCCGGGCGCCGACCAGGTTCAGCTCGCGGAGGATTCGCGGGGCTGCATGTGACGAGAATCCTCTGTGATCATGAAACTCAGCTCGCGGACCCCCGCAGTGGCCGACGCACTGAAGGACGGCAGGCTCGATCGGCCCACAAGTCCGATTTCATGATTAATAAGGAAGATTCCTGTCACATGCGACCGCGAATGTTCCGTAGTAGTCATGGAAGAGTCAACTCATTACCCCTCGGTTTGTCAGGTAGTCATCTGTCAAGCTGGTATGGGGAGCTATGGGAGAACTGATCCTGCTCAGGCACGGCGAGACCGAGTGGAGCCGGACACGTCGGCACACCGGACGAACGGACATCCCGCTCACCCCCGCAGGCGAGGCCGAAGCGGCTGCTCTGGCCCCGGCGCTGGGCGCCCGCCCGGTGGCCGCCGTATTCACCAGCCCGCTGCAACGGGCTGCGCGTACCGCAGAACTGGCCGGGCTCTCCAACGCCAAGCAGGATCCGGACCTGCAGGAATGGGATTACGGCGGTTATGAGGGCCTGACCACCGAGGAGATCAGGTCACACCGCCCCGGGTGGTACTTGTGGCGCGACGGGGTTATCCCGGGCGACGCCGCGCACCCGGGAGAGACCGTGCAGCAGGTCGGCGCGCGGGCGGACGCCGTGCTCACGCGGGTGCGCCCATTCCTGGAGGAGGGAGATGTCGTGCTCGTGTCCCACGGCCACATGCTGCGCGTGGTGACCGCCCGCTGGCTGCAGTTGGTGCCAGCCGACGGCCGCCTGTTCCTGCTCGATACCGGCACCCTGTGCACGCTCGGCAGCGAACACGGCGTGCTCAGCGAGCCGGTGATCACGTCCTGGAACGTGCGGCAGGGACACTAGCGGCCGGGCTTTCCTGGCCTGGGCATGCTCCTCGCCTGGGCATGCCTGGGCCTGGACATGCCTGGCCCGGGCCTGCCGCGGCCGCTCAGGACGCGGCGCGGAAGGGCTCTCCGCGCTGGCCGTCCCGGCGGTGCGTGCGCATCCGCTGCCGGGCGGCCCGCGCGGCCGGCCGCAACAGCAACTGCCCGGCGACGCCACTGGATCCCTGGTAACAAGCCCGCAGTGCGGCCGTGGCGGTCAGGTCAGCCAGCGGGCTGGCCGGCACGCCGTACATCCGGCGCGCCCACCGCGGCAACGTGGCGAAGGCCAGGGTGGTCAGCGGCGGCGCGACCAGCTTGAAGGCCAGGAAACCCTCCGGCACCGCGGGGATGACCGAGCGCAGCAGCGCCTTCCTGGCCTCGGGAGTGGCGCGCAGGAGCGGCCTCATCCGCGCGTAGTAAGCAGCGAGTTCCGCGGCGGAGGCGGGCACGATCGCCGGGTCAAGGCCAACTACAGTGGCTCCCCGCCGCTGCTCGTCCATGAACGTGTCAATGTCGCCCCGCGACAGCGGCATCCCGCACCGCCGCGCGATGTCCGCATAGGAGGCGACCTCACCGCAATGCACCCAGAGCAGCAGTTCGGGCTCATCCAGCCGGAACCGGGTCCCGTCGGTGTCGGTCCCGGTCAGCGAGGCATGCACCTTCCGGATCCGGCGGCCGGCCCGTTCGACCTCCGCGGCGCTGCCGAACGTGCGCACACCGACGAACTCCGCGGTGCGCATGAACCTGCCCCAGGCCTGCTGCGGATCGGCGAGGGCGGTGTTCTGCCATGTGCCGCGCATCACCCGGGGATGGAGGGCCTGCAGGTAGAGGGCGCGGAAGCCCGCAATCCACATGATCGGCTGCCCCATGATCCGCCTGGTCACCGAATCCGGGTCGAACAGGCCATCGGCCGTGGACTCGCCCGCCGCCTCGTTCGCGTCCTGGACCGGTATCGACGGCACGGGCGCTCCCTCTTCAGCGGTCACTCAGGGCGGGTTTCCTCCTCGATCCAGCTTAGGTAACTCTCCGAGCCGGCGACGATAGGCGTCGCGACTATTTCCGGCTCGTCGTAGCTGTGCCGTTCGGTAAGGAAGTTGGCGAGTTCCTGGTAACCGGCAGCCGGCAATTTCAGCATGAGCAGCCACTCCTCGGCCCGCTCGATCGCGTCATCCCACCAGTACATGCTCGCCACGGGGCCGGCCACCTGGGCGCACGCCGCCAGCCTGGCCTCCACCGCGGCACGGGCGAGTTCCATCGCCTCGGCGCGCGAGTCCGTCGTGGTCTGTACCTGCAGGTACCGCTGGCCTGCGCCGGGCATCGGACCGGACGCAGCGCTGGACGCCGCACCCGAGGTTGCACTGCCCTGACCCGCCATGGCCCTGATCGTACGCCTCGCGCGGCTCGCCAGGGGTAACCCGTTGCGGCGCTCGCCGGCATGTCCCGCTCCGGCACTCTATGGGACGGACAGCCAGGCCCCGCTCGCGGCCAGGGCCGGTGGCCTCATCCCTCGCCGGAAGGCGCGGCCGCATGCCCGCGGCCCCCGCCGAGGAAGGATTCCACGAATTCCGGGCTGGCGGACAACTCGGCGGGTGTCCCTTCCATCCGCACTTCCCCGCCGCCGAGCACGTAGGTCCGGTCCGAGATCGCCAGGACCGCCCTGGCCCGCTGCTCCACGATGAGCACGGACGCCCCGCTGGTCGCCAGCTGACGGACGTGCTCTTCCAGTAGCGACGTGGCCACCTTGGGTGCGAGGTTGGCGGTCGGCTCATCCAGCAGGAAGATACCCGGGTCGAGCATCAGCACGCGCCCCATGGCGAGCATCTTGCGCTCCCCTCCGCTGAGCTTTCCCGCGCCGCGCCCGAGCATCTCGCTGAGCCTGGGAAATACAGCCAAGACCCGTTCGACGCGCTCGGCCACCTGCCTGCGGGGCAGCAGGTAGCCGCCCATCTCGAGATTCTCCCTGACGGTCAGCGGCCCAAACACGTCGTCCACCTGGGGCACGTAGCCCACGGCCGCCCGCGCGATCTCCTCGGGAGGCTGGTTGGTGACGTCCTTGTCACCGACCAACACGGTGCCGGAGGAGATATGCACGATCCCGACCAGGCTCTTGAGCAGGGTGCTCTTGCCCGAGCCGTTCGGGCCGACCAGGGAAACCACCTCGCCGGGAGCAGCGCTCAGGGTAATGCCCCGGATCACCGGGTCGCCGCCGTATCCAGCGGTGACGCCCCGCGCCTGGAGCGGGATGCCTTGGAGGGTGAACTCAACCGACAAGGTAGGCCTCCACGACCTCGCTGCGGCTTCGCAGCTGCTCCATCGTCCCCTCGGCCAAGACGGCGCCCTCGGCCATCACCACCACAGGATCACAGAACTCGTCCATGATGGCCAGTTCGTGCTCGACCATGAGGATGGTCATCCCGTCGTTGCAGAGTGCCACCAGCTCGTTGCCGATCCGCCGGGCCAGGTTCGGGTGCACGCCAGCCATCGGCTCGTCGAGCAGCAGCATGCCGGGCTCGGCCATGAGCGAGCGCATGATCTCAACCAGTCTGCGCTGCCCGCCGCTCAGGTCCCCGGCGTAGTGATTGGCGAACTTGTCAAGGCCGAACCGGTCGAGGATGACCGCCGCCCGGGCGATGGCCGCCGACTCGTCAGCCTTCCAGTACCGCTTCCCGAGGACCGCACCGCGGAACGAGTCGCCGCGGTTCGCTGGCACCGCTGACAGCAGGTTCTCCATGACGGTCAGCCGCTTGAACTCGCTGGCCAGCTGGAAAGTCCGGACCAGCCCCAGCCGCGCCCGCCGGAATGCAGGCGTCCCCGTGATGTCCTGGCCCCGGTAGACGATCTTCCCCGAGGACACCGGCAGCGTCCCCGCGAGCATCGCCAGCAGCGTCGACTTCCCAGCCCCATTCGGCCCGATCAGGCCGGTCAGCGTACCGTGCCGGACCGAGATGGACACCCCGTTAACCGCCCGCACTCCCCCGAAGTCACGGACCAGATCGGTCGCCTCCAACACGACATCCCCATCCCCACTCCCGGATGTCCGCTCCCGTTCCCGAGCCGATACGAGCGCAGTAGCCGAGATACCTTTCCCATCGGCAGCAACGCCATCGCCCCCTACGCCCCCCAAAGGCGCGGGCCGACGGGGTGAGCCGAGGGCGTCCCGTAGCCCACCGTGACCGTCCGCCCCACGCGCCTCGGGCAGTGCCACGCCAGCCCCCACATCGTCATGCCAGCCCTCGGATGCCCCGTCGGCCCGCGCCGCCCCACCCGGCACCTGAATCACGCGCTTGCGCTCCGGCAGGATGCCCTGTGGCCGGAGCCAGAGGAACACCACGATGAGCAGCCCGATCGCGACCCACTGCAGTGATGGGATCAGGTTCGGCGGGAGATTGTTCGACGTGGGAATGAACCGGGTCACCTCCTCGAACGCGACCGGCACCAGGATGGCCCCGAGGATCGCGCCGCGATGGTTGCCCGCCCCGCCGATGATGACCGCCGCGAAGAGCACAACGGTCTCGGCGTAGCCCCACGCCGCCGGGGACCACGTCGAGATGTAGGAGACAAGGATGCCGCCGCTCAGCCCGGCGATGGCCCCGCCGAGCACGAGCATCGCGGTGCGCAGCGACAGCAGGTTCTTGCCGAGCGAGTCAGCGACGAGGTCGTTGTCCCGCATAGCCCGCAGGGAACGGCCGTAGGGCGACTGGGTGATGCGCTGCAGGAACAGGTAGACCAGCAGGCCGAGGAGGAGCGCGCCCGCCGTGAAGCCCCACTCGTAGCCAACGGACTGCGGGTTGAACTCGCCCTGCAGCGGCGCGGGGATGATGGACAGCCCGGCGTCTCCGTTGAGCAGCGGCTTGTAGTTCGTCGCCAGCAGGTTCAGCAGGACCGCCGTGACCAGCAGGCCGACAGCGGCGAAGTCACCGCGCAGTCGCCTGCCGACGAGGAAGGTGAAAGGCAGCGCGATCAGGCCGCCGACCAGCGCCGCGCCGATCCACGGAAGCGGGAAGGGCAGGTTCCACCCGCCGATGTAGGACTGGAATCCCCCGTTCGCCGTGTCGTGGGGCATGGCCAGGATGGCCGCGGTGTAGCCCCCCGCCGCCTGGAAGATGATGAAGCCGAAGTTAGTGACACCCGCGACCCCGAACTGCTGGTTCAGGCCGAGGCAGGCCATCGCATCGACCGCTGCGTAGATCAGCAGGTTGATGAGGTAGAACGTGTTCATCCGGCTCCTTGCCTGACACTCATTGCCGGGCGCCCAGCAGGCCAGTCGGGCGCACGCCGAGCATCACGAGCAGCGCCACGAATGCGATCACATATTTGTAGCTGGCCGTGATGTACGCGGCGCTGACCTCGGTGGCGATGCCGATGACCGCCGCGCCGAGCATGGCACCGTACGCCTGGCCCGGACCGCCGAGGAACACCGCCGCGAGGATGAGCACGAGGAACAGGTCCGTCGCCGTGGCATCGAAGCTGCCCGCGTCGATCGCGAAGACCACTCCCGCGAGGCCGCACAGTGCGCCGGTCAGCGCCCATGTGATGGTGATGACGCGGCCCGTCCTGATCCCGCAGTTGCGGGCTAGTGCCTTGTTGGCGGCGGTCGCCCGCATCGCCTTGCCCAGCTTCGAGTGGCGCAGGAGCATGTGCACCCCCACCATGACAAGCAGGCTCAGGGCAATGACCACGATCTGCACGACGGTCAGGGTCAGGCCGCCGGCCTTCAGCGTCGACCCGCTGCTCATAGCGTACGAGACGGCGGTCCCACCGGCCAGCGCCTGCACGCTGAACTCGATGATGAGCGTCATCCCGAGGGACACGATCACCATCGTGATCGCGGACGTGCCGCGACGCTGGAACGGCGTGTACACGCCGGAGTTCAGCAGCACGGATCCGATTGAGCAGACGACGATCGCGGCCAGCAAGCCGATCCAGACCGAAAAGCCGGCCTGGTTCACTATGTACGCCACGAAGGCGCCGAAGATCATGATGGCGCCGTACGCCAGGTTCAGCACGTCGGTGACCGCGAACTGCAGGGTGAAGCCGACCGAGGCGATCGCCAGGACCGAGGCGGTCACCAGCCCGAACCCCAGCGAGGAGAGGAAGATCGTCACGTGCGGCTTACCCCCGGGTCGGCCAGGATGATCCCCCGCCCGCCCAGGCTTCCCGTACCGGTACGGGAAGCCTGGGCGGCGGCGGGGCACATGGAGCGCATGGAACGTGTGGTCATCCGGCGAGGGCCCGCAACTGTGCCGCCGTCAGGTTGCCGACGACATTCACATTGCCGTTCGCGCTGTAGGTGTCGACCTGGAAGATGCCGGTCGAGTCGTGGAAGCTGTCGAAGTTGGTCGGCCCGCCAGGTCCTTCGTACCTGACGGCCTTGCCCGCCTTGACCAGCGGAGCGCACTGGGCGAACGAGTAGCACACCTGAGCACCAGGAACGCCGTTCCCGATCTTGATGACGTCTGGGCCGTACACGCTCGGGCTGGTGCTCTTCGACATGATCATGGCGAGCGCGGACAGGTTGACCGCGTCGTAGAGGTGCACCCCGCCAGGGGCGCTCAGATAGGTCGTGAAGTTACCGGTGACACCGGGAACCTTGCCCTGCTGGGATAGCAGAGCCTTGGAGAAGGCCTGGTAGGCCGGGCCGCTGGTCTCCACGACCAGGTTGTCAGCATGGAAATTGGACACGAACGCCGACGCGCCGACGGCTGCGGCCGCCGACTTGAAGAACGACGGCGAGATGGCCGCGGACGTGCCGATAATCGGGATGATCTTGCCGCCGTTGAGCTGCTTGATCTCGGAGAACAGGGTCGGGTCGGCGGCACCGAGGGCCTCGGTCATGATCGCATCAGGGTGCGAGTTGACGATCGCCGCGGCCTCGGTACGGAACGTGGTCGCCTTCAGGTCCAGGGCCTGATTGGTCGTGAGGGTCAACCCGCCCTTCTTCAGCGCGCTGATCGCGGGCTGGATGAAGGTCTGCGACCCGATGTCGTTACCGAACGCCAGGGCGATCTTCTTGTAGTGCAACTGCTGGGCGATCGCGACCATGGCGTAGGACTCCTCCAGGTCGGGAGGCACCAGCCGGTAGAAGTACTGGAAGTGCGTGCTGTCGAACTCGGACTGCCCGGTCATGCAGAAGGCGGTCATCTTGTGCGAGTTGATGATCGGGACGACCGCCGCCGCCTCGTCCGAGGTACAGCCGATCACGAGCGCCAGGCTGGATGTGGAGGCGAACATCTGGTTGACGGCCGGCACCGCGTCCGCGGGGTCTCCCCGTGTGTCGACGCTCTTGCAGGTCAGCTGGTGCCCAAGCACACCGCCCGCGGCGTTGATGGCCGAAGTGGAGCCGTAGCAGGACGCCAGGTACGTCGGGCCAAGGGCGGCATCCACGCCGCTGAACGGGGCGACATCGGCAACGGTCAGCTTCGAGCCGGACGGGGCGCTACCCGAGCCGCTGCCTGAGCCGCTGGAACTGCTGGAGCTGCAGGCAGCAAGGCCAACCGCGAGTGCGGCGGTCGCCACCACTGCCCCGGCCCGCATGGGGCGCGCGAGCCTGGGCTTCGTGCTCACCGTGCGTCTGTTATCACCCGCGGCTTTTGCCACGGGACCGAGGGTCGTGAACTTCATTGTCCCTCCGTGGTGCGATGGTGTAGTGAATTGACTGCATTGGTTGGGTGAAATAGGTCGTGGATACAGGGGGCCGTGCCAGTCAGAACCCGCTCTTCAGCGGGGCTCCGGGCTGCCATCTCCAGTCGCTGGGGGCACCTTCCTCGGCGACGATCCGGTTGCGGATGGTGCCAACACCTTCCACGGTGATCTCGATGACGTCGCCAGGGTGCATCCAGACCGGTGGCGTGCGGGCAAACCCGACGCCACCCGGAGTGCCGGTAGCGATCACATCACCGGGGGCCAGCCTGGTGAACGAGGAAAAGAACTCGACTGCGCTGGGTACATCGACGAGCATCTGCGAGGTCCGCGCCGACTGCATGACCTGGCCGTTGAGCGTTGAGCTGATGGCGACGTCGCTGACGTCGACCTCGTCGGTGGTGACAACCTCGGGGCCGATGGGCATGCTGCCTTCGAAGTTCTTGCCGGCCGTCCACTGACTCCCGGCGCGCTGCCAGTCACGGGCTGAAGCGTCATTGAGCACCACGAAGCCTGCGATGGCATCGAGTGCCTTGTCAGCGGTGATGTAACGGCCTCCCGCGCCGATGACGATGCCAAGCTCGGCTTCGTAGTCGAAGCGCTCGGTCAGGGCCGGCTTGACCAGGTCGGCATAGGGGCCGAGCACGCTGTCCGCGCCGCGGACGAACGCGTCGGGCCAGGTGGGGACGTCCCGTCCACCCTCGAGCGCGTGCTCGCTGTAGTTCAGGCCGAGGCAGAGTATGCGCGGCGGGGCCGGCGTCGCGGGCGCGAAGTCAGCGGGCTCGACATCGCGGCCGTCGGAGTCCTGGAGCGCCCGGACGGTGTCCATCGCCGCCAGCCCCGATTCGAGGACGTACTGGAGCGAGGAGAACCGGGGATCCCCCGTTGCCTCGGCAACATCGACATAGCCGGACCGGGCCCGGACGTGCAGTCGCGGTCCGTCGGGGGCGGCAATGGTGGCGAGCCTCACGTGGCGGATCTCCTTCGTGGGTAACGGTTGCTGGCGCGGTGCGCGATGACCGCGGCCAGGGCGCCAGAGCCCGGCGGGAGCAGCGCCCGGCCCGGGCACCTCGGCCGCCTGCTGAGGCAGTCAGGAGACCGGGCGGCCGCCCGGCCTTGGCGGCTGGATTGGTTGCACATATTCGGATTGGTTGAGCATAGGTGTGTGCACATACCAGGGTCAAGTGCATCTACTGTAAAAGAAGCTCCAACTATAGTCACGGTCTGGTCTCGATTGGTACGATTGGTTGCGATACCTTGATGACACGCAGCCAGGGCGGAGAACGATGGGGAACGCAACCGGGGACATGCCCCCGATCTCGGCCGACCGCAGGCACCGGCTGGCCGACCTCATCCTCGCCGAGTCGCAGCGGGCGGGGCTCGGCCCGGGCTCCCGGCTGCCCACGGAACGCCAGTTGGCGCTGGACATGGGAGCAACCCGGTCGTCCGTGCGGCACGCCCTGGCCGTGCTTCAGGCGGAGGGCCGCATCTCACGTGAGGTCGGCCGCGGCACCTTCCTGCGGGACACCGCGCCACGCCTTCCCGGCAACGGCGCCGACGGCGCCGGCCTGGCCCTGGCGGCGGCGGGCGCGAGTCCGCCGCTCCCGCCCGACGGCGCCGGCGGCTTCGCGCCTGCGGATGTGATGACCATCCGCCGCCTGCTGGAGCCGCTCGCGATGCCGCTGGTGGTGGCCTGGGCGACGGCCGCCGACTTCAAGGAGATGGACCGCTGCCTGGCCGGAGGCGACCAGGCCGCCAGCTATGACGAGTTCGAGACATGGGACCTCGCCCTGCACCGCAGCCTGATGGCGGCAAGCCACAGCCCGCTGCTCGTCCGGCTCTACGCCGTCATCGAGACGGCGCGGCACGGGCACTTCTGGGGAGACCTGAAACGCCGCAGCGCCTCGCGGGAACGGCGCGAGTTGTACCAGGCCGACCACGCAGAACTGGTCGCCGCCCTCAGGGTCAGGGACGCGGACCGCGCGGTGGAGGCGATGCGGACCCACCTGGGCCGGGTGAACAGCCACCTGTTCGGCGGATCCCAGTGAGCGGGTGAGCGCCCCCGGACGCCGCGCATGACGGCGGGTGTTCCCGGTCACGGTGGCGGGGAACACCCGCCGTTGTGGAATCCGCGGGAGGCGCTGGCTCAGTACCCGCCGCCTCCACTCGATGGCGAGCTCGCGCCACTCGATGGCGAGCTCGATGGGCTGCCCGCGGACGCGGAGATGGTCGCCGCGTGCCATACGCCGCCGAACCCGCTGACATTGTTTCCGTTGGTCTGGCCGGGCGACTTGTCCCCGGCGTAGGTGTACAGCGGGTGGCCGTTGTAGGTCGCCTGGACCGAGCCGTCCGACCGGGTGATGGTGCCGAGCTTGCCCGGCAGCGTGACGCCGGACGCGGCCTGCGCGGCGCCGGTCACCGGCGGCCAGTAGGTCGTGCAGCCGCCGGTGCATTTCGAGCTGGTCGGCGTGTCAATGGCGAACCAGTACAGGGTGAGCCCCTTGGAGTCGGTGAGTACCGTCCCGAGGCTCGTCTTCGCGCTCTTCAGCATCGCCGTCGCACCGGACGACGGCTGGCTGGAGGAACTCTGGCTGGACGGGGAGGCGGACGACGCTCCGCTCCCCGAGCCGCCTGACGAGCTGCTCCCGCACGCCGCCAGCAGGACCGCGAGGATAGCGAACGCTGCGGGCAACCACCTTCGCTGACGCATCAGATCTCTCCGTTCGCGAGACGATGTGGTCATACCGAGGACACGTAACATCCGTCGCCCCAGTTCACGAACGCTCTGCCCAGCCGTCGTCAGCGATTCACCGGGCGATGCGCCGTCACCGGGCGATGCGCTGGCAGAGCCACGCCAGGGCCAGCGGGTACCGGTAGTCAATCCCCATGTGCGTGCCATCGAACAGCTCGAAGCGGATCACCTCGTCGGCGACGCCGGCCTCGCGCAGCGCGCCGCGGAACGCCTCGGCGCCGAGGTCGAGGAACCACTCGTCCCGCGTGCCCGCGTCGATCCAGATGGCCCGCAGCGCCCGGAGTTCGCCCGCGTAACGGGGCACCATCCGGACCGGGTCCCAGTCCAGCCAGCGCTGCCATACCTCGGGCCGCAGCACCCCGGTGCGCGGGTCGAACGGCAGGTCCACCCCGCCGTCCTCGCGCGCCGAGAAGCAGGCCGACACGCCGAGCAGCATGAGCAGGTCCATGTCGGCCTCCTTGGTGAAGGAGGTGCGTGACCGGAAATCATCCCACCAGCGGAAGATGTCGCCGTCGTACTGGCGCAGGTGCCGCGCGGACTTGCCGAACTCCGGGAGGTAGGCCAGCTCGTACAGCGAGTCCCCGGCATGCGTGGCGAGGGCACCGAAGAGGTCCGGGCGCAGCATGGGCGTGATCATGGCGCCGAACCCGCCGCTCGACTTTCCCATGATGGCCCGGTGCGCGGCGCCGGGCAGCGTCCGGTAGTTCGCGTCCACGTATCCGACCACCTCGTCACACAGGTACGAGTGGTAGCGCCCGGTGCCGGGCGAATCCACGAACTGGCTGCCGCCGTACGCGGTCCACGCGTCCACGTAGACCACGATCGCGCCCGGCGCCTCGCCGGACGCGAACACGGCGTCCGCCGTCTCCGGGAACGGCTGGCGGTACGGAGACCGGTTCCGCCACATGGCGACGTGGCCGGTGTACCCCTGGATCACGTAGACAGACGGGTAACGGCGCGCAGGATCGTCGTCGTATCCGGGTGGCAGGTAGACATACAGCGGGCGCTCGTGCGGGTCCCCGAGCGGATTCCCGCGTAGCAGCTCACTGGTGATTACTTGCTCGTCGATACGCCCCGCCAGGGGCGCCGACCATGGCAGCATGGAACCTCCTCGCCTGACATCAGGAGCAACAGCACATCCTGAACGCTAACCGCACGGCTGCTGTCCAGGCCCACCATGCTGTCCCGCCGCGTGATCTACTCAGCCTGCGGCTTTACCGTTAATCCCATGAGCTCGGACCAGGGGGACCGCGACGCGGTCGAGCGTCACTTCGCAGAGGCCATCCTCGCACTGCGCGCGGCCACGCCGAGCCAGTCGCCGCGCACCGACGGCCCGGCCGCGGCGATCCGCGAGAACTCGGCGCTGAGCACCAGCTTGTGCCTGGACCTTTTCGATGCCCAGCTAGCCAGCCGCCACCTGGATATCGCCGCGAGGTGGCTGCAGGCGCGCGGCGCTGGCTTCTACACGATCGGCTCGTCAGGCCACGAAGGCAACGCAGCGGTCGCCGCCGCGCTCCGGCCCGATGACCCGGCGCTGCTGCACTACCGTTCAGGCGCTTTTTACCTGGTCAGGGCCGGGCAGGCCACGCCGCCACGGGATGGCGTGCGGGACGTGATGCTCAGTTTGGTGGCCGCCGAGGACGAGCCGATCGCGGGCGGGCGGCACAAGGTCTTCGGGAACCTTGCGCTGCATGTGATCCCGCAGACCTCGACCATCGCTTCCCACCTGCCGCGCGCGGTTGGCCTGGCGTTCGCGATAGGCCGGGCGGCCAAGCTCCGCACGCCGGCCCGCTGGCCGCGGGATGCGATCGTGGTGGCCAGCATGGGCGACGCGTCGGTCAATCACTCCACCGCGACGGGTGCGATCAACGCGGCCTCCTTCTCGGCCTTCCAGCGGCTGCCGGTCCCGGTGCTCTTCGTGTGCGAGGACAACGGGATCGGCATCAGCGTGCGCACCCCGCCCGGCTGGATCCGGGCTGCGATGGAACTCCGGCCGTCCATCGCTTACTTCCACGCCGACGGGGCCGATCTGGCGGAGACCTACGACACGGCGCTCGCCGCCGCCGCGTGGGTGCGTGGCCACCGCGCTCCAGCCTTCCTGCACCTGTCGGTGACGCGGCTGGGCGGCCACGCGGGCTCGGACGTGGAGAGTGCCTACCGCGACCCCGGCGAGATAGCCGCCAGTCTGGCCGCAGACCCGCTCGTCGGCACCGGGCGGCTCCTGGTGCGCGCGGGGGCGCTGAGTGCCGACGAGATACTCGCCAGGTACGAGAAGTCACGGGCCAGCGTCCTGGCGCTGGCCGACGAAGTGCAGGGCGCGCCCCGGCTCGCCACGGCCATGCGAGTGATGGCCCCGCTCGCGCCGCGACGCCCTGAGATCGTGAAGGTGACGGCCCGGCTGGCCGCCCCGGATGAGACCAGGGACCGGATCTTCCGCGGACAGCTACCCGAATCAGCGGGCCCGATGACCCTGGCCCAGGTCATCAACGCCACCTTGGCCGACGCCCTGGCCGCCCGGCCCGACATGCTCGTGTTCGGGCAGGATGTGGCCCGCAAGGGCGGCGTCTACGGGGTGACCCGCGGGCTGCTGGGCAAGTTCGGCGCGGGACGGGTGTTCGACACGCTCCTTGACGAGCAGTCCATCCTCGGGCTGGCGCTGGGCACCGGCCTGGCGGGCATGCTGCCGGTGCCGGAGATTCAGTACCTCGCCTACCTGCACAACGCGGCCGACCAGATCCGCGGCGAGGCCGCCACGCTCAGCTTCTTCTCCCAGGGCCAGTACCGCAATCCGATGGTGGTGCGGGTCGCCGGGCTGGCCTACCAGAAAGGCTTCGGCGGGCATTTCCACAACGACAATGCAGTGGGCGCCCTGCGCGACATCCCCGGCCTGGTCATTGCCGTGCCGGCCAGGCCGGACGACGCCGCGGCGATGCTTCGCACCTGCCTCGCGGCGGCGCAAGAGGACGGCAGCGTCTGCGTGTTCCTCGAGCCCATCGCCCTCTATCACGAGCGGGACCTGCATGAGGAAGGGGACGGCGCGTGGCTGGCCCGGTATGCCCCGCTGGAACACTGGGCGGAGGAGCACATCCCGATCGGCGCGACCCGCAGGTATGGGGCCCGCGGTTCCGGTGACGGCAATGACCTGACCATCATCACGTTCGGCAACGGACTGCGGATGAGCTTGCGGGCGGCGGGCCGGCTGCGCAGGCAGGGAATCAGCTGCCGGGTCGTGGACCTGCGCTGGATCGCACCGCTGCCGACCGAGGAGATCTTGCGCGAGTGCCGGGCGACGGGCCGGGTGCTGATCGCGGACGAGACCCGCCGTACCGGCGGCGTGTCCGAGGGGATCATCGCCGCACTGGCCGATGGCGGATTCCGCGGCCGGGTCTCCCGGGTGACCAGCGCGGACAGCTTCATCCCGCTCGGCGACGCGGCCAGCGAGGTCCTCCTCTCCGAGCGGGCCATCGAGTCCGCGGCCCGAGCGCTGATGATCACCGCGCCCACCCCGCCAAACACGCAGGCCCCGCCAAACACACCAACCTCGCCAAACCCATCAGCCAGATCAATCCCGTCAATCCCGTCAAGCCCGTCAACCCCAACCCCAACCCCAACCCCAACCCCATCAACCAGAGCAGCCCCACCAACCCCGGCCACCCGGCCAATCCCCCCAACCACCCCACCAACCCCGGCCACCCGGCCAATCCAGCCAAATACCCCACTGACTCGGCAGCGCCCCCGGCACGCCTTAACTGCGGGACCTGAGGACCGGCCTGACCGGCCAGTGCGCTGATTCGTCCGGTCCGGTGGTGCTTCGTTAGGTATGATCTTGGTGTTCTAAGATTTATGATCTTGGTGTATTATTTTCCGCATGGCGCGCATCACTGTGGACGTGAACGAGAAGTGGCTGGAGGCGGCGCAGGTGGTGCTCGGAACGCACACGAAGGTGGCGACCATCAACGAGGCGCTCCGTGCTCAGGCGCTCAAGGCCGAGGCCGCCGAGATCGTGGCCGCCTTCGACAGCGTCGCCATGGACTTCACCGGATCGGCGGAGGGGTTCCGCTACGGCGGCGGGCGTGACCTGTCCCGGCTGGCCGAGGACGCCTGGCAGGAGGACCTCCCGGCCGGTGCTGGATCCCGGCCGGGGCACGTTGCCTGATGGCCGCGCCCGTCTACCTGGCCGATACGTCCGTCTACGTGCTGCAGGGACGGCATCCGGCGGTACGGGCGCGGTTCGCCTCGCTGCTGACCGAGGGACGCCTGGCGGCATGCCAGATGACGGCCCTGGAGTACCTGAACAACGCCCCGGACCCGAAGGAGTATGAGGTTCTGTGGGCCGCCCTGCGCGGGCACCGCTGGATCGACACGAACGCCGCCGCGATGGAGCGGGCTTTGCAGGTCCATCGGATGCTCGCCACCCGCAGCCAGCACCGTCATTTCCCGCTGCCTGACCTGATCATCGCCGCCACGGCCGAGGCGAATGGCGCGACCGTGCTGCACTACGACGCTGACTACGACAGGATCGCTGAGCTCACCGGGCAGCCGGTCGAGTGGGTTGCCGAGCGGGGGTCGCTGGGGGGTCCTGGGGACCCGGCAGGTCAACAGCACGGCTAGCGGCCGGGGATCCGGCCCGGCTGGCCGAGGGGGCCGTGACCAGGTGCGCCCGCAGGGCCGCGGTGATCTCACCGGGCGCCGAGACGTTGGCCAGGTGGGCGGCGCCGCGGACGACCGCCAGCCGGGAGTCCCTGATGCCCTGCGCGATCACCGCACCATGCCAGGGTGGCGTCGACGGGTCCTCGGCCCCGGCGATCACCAGGGTCGGCGCGGTGATCGCGGCCAGTGAGCCGCGCAGGTCCATGGCCGCGATCGCCTCGCAGCACCCGGCGTAGCCCTCCGGGTCGATGCCTTCCAGCGCGGCCGTGAACGCCGCCGGGATCGCGGGGTTACGGTCGCGGAACGCCGACGTGAACCAGCGGCCCACGATCTGCCCGGAGATCGATGCCAGGCCCGCACGCCGCACCTGCGCCGCCCGGTCGGCCCAGCCCTGGGCGGGCGGCAGGCACGCAGAGGTACAGCAAAGCCCCAGGACGTCGATCCGGTCCGGCACGTGTGCCGCCAGCCACATGCCGATCATCCCGCCGAGCGAGATCCCGCAGTAGGACGCCCGTTCGACACCGAAATCGTCGAGCAGCCGTAGCACGTCCGCGGCCAGGTCGGCGATGGCGTACGGGCCGGGGGGCGCGGGGGACCCGCCGTGCCCACGGTGCTCATAGCGCAGCAGCCGGAAGCCGTCGCCCAGCGCGAGCAACTGCGGGTCCCAGATCTCGCGGGTGGTGCCCAGCGAGTTGGCGAGCACCAGCACAGGCCCGCGGCGCGGCCCGTCCAGCGAGGCAGCCAGCCTGACCGGGCGCCCAGCCGCGGCGGCCACCGACGGCTCAGGCATCGCTGGCGGCCTGGCTGGCGAGCTGTGTCTCTAGCTCGCCGAGCACCCGGTAGCAGCTGAGGACGTCGCCAACGCTGGAATTCGGTTCGCGCGCCTCGCGGATCGCCGCGACGAATTCGCGGTCCTGCAGCTCGATGCCGTTGGTGGAAACGTCGACCGCCGACACGTCGACCGGCTCCTCGCGCCCGGTGACCAGATCGTCGTAGCGGGCGATGTAGGTGCCGTTATCGCAGATGTAGCGGAAGAAGGTGCCGAGCGGCCCGTCGTTGTTGAAGCTCAGCGAGAGGGTGCAGATACGGCCACTGGGCGTCCGTAGCTGAATGGACATGTCCATCGCGATACCCAGATCGGGGTGCAGCGGTCCCTGCACGGCATTGGCGATCTCGACGTCCTCGCCGGTCTGGTACTGGAACAGGTCGACGGTGTGCGCGGCGTGGTGCCAGAGCAGGTGATCCGTCCAGCTGCGGGGCTGGCCGAGAGCGTTCATATTCGTGCGGCGGAAGAAATACGTCTGCACGTCCATCTGCTGGATCGATACCTCACCCGAGGCGATGCGGCGGTGGATCCACTGATGTGACGGGTTGAACCGGCGGGTATGCCCGACCATGCAGATCAGGCCAGTCTCCCGTTGCACGCGATCGACCTGCTGCGCGTCCGCCCAGCTGTCGGCGAGCGGAATCTCGACCTGGACGTGCTTCCCCGCGCGCATCGCGGCGATGGCCTGCTGCGCATGGAGCTGGGTCGGGGTGCACAGGATGACGGCGTCGACGTCGTCGCGGGCGAGGACCTCGTCCAGGTCGGTTGAGGCGTGGCCGGCGCCGTACTTCCGCGCGACCTCCTCGGCCTGCTCCAGCCTGCGGCTGACGATGGACGTGACAGTGACGCCGTCGATGTTGGCGAGCCCGTCGAGGTGCTTGATACCGAAAGCGCCAGCCCCGGCAACTGCGATCCGCATGTCTGGCTCTCTTTCTGCTCGCGGAGCTTGCTCCGCGGCGGAGGGTTGAAGGGGGGTCGTCCCCCTAGGGCTAGCACGAGCATTGCTCGCGGAGCTTGCTCCGCGGCGGGGGTTGCAGGGGGTCGTCCCCCTAGGGCTGGGACGAGTCGGAGGGCCGCAGCACGATGTGCCCGACCGCCGTGTTGGAACCAGGGACATGGTAGAAGCGGTAGAGTTCCTCGACCTCGGAGCCCAAAGCGCCGCGCATGATCAGCTGCATGACCAGCTCGATCCCTTCCGAGCCCGCCTCGCGCACGTACTCGAGATGCGGCACCTTCGCGAGCCCCTCCGGGTCCTTGACGAGCCGGTTGAGGAACGCGGTGTCGAACTCCTTGTTGATGAAGCCCGCACGGGGTCCCTGCAGCTGATGGCTCATGCCGCCGGTGCCCCAGACGTGGACCGTGAGGTCCTCGCCGAAGCTCTGCACGGCCCGGCGGATCGCCTGGCCCAGGCGCAGGCAGCGGTGGCCGGTCGGCGGCGGGTACTGCACCACGTTCACGGCGAGCGGGATGACCTGCACCGGCCACTCCTCGGGCTGGCCGTAGACCAGGGAAAGCGGGACGGTGAGGCCGTGGTCGACGTCGAGCTTGTACATCAGGGTGAGGTCGAACTCGTCGAGAATGAGCGATTGCGCCAGGTGGGCCGCCAGGTCGCCGTGACCGCGGACGACCGGTACCGGGCGCGGGCCGTATCCTTCGTCAGCCGGCTGGAACTCGTCGGCACAGCCGAGCGCGAAGGTGGGGACCAGCTCCGGCGTGAACGCGGACGCGTGGTCGTTGTAGACCAGGATCACCACATCGGGGCGGTGATCGGCGGCCCAGGCCTTCGTCCACTCGTATCCGGCGAACAAGGGCTTCCAGTAGGGCTCCTCGGTTTTGCCGAGATCGATCGCGGCGCCGATGGCCGGGATGTGACTGGTGGTCAGCCCGGCAGTGATCCGGGCCATGTCAGGTACCGTCCTTCACGGAGCGCCAGCCGTCCGGCGAGCGCCCTCCGGCCAGCATCATCTGCTGGTAGTTCTCGACGGTCATACCGGTCATCGTGCTCACCGCCTGGAGGTAGCTGAGCCCGTCGGTGGCGAAGATCTTCGCCAGGAAATAGATGTTGCCGCCGAGCCCGAGCATGGCGTTGTAGTCGCGGTCGAGCACGGCCTGCTTCTGGGCTTCGGTCATCGGCCACTTGTCGAGGTAGGCCCGTTCGCTGGCTTTGAACCGCTCACGGTTCTCGGGCTTCATCAGGCTCATGCAGAACTGGTTCAGGTGGTAGCCCTGCTTCGCGCGCTCCGCGGTGAATACCCGGGTGCCCGGGATGTCATCGAACTCTGTGTTGTCCATCGTCGTCAGCCTCCCAGTACAGGCGCAGAGGGTTGTCGACCAGCAGCCGGCGCTGCAGGTCTTCGGTGGGGGCGATCCGCGGGATGATGTCGACGAGGGCGCCGTCATCGGGCATGTGGCTCTTCATGTTCGGGTGCGGCCAGTCGGTTCCCCACAGGACGCGGTCGGGGAACGTCTGAACGAGGCGGCGCGCGAAGGGAGCAACGTCGGCGTACTCCGGCGGGCCGGAGATCGACAGGCGTTCCGGGCAGCTCACCTTGGACCAGACGTTCTCGTGCTCGCGCATGAAGCGCGTGAACAGCGCGAACTCGCCGCCGTCGACCGACTGCGACACATCGGGCCGGCCCATGTGGTCCACGACGACGATCGTGGGCAGGCTGGTGAACAGGCGCCAGCGCTCGGCCAGGTCCGGGGCTTCGAAGTACACGACGATGTGCCAGCCGAACTCGGCCACAAGGTCGACCAGGCCACGGTAGTAGTCATCCGGCTTGGGGTCGACGAGGCGTTTCACGAAGTTGAAACGGATGCCGCGAACACCAGCCGCGTGCAAGTCGGCGAGCTCGGTCCGGGATACGCCGGGCCGGACGGTCGCCACGCCGCGGGCCCGGCCGTCGGCGGCGAGCAATGCGTCCACGAGGGCGCTGTTGTCGGCACCGTGACAGGTCGCCTGGACGATGACGTTGCGCTCGAAGCCGAGGAAGTCGCGCAGCGCGAACAACTGCTCCTTGCCAGCGTCGGTCGGCGTGTATTTACGCTCTGGCGCGTAGGGGAAAACGTCGCCGGGGCCGAATACGTGGCAGTGGGCGTCGACCGCGCCCGGGGGCGGGACGTAGCCCGGCTTGCTGGGGCTCGGATGGAACGGGAGCCAGTCGGCGTCCGGCTGGAACGTGGTAGTCATCGTGGCCGTGTCCTGTCGATCTTGGCCGTCGCGAGCGGCCGCTGGAGGGATGGAGCGCAAGGCGGAGGAGGAGCCAATAGCGGAGCTATTGGCGACGACGACAACGCAGCGGGCCGCCCTTCAGCGGTCGCGCAGCAGGCTGAAGATCGGCAGGACATGGCCTACAGTCCTCGTGCGCGCAGGGCCTTGGCGAGACGCGGGTACACCCGCCGGGCGTTGCCCGAGTAGACCCTCTCGGCGTCGGCCTCGGCCAGGCCGAGCGCGTCCACGTACCGCTTCGTGTCGTCGAAGTAGTGGCCGGTCTCGGGGTCGACGCCCCGGACGGCGCCCACCATCTCGGACCCGAACAGGATGTTGCCGACGTCGATGACCTCGAAAAGCAGATCGATGCCGGGCTGATGGTAGACGCAGGTGTCGAAGAACACGTTCTTCATGACGTGCTCGCTCAGCGGCGGCTTCTTCAGCATGTCGGCGAGCCCGCGGTAACGGCCCCAGTGGTACGGGACGGCACCGCCGCCGTGCGGGATCACCAGCCGCAGGTCCGGGAAGTCGGCGAACAGGTCGCCTTGGATGAACTGCATGAACGCCGTGGTGTCGGCGTTGATGTAGTGCGCACCTGTCGCGTGAAAGACGGGGTTGCAGCTACTCGACACGTGCACCATGGCGGGCACGTCGAGCTCAACCATCTTCTCGAAGATGGGGTACCAGTACCGGTCGGTGAGCGGCGGGGCGGTCCACCTCCCCCCGCTCGGGTCCGGGTTGAGGTTGCAGCCGACGAACCCGAGCTCGGTGACACAGCGTTCGAGCTCGACGACGGACGACTTCAGGTCGGCACCGGGTGACTGCGGCAGCTGGCAGACGCCGATGAACGTCGCCGGGAACAGCTCGACGACGCGCGCGATGAGGTTGTTGCACGCTCGCGCCCACTCACCGCTGACCCGCTCGTCGCCCTCGTGGTGGGCCATGGCGGACGCCCGCGGCGAGAAGATCGTCATGTCGGCGCCGCGCTCGCGGAGCAGCCGGAGTTGGTTCTGCTCCACCGACTCGCGGATCTCGTCGTCGGAGATGGCTGGGTAATCCGGTGTCGGGCGGCCCTCTCGGAACGCCGTGAGCTGGCTTTGGCGCCAGTCGTGGTGCGGCCCGGGAGCGGTCGTGTAGTGCCCGTGGCAGTCGATGATCACAGCGAAGCTCCCTGGTTCCACACCGACGATGGCACGAAGACCTCGCCGCGCATGAGCAGGCGGGCGGTACGCAGCAGCGCCGACCTGGTCACGGTGACCGTGCCGTCGGACACTCCCGGGGGGTTCCGGGGGGTCGCCCCCCCGGGCGATAGCGCCACCTCTATGGTGACGGTGAAGAAACCAGTGGGGTGCTCGACCACGATCTCGGTTGAGCCCTCGGTCTTCTGCGGGATGACCGCGACCGCGTGCGCCACTGATCCAGTCAGCAGGCACGCCGTGGCGACGGACACCGCGCCCAGGACCCCGATCGCCTCGTGCACGCGGTGCGGGATGAACGTCCGGGTCGAGACGGTGCCGCCGTGCGCCGGGGGCGACAGCAGGCTCATCTTCGGCACCGTCGCGTCCGTGACATCCCCGAGATTCATCAATGGCCCGGCGGCCAGCCGGATCGCCTCGACCCGCCGGATCAGGTCGGCGTCGCCTTCGAGCTCCGCTGGTGACTCGTGCCCGGACAGCCCGAACTCGGACGCCGCGATGCATACGACCGGCATGCCGTTGTCGATGCAGGTCACCTGCGTTCCTTCGACGACGTCCGTCACGTTCCCGGTGGGGAGCAGCGCGCCGCACGAGGATCCGGCGACGTCAGCGAACTCGATAGGGATGGGTGCGTGGGTGCCGGGCACGCCGTCGATGCGCGCGGGTCCGTCGTAGCGGACGCGCCCACCCGGCGTCTGGACCAGCGCCGTGGCGAGGGTCTGGGTGTTGCGCATCCAGATGCGGACGGGCGTCACCGGGTCACCCGCCGCCACGAGGCCCTGCTCGATCGCGAATGGTCCGACGGCGGCAAGCATGTTGCCACAGTTCTGACTGTCGGAGACCTCCGCCCGATCTGGCCAGACCTGGAGGAACAAGTACTCGACGTCCGCGTTGTCGCGGGGCGACAAACTCACCACGGCGACCTTCGACGTCAGGGGGTGACTGCCTCCCATGCCGTCGATCTGCCGTTCGTCTGGTGATCCCATGGCGGCGAGCAGCACCGCGTCGCGCGTCGCACGGTCGCCGGGCAGGTCATCGGCCAGGAACATCAGGCCCTTGGACGTCCCGCCACGCATGACGGCGCAGGAGATGGCGGTCTGGGTCACTGTGTCTCCCGCTCGCCTACGGGGCGCTTTGAGGCGCCGCCTTCCCTCGTCGCTCGTTCCTCGCTCCTCAGTCCAGGCATCGCCGCGCCCCGGCGGCTCGCTCACGCTGTGTCTCCCGCTCGCCTACGGGCGCTTTAAGGCGCCGCCTTCCCTCGTCGCTCGTTCCTCGCTCCTCAGTCCAGGCGGCACCGCGCCCCGGCGGCTCGCTCATGCTGTGTCTCCCGCATCCGCGTAGTCGACGTAGCGCAGTCCCTTGTCGGTGAGCCGGCCGCGCATGTCGTAGAGGTCGAGGCCGAGTTCGCCGGCCGCCAGCCGGGTCCGCTTGTCCGCCTCGTTGGCCTCGCGGGCCTGGGCCGCCTCGAGCACCGCCGCGGCCTGCTCACGCGGCACGGCCACGACTCCGTCGTCGTCGGCGACGATCACATCACCGGGCCGGATATAGACGCCAGCGCAGACGATGGGCGTCTGGACGTTCCCGGGCGTCTCCTTCACCGTCCCCTTGGCGGAGATCGCCTTCGACCAGACCGGGAAGCCCATCTCCGTCAACGTCACGACGTCGCGCGTGCCGACATCGAGAACGGCCCCCCTGACGCCGTGCGCCCGCAGGCTCTCCGCGAGCAACTCGCCCAGGTACCCGTCATCGCACGGGCTGGTGGGGGTGACCACGAGGATGTCGCCGGGCTGCGCCTGCTCGACGGCAATGTGGATCGACCAGTTGTCGCCCGGGGCGACCTCGCAGGTCAGCGCGTTGCCGGCGACGCGCACCGGCCGGAAGATCGGGCGGATGTCCGCTCGGAGCAGCCCCGTGCGGCCCTGGGCCTCGTGCACCGTCGCCACCCCTGCCTTGGCCAGGCCGTCGACGACCGCGAGATCGGTTCGAAGGGTGTTCCGTACAACTAGCGGCACGTGAATGCTCCTCTTAGGCGTGGTCTGGATTGAGAGCGTCGCTGAGACGCGAAGCCACTAGGGCGTGTCCCGCGGATCTTCAGCCTGCTGCACCGATGTTTGCCGCACAGTCGCCGGAGGGCGCCTCGCGGCGTTGTCGTCGTCGCCAATAGCTCCGCTATTGGCTCCTCCTTCGCCTTGCGATGCATCCCTCCGGACGGCCGCTCGCGACGGCCAAGATCCACGGGGCACGCCCCAGGGGTACCGGCTTCAGACATCGAAGAAGACCGTCTCCCGCGCGCCCTGCAGCCGGATGTCGAACCGGAACCCGCCCGGCGGGCCGCCGGTTTCCACCGTGGCGATCAGCGTGGCCCGGCGGTCGGGGTCCGCGATCGCCGCCAGCACCGGGTCGGCCGCGTTCGCCTCCTGCTCGTCGGGGAAGTAGATCCGGGTCACCACCCGGTCGAGCATGCCCCGCGCGAACACGGAGACGTCCAGGTGCGGCGCCTCGGTGCCGCCGTCGGGACTGGGCAGCGGGCCCGGTCGCAGCGTGACGATGTGGTAGCCGCCGTCCGGCCCGGTCGTACAGCGGCCGAAGCCGCGGAATGCCGCCTCGGCCGGCTCCGCCGCGCCGCGCGGATCGTCGGGGTGGTCGAAACGGCCGTCCGGGTCCGCCTGCCAGGTCTCGATCATGCCGTCCGGCACCGGCTCGCCAGCGCCATCCAGCAGCCGGCCGGTGATCCCGATGGCGCCCGGCGTGCCTTCGGGAACCACGAACGGGCCGTCCGGCCACGGCAGCGCGATTGCGAGGAAGGGTCCCACCGTCTGTGATGGCGTCAGCCCCGCGGTCACCGGTGGTCCTCCGCCCACTCGATCGCGGTCGCCGCAGGCCCGCGCAGCACGATGTCCCACTCGAAACCCAGGGCCCAGTCGGGCTGGGTCAGCCCGAGGTCGAACCGGGCGATCAGCCGCTCACGGGCCTTCGGGTCGGGGATCGAGTTGAAGATCGGGTCCTGGCTGAACAGCGGATCCCCGGGAAAATACATCTGGGTGACCAGGCGTTGCGGGAACGCCCGGCCGAGCATCGAGAAATGGATATGCGCCGGCCGCCAGGCGTTCGGATGGTTGTGCCACGGGTAGGCGCCCGGCTTGATGGTGACGAACCGGTACCTGCCCTCGGAGTCGGTCATGCACCGGCCAGCCCCGGAGAAATTCGGGTCAAGCGGCGCGGGATGGTTGTCCACCCCGTGCGCGTAGCGGCCCGACGCGTTGGCCTGCCAGATCTCGATCAATGTGCCAGCGACCGGCCGCCCGCCGCTGTCGAGTAGCCGGCCGGTGACGATGATCCGCTCGCCGAGCGGCTCGCCCGCGTGCTGCGTGGTCAGGTCAGCGTCCGCGGCCGTCACCCGTTCCGCGCCGAGCAGCGGCCCGGTGACCTCGGTCAGCCGGTGCGGCAGCGGCACCAGTGGCCGCCCCGGTGCCCGCAGCGCGGTCGCCCGGTACCCCGGGAAGTCCAGCGGCGGATGCAGCCCACGTGGCCGCTCGTACGACGGCAGCGTGAACCCCTGGACCGGCGGTGTCTGAGTGGTCATCAAGATGCTCCTTCGCTGCCTGCGCTGATCGCCTGGAGCCGACGCAAAGCGGTCAGTTCGGGTGGCGACGGTGGCTCGATCACTTCGAGGGAGCCGGAGACAGCCAGGTCCCAGCCGGTCTGGGCGCTGACGTCAGCGACGGAGACACCGGGATACACGCCGGTCAGGGTGAGCTCGCAGGTCGCCGGGTCCGGCTCAAGGACGCCGAGATGGGTGATGACCTTCCGCGGTCCCGCCCCGGTCAGCCCGAGACGCTCCCGCTGGCCAGGGCCGTTCCCGTAGCCAACGGACGTGACGAAGTCGACCCGCTGCACGAAGGACCGCCGGGTCTGCCACATCACCACGATCACCTCGCGGCAGGACGCGGCGATCTCAGGTGCGCCGCCCGCCCCGGGCAGCCGCACTTTCGGCCGGTCGTAGGTCTCGCCGATGACGGTCGTGTTGATGTTGCCGAACTTGTCGATCTGCGCCGCACCGAGGAACCCGATGCCTATCCGGCCTGGCTGCAGCCAGTAGTTGAAGATCTCGGGCACGCTCACTACCGCGTCCGAGGTCTCGGCCAGGATGCCGTCGCCGATGGACAGCGGGAGCCGGTCCGGCTTGGCCCCGATGGTGCCCGACTCGTAGATGAGGACGAGATTCGGGGCATGCGTGGCACGGGCCAGGTTGGCGGCCGCGCTGGGCAGCCCGATCCCCACGAAGCAGACCGTGCCGTCCGGCAGGGCGCGGGCCGCGCAGGCCGTCATCATCTCGTCGGCCGTGTACGCGGCGGGCTGCGCGGCTGCCGCAGGCGCCGCAGCCGCCGCCGAGCCGGTGGCGTTCATGCCCCGCATCCTCCCTCGCCGGTCCCGGCGCCTGCGAGGCCGGGGCTCACCCCGAACACATCCGTGTCCAGCCAGCGCAGGAATCGCTCCCGGTCCCGGCTGATCTCGTCCCAGGCCACGTAGAAGTGATTGTCGCGGGCCGAGTAGCCGAGCGCGTAGGACGGGTGCGCTCCGCCGGGCACCTCGGCCACGTAGTCAACAATCCAGGACGGCAGAACGACAGCCCCTGGCTGGGGTCCGAGCACATCGACAATCTCCTCGACAGTAACGACCGACCGCTGGGCGCCCATGACGGCCTCCTTCTGCACCCCGGTGATCCCCCAGAACTGGACGTTGCCCGCCCGGTCGGCGCGCTGCGCATGGATCACCGCCACGTCGGGCCGGAGCGCGGCCACAGCGGTCAGCCTCTCCCCCGTGAACGGGCAGGTGATGGGGCGGATCGCCGGATTGCCATCCAGGCCGGGCAGGCCTTCAAGGCCGGTGCCGCTGTACCCGCGCAGGACCGCGAACGGCACACCGGACGCCCCGGCCACATACCGGTTGGCCATGCCGGCGTGGCTGTGCTCCTCCAGCTGAAGTGGGCCCGGCCAGGCGTTTTCCACGGCGTCGCGGAACCGGTGCAGCGATCCGACCCCCGGGTTGCCGCCCCAGGAGAAGATCAGCTTGCTGGCGCAGCCGGCCCCGATCATCTGGTCGTAGATCACGTCCGGGGTCATCCTGATCAGGGTGAGATCGCGCCGCCGCTGCCTGATCACCTCGCGGCCGGCGGCGAACGGGATGAGGTGCGTGAAGCCTTCCATCGCCACCGCGTCGCCATCGTGGATGGTCCGCGCGACGGCGTCGGCGAGTGAGACGATCTCGGCCATTCCCCTCCTGCCCTCGGGCCGCGTGTAACCAGACCATATTGACGATTTGGTCGCGATAAGTACAGCCGTTCGTAATCCGGACATCCGCCCGTGGGGTGCGGCGTGGCCGGGCCGACGAGGCGTTCAGGTGCTCTCAGCCAGGATGCGCTGCGCTATGGCGAAGGCGCGGTTAGCGGCCGGAATCCCCGCGTAGACGCCGACCTGGAGCAGCACCTCCCGGATCTGCTCCGGGGTGAGCCCGTTGCGCAGCGCGGCCCGCAGGTGCATGGCCAGCTCCTCCTCCTGCCTGAGCACGGCGAGTGCAGTAAGCGTGATGATGCTCCGCTCGGCGCGCGACAGCCCCGGCCTGGACCAGATCTCGCCCCACGCATACCGGGTGATGAAGTCCTGGAAGGGCGCGGTGAACGGGGTGGCACCAGCCACGGCGCGATCGACATGCGCATCGCCGAGTACCTCGCGCCGGACCGTCATCCCCTGCACGGCGCGTTCGGTGTCATCCATCAAGCCTTCCCTCCATGATCACAAGTGGTGTCTCCCGCTATCTCGACCCGCGCCAAGCCTGCTTTGACATGGTGCTAACCGCCGCAATGCCCGGATCGTTACTGTTCGGCACATCAGGGAGCGAGCCGGGCGTGCAGGGCGGTGTGGGCGACCAGGGCCGCGTCCACGAATTCTCCCGCCGAGCCCAGGTAACCGGCCGGGTCCAGCGCGGCCTCGACCTGTTTCGGGGCGATCCCGGCCTCGTCGAGCCGCTCCCTGAGCTCCGGCGAATCCAGCAGGGTGTCCCGCAGGTGGCGGCCTTCCCCGGCCGCCCGGGCGCTCGCCTCAGCCACCAGATCGTGCGCGGCGACGGGCCCGAGCGCCGGTGCGAGCAGCGTGGCGACATGCTCGGCCATCGGCAGGCCGCGGGCCGCGGCCAGGTTCTCGCGCATCCTGGCCGGGTCCACCTCCAGGCCGGCCAGCAACTCCGCCCCCCAGGACGCGGCCGAGCCGGTCAGCCTCAGCAGGTCACTGAGCGGCTCCCACTCCGCGTGCCACGCGCCGGCGGCGCGCTGATGCTCCTGCTCGGCGGCCGCCGCCAGGGTAGCGAGCAGCCCGGGCACCTGCCGCGTGCAGCCGAGCAGGGCGACCGCGCCGACCGGGTTGCGCTTGTGCGGCATCGCCGACGAGCCGCCCCGCGTCGCGCCGTGGCCACCCGTGCCCAGGCCGCCCGTGCCCTGGCCCTCTCCCTCGCGGACCTCAGCCACCTCGGACTGCGCTAGCAGCGTGATGTCCCTGGCCGCCTTGCCGAGCGCCCCGGCCGCCCCGCCGCACGACCAGGCGATGTCCAGCACCCTGAGCCGGTCGGTGGGCCAGGGCAGCACCGGAAGGGCGAGCCCGAGTTCGTCGGCCAGCAGCCTGGCCACCCGGGCACCGGCGCCGCCCAGCGAGGCGAGGGTGCCCGCCGCGCCGCCGAACTGGACCGCCAGGCGCCCGGCGCGGACCCGGGCCAATGCCTCCCGTGCATCGTCCAGGCCGGTCAGCCAGCCGGCGGCGACCAGCCCGAAGGTGATCGGCACCGCCTGCTGCAGCAGCGTGCGGCCGATCATGACGGTGTCCCGGTGGGCCATCGCGAGCCCGGCGGCGGCGGACGCGGCGGCCGACAGGTCGGCGGCCACCGCCGACAGCGCCTCCCTGACGAGCAGCATCGCCGCGGTGTCGATGATGTCCTGGCTGGTCGCGCCCTTGTGGACGGCGCCGGCGGCGTCCGGCGGCACCATCCGGCTCAGCTCCCGCACCAGGGCCGGTACCGGATTGCCGGTGAGTGCCGCCTTCCGGCCGAGTTCTGCCGCGTCGAACGCATCCGCCTGGGCGACGGCGGTCACCGCAGCTCCGGCTCCCGGCTCGGCGAGGCCAGCCCGCTCCAGCGCTCGGGCGAGCGCCGCCTCGGTGTCCAGCATGGCCTGAAGCCACGCCTCATCCCCGGTATCCACCCCGCCACGGCCGAAGATGCCGGCGAAGAGCCCCTGGTGAGTGCGCACCGCCTGCTCCTAGTGGTCTGTAAGGGGGTCCTTTGACGTGCAGCCAAAGAAAGACTCCCCTTACAGACCACTGGTGCTAGTAGAAGTCCTCCGGGCTGACAGCGGCGCCCGCGCCCGCTCCACGATAGCCCCGCCTCCACCGACGCGGTGCTGTATGCGCTGCGAGCGAAGCCGACCAGCTGACCCCTCTTCCGGGGCGCCCCCTGGCAGGCTGAACCCCGCGCACAGAGGCACCCCGCCGGTCATTGACTGGTGAGGCGCCTGCGCTGGTGTACGCGCCGCTCCTTTGTGGTCAAGGAACTGGTCGATGCTTCGCAGATGCCGACCTGGTAGTCGTCGGCGCACGCAGCGGCAGCGGTCTCGCCCGGCTGCTGATTGGCTCGGTGAGCAGCGAGGTCGTCCAGCACTCGGCATGCCCAGTCGTGATCGTCCCGCACGAGAGGTGAACAGGTTCCGCAGCCGGCATCGCTGCCCGGGGTGCATGGCGGCATTGATGGGTCACAGGGCCGATCGGCCGGGCGGACGGACTTCAAGCCTGTTTCAGGCTGCCGGTGACGCGGGTCGCCCATTGGGAGGCGTGGTAAGAGTACCCGGGGGCGCCAGCTAGTGGAGGAAGGTCGGCGCTCAGGCCTGGGCGGCCTGCCTGATCTGGGGTTTCGTTGTAGAGCGGCGGCGCGCGTGTTTTGCTCGATGTTGACCCTCCCCGCGCACGCCCGGGGTTGGGGCGCAGCCCGGGGAGGGGTCATCGTTAGCCAATCCAGACGGCTGACCGATGATTCCAGCCTCTGCCCGCGTCCCCGCACCCAGCGGCACAGCGACGTGAACCTCGCCCCATTGGCGTCGCGCCATAACGATCCGTCCGCGTTTGCGGCCACGTCGCCCGGGCGGACTAAGCGTCGCACCCAATCAGGCGGATATCGTCCGGCGGGTGACGGCCCGAGCTCACCGGGCTCGACGGGGGTTGTTCACGATCCGAGAGCGTTGACGATGCGGCACGGAATGTCGGCGTTCTCGTCGAGGTGGTAGCTGGCACAAACTCGGTGGTAGCCGTCTGCAACAAGGAGAGGCTGGCCCCGCACCAGGAGGACGGGTGAGAGCTTCCTACCCGATTTGACCTTGTCGAGGTCCGACGCCACATGCTTGTTGTCCTCGGCCAGCAACGGCAGCCCGCTGGCCCGAAGGACGTCTTTGGCCTTGTAGTGGTCCAGCTTGCCGGTCTTCTGCAAGCCGTTGACGAGTTGGGCGGCAGCAGCAGGGTCCATAAGGAGCGAAACGTAGGACACGGCGGCTGGGTAGTCCTGTTCTTCTGGCTCGTCCTTCCAGTGTTCGGTTTCCATGGGTTCTGAGTCTGTCTCAAATCCGATCCACAATCTCAACCGCCACGGGTGGCCTGGTGCTGACCATCGCCGGATTGCTGGTGCAGTGGGGCGTGATCGCGGCGGCGGCCAGCACCGATCACCGGGCACTTGCCTGGCACTGACGCGGTCAGCCAGGAGCTGCTGACCTTCCTGCACGCCTTGCGGGACGTTGAGTCAGACATCCGCGGCTGGTGCCGTTCACCGCTTCGCACGCTGGAGGCTGCCGCCGCGGGCCGCTACGCGTATGCCGCCGGCAGGTGATGCCTGCCGCGCGGGTCCCCGCGGCAGGCATCCTCTGCCGACCGTGCCAGGTGCTGCCT